>Ga0187845_1000068_pt1 | contig 52769 bp, 40 predicted proteins | sample SpaLakP09_SKY_68_FD_134515 | JGI IMG/M metagenome (GOLD analysis project Ga0187845, IMG submission 134515) | Oligotrophic lake water microbial communities from Sparkling Lake, Wisconsin, USA - SP09_SKY_68 | ecosystem: Environmental > Aquatic > Freshwater > Lake | place: USA: Sparkling Lake... | reverse complement strand
GACCAGCGCGCGCTGGTCTACGTGTCCACCGAGACCGATACCGAGCGCGTCTATACGTACCGGCAACTGCACGACGAAGTGAATCGCATGGCAGCCACGCTGCAGGCATTGGGCGTGGTGCGCGGCGACCGTGTGCTGATCTATATGCCGATGATTCCCGAAGCGATGTTCGCCATGCTGGCGTGCACGCGGATCGGGGCGGTGCATTCGGTGGTGTTTGGCGGCTTTGCGTCGGTCAGCCTCGCCGCCCGTATCGACGATGCCAGGCCCAAGGTGATCGTCAGCGCGGACGCCGGGTCGCGCGCGGGCAAGGTCGTGCCATACAAGCCGCTGCTCGATGAGGCGATCCGGCTGGCCGGCCATCAGCCGGACAAGGTGCTGCTGGTGGACCGCCAACTGGCCGACATGCCGCGCACCGAAGGCCGCGACGAAGACTATGCGGCGTGGCGCGACAGGATGGTCGGCCAGACCGTGCCGTGCGTCTGGCTGGAATCGAGTGAGCCGTCGTACGTGCTCTACACCTCCGGCACGACTGGCAAGCCCAAGGGCGTGCAGCGCGATACCGGCGGCTATGCCGTCGCGCTCGCCACGTCGATGGAATACATCTTCTGCGGCAAGCCCGGCGACACGATGTTCACGGCCTCGGACATCGGCTGGGTGGTCGGTCACAGCTATATCGTCTATGCGCCGTTGCTGGCCGGCATGACCACCGTGATGTACGAGGGCACGCCGATCCGCCCCGACGGCGGCATCCTGTGGGAAATCGTTGCGCGGCATGGCGTGAACATCATGTTCAGCGCCCCCACCGCCATCCGCGTGCTCAAGAAGCAGGATCCGGCGCTGCTGACGCGGCACGACCTGTCCAGCCTGGGCCTGCTGTTCCTGGCCGGCGAGCCGCTCGACGAGCCGACTGCACGCTGGATTCAGGACGGCATCGGCAAGCCGGTGGTCGATAACTACTGGCAGACCGAATCGGGCTGGCCGATCATCGCGATCCAGCGTGGCGTGGAGGCGTTGCCGGCCAAGCTGGGCTCGCCGGGCGTGCCCGCCTACGGCTACGACCTGCGCATCGTCGACGAGGCCACCGGCGAGGAATGCCAGCCCAATCAAAAGGGCGTAGTGGCGATCGACTACCCGCTGCCGCCCGGCTGCATGACCACGGTGTGGGGCGACGACGAGCGCTTCGTGCGCACCTATTGGTCGGCGGTGCCCAACCGCCAGTGCTATTCGACGTTCGATTGGGGCGTGCGCGACGCCGACGGCTATATCTTTATCCTCGGCCGCACCGACGACGTGATCAACGTGGCGGGGCACCGGCTGGGCACGCGCGAGATCGAAGAGAGCCTGTCGTCGCATCCCGGTGTTGCCGAAGTGGCCGTGGTGGGCGTCGCCGATGCGCTCAAAGGGCAGGTGGCGCTGGGCTTCTGTATTGCCCGCGACGCCAGCCGCACCGGCAGCGCGGCCGACCGGCTGGCATTCGAGGGCGAGCTGATGAAAACCGTCGAGCAGCAGTTGGGCGCCGTGGCGCGGCCGGCACGCGTGGTATTCGTCAATGCGTTGCCCAAGACACGTTCGGGCAAGCTGCTGCGCCGCGCAATCCAGGCGGTGGCGGAAGGGCGGGATCCGGGCGATCTGACGACGATCGAGGACCCGACCGCGCTGGAGCAGGTGAAGGCGGCGATGGCGGAGCGCCAGGGCTAGCCATTGCCGGAGGGCGCCGACACCGCGCGCGGTGTCGGCGCAAATTTCCGCTTGCCAGACGCCGTCATGCGGCCTAATATTTTAAGCATAAAATATTTAACCATGATCTAGATGCCGATCAGGCATCGCCCGGATGACCCGCCGGATCGGGTGCAGGAGACTGACAATGCGCGTGCTTTGTATTGGTGGCGGCCCATCGGGTCTGTATTTCGGCCTGTTGATGAAGCTGCGGAATCCGTCGCACGACGTAGTGGTGGTCGAGCGCAACCGCGCCTACGACACGTTTGGCTGGGGCGTGGTGTTTTCCGATGCCACGCTGGAAAACCTCAAGCAGGCGGACCCGGTCAGCGCGGCCGAGATCAACGCAGCGTTCAACCACTGGGACGACATCGACATCCATATCGGTGGCCGCACCATCCGCTCAGGCGGACACGGCTTCATCGGCATCGGCCGCAAGCGGCTGCTCAATATCCTGCAGGCGCGCTGCGAGGCGCTTGGCGTCAAGCTGGTTTTCGAGACCGATGTCAGCGACGACCAGGCGCTGGCGCAGCAGTACAACGCCGATCTCGTGATCGCCTCCGACGGCATCAACAGCCGCATCCGCTCGCGCTACGCAACGACGTTCGAGCCCGATATCGACACGCGCCAGTGCCGCTTTGTCTGGCTCGGCACGCACAAATTGTTCGACGCGTTCACGTTCGCGTTCGAAAAAACCGAGCATGGCTGGTTCCAGGCGCATGCCTACCGTTTTGACGACAGCACGTCGACGTTTATCGTCGAGGCACCCGAGGCGGTCTGGCGTGCGGCAGGCATCGAACAGATGAGCCAGGAAGAGGGCGTGGCGTACTGCGAGAAGTTGTTCGCGCGCTATCTCGATGGGCACAAGCTCATCAGCAACGCCACGCACCTGCGCGGCTCGGCGATCTGGATCCGCTTTCCCCGCGTGATCTGCCGCCGCTGGGTGCACTGGAACACGCTGGCCGACGGCCGCCGCGTGCCCGTGGTGCTGATGGGCGACGCCGCGCACACCGCGCATTTCTCGATCGGATCGGGCACCAAACTGGCGCTCGAAGATGCGATCGATCTTGCCGATGCGATCGGCCAGCAGGGCGCGGTCGGCGTCGATGGACTACCGGAAGCGCTGACGCGTTACGAAGCGACGCGCAGTGTGGAAGTGCTGAAAATCCAGAATGCCGCGCGCAATTCGACCGAATGGTTCGAGAACGTGGAGCGCTACGCGGGCATGGCGCCGGAGCAGTTCGCCTATTCGCTGCTGACGCGCTCGCAGCGGATCTCGCACGAGAACCTGCGGGTGCGCGATGCGCGCTATGTGCAGGGGTTCGAGCAGTGGCTGGCGGCGCAGGCCGGTGTGCCGCCAGACGCGCTGGCGTCGCGTACCGCGGATGCGCAGGCCGTGCTGCCGCCGATGTTCACGCCGTTCACGGTGCGCGGCGTGACGCTCAAGAACCGCGTGGTTGTCAGTCCGATGGCGATGTATTCATCGGCCGACGGCGTGCCCGGGGACTTTCACCTCGTACACCTGGGCGCGCGTGCAATGGGCGGCGCGGGAATGGTCGTCGCGGAAATGACATGCGTCTCGCCCGACGCGCGCATCACGCCGGGGTGCCCGGGCCTGTGGAACGACGTCCAGCGCGACGCCTGGAAGCGCATCGTCGATTTCGTGCACGCCAACAGCGACGCGAAGATCGCCATCCAGCTCGGTCATGCGGGCCGCAAGGGCTCCACGCAACTGGGTTGGGAAAAGATGGACCATCCGCTGCCCGACGGCAACTGGCCGCTCCAGTCCGCTTCGCCGCTGCCATACCTGCCCGGGATTTCGCAAGTGCCGCGCGAGATGACGCGCGCCGACATGGATCGCGTGCGCGATGACTTTGTCGCCAATGCGCGGCGCGCGGCGCAGGCCGGTTTCGACTGGTTGGAACTGCACTGCGCGCATGGCTACCTGCTATCGAGCTTCATTTCGCCGCTGACCAATGTGCGCGGCGACGAATATGGCGGATCGCTGGCCAACCGGCTGCGCTTTCCGCTCGAAGTATTTGCCGCGGTGCGCGCCGTATGGCCTGAAGACGAGCCGATGTCGGTGCGAATTTCTGCGCATGACTGGGTGGAAGGCGGCATCGACGCCGACGACGCCGTCGCCATCGCGCGCGCCTTCAAGGCGGCCGGCGCGGACATGATCGACTGCTCGTCCGGCCAGGTCAGCCCCGACCAGGCGCCGGTCTATGGCCGCATGTACCAGACGCCGTTTGCCGATCGCATCCGCAACGAGGCTGGCATTCCTACCATCGCCGTCGGCGCCATCTTCGAGGCCGATCATGTCGACAGCATCGTCGCCGCCGGGCGCGCCGATCTGTGCGCGATAGCGCGCCCGCATCTGGCCGATCCGGCGTGGACGCTGCACGAAGCGGCCAAGCTCGGCTATCGCGACGTGACATGGCCAAAGCAGTACGTCGCCGGCAAGCGGCAGCTCGAAACCAATCTTGCGCGCGCGGCCTCGTACGCGCAGTCGGCGGGAAAGTGACCATGACATACGATCTGCAGGGCCGTCATGCATTGGTGACCGGTGGCGCGCGCGGCATTGGCGCGGCGATCGCGCGCCGCCTGCTCGATGCGGGCGCCAGCGTCACGCTGGTCGGTCGCGATTGCACCGTGCTGGATGCCGCGATGCAGGCGCTCGAGCCGTTCGCGGTGGACGGCGCGGCGTTGGGCACGGCCACTGCCGATATCACCGACGCCGATGCGGTCGATGCCGCGTTCGCGCTGGCCACCGAAGCGCGCGGGCCGGTCACGCTGCTGGTCAACAACGCCGGCCAGGCGTACAGCGCGCCCTTCGGCAAGACCGATCTGGCGCACTGGCAACGCATGCTCGATGTCAATCTCACCGGCACATTCCTGTGCACGCAGGCGGCGTTGCCGGCGATGGTCGCGCAGGGCTGGGGTCGCATCGTCAACGTGGCCAGCACGGCCGGACTGATCGGCTATGGCTATGTCACGGCATATTGCGCGGCCAAGCACGGCGTGATCGGGCTGACGCGCGCGCTGGCGCTGGAGCTGGCCACCAAGGGCATCACCGTCAATGCAGTGTGCCCGGGCTATACCGAAACCGACATCGTGCGCGACGCCGTGGCCAATATCGTCGAAAAGACCGGCCGCACCGAAGCGCAGGCGCGCGCCGAACTGGCCGCGCGCAATCCGCAAAAGCGCCTGGTGCAGCCCGATGAGGTGGCCGATGCGGTAGCGTGGCTGTGCCGCCCGCAGGCGTCGGCCATCACCGGGCAGGCCATCCCCGTGGCGGGCGGCGAAGTGATGGCCGGCTGAACGGCGCCACGCCACGCATCGACACGCATCAACCATCGAACGAGATCATGGAGCGAGACCCACAATGAGCGATGTTGCACTGGACATGCGCCACCACAAGCGCGCTTTCGCCAACTACCAGCCGAAGCATTTCCTGTGGTCCGTGTCGGCCGATGGCAAGGTGGCCACGATCACGCTGAACCGGCCCGAGCGCAAGAACCCGCTGACGTTCGATTCGTATGCCGAACTGCGCGACCTGTTTCGCGGCCTCTGCTACGCCACCGACATCAAGGCCGTGGTGGTGACCGGCGCGGGCGGCAACTACTGCTCCGGCGGCGACGTGCACGAGATCATCGGCCCGCTGACGCGCATGACGATGCCCGAACTGCTCGACTTCACGCGCATGACCGGCGATCTGGTCAAGGCCATGCGCGCGTGCCCGCAACCGATTGTCAGCGCGGTCGACGGCATCTGCGCCGGCGCGGGCGCGATGATGGCGCTGGCCTCGGACCTGCGGCTCGGCACGCCCGAGGCGAAGACGGCATTCCTGTTCGTGCGCGTGGGACTGGCCGGCGCGGACATGGGCGCCTGCACGCTGCTGCCGCGGATGATCGGCCAGGGCCGCGCCAGCGAGCTGCTGTACACCGGGCGGGCGATGACCGCGCAGGAAGGCGTGGATTGGGGCTTCTTCAATGCGCTGCATGCGTCGGACGGCGTGCTCGGCGCAGCGCAGGCGCTGGCCGCGCAGATCGCCGCGGGCCCGACCTTCGCACACGGCGTGACCAAGAAGCTGCTGCATCAGGAATGGAACATGGGCGTCGACGAGGCCATCGAGGCGGAGGCCGAAGCGCAGGCCATCTGCATGCAGACGCGCGATTTCCGGCGCGCCTATGACGCGTTTGTCGCCAAACAAAAGCCGGTTTTCGAAGGCGATTGAGGAGCGCGCATGAGTGACAAGACCTATCTCGATCTGCCGTTTTTCGACGACGCTCACCGTCGTCTCGAAAGCGAGCTCGACGCCTGGTGCGCCGGACATGTGCGCGACATCGATCATCACGACGCCGATGCGGCGTGCCGCACGCTGGTGCGCAAGCTCGGTCAGGCCGGCTGGTTGCGCTACTGCGTGCCGCAGGCCTTCGGCGGCGCGTTGCCGGCGCTCGATTCCCGCGCGCTGTGCGTGTTGCGCGAAACGCTGGCGCGTCACGACGGACTGGCCGATTTCGCCTTTGCGATGCAGGGGCTCGGCTCCGGCGCCATCACGCTGGCCGGCAGCGACGCAGTGCGCGAACGCTATCTGCCGCGCGTAGCCAAAGGGGAGGCGATCGCGGCGTTTGCGCTGTCCGAGCCGGAGGCAGGCAGCGACGTGGCAGCGATGCAATGCAGCGCGCGGCTTTCCGAAGACGGCACGCATTATGTGCTGGACGGCGCCAAGACGTGGATATCGAACGGCGGCATCGCCGACTTCTACTGCGTGTTCGCGCGCACCGGCGAAGCGCCCGGCGCGCGTGGCATCTCGGCGTTCGTGGTCGATGCCGATACGCCGGGCCTGACGATTGCTGAACGAATCGACGTGATCGCGCCACATCCGCTGGCAACGCTGCGCTTTGACAACTGCCGCGTGCCGGTGGGCCACCGCCTGGGCGAAGCGGGGCAGGGCTTCAAGGTGGCGATGATGACGCTGGACATTTTCCGCGCGTCAGTGGCGGCGGCGGCGCTGGGATTCGGCCGCGCAGCGCTTGACGATGCGCTGGCACGCGCCACTTCGCGCCCGATGTTCGGCGGGGTTCTGTCCGACCTGCAACTGACCCAGGCGGCGATCGGCGATATGGCGACGGCCATCGACGCCGCGGCGCTGCTGACCTATCGCGCCGCGTGGCTGCGCGATGTCCGCCAGCAACGCACCACGCGCGAAGCGGCAATGGCCAAAATGGTCGCCACCGAGAACGCGCAGCAGGTGATCGACCGCGCGGTGCAGATGTTCGGCGGGCTTGGCGTGAAGGTGGGGACGCGCGTGGAAAGCCTGTATCGCGAGATCCGCTCGCTGCGCATTTACGAAGGCGCCACCGAAGTGCAGAAGCTGATCATCGCGCGCGAAACGCTCGCCGCGCGCCAGCACGCCTGACCATCCCACACGAACCGGAGACAAGCATGGTCGCCCCCAATGTTGCCTCGGCCCATATCGATACGTTCGCGCAGGATCGCCTGCCGCCGCGGAATGCCTGGCCCGTGTTCCAGTTCAATGACGACACGCGTTATCCCGCGCGCATCAACGCCGCCGTGGAACTGGTCGACAGGCATGTAGCACAGGGGAACGGCGCGCGCGTGGCGGTGCGTCACGAGCGCGACGGCCGGATCGAGACGGTGAGCTACGCGCAGCTGGCGGCGCTGGTCAATCGCATCGCCCATGTGCTCGTGGAGGACATGGGGCTGGTGCCGGGTAATCGCGTGCTGCTGCGCGGGCCGAACAACCTGATGATGGCGGCAAGCTGGCTGGCAACGCTGAAGGCGGGGCTGATCGCCGTGCCGACCATGCCGCTGCTGCGTGAGAAGGAACTGCGCCAGATCATCGACAAGGCACAGGTCAGTGCGGCGCTGTGCGACGACCGGCTGCGCGAGGAACTGGAAACCAATCGGCGTGCGGACAGCGAGCATTTCTGTCCGACGATTGTGTCGGTGCGCTACTTCAACGGCACCGGCGAAGACGCGCTGGAAACGGCGATGGACAGCAAGCCGGACACGTTCGATGCGTGCGACACCGCAGCCGACGACATCTGCCTGATCGCCTTCACGAGCGGCACCACGGGCCAGCCCAAGGGCACGGTGCATTTTCATCGCGATGTGCTGGCGATGTGCGACCTGTTCCCGCGGCACGTACTGAAGCCGACGCCGGACGACATCTTCTGCGGCACGCCGCCGCTGGCGTTTACGTTCGGGCTCGGCGGCATGCTGTGCTTTCCGTTGCGGATCGGCGCATCCACCGCGCTGGCCGAAAAGCTGACGCCGGAAACCTTGCTCAGGCTGATCCAGACGCATCGCGCCACGATTGTGTTTACCGCGCCAACGTTCTATCGACAGATGGCGACGCTCGCCGGCCAGTTCGACCTGTCGAGCTTGAAGAAAAGCGTGTCGGCCGGCGAGGCGCTGCCCGACGCCACGCGGCAGGCATGGAAGGCGGCCACCGGCATCGAGATGACGGACGGGCTGGGCGGCACCGAGATGATGCACATCTTCGTGTCCAGCGCTGGCGACGACGTGCGCGCTGGTGCGGTGGGCCGCGTGGTGCCGGGCTACGAGGCGCGCATCGTCGACGACGACATGCAGCCTGTGCCGCCGGGCACGGTCGGCAAGCTTGCCGTGCGCGGACCAACCGGTTGCCGCTATCTCGACGACGACCGCCAATCCGTGTACGTGCGCGACGGCTGGAATCTGCCGGGCGATACCTTCGTGTGCGACGCCGACGGCTACTACTTCTATCAGGCGCGCTCGGACGACATGATCATCTCGGCCGGCTACAACATCGCCGGGCCCGAGGTGGAGGGCACGCTGCTGCGCCACGAACACGTGGCCGAATGCGGCGTGGTGGGCGCCCCGGACGCCGAGCGCGGGCAGGTGGTGACGGCCTACGTGGTGCTGCGCCCCGGCGTGGACGCGAGCGATGCGACGCGCAGCGCGTTGCAGGACTACTGCAAGCGCGAGATCGCGCCGTACAAGTACCCGCGCCGCATTGAATTCGTGACCGCGCTGCCGCGCACGGAGACAGGCAAGCTGCAACGCTTCCGCCTGCGGCAAATGGCGTCCGAGGATGCGCGGTCATGAGCGTGGCGTTCAGCAAGCCGGTGCGCGTGCGCTTCAAGCATTGCGACGCGGCGGGCATCGTGTTCTATCCGCGCTATTTCGAGATGCTCAACGACCTTATCGAGGACTGGTTCGACGAGGCGCTCGACTGGCCGTTCGATGCGATGCACCTGTCGGCGCATGCCGGCGTTCCCACGGCCGAACTGCAATGCCGGTTCGTCGCGCCAAGCCGGCTGGGCGAGCGCCTGACCCGGCAACTGCGCGTGACGCACATCGGCCGCAGCAGTGTCGTGGTGGCGATCCGCTTTGCCGGTGGCGACGACGACACGCGCCTGGAAATCACCCAGCGGCTGGTCTGCGTCGATACCCGCACGATGCATCCACAAGCGCTGCCTGACGCGGTGCGCACCGCAATGGGGCGCTATCTGGCGGCAGCCTGACACGACAACCTTTCAGGAAATCACATCATGTTGAAGACATTGCAACCGCCCGACTGGGCGCCGCCCAAGGGATACGCCAACGGCATCATGGCCGAGATGCAGGTGGGCAGCCGCCTGATCTTTGTGGGCGGGCAGATCGGCTGGAACGGGCAGTGCGAATTCGAGACCGATGATTTCGCGCTGCAGGTGGCGCAGGCGCTGCGCAATATCGTGGCGGTGCTGGCGCAGGGCGGCGCGCGTGCCGAACACATTACGCGCATGACGTGGTACGTGAAGGACAAGGCGGAATACGTCGGTGCCTACAAGGCGATCGGCCAGCATTATCGCGATATCGTCGGTCGGCATTTTCCGGCCATGACCGCGGTGGAAGTGGCCGACCTGGTCGAGGCGCGCGCAAAGGTGGAGATCGAGGTCACGGCGGTGGTGCCGCCGGGCGCCTGATCGACCATCAGGCGACACGCGCGCGCAGATCGGGCGGCGCTGGCGGAGCCGGTCGCGGCATAGGCCGGCGAGCCGTGGCGGCGGCGTCGCCCGTCGCCACTGTCCATCGTAAGTTATTGATAACTTGAGAAATTGGGTGCGGCGGGATATAATTCGAAAGTTTCGCTTTCAGAACCCTTCACCCTAGCGCCTACCGTATTCCACCTTCCGCCGCTCCGTTTGCGCGGCGTTTTCATGCACCGCACAAAAGTGATGAAAATGCCATGCGCCTGCCGGCCCTTCGATGGGCCGCCCGCGGAGCACGAGGCGTTGAGCAGGTCGGTCACGGGGTGAGTCCAGCAGGAGCCTACCCGTGTTACCGTCTTTTCCGTCCGCCATCCTCGCGCTTGCAGACGGCACGGTCTTTCGTGGCTATTCCATCGGCGCTTCCGGCCATACGATCGGCGAAGTGGTGTTCAACACCGCCATCACCGGTTATCAGGAAATTCTCACCGACCCGAGCTATTCCCGGCAGATCGTCACGCTGACGTATCCGCATATCGGCAATACGGTGTGAATCCTGAGGATGTCGAAGCCACGAAAGTCCATGCCGCCGGCCTGATCATCAAGGATCTGCCGATTCTGGCCTCCAATTTCCGCAAGGAACACACGCTCGCCCATTACCTGAAGCAGGAAAAGGTGGTGGCGATCTCCGGCATCGACACTCGCAAGCTGACGCGCATTCTCCGTGAGAAGGGCGCGCAGAACGGCTGCATCCTGGCCGGCGAGGACAATGTCCAGAAGGCCATCGATCTGGCGCGCTCGTTCCCGGGCCTGTCGGGCATGGATCTGGCAAAGGTCGTGTCGGTCAAGGAACCGTACGAGTGGACCCAGACCGAATGGAAGCTGGGCGAGGGCTACGGCAAGCAGGACAAGCCGCAGTTCCATGTGGTGGCGTTCGATTACGGCGTCAAGTTCAACATCCTGCGCATGCTGGCCGAACGCGGCTGCAAGGTCACGGTGCTGCCGGCGCAAGCCAGCGCCGCCGATGCGCTGGCGCTGAATCCGGACGGCATCTTCCTGTCGAACGGCCCCGGCGACCCGGAGCCTTGCGACTACGCGATTGCCGCGACGCGCGAGTTCATTGCGCGCGGCATCCCCACGTTCGGCATCTGCCTGGGTCACCAGATCATGGCGCTGGCCGTTGGCGCGAAGACGCTCAAGATGAGCACGGGCCATCATGGCGCCAATCACCCGGTCAAGGACCACGATGACGGGCGCGTGGTGATCACGTCGCAGAACCACGGTTTCGCGGTCGATGCATCGACGCTGCCGGCCAACGCGCGCGTCACGCATACGTCGCTGTTCGACGGCACGCTGCAGGGCTTTGCGCTGACCGACAAGCCCGCGTTCTGCTTCCAGGGCCACCCGGAAGCATCGCCCGGTCCGCATGACATCGCGTACCTGTTCGACCGCTTCACCAAGCTGATGCAGGACGCGCGCGCCAAGGCCGCCGCCTGAGAACGGGAAACGGGAAACAGGAGACAGGACTCGCCATGAACGCCTTTATGCACGCCAGCTTGGGCATTACCGATTTCTGGACCTTCGCGCTCGGCACGATCTTCATCGTGCTGCTGCCGGGGCCGAACTCGATGTATGTGCTGTCGGTGGCCGCGCAGCGCGGCGTGCGCCAAGGCTACAAGGGCGCGTGCGGAGTGTTTCTTGGCGACGCGATCCTGATGGTGCTGTCGGCCGCAGGCGTGGCGTCGCTGCTCAAGGCCAGCCCCGGGCTGTTCCACGTCGTCAAGTACGTCGGCGCGGGCTACCTGGCCTGGATCGGCTTGCAGATGCTGCGCGGCGCGCTGCGCAGTTGGTCGAAGCGCACCAAGGCCGACGACGCCGCGCCTGAAGCAGCCGCGCCGGTGGACCGGTCGGCCAATCCGTTCACCAAGGCGCTGGTGATCAGCCTGCTCAATCCCAAGGCCATCCTGTTTTTCATTTCGTTCTTCATCCAGTTCGTGGATCCGCAGTTCGCGTATCCGGCGCTGTCGTTCGTGGCGCTTGGACTGGTCTGCCAGATCTGCAGCTTCGCCTACCTGACCTCGATCATTTTCGTGGGCGCGAAGCTGGCCGAAGCGTTCCGACGCCGACGCCGCCTTGCCGCGGGCATGTCGAGCGGAGTCGGCGCGATGTTCATCGGCTTCGGCGCCAAGCTGGCCACGGCCACCCTGAGCTGACGGTCAAAACCTGATATCCGGTACGACGCGCGGGAACACGCGCGCCGGCCAACAAAGAGAGCGTGCAATGCCAAAACGCACAGACATAAAGAGCATCCTCATCATCGGCGCGGGCCCGATCATCATCGGCCAGGCGTGCGAATTCGACTACTCCGGCGCGCAGGCCTGCAAGGCGCTGCGCGAGGAGGGCTTCAAGGTCATCCTGGTCAACTCGAACCCGGCGACCATCATGACGGACCCGAACACGGCCGACGTGACCTATATCGAGCCGATCACCTGGGAAGTGGTCGAGCGCATCATCGAAAAGGAACGCCCGGACGCGATCCTGCCGACGATGGGCGGCCAGACGGCGCTGAACTGCGCGCTGGACCTGCATCGCCACGGTGTGCTGGACAAGTACAAGGTGGAACTGATCGGCGCGTCGCCCGAGGCGATCGACAAGGCCGAGGACCGCCAGAAGTTCAAGGACGCGATGACCAAGATCGGTCTCGGTTCGGCCAAGTCCGGCATCGCCCACTCGATGGATGAAGCGGTGGCCGTGCAGTCGCGCATTGCCCAGGAAACCGGCGGTACCGGCTATCCGATCGTGATCCGCCCGTCGTTCACGCTGGGCGGCACCGGCGGCGGCATCGCCTACAACCGCGAGGAATTCGAAGAGATCTGCAAGCGCGGCCTGGACCTGTCGCCGACGCGCGAACTGCTCATCGAAGAGTCGCTGCTCGGCTGGAAGGAATACGAGATGGAAGTCGTTCGCGACCGCGAGGACAACTGCATCATCATCTGCTCGATCGAAAACCTGGACCCGATGGGCATTCACACGGGCGACTCGATCACCGTGGCGCCGGCGCAGACGCTGACCGACAAGGAATATCAGGTCCTGCGTAACGCATCGCTGGCCGTGCTGCGCGAAATCGGCGTCGACACCGGCGGCTCGAACGTGCAGTTCTCGATCAATCCGGCCGATGGCCGCATGATCGTGATCGAAATGAACCCGCGCGTGTCGCGTTCGTCGGCCCTGGCTTCCAAGGCCACGGGTTTCCCGATCGCCAAGGTCGCGGCCAAGCTGGCCGTGGGTTACACGCTGGACGAACTCAAAAACGAAATCACCGGCGGCCAGACCCCGGCGTCGTTCGAGCCGTCGATCGACTACGTGGTCACCAAGGTGCCGCGTTTCGCGTTCGAGAAATTCCCGCAGGCCGACAGCCACCTGACCACGCAGATGAAGTCCGTCGGCGAGGTGATGGCGATGGGCCGCACGTTCCAGGAGTCGTTCCAGAAGGCGCTGCGCGGCCTGGAAGTGGGCGTGGATGGCCTGGACGAGAAGTCGACCGACCGCGACGAAGTGGTCGAGGAAATCGGCGAAGCCGGTCCGGACCGCATCTGGTTCGTCGGCGATGCGTTCCGCCTTGGCATGTCGCTGGAAGAAGTACATGCCGAGACAGCCATCGATCCGTGGTTCCTGGCCCAGATCGAAGACATCGTGAAAACTGAAGGGCTGGTGCGCAACCGCACGCTGGACAGCCTGTCGGCCGCCGAGCTGCGCCTGCTCAAGCAGAAGGGCTTTTCGGACCGCCGTCTGGCCAAGCTGCTCAAGACCAGCGCCAAGGCCGTGCGCGAGGCGCGCGTGGCGCAAAACGTGCGCCCGGTCTACAAGCGCGTGGACACCTGCGCGGCGGAATTCGCCACCAACACCGCGTACATGTACGGCACCTATGAAGCCGAGCATGGCGAATGCGAGGCGCAGCCGACCGCCAACCGCAAGATCATGGTGCTGGGCGGCGGCCCGAACCGGATCGGCCAGGGCATCGAGTTCGACTACTGCTGCGTGCACGCCGCGCTGGCGCTGCGCGAAGACGGGTACGAGACCATCATGGTCAACTGCAACCCGGAAACCGTATCGACCGACTACGACACCTCGGACCGCCTGTACTTCGAGCCGCTGACGCTGGAAGACGTGCTGGAAATCGTCGACAAGGAAAAGCCTGTCGGCGTAATCGTCCAGTACGGCGGCCAGACGCCGCTGAAGCTGGCGCTGGACCTGGAAGCCAACGGCGTGCCGATCATCGGCACCAGCCCCGACATGATCGACGCCGCGGAAGACCGCGAGCGCTTCCAGAAGCTGCTGCAGGACCTGGGCCTGCGCCAGCCGCCCAACCGCACCGCGCGCGCCGAGGACGAGGCGCTGCGCCTGGCCGAGGAAATCGGTTATCCGCTGGTGGTGCGCCCGTCGTACGTGCTGGGCGGACGCGCCATGGAAATCGTGCATGAGCCGCGCGATCTCGAACGCTACATGCGCGAGGCCGTGAAGGTGTCCAACGATTCGCCGGTGCTGCTCGACCGCTTCCTGAACGACGCGATCGAATGCGACGTCGACGCCCTGTGCGACGGCCAGCGCGTGTTTATCGGCGGCGTGATGGAGCACATCGAGCAGGCTGGCGTGCACTCGGGCGACTCGGCGTGCTCGCTGCCGCCGTACTCGCTGTCGCAGGCCACCGTCGACGAACTGAAGCGCCAGACCGCCGCGATGGCAAAGGCGCTGAACGTGATCGGCCTGATGAACGTGCAGTTTGCCATCCAGCAGAAGGACGGCGAGGACGTGGTGTACGTGCTGGAAGTCAACCCGCGCGCCTCGCGTACCGTGCCGTACGTATCGAAGGCCACCGGGCTGTCGCTGGCCAAGATCGCCGCGCGCTGCATGGCCGGCCAGTCGCTCGATTCGCAGGGCATTGGCGCGGAAGTGGTGCCGCCGTACTTCAGCGTCAAGGAAGCCGTGTTCCCGTTCAACAAGTTCCCGGGCGTCGATCCGGTCCTAGGACCTGAAATGCGCTCGACCGGCGAAGTGATGGGCGTGGGCAAGGTGTTCGGCGAGGCGTTGTTCAAGAGCCAGCTGGCAGCCGGTTCGCGCCTGCCCGAAAAGGGCACGGTGCTGATCACGGTGAAGGACAGCGACAAGCCGCGCGCCGTGACGGTGGCCCGCATGCTGCACGACCTGGGCTATCCGATCGTCGCCACGCGCGGCACGGCATCGGCCATCGAGGCGGCCGGCATTCCGGTCCGCGTGGTGAACAAGGTCAAGGATGGCCGCCCGCATATCGTGGACATGATCAAGAACGGCGAACTGGCCCTGGTCTTCACGACGGTCGACGAGACGCGCACGGCGATCGCCGATTCGCGCTCGATCCGTATCGCCGCGCTGGCCAACCGTGTGCCGTACTACACCACCATCGCCGGCGCCAATGCTGCGGTGGAAGGCCTCAAGCACATGCAGAGCCTGGAGGTCTACGACCTGCAGGGCCTGCACAAGCAACTGGCCTGAAGGCCGATCGCCATGCTGCGGTGCGCACAGTCGCACCGGGGCGTGGCGCCGCCGCCGGGTTGAAACCGGCGGCGGTTCTGGCCTACACTACGTCGAATTCGCCGACTCCCCGGGCCGATGTGCCGTGGAGTCCCATCTGAAAGCCGCGGTTGAGCGGAAGTGCCGTCCGGCAAGGTTTGCCGGGGCATGGCTCCAGCTCCGCTGCGGCTGATTTTTTTGTTGAACGAGACAATGAGCACCATTCCGATTACCAAGCGTGGCGCGGAGCTCCTGAAGGAAGAACTGCAGCGCCTCAAGGCCGTCGAACGTCCCGCGGTGATCAACGCGATCTCCGAGGCGCGCGCCCAGGGCGACCTGTCGGAAAACGCCGAATACGACGCTGCCAAGGAAAAGCAGGCCTTTATCGAAGGCCGTATCCAGGAAGTGGAAGCCAAGCTGTCGGCCGCGCAGATCATCGACCCGACCCAGCTCGACACCGATGGCCGCATCGTGTTCGGCGCCACCGTGGACCTGGAAGACCTGGAATCGGGCAAGCCCGTGAGCTACCAGATCGTGGGCGACGACGAGGCGGACCTGGACAGCGGCAAGATCTCGGTCAGCTCGCCGATCGCGCGCGCCCTGATCGGCAAGTTCGAAGGCGATGTGGCCGTCGTGCTGGCCCCCGGCGGCGAGCGCGAATACGAAGTCATCACCGTTCGCTACATCTGATCGGGACGGACGTGTTTTCGTCTTCCTACTCGAACCTGCCGCCGCTGCCGCATCGCATTTTCCTGCTGCTGACAGTGGTTTGGGCCGGCAGCCTGTGGACGGTGGGCTACATGGTGGCGCCCACGCTGTTTGCCGTATTGCCGAGCCGCGAGGCGGCGGGCATGGTGGCGGGCCATCTGTTCCGCTATGAGGCCATGCTGGGTGTGACGATCGGCGTGCTGCAGCTGGTGCTGTGCAACGTGCTGATCCGCCGCGGCGCCGCGCGTTATCGCGCATTGCGCTGGATCGTCCTGAGCATGCTGGTGTGCGTGCTGGCGGGCTATTTTGGCGTGCAGCCGTTCATGGAGGGGCTCAAGGTCAAGGCGCAGGCGATGAACCTGGGCGTGTCCGAATCGCCGTACAAGAGCCAGTTCGGCATGCTGCACGGCGTGTCCAGCGTCTTTTATCTGGCGCAGAGCCTGCTGGCGCTGGTGCTGGTCTGGCGCGCCAGTGCGCCGCGCAGCGCCGGAGAGTGACGCCCGCATAAGAAAAGGCGGCCATGGCCGCCTTTTGCATGATCCACGGGAACCGGCTAGCCGGCCGGGAATCAACCCAATGCCTTCTTCTTCTGGCTGGACGGCCGTGCACGAGCGCGCTTGACGTTGCCGCCCTGGGTGACCCGCTCGTTGCCGAGCACGCGGACCTGGGTGCTTTTCGGACGGCGCTGGCTGGAGCCGGTAGGCTTGCGCACCGTGACCGTGCGTGGCGCAGTGCCGGTGCCAAGACGGCGACGGCCCGGGCCGAGGTCTTCGGGCTGGTTTTCTTCCAGGCGCGCCGGACCCGGGCGCCAGATCACCAGCAGCTTGCCGATGTGCTGGATCGGTGCGGCGTCGAGTTCGTCGCAGATCGATTCGTAGATGGCAATGCGCGTATCGCGTTCGTCACCGAACACGCGGATCTTGATCAGGTCGTGGGCCGCCAGGCTGCGGTCGATTTCGGCCAGGACCGAGCGGGTCAGGCCTTCCGCGCCGATCATGACCACGGGATTGAGGCCGTGCGCGCGGGAGCGCAAATCGGAGCGTTGTGCGGGAACGAGTTGTAGGGCGGGCATTGGGAACGCAAATATCGGATTGGCGCGTATTATCCGCCAAAATGTCGCCGGCAGGCGGCAAAGATCACCAAGATCGGGAGAAAAAGCCGCGATGCGATCACCGCAGGTGACGCAAGGGCTCCCGCAAAGAGGTAAATCTCATTCATGGCCAAGGGCAAGAACAAGTTCAACCAGTCGTGGCTGCACGACCACATCAACGATCCGTACGTGAAGATGGCACAGCGCGAGGGCTACCGGGCGCGCGCGGCGTACAAGCTCAAGGAGATCGACGACCAGGACAAGCTGATCCAGCCGGGCCAGGTCATCGTCGACCTGGGCGCGGCGCCGGGCAGCTGGAGCCAGTACGCGCGCAACCGGCTGGCGGCGTCGCCGCGCGCCCAGGACGGCAAGATCGACGGAGCGGTGATCGCCATCGACATCCTGCCGATGGAGCCGGTGGCCGACGTGACGTTCATCCAGGGCGATTTCCGTGACGAAGCAGTGTTCCGGGAGCTAGAAGGGGTTGTGCTGGAAGCCTCCGGAGGATCGAGAATCGATCTTGTTATCTCCGATATGGCCCCCAATTTGTCCGGTGTGGCGTCGGCCGATGCGGCGCGGATCGAATATTTGTGCGATCTGGCGCTCGAATTTGCGCAGGCTCACCTGAAACCGGAGGGGTCGCTGCTGGTAAAGTGTTTCCACGGCTCCGGCTACAGCCAGATCGTGGAGAAGTTCAAACGTCAGTTCAAGGTGGTCGCCAGCCGCAAGCCCAAGGCGTCGCGCGACAAGTCTTCAGAAACCTTCATTCTTGGGCGTTACTTGAAGTCAGTGGACTGACAAGAGGTCGGCAGTACGCGTCAAGTGCCTCCGGGACGGATTTTTTGGCTTTTTGCGGCGATCCAGGCCCGACTTGCCCGGAACCCGCCGGCTCGGGCACTATCAGTCCCATAGTTTCAGATTTCCCTGCGGGGGCGGGCACTGCATTACAATGCAATGCAGTTATCCGTTGGCAAGGCAATTGCAAAGGAGTTCGGCCTTGAATAACAACCTGTTTCAAAAGGCGGCAATCTGGCTCGTAATCGCGCTGGTATTGTTCACCGTCTTCAAGCAGTTCGACAAACCGCGCGCCCAGGATGGGGTCACCTATTCGCAGTTCATGGATGACGCCAAGAACGGCAAGGTGTCGCGTGTCGACGTGCAAGGCCGCAACCTCGTGGTGTCGCCCAAGGAAGGGTCGAAGTACACCATCATCTCGCCGGGCGACATCTGGATGGTCGGCGATCTGATGAAGTACGGCGTCCAGGTGACCGGCAAGGCCGACGACGAGCCCAACGTGCTGGTGCAGGCGTTGTACTACCTCGGACCGACGTTGCTGATCATCGTGTTCTGGTTCTACATGATGCGGCAGATGCAGGGCGGTGGAAAAGGCGGCGCCTTCTCCTTCGGCAAATCCCGTGCGCGGCTGATCGACGAAAACCAGAACGCTGTGACCTTCGCCGACGTGGCGGGTTGCGACGAATCCAAGGAGGAAGTGGTCGAGCTGGTCGACTTCCTCAAGGATCCTCAGAAATTTCAGAAGCTGGGCGGACGCATTCCGCGCGGCGTGCTGCTGGTTGGCCCTCCGGGCACCGGCAAGACGCTGCTCGCGCGCGCCATCGCCGGCGAAGCCAAGGTGCCTTTCTTCAGCATCTCGGGTTCGGACTTCGTTGAAATGTTTGTCGGCGTGGGCGCGGCCCGCGTGCGCGACATGTTCGAGAACGCCAAGAAGCAGGCGCCTTGCATCGTGTTCATAGACGAAATCGACGCGGTCGGCCGCCATCGTGGCGCCGGCATGGGCGGCGGCAACGACGAGCGCGAGCAGACGCTGAACCAGATGCTGGTCGAGATGGACGGTTTCGAGGCCAACTCGGGCGTGATCGTGATTGCCGCGACCAACCGGGCCGACGTGCTGGACAAGGCGCTGCTGCGTCCGGGCCGGTTCGACCGCCAGGTCTACGTGGGCCTGCCGGACATCCGCGGCCGCGAGCAGATCCTGAAGGTGCATATGCGCAAGGTGCCGATTGGCAACGACGTCGACGCTTCGGTGATCGCGCGCGGCACGCCGGGCTTCTCGGGCGCCGACCTGGCCAACCTGGTCAACGAAGCCGCGCTGTTTGCCGCCCGCCGCAGCAAGCGCGTGGTTGACATGCAGGATTTCGAGGACGCCAAGGACAAGATCTACATGGGTCCGGAGCGCAAGTCGACCGTCATGCGCGAGGAAGAGCGCAAGGCGACGGCTTATCACGAATCGGGCCATGCGGTGGTAGCCAAGCTGTTGCCGAAGGCCGATCCGGTCCACAAGGTCACGATCATGCCGCGCGGCTGGGCGCTGGGCGTGACCTGGCAGTTGCCCGAGCATGACAAGTACTCGAAGTACAAGGACAACATGCTCGAGGAAATCGCGATCCTGTTCGGTGGCCGCGCTGCGGAAGAGGTGTTCCTCAACGCCATGAGCACCGGCGCGTCGAACGATTTCGAGCGCGCCACCAAGATTGCCCGCGACATGGTCACGCGCTTCGGCATGAGCGATTCGCTGGGCGCGATGGTCTACGTCGATACCGAGCAGGACGGCATGTTCGGCAAGCTCTCGTCGAAGACCGTGTCCGAAGCCACGCAGCAGAAGGTCGACGCCGAGATCCGTCGCATCATCGACGAGCAATACGCGCTGGCCAAGCGCCTGCTCGAAGAGAATCGCGACAAGGTCGAAGCGATGACCAACGCGCTGATGGAATGGGAAACGATCGACGCCGAGCAGATCAACGACATCATGGCCGGCAAGCCGCCGCGCCCGCCGCGTGGCCTGCAGGGCCCGAGCGGTGGCGGCAGCACGCCGTCGGGCGGGTCCCCGGTGGCGCCGACCAACGCGCCAGCCACGGCGCGGATCGACGACACGGTGTAATCGCTCGGGGTCCGCGACGTAACAGACCGTTTGTAACGGTTTCAAGCGCGGCGGATTCTGATAGCCTCCAAAGCCGGTGCCCGAGTGCACCGGCTTTTTGTTTTTCAGGACATCGAACTTGCCAACCGAGTTTTTTCAATGCGGACGTTTCCGGTTCGCCCGCAATCGACGCCCGCTGGTGATGGGCATCCTCAACGTGACGCCCGATTCTTTTTCGGATGGCGGCCAGCATGCTTCGCGCGACGCGGCGTTGCGCCATGCCGAGCAGATGATCGCCGAAGGCGTCGACATCATCGACATCGGCGGCGAGTCGAGCCGGCCGGGTTCCGCGGCGTTGCCGCTCGATCAGGAACTCGATCGCGTGATGCCGATCGTCGAGGCGTTGGCAGGCTGCGGCAAACCGTTGTCGATCGACACCTACAAGCCCGAGGTCATGCGGGCTGCGCTGGCGGGCGGAGCGGATCTGATCAACGATATCTGGGGTTTGCGCATGCCGGGGGCGGTCGAGGCCGTCGCGGCGGGGCAGGCCGGGCTGTGCGTCATGCACATGCAGCGCGACCCGCAAACCATGCAGGAAGACCCCCAATACGCCGACGTCGTGGCCGAAGTCGCGACATTTCTGGGCGAGCGCGTGTCAACCCTGCGTGCGGCGGGCGTGGACGAATCGCGCATCCTGCTTGATCCGGGCTTTGGGTTTGGCAAGACTCCGGATCATAATCTGCGCCTGCTCGGGCAAATGCCCAGGCTCGCTGTCGATGGGCTGCCGATCCTTGCCGGCCTGTCGCGCAAATCGACGCTTGGCGCCATCGTGGGCGGCAAGCCGCCGCAGGCGCGCGTGGCGGCAAGCATCGCGGCGGCAGTCTGCGCCGCAGAACGTGGCGCATTTGTCGTGCGCGTGCACGACGTAGAACAAACCGTGGACGCCCTCAAAGTCTGGTGGGCGATTCGCCATGAATCGGTTGCCTCGTCGGGGCAACAGGGAGAATGAAATGACACGCAAGTATTTTGGGACGGACGGCGTGCGAGGTCGGGTTGGCGAAGTACCGATGACGCCGGACTTTGTGATGCGCCTGGGCTATGCCGCGGGCAAGGTGCTCGCGCTGGGACAGAAAACCGCGCAGGGCAAGCCGACCGTGCTGATCGGCAAGGACACGCGAATTTCCGGCTACATGCTGGAAGCCGCGCTGGAAGCCGGCTTCACGGCGGCGGGTGTCAACGTGCGGATGACCGGCCCATTGCCGACGCCCGCCATCGCCTATCTGACACGCGCGCTGCGCCTGGCGGCCGGCGTGGTGATTTCGGCCAGCCACAATCCGTATTACGACAACGGCATCAAGTTCTTCTCGGCGTCGGGCGACAAGCTGCCCGACGAAGTCGAAGCCAGGATCGAGGCGTTGGTCGAGGAGCCGATGACCTGCGTGCGTTCCGAGGATCTGGGCCGTGCCAAGCGTATGGAGGATGCGGCCGGGCGATATATCGAATTCTGCAAGAGCACGTTCCCGTACGAGCAGGACCTGCATGGCCTGCGCATCGTGGTCGATTGCGCGCATGGCGCGGCGTACCACATCGCGCCGCACGTATTCCACGAGCTGGGCGCCGAGGTGATCCCGATCGGCAACCAGCCGGACGGCCGCAATATCAACGCTGGCTACGGTGCAACGGCGCCGGAAAAACTGGTGGAAGCGGTGCGCGCGCATCGCGCCGATCTGGGCCTGGCGTTCGACGGCGACGTGGATCGCCTGCAGGTGGTGGACGCCAGTGGCCGGCTCTACAACGGTGACGAGCTGCTGTACCTGATCGTGCGCGACCGCCTGGCCGCCGGCCAGAAGGTGGAGGGCGCGGTCGGCACGCTGATGACCAACATGGCCGTGGAGCTGGCGCTCAAGCGCCAAGGCGTGGAATTCGTGCGCGCCAAGGTCGGCGATCGCTACGTGCTCGAGGAACTCAACAAGCGCGGCTGGCAACTGGGCGGCGAGGGCTCGGGCCATTTGCTCTGCCTGGACCGGCACACCACCGGCGACGGCATTGTGTCGGCGCTGCAGGTGCTGGCGGCCTTGCGCCGTAGCGGCAAGACGCTGGCGCAACTGCTTGAAGGCGTCAGCCTGTTCCCGCAAACGCTGATCGACGTGCGCGTGGAGAAGGGGTTTGAGTGGGAAAGCCATGCCGGCCTGAAAGCCGCGCGCGAGAAGATCGAGCCGGAACTGGAAGGCCGTGGCCGCGTGCTGATCCGCGCCTCGGGTACTGAGCCGGTCGTGCGCGTGATGGTAGAAGCCGAGCAGGTGGAAACCGCCGAGCGCGTCGCCCAGACGCTGGCGAACGCCTTGCGCGCAGCCTGACGCAGGCGCCGCGCGCATCAAAGGGCCACGGCAAGGAGCCGTGGCTTTTTTTTCTTCGATTTGGCAATTAACCGCCATATTTCACCGTCACGCGAATGGCAATTGGGGCGTGGCGCAACAGTCTCGGCATAGCGCATTGGGGTGGCTAATAAAGCACGGCAGCAAGTCGACTTTGTGACGGGGCCGCGAAGAGCGGTGTTTTCAAATCACGCCGGAAGAAGATTTGGCGATGTCATGGAACTGTCATATAGGGAGCATAAAGTTCGCCTTGTCAAAAATTTGTCATTCCCAACCAATGTTCTCTGGAGGACATATGAAGCTGGTCAAGACTGCCGTTGCAGGCATCGTATCGATTGTTGTGGCGAGTACTGCGTTCGCGGCGGAAATTACCGGTGCTGGCGCCTCTTTCCCGGCGCCCGTGTATTCCAAATGGGCGGACGCCTACCAAAAAGCAACGGGTAACAAGGTCAACTATCAATCCATCGGTTCGTCGGGCGGCATCAAGCAGATCGGCGCCAAGACCGTTGATTTCGGTGCGTCCGACGCCCCGCTGAAGGACGACGAACTGGCCAAGGGCAACCTGGTCCAGTTCCCGACCGTGATCGGCGGCGTGGTGCCCGTGATCAACCTGCAAGGTGTCAAGCCGGGCGAGCTGACCATCACTGGCGAAGTGCTGGCCAACATCTACCTCGGCAAGATCAAGAAGTGGGACGACCCCGCGATCAAGGCCCTGAACCCGAAGGCCCACCTCCCGAACCAGGACATCCTGCCGGTGCGTCGCGCCGATGGCTCGGGCACCACGTTCATCTTCACGAACTACCTGTCGAAGGTCAGCCCTGACTGGAAGAGCTCGGTAGGCGAGGGCACCACCGTCAACTGGCCGGGCGGCGGCACGGGCGGCAAGGGCAACGAAGGCGTGGCCGCTTTCGTGCAGCGTCTGAATGGCGCGATCGGCTACGTCGAGTACGCCTACGCCAAGCAGAACAAGATGACGTACCTGACGATGAAGAACGCGGCAGGTGAAGTGGTGCAGCCCAGCGACGACGCCTTCAAGGCCGCCGCAGCCGGCGCCGACTGGAACAAGTCGTTCTACCAGATCCTGACCAACCAGCCGGGCAAGTCGGCATGGCCGATCGCCGGCGCCACCTTCATCCTGCTGCACAAGACGCAGGACAAGGCAGCGCAGGGCCAGGAAGTCATGAAGTTCTTCGACTGGGCCTACAAGAGCGGTGGCGCGATGGCTTCGGACCTGGACTATGTGCCGCTGCCGGAAGCAGTCGTGAACCAGATCCGCGCTACGTGGAAGAGCAGCATCAAGGACGCTTCGGGCAAGGCGCTGTACTGATCCCAGAAGCGTGCTTTGTCACCGCGCCCGGGGGTGTCCCCGGGTGACAGCGTGACAGGCAGCCGCGGCGGCGGGTTTGCCGCCGCGGCATCGATTCACCCACCGGTTGATCCATCATGGCGACTTCGTCCGATCTTCCCGCCGTCCGGCCTCCCAGCCGCCTTGGCGACATCCTGTTCGGCGGCCTGTCCCGCGGCGCCGCCATCGTGACGTTGCTGTTGCTGGGCGGCATCATCGTCTCCCTGGCCATCAGCGCGTGGCCATCGATCAAGCAGTTTGGCTTCTCGTTCCTGTGGACTTCGGAATGGGATCCCCCCGCCGACGTGTATGGCGCGCTGGTGCCGATCTACGGCACGCTCGTCACCTCGCTGATTGCGCTCATCATTGCCGTGCCGGTCAGTTTCGGCATCGCCCTGTTTCTTACCGAGCTGTCGCCGGCCTGGCTGCGCCGACCGCTCGGCACCGCCATCGAGCTGCTCGCCGCAGTGCCGTCGATCGTCTACGGCATGTGGGGCCTGCTCGTGTTCTCGCCGATCTTCGGCGAATATTTCCAGAAGCCGCTGGCCAATACGGTCGGACAGGTGCCGGTGATCGGCAAGCTGTTCCAGGGCGCGCCGCTCGGCATCGGCCTGCTGTGCGCAGGCGTGATCCTGGCGATCATGATCATTCCGTACATCGCTTCGGTGATGCGCGACGTATTCGAAGTCACGCCCGTGTTGCTCAAGGAATCGGCCTACGGCATCGGCTGCACGACGTGGGAAGTGATGTGGCGCGTGGTGCTGCCGTACACGCGTGCCGGTGTGATCGGTGGCGTCATGCTCGGCCTGGGTCGCGCGCTCGGCGAAACCATGGCGGTCACGTTCGTGATCGGCAACACCAACCTGCTCGATAACGCGTCGCTGTTTTCGCCGGGCAACAGCATCACCTCCGCGCTGGCCAACGAATTCGCCGAAGCCGGCGCAGGCCTGCACACCGCCGCGCTGATGGAACTGGGCCTGATCCTGTTCTTCATCACCTTCGTCGTGCTGGCGTTGTCCAAGGTGCTGCTGATGCGTCTGGCAAAGAATGAAGGTGGCAAATGAACCAAGCTCAAGCCGTGTCTACCTCGTCGATTCCCGCCGTCCGTCCCGATTCCGATGCAGTGCGCGAGCGCCTGCAGGGTTCGCGGCGCCGCATGAACCTGATCGCGCTGACCGCCTCGCTCGGTGCGATGGCGTTCGGCCTGTTCTGGCTGGCGTGGATTCTCTGGACCACCATTTCGCTGGGCGTGGGCGGGCTGTCCATCGACCTGTTCACGCAGATGACGCCGGCGCCCAACACGGCCGGCGGCGGCCTGGCCAATGCCATCTTCGGCAGCTTCGTGCTGGTGGGCGTGGCCACGCTGGTCGGCACGCCGCTGGGCATCCTCGCCGGCATCTATCTGGCCGAATATGGCAAGACGTCGCCGCTGGCCAGCTTCATCCGCTTCATCAACGACATCCTGCTGTCGGCCCCGTCGATCGTGATCGGCCTGTTCGTCTATGCGCTGGTTGTCACGCGCATGGGCCACTTCTCGGGCTGGGCCGGCGTCTGCGCGCTGGCGCTGCTGCAGATTCCAATCGTGGTGCGTACTACCGAGAACATGCTGAACCTGGTGCCCAACGCACTGCGCGAAGCGGCCGTGGCGCTGGGCACGCCCAAGTGGAAGATGGTGATGTCGATCACGGTGAAGTCGTCGTACGCGGGCATCGTGACCGGCGTGCTGCTGGCCGTGGCGCGTATCGCCGGCGAAACCGCGCCGCTGCTGTTCACCGCGCTGTCGAACCAGTTCTGGAGCGCCGATCTGAACAAGCCGATGGCCAACCTGCCGGTGACGATTTTCCGCTTCGCCATGAGCCCGTTCACGGAATGGCAGCAATTGGCCTGGGCAGGCGTGTTCCTGATTACTGTCGGTGTGCTTGCGCTGAATATCGTCGCGCGCATGCTGTTCAAGAAATAACCGGCGCCGCGCGCTACGCCTGCAGCCAACCAACGAATTCAAGCGAGACATCAGCATGACCTCTACCGTCATCGATATTCCCGACACCGTGCGCGCCAAGATCGACGTGCGCAACCTGAACTTCTACTACAACCAGTTCCACGCGCTGAAGAACATCAACATGTCGATCCCGGACCGCAAGGTCACGGCGTTCATCGGCCCGTCGGGTTGCGGCAAGTCGACGCTGCTGCGCACCTTCAACAAGATGTTTGCGCTGTACCCGGAGCAACGCGCCGAGGGCGAAATCAACATGGATGGCGAGAACCTGCTGACCAGCAAGCAGGACATTTCGCTGCTGCGCGCGAAGGTCGGCATGGTGTTCCAGAAGCCGACGCCGTTCCCGATGTCGATCTACGACAATATCGCTTTCGGCGTGCGCCTGTTCGAGAAGCTGTCGCGCTCGGAGATGGACGATCGCGTGGAGTGGGCGCTGTCCAAGGCGGCGCTGTGGAACGAAGCCAAGGACAAACTGCATCAGTCTGGCTACGGCCTGTCCGGCGGACAGCAGCAGCGGCTGTGCATCGCCCGCGGCATCGCCATTCGCCCCGAAGTGCTGCTGCTGGACGAACCCTGCTCGGCGCTGGACCCGATTTCGACGGGCCGCATCGAGGAACTGATCGCCGAACTCAAGGACGAGTACACGGTGGTGATCGTGACGCATAACATGCAGCAGGCGGCGCGCTGCTCGGACTACACCGCCTACATGTACCTGGGCGAGCTGATCGAGTTCGGCGAGACCGAGAAAATCTTCATCAAGCCGCATCGCAAGGAAACCGAAGACTACATCACCGGCCGTTTCGGTTGAGCGCAGTTGTATTGCAGGACTTCACCATCCACGCCTAGCATACGGAAAGCGGCCAGGAGAAACCCATGACTGACAAGCACCTGTCGACCCAGTTCGACGCCGACCTCAACGCGATCAACACCAAGCTGCTGCAGATGGGCGGCCTGGTGGAATCGCAGATCGAACTGGCCATGCGCGCGCTGGCGGACTTCGATGCCGATCTGGCCGATCAGGTCATCACGCGCGAGCAGCAGCTCAACGCGCTGGAAGTGGAGATCGATGCGGACTGCGGCAACATCATCGCGCGCCGCCAGCCCACCGCGCGCGATCTGCGCCTGGTGATGGCGATCTCGAAGACGATCACGAACCTCGAGCGCGCCGGCGACGAAGCGGAAAAGGTTGCCAAGCGGACCAAGCACATCATGGAAGACGCGGCCGCCCACAACATCAATTACGCCGAAGTAAAGCTGTCCGGCGAAATGGCCATCACGCTGCTGCGCCAGGCGCTGGACGCGTTCGCACGGCTCGATACCGTGGCCGCGGCGCGCATCGTCAAGGACGACAAGGCGATCGACGATGAATTCCGCGCGTTCGTGCGCAAGCTGATCACGTACATGATGGAAGATCCGCGTACGATCTCGGTCGCGCTGGATTTTCTGTTCATTGCCAAGGCCGTCGAACGGATCGGCGATCACGCGAAGAATATTGCAGAATTCATCATTTACATCGTGAAGGGCACCGACGTCCGTCATGCCTCACGCGAAGACATGGAGCGCGAAGCGTTGAGCTGATAACGCGCCGGACTGAATAGCGGAGAACCAATACATGCCAAGCAGTATTCTCGTTGTCGAAGACGAACCGGCGATTGCCGAACTCATTGCCGTCAATCTACAGCACGCGGGACACTATCCGATTCGCGCCTACAACGCCGAGCAGGCGCTGTCGCTGATGAGCGATGTGTTGCCCGACCTGGTGCTGCTGGACTGGATGCTCCCGGGCAAATCGGGCGCGACCTTCGCCAAGGAACTGCGTACCAACGATCGCACCAAGCAGATCCCGATCATCATGCTGACCGCGCGCAGCGAAGAACAGGACAAGGTGATGGGGCTGGAGGCTGGCGCCGACGATTACGTCACCAAGCCGTTTTCGCCCAAGGAACTGCTCGCGCGTATCAAGGCCGTGCTGCGCCGCCGCGCGCCGCAACTGACCGACGACGTGGTGGCGATCAACGGCCTGCGGCTGGATCCGGCCACGCACCGCGTGACCGGCCAGGACGAGGGCGGGCCGATCAAGCTCGATCTCGGCCCGACCGAGTTCCGTCTGCTGCATTTCCTGATGACCCATCCGGAGCGCGTGCATAGCCGGTCACAATTGCTGGACCAGGTATGGGGCGATCACGTCTTCGTGGAAGAGCGCACGGTCGACGTCCATATCAAGCGCCTGCGCGCCGCACTGACGCCTGGCGGTTATAGCAACATGATCGAAACGGTTCGCGGTAGCGGCTATCGCCTGGCGCGCGCACCGAGCCACTGAACGGCGCGGCCGGCAGCGGTGCCGCGAGGGTCGCGCCGGCCGATGATGGAATCGTGCCGGGGCCGCGTTATGCCCGTTTTCGTGGCACACTTCGTCGCACTGCGACCGTCGTCTGAACTTCTTCCCCTCGCATGAACGTCATCTGGGCCCGCTCCGCGGCCATCCTTGTCAGTCTGGTGGTGATCGCCGCTGGACTGTACGCCGTTGCCGGCCCGGTCACCGGCCTGCTGTTCCTTTGTATTTCGCTGTTCCTCCTGCTTGGCTATTACCTGTTCCAGATTAACCGGCTGTGGCACGTGCTGGACGCGCCGGCATATGGAGAAATCCCCAGCGCGCTGGGTCTGTGGGGCGAGGTGTATTACCGGCTGCACCGGCTGGTCAAGCGCTGGCGCACCCAGGTGCTGCAGGTGGAGCAACAGCACACGCGCTTCATCCAGGCGATCCAGGCGTCGCCCTATGGCGTGCTGATGCTCGACGACGCCGACCAGATCGAATGGTGCAACGGCGTGGCCGAGCAGCATTTCGGGCTGAACGCGCGGCGCGATGTGCGCCAGCGCATCACGCATCTGATCCGCCGGCCGGAATTCGTGCACTACCTGACGCGCGAGCGCTACGACGAACCACTGATCATGCGCGACATGGGCGAGCACAAGCGCAACATCACGTCGGTGCAAATCCTGCCTTACGGCGAAAACCGCAAGCTCGTGCTCACGCAGGACATCACCAAGCTCGAGAACACCGAAGCGATGCGCCGCGATTTCGTCGCCAATGTGTCGCACGAATTGAAGACGCCGCTGACCGTGCTGACGGGCTTTCTTGAAACCGTGCGCGACCTGCCGGTCTCGGAGGAAGATCGCCTGCGTTATCTGGACATGATGCTGGTGCAATCGATGCGCATGCAGCATATCGTCGAAGACCTGCTGGCCCTCGCCAAGCTCGAAAGCGATGCGCAACCGCCGTCGCACGAGCGCGTCGACGTGGCCGGGCTGGCCGCGCATCTGGTGCACGACGCGCAGGCGCTGTCGCAAGGCCGTCACGAGATCCAGTCCGAAATCGACACGGCGGTGGTGCTGCGCGGCGCCGAAAACGAACTGCTGTCGGCTCTTGGCAATCTGGTTTCCAACGCGGTGCGCTACACACCCGACGGCGGCCGCATCGCGATTCGCATGACCTTCACCGACGGTCATTCCGTGTTTTCGGTCAGCGATACGGGGTTGGGCATCGCGCCCGAGCACATTCCGCGACTGACCGAGCGGTTCTATCGTGTCGATCGCAGCCGCTCGCGTGATACCGGCGGCACGGGCCTGGGTCTTGCCATCGTCAAGCACGTGCTATCGCGCCACCATGCGGAACTGCGCGTCACAAGCGAAGTGGGTCGCGGCAGTACGTTCCGCATCGTCTTCCCGGTGGATCGCAGCGGTTACGATACCGACGGCGCCCAGCCACGCTTGCCTCAACCCGCCGACGCATCGCGCCACGCCGCCTGATGCACGGGCGGCGGCGTGCCAGCGCGCGCCTGTTTCCCTCTTTCACCCTTTCCCTCTTTCCCTTTCCCCGTTTATTTTCAGCGTCCGGCCCAAAGTAAAAGAGCCGCGTCACAGGACGCGGCTCGCAGCGGCAGGGCGCGCGGCGCGGCTTCAAGTCCCGAACTTCAGCAGCAGTTCCTGCTGGCTCACGCGCTGCACCTTGGCTCGCGACGGCTTGCGCACGTATTCGCCGTTCGGCTCCATGACCCAGGCCGAGGCGTTGTCACGCAGATGGACCTGAAGACCTTCCTTGATCACGCGCGCCTTGAGATTGCGGTCGAGAATCGGGAACGCGACTTCCACGCGCCGGAAGAGATTGCGGTCCATCCAGTCGGCGCTGGAAAGATAGAGCACGTCGTCGCCATCGGCGCGGAAGTAGTACACGCGATGGTGTTCGAGAAAGCGTCCGACGATCGAGCGTACCGAGATGTTTTCCGACAGCCCCGGCACGCCCGCGCGCAGCGCGCAGACGCCGCGCACGATCAGGTCGATCTTCACGCCGGCGCGCGACGCCTTGTACAACTCGTCGATGATCGTCGGTTCCAGCAGCGCGTTCATCTTGGCGATGATGCGCGCACGCTTGCCGGCCCGCGCGTTGCGCGCCTCGGCGCGGATATGCTCGACCAGATTGCTGTGCATCGTGAACGGCGACTGCCACAGATGGTTCAGCCGGATCGTACCCGCCGTCCCGGTGAGAAGCTGGAACACGTGATGCACGTCCTCGCAAACCTTCTCGTTGGACGTCAGCAGGCCGAAGTCCGTGTACAGGCGCGCGGTGCGCGGATGATAGTTGCCGGTGCCCAGATGCGCGTAGCGGCGCAGGATCGCCTGCTTGACCTTCGGTCCGGCCGCCTCGCGCCGCACGATCAGCAGCATCTTGGCGTGGCACTTGTGGCCGACCACGCCGTACACCACATGCGCGCCCGCCGATTCCAGGCGTTCGGCCCAGTTGATGTTGGTTTCCTCGTCGAAGCGCGCCAACAGCTCCACCACGACCGTCACTTCCTTGCCGTTGCGGGCGGCCGTCATCAGCGCTTCCATCACCGCCGATTCGTTGCCGGTGCGGTACACGGTCTGCTTGATCGCAACCACGTTCGGATCGTTGGCGGCCGCCTGCAGCAGGTCGAGCACCGATGCAAAGCTCTCGTACGGGTGATGCAGCAGCACGTCGCGCTGGCGGATCACGTCGAACATGTTGCTACCCGGCGGGAATGCCTTGACCACGGCTGGCACATGCGGCGGGTACTTGAGGGTAGGGCGGTCCACCAGATCGGGAATCTGCATCAGGCGCACCAGATTCACCGGACCGCTGACGCGGTATAGATCGTGCTCAGTCAAGCCCGATTCCAGCAGCAGCCGGCGCGCCAGAGCCGGCGGCGTGTCGGACGACACCTCGAGTCGCACCATGTCGCCGAAATGCCGCGTCGGCAGCTCGCCCTGCAGCGCTTCGCGCAGATCGGTGATGTCGTCTTCCGAGACGAACAGGTCCGAATTGCGCGTCACGCGGAACTGGTAGCAGCCTTGCACCTGGATGGCGGGGAACAGTTCATGCACGAAGGCCTGCATGAACGACGACAGCATCACGAAGCCGTAGGGATAACCGGACAGTTCCTCGGGCATGCGGACCACCCGCGGCAGCGCGCGCGGCGCCTGCACGATCGCCAGGTCCGCCTCGCGGCCGAATGCATCCTTGCCCGAGAGTTCGATCACAAAATTCAGGCTCTTGTTGAGGACGCGCGGAAACGGATGTGCGGGGTCCAGCGCAATCGGCGTCAGCACCGGGCCGAGCTCGCGCACGAAGAAATCGCGCGCCCATTCGCGCTGGCCGTCGCTCCAGGTGCCGGTCAGGTGAAAGAACACGCCTTCTTTTTCCAACGCCGGGAAAATCACGTTCTGCAGCATGTCATACTGCGAGGCCACGAGCCGCTGCGTGCGCTCTGTGACAAGCTGGTAGGTCTGCTGGAACGAGAGGCCGTCGGGCGTCAGGCCCGATGCGTTGTCGCGCATCTGTTCCTTGAGCCCGGCCATGCGGATTTCGAAGAACTCATCCAGGTTGCTGGATACGATGCAGATGAACTTCAGCCTTTCCAGCAGCGGTACATTCGGGTCGGCGGCTTGCGCGAGTACGCGCGTGTTGAATTCCAGAATGCCCAGTTCGCGATTCAACAGCGTGCCGGGCGGCGTCGTCGACATGTCTATGACCTTGTTTTGGCGATGTGGCGACTTTTTCATAGAATCGTGTCAGTTTGATGACACTTTGATTTTGTCATGAAGCGGACATGACAGAGACATATTCTTCCAAGTTTGGCCCCGCAATGGGCCTATGCCGCGTAACACGAACGCAATGACACAAAATCCCCGCTTGCTGGCCGCCGTCGACATGGGCTCCAACAGCTTCCGCCTGATGATCGGGCGGGTGGATGAAACGCCCACGGCCTCGGGTCCGGCCAGTCAGATCTTCCAGGTGGACGCGCTGCGCGAGCCCGTGCGGCTGGCTGCCGGCCTGACGCCCGAGAAATACCTGGATCAGCCGGCGCGCCGCCGCGGCGTCGACGCGCTGCGCCGCTTTGGCGACCGCCTGCGCGACTTTACGCCCGAACAGGTGCGCGCGGTGGCCACCAACACGCTGCGCGTCGCCAAGAATGCGTCGGATTTCCTGATCGAGGCGGAAGCGGCGCTCGGGTTTCCGATCGAAGTCATCGCCGGGCGCGAAGAGGCGCGGTTGATTTATCTCGGTGCGTCGCACGATGCGCCCGCGTGCCAGGGCAATCGGCTGGTGGTCGATATCGGCGGCGGTTCTACTGAATTCATCATTGGCAGCGGATATCAGTCGAAGCTGATGGAAAGCCTTTATATCGGCTGCGTATCCCATAGCCGCCATTTTTTCCCGAGCGGTAACGTCGACGAATACGCGATGAAGCAGGCCGAACTGGCCGCGCGCCGCGAGATCCAGGTGCTGGTGCGCCAGTACAAGGCGGCCGGCTGGCAACAGGCGGTGGGATCGTCGGGCACGGCGCGCGCGCTGGCCGAGCTGATCGAGCTGAACGGCATGAACGACAACCCGGGCGAGCACGGCATCACGCGCGAGGGCCTGGAACGGCTCAAACGCGCGCTGATCAAGGCCGAGAACACCAACCGCGTGAAGCTGGCCGGTTTGAAGGCGGACCGTATTCCGGTGCTACCTGGCGGGCTGTCGATCATGCTCGGCGTGTTCGCCGAACTCGATATCGACCGGATGGATGTCACCGATGGCGCGCTGCGGCTGGGCGTGCTCTACGACCTGCTTGGCCGCAGCCATCACGAAGACATGCGCACCGTCACGGTCGACCAGTTCATGCGCCGCTATGGCGTGGATCGGCCCCAGGCGACGCGCGTGGGGCAGGCAGCGCGCGACCTGCTGGCGCAGTTCCCCGAGCCGCGCAACGAACGTCGCGAGGACAACCTGGCGCTGCTGGGCTGGGCCGCCAGCCTGCACGAGATCGGCATGTCGATTTCGCACAGCGGCTACCACAAGCATTCGGCCTACATTGCCACGCACGCGGACATGCCGGGTTTTTCGAAGACCGATCAGGCGCGTCTGGCAACGCTGTTGCTCGGCCATGCCGGCAAGCTCGGCAAACTGTCCGGCAGCGGCAAGTTTGTCGACTGGCGCATGCTGTTCAGCTTGCGGCTGGCGTTTGTGCTGTGCCGTCGGCGTGGCGACATGAAATTGCCCGAGATCCACGTCCGGCAACGTTCCGACGAGCTCCACGAAGGCTTCGAGGTGCGGCTGCCGAAGAGCTGGATCGACGTCAATCCGTTGGTCGAATACAGCCTGGCGCAGGAAGCCGATGAGTGGGAACGCGTGGGCAAGCGCTATAAGGTGGTTTACGTCTGAGCATGGCGATGGCGCCGTCTTTCGGCGCCAGAAAAGAAAAAGGCGACTTCCGAGCGGAAGCCGCCTTTTTCTTTTGGTCGATGGCGCTTAGCGGTTCAGCCCCAGGAAGTGCCGTGCGTAGCGCGGATTCATGTCGCGCACGCGCAGCAGCGTGAGGAAGTCCGCCACGTTGAAGTCAGGATCCCAGGCCGGCAGGCCGCAGATCTTCGCGCCGAGCCGCAGGTAGCCCTTGATCAGCGCCGGCGGTTCGACGTCGAGCGTCTGGTTCAGGTCTTCCACCGGTAACGGCACGCGCGGAAACGCGTGATATTCGATCGGCGCCAGCGATTTTTCCGCAAACTGCCGATACAGGCTCGCCGCATAGTGCCCGCCGTCGCTCATCGGCACGCTGGCGCAGCCCAGCATCGATTCGAGATTGTAGCGTTGCAGATATTCGCCCAGTCCGCCCCACAGCGCCATGATCACGCTGCCCGAGCGGTAGTCGCGGTGGACGCACGAGCGGCCCAATTCCAGCATCTTCGGGCGCAGATGTGCCAGGCGCACCAGGTCGAACTCGGACTCGGCATACAGGCAGCCGATGCGCTTGGCCTGATGCGGCGGCAGCACGCGGTAGGTGCCCACCACCTTGAGCGTTTCCTGGTCGCGCACGATCAGGTGGTCGCAGTAGGCGTCAAACATGTCGACGTCGGTGTCGGCCACCGACGATTGCAGGCGAGCGCCCATTTCTTCGGCGAACACCTTGTAGCGCAGACGCTGCGCTTCAGCTACTTCGTCTTGATGACGTGCCCACGCCACGCTGAAAGCAGGCGCCGTAACTTGTGCTTCGGTTTGTCGTTGCTGACGAGGAAGACGCCTCCGCGCCGACTGACCGGAAAGGCCAGTGGGCAAGGAGTCGAAGAGCGGCTGGGTAGGCGTCGGAAGGTCTCGCATCAGTGTGTGTCCTTTCGGTGACGAAACGGCTTCGAAACAATGTAGTGAGGCCGGGTGACAGCGCAGTGAAACGATAGTGACGATTCCGTGACGGTCATATCGGTTTCGCACGCAGGAATTCTTATAATCAGTCCCGTTTGCGTCACTTGCTATCGTTTTTCGTCGAAAGACATCGATGCGTATCGATTGCTCGAAAATCAGCGAACCCGCGAGCGAGGTTGTGGCGGAGCGGAAAATCGAATCAGAACAAATCGGGCTGGATGACGGCGCGCAGCACTACCTGTGCTTCGCTTTCGCGCGTGCGGGCGGCCAGCCACCAGATGCCGCTTTTTTTCACGCTCCAGTTCATTTCATGGCCCGCCATCAGCAGGCTGGCCAACCGGCCGATCCAGGGCTGATGACCGACCACCACGGTGTGTTCGTGGCCCTGCGGCCAGTCGATCGCGGCAAGTACCGCGCCCACGTCGGCGCCTGGCGCGAGGTCGTCGAGTATTTCAGCGTGCCCCGACAAAGCCGCTGCCGTTTCGCGCGTGCGCAGCGCGGGGCTGCAAACCACGCGATAGTCGGCGGGCAGGTGCCCGCGCAACCACGCTGCGGTGGCGTCGGCCTGCTTGCGGCCGCGGCGCGTGAGGGGGCGCTGCAGATCGGCGCTGCGCGAGATGCTGAGGGCGTCGGGCAGGTCTTCGGCTTCGGCATGGCGCCACAGAATCAGATTCATGTCGGGGCAGGGGGCTTCGTCGAGCCTTGAGTATGGTGACGTGTGACGGCCGTCGCAAGGCGAAGCGTCAGAAGACAAAACGGGCTATCCAATGGGTGCAACCCATGGATAGCCCGTCAGTGTCGGCATTGGCAATGTCATCCGCATGACAGCGGTGCATCGCCCAAAAGGCGCTAACTCAGGACTTGTGGCGGAAATTGATGCGGCCCTTGGTCAGGTCGTAGGGCGACATTTCAAGGGTGACACGATCGCCGGCCAGAATACGGATGCGGTGTTTTTGCATCTTGCCGGAGGCATATGCCCAGATTTCCACGCCGTTTTCCAGCGTGACGCGATAACGGTTGTCGGGAAGGGCTTCCGACACCACGCCGCCAAATTCGATGAGTTCTTCCTTAGCCAATCTGTTTTCCTTTTGACAGCCCCGAAGGCTGCATGAGTTAGTCAATATCCTGTGGGCGCTTCGGTTGACCTTCGGCTGGCCGGGCGGGCACAGGCGTCGCCGCATAAGCGGCAACCGCGCGGGCCATGCCGGAGGCAAGGTGACAGGCGTGGCGGATCGGAACCTGCCAGGCGCATCAAGTAAATCGTGGAGGGGCGCGGATGACCCAGACGATTGCCTTGCCGCTTGCGGTCGCGTGTGAAGCTGCGCGTCCGGTTGCATCACGGGGACGGGCGGGCAAGGTGTTTCCGGGGTTCCGGTGCGCTCGAGACGCCGATGATTCCAGCGCTGAACAATCGGTTTTCAGCAGCCGCAGCGGCGCTTACCCGGTTACAGGGCATGCTCAGACAGCCCCAAACTGACGCGGGATTATATCACGCCCGCCCGGCGCGCGCAGGCGCGCCGCCAGCTTTGCGCCGTTGCGCGCGGCAAAACCACACGACGCCGCAAATGTGCCGACGTCGCCGTCCTGTCATGTCGATGTGCAGCGCTCGGCAGGCCGGCGGCGCCGAATCGGCGGAAAAGCGCCGTGCGAACGTCGCTAAAAATCGAGCAAAGGTGGCGCAAGCGTCGCGTAATGGGATGTCTTCGCCGAGAGATAAATGCCGGCGCCATATTGCACCGGCCAAATCTGAAAATCGGCATGCGGTTTTGACATTTTCCATCCGCATAAATCTGGCCGGCGCAGATTCCAAAAGAAAAAAGGGCTTACGTCTTTCAACGTAAGCCCTTGATCCGGCTACCTAAAACTGCTTGCAAATATGGTCGGAGCGATAGGATTCGAACCTACGACCCTCTGATCCCAAATCAGATGCGCTACCAGGCTGCGCTACGCTCCGAAGCCGGCGATTCTATCGCGATGCGGGCGCAAAGGTCAATTGCGAAGTGAAGATAATGTGCGCGGCGGCGAAGTGGCGTGGCAGACGCCGTGGCGACCCCCCGCTTCAGGCGGGATAGCAATTGGCTTGACTTGGTACGTCGCGCTGACATAATCCGCACACCGCAAAGGTCCGATCGGCGCTTCGCGCCAAATTTGCAGTATTCACCCGGACCTGCTCCCGACTATCACAACAATGGCACACCGGCCCCGCTTGCGACGCGGGCAGCCTGAGTCGTGCCTGAGCCCAGCCAGCCGTGCGTGCACGGAGCATTCGGGCAACCGGGATGCGGCAACAAAAAAGGACGGCTGTTCGCAAGCCGCAATCTGAAGGCGGCGCCAGTGCCGTGCGGAGCACTGGCAGCGCCTTTGTGAACGGGAATAAAGATGTTTCAGTCGCAGGTGGTAGTGCTGATCGCAGGCTTGTTCGCGCTGCAGATGGCGATCGTCTGTGCCGTGTTGCGGCGGTCCACGGGAATGGAACGCAGCGGGCTCACATCGTGGGCGCTCGGCGACCTCGTGGTCACCCTCGCAGTGGTGCTGCTAGCCGCGCAGGCGTACCGGCCGCAGTGGCCGCTGGCGTCGTTGCCAGGGGTGGCGCTGACGGCGGGATTGTCGATGATGGCCTACGGCACGCGACACTTCGCTGGCAAGCGCGGGCGCGGCATCGTACTGGCCGCGCTTAATCTGCCTGGCTTGCTGGCGGTGGGGCTGCAACTGGCCGGCGAAATGGGCGTGCCCGGTGCAGCTGCGGCACCGGAACTGACGCAGGCCCTGGCGCTGGCCGCGGCGTTGATCCAGATGTTGTTGCTGCTGGACATCATCCGCGCCGCCGTGCCGCGCCTGCCGGCCAAGCGCGGCACCGGGCGACTCGCGGTGCTGTCGCTGATCCTCGTGGCGCTGGCGTGTACCGCGCTGGCCGGGGCGCAGACGTCCGCCGCATGGTCGACGCTGGTCGGTCACCACCCGTGGATGCTGCCCGACGAGCGGGCTGGCATGACGGTCTGGTTCGTATTTGGCGTGGTCGGGTTGTCCGTCAGTTTTGCCTTGATGGCACATGACCGGCTGCGCCGAATCATCGAGCGGCGCGCGCGCCACGACGACCTGACCGACGTGCTCTCGCGCGGCGCGTTCTGGGAGGAACTCGAAGCCGCCTGCAAGGGAGCCGAACGCCAGCGCACGGTCTTCAGCGTCGCCTTCATCGACCTCGACCATTTCAAGGCGATCAACGATCTCTACGGTCATCTCGCTGGCGACAGCGTGCTGCGTCATTTTGCCGGACTGCTGCGCAAGGCGGCTCCCGAGCGCGCCGTGATCGGTCGGCTGGGCGGCGAGGAATTCGCCATCGTCATGCCGGGCACGCCGTTGGAAACCGGGCGCGCCATCAGCATGAAACTAAGCGCACTGGTCCGTTCCACGCCATGTCCGTCGGAACCGGACGCGATCGCCTACACCGTCAGTATCGGCATGGCCGAGCGCCGTTTCGGCGAAAACGCCGACGATGTCATGCGCCGGGCCGATCGCGCGCTTTACGATGCCAAATTGATGGGCCGCAACTGCGTATCGTCGGTCGACACAACCGAAGCCATCGGCATGCCGCGCCGGCCCCGGGTGCGCGAACGCGAATCGTCCTGAAGTCATTCCCTGCGGAGTGCCCCGGCAGGCATGCTGGGGTAGAATGCTGGCCTTGCCGCAATGGCAAGTCCAGCACACACGCCGCCCTTAGCTCAGTTGGATAGAGCACTCGCCTTCTAAGCGAGCGGTCAGAGGTTCGAATCCTCTAGGGCGGGCCAGGTCCTTTAGCGCCGTGCGTGCGCACTCCTGTGGCGACAAACCGGTAAGCGCGCAACGCCCGTCAGTTTCGCGCGCGCAGCAGATCGGCCGCGCGTTCGGCGATCATGATCGTCGGCGCATTGGTGTTGCCGCCGATCAGCGTCGGCATGACCGACGCATCGACCACGCGCAACGCTTCCACGCCCCGCACGCGCAGTTGCGGATCCACCACCGCCATGTCGTCGCTTCCCATTTTGCAGGTGCCCACCGGGTGGTAAATCGTATCGGCATGTTCGCGGATGAAGTCGCGGATCGCCGCGTCGTCACCTTCGCCATCGCCCAGCAGCGCCGCCAGCGGGTCCGTGCCGCCGGCTTCTGCCAGTGCGGACTGGGCGAAGATCCGGCGCATCAGCTTCACGCCGGCGACCATGCCGTCGAGGTCCGCAGGCGCCGACAGGAAGCGTGGATCGATCAGCGGTGCATCGCGCATGTCGGCCGAGCGCAGTCGCACCGTGCCCCGGCTTTCCGGACGTAATACGCACGCGTGGCAAGAATAGCCGTGACCGGGCCGACCCTTGCGCAGCACGTTGGTGTTGCCCAGCAGCGCCGGGGCGAAATGCAGTTGCAAGTCCGGTGCGTCAAGCCCGGGGCGGGTCTTGACGAAGGCGCCCGCTTCGGCCACCGGCGACGCCAGCATGCCGGTCCGGCGCAAACGGTAGCGCATCACTTCGCCGGCCATGCGCGCCACGCCGCGTAGCGAATAGCCATACAGGTGCCACGAATGCACCGGCTTGCCGATGATGACGTCGAGGTGATCCTGGAGGTTTTCTCCCACGCTGGGCAGATCGTGCACGATGTCGATGCCGAGATCGCGCAGGTGCGCGGCCGGGCCGATCCCGGAAGCCATCAGCAATTGCGGAGAATGGAACGCGCCGCCGCTGACGATGATTTCGCGGCGCGCGCGCAGCGTCACGGTCTGACCGCCGCGCACCGCCTGCACGCCGGTTGCGCGCTTGCCGTCGAACACCACGCGCAGCGCCTGCGTATCGACCATCACGGTGAGGTTCTTGCGCCCGCCGTTGTGGGTCAGATCGCCGCGATTGCCGCGATGCAGATAGGCGCGCGCCGCATTCCAGCGTTCGCCATTGAACTGGGTGGTCTGGAACAGGCCGACGCCTTCCTGTTCCGCGCCATTGAAGTCATCGTTGAGCGGCACGCCGGCCTGCGCGGCAGCGCGCACGAAGCGCCGCGAGAACGGATTCGGCGTGCGCAGGTCGCTGACATGCAGCGGGCCGCTGCCGCCATGCCAGAGATCGTCGCGCCCCGCGTTGCGCTGGTTGCATTCGCTGCGGCGGAAGTGGGGCAGTACGTCGTCGTATCCCCAGCCTTCGCAGCCGAGCGCGGCCCAGCGGTCGTAATCGCTGCGATGGCCGCGGATGTAGAGCATCGCGTTGATCGACGAACTGCCGCCCAGGCCACGCCCGCGCGGCTGGTACGACTCGCGGCCATTGAGTCCGGCCTGCGGCACCGTGCGAAACCCATAGTTGCGCGGGCCGGGCCGCGGCACGGTGCGTGCGATGGCAAGCGGCGTCCAGACGCTGGGATGGTGATCGTCGGGGCCCGCTTCGAGCAGGGCCACTGTCACGCCGGGCTGGTCGGCCAGCCGTCCCGCCAGCGCGCAGCCAGCCGATCCGGCGCCGATGATGATGTAGTCGAAGCTTGTGTCGCTCATGAATGTTGTCTCCCCCGGCGGCTCGTCAAGGCTGGTAGCCGTGCGGCGTCACCAAATTGAAATTCGAACTGAATGTGTCGAGCATGCCGAACAAGCCTGCCACCGCCTGCGGGTTGCCGTCGATCCGGATCGCACCGGACTGCATGGCTTGCGGCAGCGTCAGCTGCTTCAGGCTGATCTGGTCCAGAGTGGCCTTGGTCAGCATGACCGTGGCGGTGGGTTGCGCGTGCTGGGCTTCTGAAACATATGTCAGCGCACTGTTACGCAGCGTCATCGCATAGCGCTGCCCCAGGTCCGTGAACTGCCAGTTCAGCGTCATGGTCTTGCCGGCGGCCTTGTCGGCATTCAGGCGTACGGCCAGAAAGTCGAAGAAGTTCGGCACAGTCAAGGCGCGCACCAGATCGGACGAACTGGTGGCGGCGAACGTGGGCTTCGCCACGCCATCGCGCAATTCCTGCGCGCCGGTCAGATAGATATTGCGCCACGTGGAATTTTCGCTCTGGTAGCCAAGCTGTTCCAGCGCGTCGGCCTGCAGCGCACGCGCCGCGGCGTTGGATGGATCGGCAAAAACCAGCTCGTTGCCGATCTGGCTGACCCACCGATATTCGCCGCGAGCGTATGCGTCGCGCAGCTTTGCCAGCACGGCGTCGGCGCCGCCCATCCATTCGATGGTCTTTTTGGCGGACTGCTCCGGCGGCAGCGGGTTCAGGTGCGCGGGATTGCCGTCATAGAAGCCCAGATAGCGCTGATAGACCGCGCGCACGTTGTGGCTGACCGATCCGTAGTAATCGCGCGCATACCATTTGCTGGCCAGCGGCTGTGGCAGCGTTTTCAACTGATCGGCGATCTCCAGCGGCGTGAAGCCCTGGTTCAACAGCCGCAGCGTCTGGTCGTTCAGATAGGCGTACATGTCGCGCTGGTCGGACAGCATTTCGACGATGCGCGCGCGTCCCCACGTGGGCCAGTGGTGCTGGCCGATCAGCACATCGGTGCGCTCGCCGTAGCGCAGCAGCGATTGCGCGATGAAATACGACCACGCCTTGGCGTCGCGCACCTGCGCACCGCGCAGCGTCAGCAGGTTGTGCTGTGTGCGCACGGCATTTTCGGCCATACACAGCGTGCGGAATTGCGGCAGATAGATGTTCATCTCCGCGGGCGCCTCGGTGCCCGGCGTGAGCTGGAATTCGAAATCTACGCCATCAATGCGGCGCGTCTCGATCGCCTTGGTGATCAGCGAGGTCGGCGCCAGCAACGTCATCGTGCCGCGGGCCGTGGCCTTGCCGAGGCCGGTATCGACCTGGCCCGACGCACTCTTCGGCAACTGTGTGCCATACATGTATTGCGCGCGGCGGCTCATGGCGTTGCCGGCCAGCACGTTTTCGCTGACCGCTTCCTCCATGAAGCCCTGCGGGGCAAGGATATCGACCTTGCCGCTCTTTACGTCCGCTTCGTCGACGATGCCGCGCACGCCGCCGAAGTGATCGGCGTGGCTATGGGTATAGATGACTGCGACCACGGGTTTGCGCGGTCGGTGCGCGTAATAGAGATCGAGCGCGGCGCGCGCGGTTTCGGCGGTCAGCAGCGTATCGATGATGATGAGGCCGCTGTCGCCTTCGATGATGTTCATGTTGGCGAGGTCGGCGCCGCGAATCTGATAGACGCGATCTGTCACCTTGAACAGCCCAGCTTCGTTGTTGAGCTGCGCCAGCCGCCACAGGCTCGGATTCACGGTATTCGGCGCGGAGGCCGCGGACTCGAAGGCATAGGCCTGGAAATCCCATACGACCCTGCCGTCCGCCGTCGTGATCGTCCGTTGCGGGAAGCGCGCCACCAGCCCGCGCCGCGCGTCCTCGAAATCGGCGCGGTCGGCGAACGGCAGCTTGTTCAGCCATGCCGCGTTCGATTGTTCGGTAAGCGGGGACGCTGGTTGGGGGCCGGCCAATGCGGCGGTCATCGTCACGGTGGCGGCGGCCATCAAGGCGGAAGCGGCAATACGCATGGAATTCAGATTTTGGTGATAGACGAGGCGTCTATTGGATGCGCGCCGGATCTATAATTCAATTGCAAAATACGTATCGCAACAATGCAGACGACGCATATATGAATCTGAAGCGGTTGGAACACCTGGTGGCGGTTGCGGAAGAAGGATCGATGGCAGCGGCTGCGCGGCGTGTGCACCTGAGCCAGCCTGCGCTGACGCGCAGCATCCAGGCGCTCGAGGACGAGGCCGGCGTGGCGCTGTTCGACCGTGGTGCGCGCGGCGTGACGCTGACCGCGGTGGGCCGCATGGTGACCGAGCGTGCGCGTCGCGTGCTGTTCGAGTCCGGATGTCTGGAGCGCGACCTGACGCTGGTCCGGCAGCATGAGATCGGCAGCGTGCAGATCGGGCTCGGCGCGTTTCCGGCGGCGATCCTGCTGCCCGAGCTGTTGAGCCAGTTGCACCGCCAATGGCCCAAGCTGCGGATCGGCACCGAGGTCAGCCACCCCGGCGCGTTGCTGCAGGCGCTGTATCGGGAGGCAGTCGACTTCGTGGTGATCGAGCACAGCACGGCGCCGACGGCCGCCGAACTGGAAACCGTGCGCCTGCCGCCCGAACCGGGCGGGGTGTTCGCGCGTGCCGGGCATCCACTGACGCTTGGCCCGGTGGGCCTTGCCGCGCTGCGCGAATCGGCGCTGGTGTCGGTGGTGTTTCCGCCGGAGACGCACGAGCGGGTGCGCAAGCTGTTTCGCTGCAAACCGGGCGAGGACGTGCCGTTTCAGGTCGAAAGCAACGATTTCCGGGCGCTGACGCATCTGGTGCGCCATGCCGACGCGCTGTTGCTGGCGCCGGCGCGGGCGGTGCGCGAAGAACTGCGGGCGGGCACGCTGGTCGCGCTCGACATTCCAGAGCTGCCGGACATCACCATGCAGTTTGCGATCGTGCGGCTGGCGCAGCGCACGCTTTCCCCGGCGGCGGCGCGCGCGGTGGCCGTGATCGAGACCGTGGCGCGGGCATGAAAAAAGCGCCCCGGGCGGGGCGCTCTGGCGATCCGAGCAGGCGCGGCCTCCCGGATGGCGGCCGTGCGGCCTTACTCCTCGACCGCCGTGCCGACGATGTTGTAGCCGCCGTCGACGTAGGTAATTTCACCGGTCACGCCGCTGGCCAGGTCGGACAGCAGGAAAGCGGCCACGTTGCCGACCTCGTCGATCGTCACGTTGCGGCGCATCGGCGCTACGTCTTCGAAGTGCTTGAGCAGCTTGCCGAAGTCCTTGATGCCGGACGCGGCCAGCGTCTTGATCGGACCGGCCGAGATGCCGTTGGCGCGAATGCCCTTCGGGCCGACCGCCGAGGCCAGGTAGCGCACGCTGGCTTCCAGCGACGCCTTGGCCAGACCCATCGTGTTGTAGTTCGGCACTACGCGTTCCGCGCCCAGGTACGTCAGCGTCAGCAGCGACGCCTTGTCGTTGAGCAGCGGCAGCGCGGCCTTGGCCAGTGCGGGGAAGCTGTAGGCCGAGATGTCGTGCGCGATGCGGAAACCTTCGCGCGACAGGCCTTCCAGGAAATCGCCGGCGATCGCCTCGCGCGGCGCAAAGCCGATCGAATGCACCAAGCCGTCGAATTTTTCCCAGCGTTGCCCCAGAGCGGCGAAGGTGGCGGCGATCTGTTCGTCGCTGCTGACGTCGCATTCAAAAACCATGTCGGAGCCGAATTCCTTGGCGAAGTCCGTGATGCGGTCCTTGAAGCGTTCGCCCACGTACGTGAAGGCCAGTTCCGCGCCTTCGCGCTTGCAGGCCGAGGCAATGCCGTAGGCGATCGAACGGTTCGAAAGCAAGCCCGTGATCAGGATCCGCTTACCTGCCAGAAATCCCATAAGTTCTCCAAGATGATAGTGAGGACGGGCATGTTTCGTGCACAGGCCCGTGTCCGGTGCACGGCGGGGAATGTCACCCGCTGGGAATTGCGCCGCGTAGAGGAATGTCCGGATGGCTGGTCGCCGCCCGAACCCATGTAAAATTGTCGCACAACTTCGCCCGGCCACAAGCCGCCGGGCTGTCTCGGGCATTGTGGAGGTCTGCAACCGGATGCTGATTCATGCACGTTGGCCGCTTTGGGCGGCAGGGCAGTGCTTCTGTCGTCGCGCGGTCGTGCAAAGTGGGTTGGCACTATCGATGGTGCTGGCTGCGGGTTTTCCCGTAGCGGCCAACGCCGCGCATGGTTTCGCGCTGCATGGCGATCTCAAGTATCAGCCGGATTTTGCCCACTTCGATTACGTCAATCCCAACGCGCCGCAAGGCGGCACGCTGACGCTGGCCAATCCGGACCGGCGTACCAGCTTCGATAAATTCAATCCGTTTACGCTCAAGGGCACCTCGGCGCCGGGGTTGACGCAACTGATGTTCGAATCGCTGCTGATCGGCAGCGCCGACGAGTCCGCCAGTGCGTATGGGTTGCTGGCCGACGACGTCACGCTGGCACCCGACGGGTTGTCGGTCACGTTCCATATCCGGCCCGAGGCGCGCTTCGTCAATGGCGATCCCGTACTCGCGTCGGACGTCAAATATTCCTACGACATGCTGATGAGCAAGTCTGCAAGCCCGGGCTATCGCAGCATGTGCACCGACGTCAAAGGCGTGGTGGTGACCGGCGAGCGCACGGTGCGGTTTGATTTCAAGCAACGGAATGCCGAATTGCCGCTGATCGTCGGCTCGCTCCCGGTGTTCTCGAAGAAGTGGACCGCCGAGGTGCCATTCGAGAAGCTGACGTTCGAGGCGCCGATCACCAGCGGTCCGTACAAGATCGAACGCTACGATGCCGGCCGAGGCATCGTGTTCCAGCGCGATCCGAACTACTGGGGCAAGAAGCTCGCGGTGCGGCGTGGCACGTTCAATTTCGGCCGCGTGGTCTACCGTCTGTACAAGGACGAGACTGCCAAGCTCGAGGCCTTCAAGGCCGGCGAATTCGACGCGATTGTCGAATACCGCTCGAAAAACTGGGCCAAGAGTTATGTCGGCACGCGCTTCGGCAATGGCGAACTGATCAAGACCGAGTTTCCCCATCGCAACGGCGCCGGCATGCAGGGCTTTGTGATGAACATGCGCAAGCCGATGTTCCAGGACGTGCGCGTGCGCAAGGCCCTGATCCTCGCGCTCGATTTCGAATGGCTCAACCGGCAGTTGTTTTACGGCGCGTACAAGCGGCTCGACAGCTGGTTCTCGAATAGCGAACTGGCCGCCAGTACCACCTTCGACGGCAAGCCTGGTCCGGGCGAACTGCAACTGTTGGAGCCGCTGCGCGCCGATCTGCCGCCGGAGGTGTTCGGCCCCGATGTGGTGCAGCCCACCACCAATGCGCCGCGCTCGCTGCGCGACAACCTGCGCGAGGCGCGCCGTCTGCTGGCGCAGGCGGGGTGGACTTACGAGGACGGTGCGCTGCGCAACGCCAAGCGCGAACCGATGGTGTTCGAGTTCCTCGACGATGGCGGCGCGATGAGCCGGGTTATCACGGCCTATGTGCGCAACCTGGAAAAGCTCGGCATCGAGGTGCATCAGCGCACCACCGATTTCGCGCTGTATCAGAAGCGGCTGGAGGATTTCGATTTCGACATGGTGTCGATACGCTTTCCCGATTCGCAAAGCCCCGGCAATGAACTGCGCGACCGCTTTTCCACGGAGGCGGCCGGCACGCCCGGATCGGACAACCTGTTTGGCCTGAAATCGAAGGCGGTAGACAAACTCGTCGACGACGTGCTGCATGCCGAATCGCGCGAGGAACTGGTGACCGCCGGTCGCGCGCTGGACCGCGTGCTGATGCACGGCTATTACATCGTACCGAACTGGTACAGCGCATTTCACCGTGTGGCGTATCGCAAGGAGCTGTCCTATCCGACGCGCCTGCCGTACTACTACACCGCGGAGGGCTGGATCCTTTCCAACTGGTGGCGCAACGACCTCGCGCCGAAGACCCGGTAATCCAGACATCCATACAACGGACGGCCAATGTTTGCCTATCTGCTCAAGCGAATCCTGCTGATGATCCCGACGCTGATCGGCGTCATCACGCTCACGTTTGTCGTGATCCAGTTTGTGCCGGGCGGCCCGGTCGAGCAGATGATGCTTGAAATGAAAGGGCGCGGCGCGAGCGGTGAAGCCAGTGGCGGGGGCGCGGAATATCGCGGCCGGCGGGGCGTCGATCCGGACAAGATCAAGGAGATCCAGGCGCTCTATGGCTTCGACAAACCGCCCATCGAACGTTACTTCATGATGCTCAAGCGCTTTGCGCGATTTGATCTGGGCCAGAGCTATTTCCAGCACCGCAGTGTGTGGGAGCTGGTGAAGTCCAAGATGCCGGTTTCGATCAGCCTGGGGCTCTGGACATTTTTCCTGACCTACCTGATATCGGTGCCGCTCGGCATATCGAAGGCAATCCGCGCCGGCAGCCGGTTTGACGTGATCAGCAGCTTGATCGTGCTGGTGGGCTATGCGATCCCGGGCTTCGTGCTTGGCGTGCTGCTGCTGGTGCTGTTTGGCGGCGGCACGTTCGTGCAGTGGTTTCCGCTGCGCGGGCTGACTTCGGACGACTGGGACCAGCTTTCGCTGATGGGTAAGGTAATGGATTACCTGTGGCACCTTGTGCTGCCGATCACCGCGTCGGTGGTGGGCAGTTTCGCCGTGGTGACGATGTTGACCAAGAACGCGTTCCTCGAGGAAATCCGCAAGCAATACGTGCTGACCGCGCGCGCCAAGGGCCTGTCGGAACGGCGCGTGCTCTGGAAACACGTGTTTCGCAATGCGCTGATTCCGCTCGTGACTGGATTTCCGGCGGCGTTCATTGGCGCGTTCTTCACGGGGTCGCTGCTGATCGAGACGCTGTTCTCGCTGGACGGCCTGGGCCTGCTTTCGTATGAAGCGGTGCTGCGCCGCGATTATCCCGTGGTACTCGGCACCCTGTACCTGTTCACGCTGATCGGGCTTGTGACGCGGCTCATTTCGGATGTCTGCTACGTAATGGTGGATCCTCGCATCCATTTCGAAGGGATGCACCGATGAAATTGCGTACCGCAAGTGTCGCCGGCAGCAAAGCCCTGCCACATTCGCTTTCGCCGCGCCAGCGCGCCTGGCAGCGTTTCCGCCGCAACCGGCTTGGCTATTGGAGCCTGATCCTGTTTGTGGTGATTTTCCTGCTGAGTCTGGCGGCCGAAGTGCTGTCCAGCGATCGCCCGCTGGTGGTGCGCTACAAGGGCGAGTACTACTTCCCGATCGTCAAGGTCTATCCGGAAACCACGTTCGACGGGGATTTCGCCACGCCGGCCGATTATCTCGATCCCTATATTCGCGACCGAATTACCACGCACGGCAACTTCGCGGTGTTCCCGCCGAATCGTTATTCCTACGATTCGATCAACTATTTCGCGAAGGAACCAAATCCCGCGCCGCCGTCCGCCGACAACTGGCTCGGCACCGACGACCGCGGGCGCGACGTCCTGGCGCGGCTGCTGTATGGTTTCCGCGTTTCCGTGCTGTTTGGCATGGCGCTGACGATTATCGGCGTATTGATTGGCACGCTCACCGGCGCGCTGATGGGATTCTTCGGCGGCCGTTTCGATCTGTTCTCGCAGCGCGCCATCGAGATATGGAGTTCGATGCCCGAGCTGTATCTGCTGATCATTTTCGCGTCGATCTTCGAACCGAGCCTGGCGTTGCTGATCATCCTGCTGTCGCTGTTCGGCTGGATGGGATTGTCAGACTACGTGCGTGCCGAGTTCTATCGCAACCGCTCGCTCGACTATGTCAAATCGGCGCGCGCGCTGGGTTTGTCGAATGTCCAGATCATGTGGCGCCATATTCTGCCCAATAGCCTGACGCCGGTCATCACCTTCCTGCCGTTCCGCATGAGCGCCGCGATCCTGGCACTGACAAGCCTCGATTTCCTCGGTCTGGGCGTGCCGCCGACCACGCCCAGCCTGGGCGAACTGCTGGCGCAGGGCAAGGGAAACCTCGATGCCTGGTGGATTTCGCTGTCGACCTTTGCGGTGCTGGTGATCACGCTGTTACTGCTGACCTTCATGGGTGACGCGCTGCGCGATGCTTTTGACACCCGCCTGGGTCTCGCGCAGTTGCGCGGCCGGGTAGAGCCGAAAGTACCTGCCGGCAGCGCCGCGGAGGTGACGCCATGAGCGCGGTGACGCCGATTTTCGATCCGCTGCATCCGGTCGCGCCGCCCGCGCCCGGTACGCTGCTGATGTGCGTGGACCATCTGTCCGTGACGTTTGGCGAAGGCGAGAGCGCGACGCGCGCGGTGCGCGACGTGAGTTTCGACCTGCGCGCTGGCGAGCGATATGCGCTGGTGGGTGAATCGGGCTCGGGCAAGACCGTCACGGCGCTGGCCATGCTGCGGCTGGTGGAGGATGCCACCTATCAAGGCGCGATCCGGTTCGAGGGTAAGGACCTGCTACAGGTGAGCGATCGCGAAGTGCGCCGGATCCGCGGATCGGAAATCGCGATGATTTTCCAGGAGCCGATGACGGCGCACAATCCGCTGTACACGATCGGCAACCAGATTGTGGAAACCCTTGCGCTGCATGAAGGGTTGGATCGGCGCGCGGCCCGGGAGCGTGCCATTGCGCTGCTCGAGCGCACGGGCATCAGCGATGCGGCCAACCGTTTCAACAGTTTTCCCCACCAGTTGTCGGGCGGGCAGCGTCAGCGCGCCATGTTCGCCATGGCGCTGGCCTGTCGGCCGAAACTGCTGCTTGCTGACGAGCCGACCACCGCGCTGGACGTCACCATCCGTGCACAGATCCTTGACCTGCTACGCAGCCTCCAGGCGGAATTCGGCATGGCCGTGATGTTGATCACGCACGACCTGAATATGGTTCGTGCGTTTGCGCAGCGCGTGGGCGTGATGGAAAAGGGTGTGCTGGTCGAGACCGGCGAGACCGCCGAGGTTTTCGCCAATCCGCACTACCCGTACACGCGCAAGCTGATCGACAGCCATCCCAGGCGTGAAGTGCTGCCGCTGGTGCCGCTGGCGCCAGTGCTACTGGAAACCGACGCACTCTGCGTCAACTATCACAAGAAGCGCGCCGGGTTTGCCGGCTGGTTCCTGAAGGAAGCGTTTGCCGCGGTGAAGGATGTCACGCTGCAACTGCGCGAGGGCGAAACGCTGGGCATCGTCGGGGAGTCCGGATCGGGCAAGACCACGCTTGCGCACGCGGTATTGGCGCTGCAACGCAAGAGCAGTGGGGCGATCCAGTTTCTCGGGCGCAGTTTCGATGCGTGCACGCAAAAGGAACGCAGTTCGCTGCGCTCGCGCATGCAGGTGGTGTTCCAGGATCCGTTCGGCTCGTTATCGCCGCGCATGACGATCGAGCAGATCGTGGGCGAGGGCTTGGCGCTGCACCAGCCCGGGCTGTCGCCAGAAGCGATGCGGGAGCGTGTCATCGAGGCGCTGCGTGAAGTCGGGCTCGACCGCACGGCGCTGGGACGTTATCCGCACGAGTTTTCCGGCGGGCAGCGCCAGCGGATCGCCATCGCCCGCGTGTTGATCCTCAAGCCGCAGGTGTTGGTGCTCGACGAGCCCACGTCGGCGCTCGATGTATCGATCCAGCAGCAGGTTCTGGCATTGCTGTCGCAACTTCAGCACAAGTACAACCTCAGCTATCTGTTCATCAGCCACGATCTGGCGGTGATTCGGGCGATGGCGCACCGCGTGATCGTGATGAAAAACGGTGAAGTGGTGGAATCGGGCGAAACCGAAACGGTGCTTGGTGCACCGCAGCATCCGTATACGCGCAAATTGATGGCCGCGGCCCAGCTCGGTGCCGCGCGGATGATGTGATTCCTGCCGCCCGCCGGCAGATGCGCTTAACACATACTCAATATTCGGTTTCCAAGAATCAAGATACGTTTTTGATGCTAATTCTTTGATTTGCTGGCGAATTGAGGAAAATTTGTAACCATCTTTGACACGTCAAAGCCCGGTCCTTTAATATCGCGCGATAAGTTTTCGGGGGTGGTTCGTCCGTCGCATGCTGACCTTGGGGAAGGTCGTTGATGCACGCGGCTGGTGCAGTTCTGCTGGCGTACTTTTTGCGTACGATCCGCCCTGATGTTTTCACGCTGTCCGGCTTTGTCTGATTTGCCGGTCAGATTTGTCCGATCATCAGGAGAACCAATGCAGCAGACGGTACTTCATTCCCTGGCGCGCGCCGCTATCGGAATTGCCATTGCCTGCGGTGCGACTGTGTCGAATGGAGTGCTGGCGGATACGGTATTCAAGGATCCCGACGCCCGGATCGAGGCTCGCGTGGAAAGCGCCGATGCACATCCGGAAGGCAAGCGCGGCTTGCTGTCGTCGGTCATGAATTCCACCAGCAACGTTGCCAGCAAGGCTGGCGATCTGGTCATGAACGCGCTGGGCCTGATTGGCGTGCGTTATCGCTTTGGCGGTAACAGCCCCGAATCGGGTCTGGACTGCAGCGGCTTTGTCCGCTACGTGTTCAACGACACCTTCGGCTTCATGTTGCCGCGCCGGTCCGTCGAAATGAGCCAGGTGGGCACCACCGTGGCCGTCAACGAACTGCGTCCTGGCGATCTCGTGTTCTTCAACACGATGCGCCACACGTTCTCGCACGTCGGTATCTATATTGGCGACAACAAGTTCGTGCATGCGCCGTCTACCGGCAGCAAGATCCGTGTCGACGACATGCGTGCGTCGTATTGGGTGACGCGCTACAACGGCGCCCGCCGTATCGACGATTCCGCGCGCGTCTCGACCGAGAACACGGGCAGCATCATCGAAACGCTCAAGCGTTACGATCCCAACGCGCAAGGCAGGTCGATGCTCGGCGGCTGAGTTGGCGCCTGGGACATCGCCAGATATGAAAAGGACTGCTCGGGCAGTCCTTTTTTATTGCTTCGCGCCAGTCAGATGCCGTGCCGCAATGGACGTCCACGGCTGACATGCCGTGTCACATGACTGACGATTTCCGTCAGTTTTCGTCAATCTCCGTCAGGCGGTGGTCGAATATGACAACGGTTGCCTATTTGGCGATCACTGCGTGGCGACCGTTCCCGGCGTGGCGGGGCGCGTCCGGGCCGCCGCGAGCTTTTCCCGCAGGGCCGGCAAGGCCGCGGCGGTGGCCTGCTCCCCGGCCAGGATCGCGCGGTTGCGCGACGCGAAATCGCTGCCGCCCATATCGGGCAGATCCGGGCGGATGACCACGTCGGCGCGCGCCAGGGCCATCTTGTTGATCGACTGGCCCATGATCGCGGTGGTCTGCAGCAGCACGCCGCCTTGCCCGCTGTTCTTCTGGCTGGAGGGATCTGCCGAAATATTCACGGCAATCACAAATTCCGCGCCCATCTCGCGCGCCGCGTCGACCGGCACCGGCTCGACGAGGCCGCCGTCGACATAATCGTGGCCGCCGATCGATACTGGCTGGAACACGCCCGGCACGCTGCTCGATGCGCGCACGGCCTGCCCGGTGTTGCCACGCCGGAATACGATGCGGTCGCCGGTTTTCAGGTCCGTTGCGACAATGCCGAGCGGCAGCTTCATGGCCTCGATCGGGCGATTCTTCACCAGCCGATTGACGTAGTTCTGCAGCGCTTCGCCTTTGACCCAGCCGCCAAACTTTGTGCCGAATGGCAGTGCCCAGTCGGCGATCGCCGCTTCATCCATGGTCAGGGCCAGCTTGTTCAACTGAAATCCATCCATGCCCGTTGCGTACAGCGCCGCGACCACCGATCCTGCGCTGGTGCCGGTCACGATATCGGCATGAATGCCCTGGGCTTCGAGCGCTTTGATCACGCCGATATGCGCGAAGCCGCGTGCTGCGCCGCCGCCGAGCGCCAGGCCGATGCGGACCGGCCGTGCAGGCACGGGGGTTGGCGGCACGCTGGTAGTCGTGCCCGTTGCCGGCGGCACAGTTGGCTTCGGGCCGAATGAACAGGCCGCCAGCAGCATTGCCGCCGAAGCGCCCAGGAAATTTCGTCGTTGCATCGAAAGGGATGAGAGGCTTGCTGAAAGTGATGCCGAAGGGATCTGTTGGTCGCGCGGCGGGCATGCGGACCCGTCTGAGACTGGCCGCAGCTTAAATGATTCCGTGGCCCGGGTGCAGTGCGGGCAGGGCGTATAATGCGGCATTCAATGAAATCCGGCCTGCGCGCACCTGTGCGCGGGCCTTTTTGTTTCTCCCCGACCATGACACAACGCGTCCGTACTCGTTTCGCGCCTAGCCCGACCGGCTTCATCCATCTGGGCAACATCCGTTCTGCGCTTTATCCCTGGGCGTTCGCGCGCCGCATGAAGGGCGATTTCATCCTGCGTATCGAGGATACGGATGTCGAGCGTTCGTCGGAAGAGGCCGTCAATGTGATCCTGGAAAGCATGGCCTGGCTCGATCTGGATATCGACGAAGGCCCGTTCTATCAGATGCAGCGCATGGACCGCTATCGCGCCGTTGTCCAGCAGATGATGGATAGCGGCCTGGCCTACCACTGCTATATGAGCACCGAGGAACTGGACGCGCTGCGCGAAGCCCAGCGCGCTGCCGGCGAAAAGCCGCGCTACAACGGCTTCTGGCGGCCGGAGCCGGGCAAGGTGCTGCCTGAACCGCCCGCTGGTGTGAAGCCCGTGGTGCGTTTCAAGAATCCGATTGGCGGTAGCGTGGTCTGGGACGATGCGGTCAAGGGGCGCATCGAGATTTCGAACGACGAACTCGACGATCTCGTGATCGCGCGGCCGGACGGCACGCCGACGTACAACTTCTGCGTGGTCGTCGACGATCTGGACATGAAGATCACCCACGTCATCCGTGGCGACGATCACGTCAACAATACGCCGCGCCAGATCAATATCATCCGTGCGCTGGGCGGCGACGTGCCCGTCTACGCGCATCTGCCCACCGTGCTGAACGAGCAGGGCGAGAAGATGAGCAAGCGCCATGGCGCCATGGCG
>Ga0187845_1000067_pt1 | contig 52894 bp, 49 predicted proteins | sample SpaLakP09_SKY_68_FD_134515 | JGI IMG/M metagenome (GOLD analysis project Ga0187845, IMG submission 134515) | Oligotrophic lake water microbial communities from Sparkling Lake, Wisconsin, USA - SP09_SKY_68 | ecosystem: Environmental > Aquatic > Freshwater > Lake | place: USA: Sparkling Lake... | reverse complement strand
GGCTTTCCAGCGTCACCAGTTCTTCCGCATGGGCCTCCAACAGATCCGCAAAGCGGTTCAGGATGCGCGCGCGATCGGCCGCGCGCATTCCGGCCCAGCCCTTGAGCGCGGCGCGCGCCGCGCGCACCGCGGTATCCACGTCGGCCTCGCTGCCCTGCGCCACCAGCGCGAGCGGCGCTTCGGTCGCCGGATTGATGTCGGTGGTATAGGCGCCGGTGCCGGGCGGCACGCGCTGGCCGTCGATCAGCAAATCGTGCTTCGGCAAGTCTGATGGGGATGCGGACATGGGAAGGCTCCTCGCCTGGGTCTGAAAGACGTGCGTGTTGGCCGTGCAGGATTGGCTCGCTTTGTCTTGCAGTGTGGTGGCGGTGTCTACCTAAGTCCAATTAATAGGAATGATCCATTCATACAATTTCTGCATGAATAGCGGTTGGCCTTATTGTTCGGCGGCGTGCCATTCGCTGTTGCGCATCAGATGGCTGATCGCGGCGCGCAGGTCGGCCGGGACGACCGGCTTGTGCAGCAGCGCGGTGCCAGCGGCATGGGCATGACGCAGGCGGTCTGCGGCGGTGTCGCCGGTGATGACGATGGCGGGCACCGGCTGCCCCAGGCGCCGGCGGATCGCCTCGATCGCCGCATGGCCGGTGCGGTGCCCGCGTAGCCGATAGTCGGCCAGGATCAGGTCTGGCGTGAAGCCGTGGTCCAGCATCGCCAGCGCATCATCCTCGGACTCGGCCACGCGGCATACGCAATTCCACACCGCCAAAAGCTCGGCCATCGCCTCGCGGATCGCCGCATCGTCGTCGATCACCAGGACGCGCCAGCCGTCCATGCGGATCGGCGTGCCAGCCTGCGCGATCTCTTCGGGCTGTTGCCACGCCAGCGGCAGGCGCAGCCGGAACACCGAGCCGCGCTCGGGCACGGAAGCCAGCGTCACCTGCGTCTGCATCGTGCGCGCCAGCCCATCGACGATGGCCAGCCCCAGGCCCAGCCCCTTGCGCTGGTCGCGTTCCGGATTGCCGAGCTGGTGGAATTCGCGAAAGATCGCCTGATGCTGTGCGGCGGGGATGCCGATGCCGGTATCCCAGACTTCCACGCGCGCCTGCATCCGCCAGCGCCGGCATGCCACCAGCACGCCGCCTGAGGTGGTGTAGCGGATCGCGTTGGCAATCAGGTTGCGCAGAATCAGCTCGACCAGCGTCGGATCGGCATACAGCGTGGCCGTGGTGTCGCGCGTGCGATAGACCAGTCCACGCGCGTTGGCCTGCGGCGCGAATTCGTTTTCCAGCTTGTGCAGCAACGGCTGCAGCCGGAACGGGCGCGGGCGCGATGTCACCACGCCGGCTTCGAGCTTGGAAAAATCGAGCAGCGTGTTAAGCATTTCACGCGCCGCATCGGACGACGCCTCGATGTGGTCCAGCAACTGGCGCTGGTGCGCATCCAGCGGCGTGCGGCCCAGCGACACCAGAAACAGCCCCAGCGCGTGCAGCGGCTGGCGCAGGTCATGGCTGGCCGACGCCAGGAAGACCGATTTCGCACGGTTGGCTTCCTCGGCCTCGCGCTGGGCGCGGCCCGCGCGCGCGGTTTGATCGCGCAACTGCGAGATCAGCTCGACGTTTTCGAATCGCAACGCGATCGAATGCCGTGCCACGCGCGCATAGTTGCGCGCAAACACGATCAGCACGAACAGATAAAGCGGGGTGCCCAGGAACATCGGCAAATAGGCGACGTCGCGCGTGAGCAGGAACACGGCCCACACCGGCAGGATGGCCGGAAGGAAGAAGCCGACCGCGACAGGCAGGCAGGCCGAGAACACCGCCAGCGCGGCGGCGCTCATCCCGGCGATCAGCGACAGCACGCAGATCACCTCCGCGGGCGAGCGGATGTCCAGATACAGCCAGCCTGCCAGTCCCCACAGGCTGCCGATCAGCACCAGCACGGCGGTCATGGCGCGCGCATAGGCGCCGCAGCGCGCCTCGGTCAGGCGATCGAACACCGCGAGTCTGCCGATATGCGCCAGCGCGCACAGCACGGCCATCGCCGCGGCCCACGGCAGCGCGCCAGGATGACCGCCGGTCAACGCCAGCCCCGCGCCGAGGATGATCGCCGCGAGCGAACAGCCGAGCATCGCCATGCCGAAACTCTGGTCGATCAGCTCCATCTGCGCGGACAACAGGCGCGGTTCGTCGTAGCGCGGCAGCAGCGCAGCCAGTCCGTACAGGAAGCGGCCAGCGAGCGGTGGCAGCGCCATGATCGGCCGCACTCAGCGCTGCGCCTGCACCAACCCGCGGCGCTGCGCTTCGAGAATGGCCTCGACGCGGCTGACCACGCCAAGTTGGTCAAGAATCGCGGCGACATGCACGCGCACGGTGTTCTCGGACAGGCCAAGGTGATAAGCGATCACCTTGTTGGAGCGTCCCAGGTTGAGCTGGCCTAGCACTTCGAGCTGGCGCGGCGTGAGGTGGCTGGGCTGATAGGCATCCGCGCGCAACGGGGCGGCCGGCTCCGCGGCAAAGTGTGTGCCGCCGGCCAGACAACTGGCTATCGCTTGCTCGATCTCGCGCGCATCGGCGGATTTGGAAAGAAAACCGGCGATCTCGCGCCGCGCGTCGGGCGCAATGCCGTCGATGCCCGAAGTGCCCGACACGATCACGATGCGCGCGGTGGGAAAGTGGCGGCGCAATACCTTGATGCCTTCGATGCCATTGAGCCCGGGCATCTGGATATCGAGCAGCACGATATCGACCGTTTGCTGGCCGTGCTCCTGCGTGGCCTGCATCACCGACCCGGCCTCGAGGATCGATCCGACGCTGGGGCTGTCGGCCAGCAGCAGCTTGAGTCCGGTGCGGAACAGGGTGTGGTCGTCGATCAGCAGCAATCTGGCGCGGGCGGACATGGGAGGCGGGCAATGTGCGGGGGGCGGCATAGGTCAGGATTGGACTGGATTCCCGCCCGCTTGTCCATGCCTGGCCGCCCTACGGTATCGCGAGTAGTCCGGAAAGATTATTGGCGGCGTAGCACCCGGATGCCAGCATCGATCCGTGGGCAATTTCCGCGACTTGTCCATACCACTTTATCTACCCGCTCCCTCCCGGCTGCGGGTATTTTTTTTCGCCGGCGGCAAGCCGGTGGCGCTGGTGGCCCGGGGCAGGCCATGTCCAGTGATTCCACCCCGGGCCGGCGCCATGCTACCCACCCCATCAAACCAGTCCGCCTTGCGGCGCTATTTCAGTTTCACGTTCCATTCGGTCTCCACGCACTTGACGTAATCGCCGGGGATCAGCGCACTGAACTTCTCCTGATAGTTGACCAGCATGCAGCGGTATTCCTTGCCCTCGTGCCAGTCCTTCACCCAGGTGGTGTCCACCGCCTCGCTGCCGCGATCGGAGAACTGCTTCATGCCCGCGCACCCCAGTACTTCGTCCGGCGGCACCGTCACGCCAAGCTCCTGCGCGAACGCCTTGTAGTACTTGATCCGATTTTGCGATTGCGCGATTTCCGATGAGCCGCCGCATTCCACGCCGCCGTTGATGATCATGGTTGTCACGCCGAACCCGGGCACCAGCTTGCTTTGCTTGTCGACCGAATTCGGTTGCCAGCTGCCATCGAGCACGCTCTGCATCGACGGCTTGGGCGGCTGCGGATACATGAAGAAGAACACGGCCGAGGCCAGGTTCAGCCAACTGGTGGCCACGCGGTCCGGATCGTTGAGCAGCACTGAGGTGTCTCCGTACATCACCTGCGAGAAGCTGCCGTAGTTGTAGTTGTACGAAAGCTGCTTGGCGCCGCGCCCGTAATACTTCTTGAACGATCCGTCGGCGTTCTTGCCGCAGGCGTAAAGCTGTCCCTGCCAGATGTCGGGTTTGCATTCGGCGTTATAGCCGCATCCGGCACCGGTCTCGCTGCAGCCCATCTCGCGCACCCAGTGCAACGCCTGCCGGAATTCCGGGATGTCGGAATGGATGTCGTGTTCGCCAGTTTCCTGCGCGAAGTGGGCGAACATCGTGGCCAGTGTCTTGCGGCAGATCGCATCGGCGTTGCGGCCGTCAGTGTAGTCGGCGCACACCGCCGGGAACTTGGCGATGGCCTGCAGGAAGGCGCGATAGGTGTAGGCCGGATCGCGACGCGGGAACAGGAAATTCCATTTCTCCTCGGTGACGATCTTTTCCACGCGCTTGACGTTGGGCGGATTCGACGACGCGCCTGCGCTCGTGGCTTCCACCACGGCGTTGCTGGCGGTGCGGATCGATTCCTTGATGGCTTCGAGCTGCGGCGTATTGGTCAGCGTCTTTTCCACCGCTTCCGCCTCGGCGCGCGTGGGCGCCGGCACAGTCGGCGGCGGCGGCGGGGTAGGCGTGGGTGTCGGTGCGGGCGTCGGCATCGGCTCGGGCGCCTTCTGCGGATCGCAGTCGCCGCTAGCCTCCCACGGGCCGCCATCGAGCGGCGTCGTGTTGTTCGAACTGCCTTGCGTCCACCACTTGGCGCGGTAGTTCTTCGCCTGGTACGAGGCGACGTTGTTCTCCGTGTAGATCGTGGTCCGGTTCCAGGACGGATAGCAGCCCGGCTTGCCGGCGGCCGGTGAAGGCGCTGGCGCTGGCGCTGGTGCGGGTGCGGGGGCCGGTGTAGGCGCCGGTGCTGGCGTGGGCGAAGGCGAAGGCGCTGGCGTCGGTGCTGGCGATGGCGATGGCGATGGCGTCGGTGCTGGCGATGGCGTAGGCGTAGGCGTAGGCGTAGGCGATGGCGTAGGCGATGGCGTAGGCGATGGCGTAGGCGCCGGCGTTGGGACGCTGGCGCACTCGCCCTTGTCCTCCCACGGACCCCATTGTTCGGTGCCCGGCACGTTGTTCTTCGTCCACCACTTGTTCTGATAGACGCGCCCGTTGTAGCCCACCAGGTTCCCTGGCGTGGGGTAGGTGGCCGACGCGCTCCACGCTGTCGGGCATGGTGCGGCCGCTGCAGGCGAGGCCAGCACCGACAGCACGCAGCCGGCAGTGACGCTGGCAATGGCATTCAGGGAAATCGGTGGTCGCACGCTGTTTCCTCCTTGCAGTATTTGTTCGCTGATCGACGCGGTCATTACGGGTATGAATTTAATATGGATTGGCCCGGATATTCGATCTGGCGATCATGCATGTTTTTACGATGCGCCTTCAACTATTTGAAAAGCGCCGTCAATATCGCGATCAGATTTTTAATAAATAAATCACCGTGTGGGCCGTGCGTGACTGCGCGGTTAAATATTTAATTTCGTTGGAAAACGGCCATGATGCTTGGTTTCCGGCGGATTGAGGCATCCGTTTCTGACAGCTTCAAATACCCCGTGCGGCGGAAATAATTAGCTTGCCTCACTTTGTTATCTGGCCTACTTGTATAGCGCCGGCTCAAATGTGTTGGCGCCAAATTGAAAAGTTTGTTCCTGTAATTATCAAGGAATCAGGCTTTCGCGTAATAGAAAACACGAGGTGAATTCATGCGATATTATCGAAGAGGCCGACTTTTCGCGGCGACAGCCATCGTACTGGCGGCATACGCAGTCTGCGCATCGGCTGCTGACTGGCAGGACGGCGCGTCCTACACGGCAGGCACGACGGTGACCTACCAGGGGCGCAACTACCAGGCGATCCAGAGCCATACGGCGGCAGCGGGAGCCGGATGGAATCCGGCAGCGTCGCCAACACTGTGGCGCGATACCGGCCCGGCCGCTGCGATGGTTTCCACCGTCAGGCTGCCTGGAGGCGTCGCCACGCGGGCTGCCGCCCCTGCGCCCGATTGCGCCGTCGAATGGTCTAGCGAGATGGCCTATCAAGCGCCGGGCGCCGTGGTCAGCTACAACGGCCACAACTACCGCAACAATTGGTGGACCAAGGGCAATACACCGGGCGCTGAACAATGGGGACCGTGGGAGGACAAGGGGGCTTGCGAAGGCGGAGCGTCGCCTTCGCCCGCACCGGCCCCGGCACCGGCACCGGCACCGGCACCGGCTCCGGCACCTGCACCTGCACCAGCACCGGCACCGGCACCAATTCCGACGCCATCGCCATCTCCGGCGCCAGGCCCATCGGCTGGCACATGCCCTCCCGAATGGTCGTCCGCCACCGTCTATGCCACGAGCGGCACGCAGGTGGCGCGCAGTGGGCGCGTCTACCGTAACAAGTGGTGGACCTCGGGTGACGATCCCTCGTCCACCGGCCAATGGGGCGTGTGGGAGGATATTGGCGCGTGCGACGGTGGTGCTGCACCAGCGCCCGCTCCGGCCCCCGCACCGGCTCCTGCACCGGCCCCTGCACCGGCACCGGCACCGGCACCAGCACCGGCACCAGCACCGGCACCAGCACCAGCTCCGGCTCCGGCTCCGGCTCCGGCTCCGGCTCCGGCTCCGGCTCCGGCTCCGGCACCGGCTCCGGCTCCGGCTCCGGCTCCGGCTCCGGCTCCGGCACCAGCTCCGGCACCAGCTCCCGCTCCCGCACCTTCACCGGCGCCGAGCCCGTCGGCGGGCGGTAAGGAAGTCGGCGCGTATTTCGCGCAGTGGGGCATCTACGGGCGCAACTACAAGCTCAAGGATGTCGACAGGTCGGGCAGCGCGCAGCAGCTCACGTTCATCAACTATGCGTTCGGCAACATCTACCAGAAGAACGGCGGCTATGAATGCGGCATGGTCAACAAGCTGGAACCCGGTGCTGCGGATCCCAACGCGCCTGATGCCGGCGAGGGCGGGGACTCCTTCGCGGATTACGGTAAGGGCTTCACGGCCGCAGAATCGGTGGACGGTGTTGGCGACAGCTGGTCGGGCTCCATGTCCTGGGATGATCCGCGCACCGGCAAGGTCGGGCCGCTCAAGGGCAACTTCAACCAGCTCAAGAAGCTCAAGGCCAAGCATCCGCACCTGAAGGCGTACATCTCGCTGGGCGGCTGGACGTGGTCCAAGTGGTTCGGCAAGGCCGCCTCGACCGACGCACTGCGCAGGCAACTGGTGGCGTCCTGCATCGACCTCTACATCAAGGGCAATCTGCCGTTTGACTCGAGTGCCAATGCAGGCGGTGAAGGCACGGCGGCCGGTGTGTTCGACGGTATCGACATCGACTGGGAATTCCCCGGTGGCGGTGGCCAGCCGTACAACGTCGTCGAGCCGAACGACAAGGCCAACTACACGCTGCTGCTGCAGGAATTCCGCAGGCAGCTCGATGCCTACGGCGCGCAGACCGGCAAGCACTACGGACTGACGGTGGCCATCGGATCGGGCGGCGACAAGATCGCCAACACGGATCCGGCCGAGTACAGCAAGCCGCTCGACTGGATCAACATCATGTCCTACGACTTCCACGGCGGCTGGGAGCCGTCCGGTCCGACGGACTTCCAGTCCAACCTGTACCTGAACCCGGACAGCCCCAACGCGAAGACGGAAAACAGCCGGACCTACAACGTGGACGCTGCCGTGAAGACGCTGCTGGCCAGGGGCGTGCCGCCTTCGAAGATCGTGGTGGGCATTCCGTTCTACGGACGCGGCTGGACCGGCGTGCCACCGGGACCGAACGGCGACGGGCTCTACCAGAGCGCGGCGAAACCGGCGCTGGGCACGTACGAGGCGGGCATCGAAGACTACAAGGTGCTCAAGAGCCGGCCGGGCACGGTACGCGAGCATCCGGTCACCAAGCAGTCCTGGAAATATGACGGCACCAACTTCTGGTCCTACGACACGCCCACCACGGTGCGCGCCAAGGTCGACTACGCACGGCAGAACAACCTGCGGGGCGTATTCGGCTGGGAACTGGACGGCGACACCGCCGATGGTGAGCTGATCAACGTCATGGGTGAAATGCGCAAGTAGTCCGTCACGACTCTTCATGCGAGGCCGCTATGTCAGCACGCAACACCAGGGCGCCAGGGCGTCACGGCATGTCAGGCAGGTTCATGTCTTACCCGCTGCATCGGGGCGGCTTCACGTTGCTGGAGCTGCTGGTGGTGCTGTTGATCATCGCGCTGCTGGCGGGCTATGTGGGCCCCAAGCTGTTCGGTGAAGTGGGCAAGGCCCGCACCAAGACGGCGGCCTCGCAGATGAAGAGCATTTCGAGCGCACTGGACCGGTATCGGCTCGACACGGGCAAGTACCCGAGCGCCGAGGCCGGTCTCAAGGCGTTGATGGTCAACGAAGGGAACGCGCCGGGATGGGATGGTCCCTACATGACCAACGAAATCCCGCCGGACCCGTGGGGCAGGCCGTACGTGTACCGCGTGCCGGGCGAAAACGGCAAGGACTATGACCTGCGGACCCTGGGCGCCGACGGCAAGCCCGGCGGCACGGGCGAAGACCAGGATGTCGTTGCGCAATGACCTCGGGAGCCATGGTGGTGCGATATCGCGTGAGGGTCGATGGCGAAGGGGGAGAGCAGCAGGTGGAAGTTGTCGCGGACGACGAGGACCACTTGCGCACCATCGTCGCCGAGATGGGCCTGCAGATCGTCGAGGCCACGCCGGTCAAGCATGCGCTGCGCATCCGCCTGCGCAAGCAGGTATTCGAACGCTCGCTGTTCACGCAGGAACTGATCGCGCTGCTGGAAGCCGGGCTAAGCCTGGTGGAAACGATCGAGACGCTGCGCGACAAAAGCAAGGAGGGCATCAACCGCACGGTGTTCCAGCGCATCGTGAGCGCGCTATATGAAGGACAGCCGCTGTCGAAGGCGCTGGAGCGGCTGCCTGACGAATTTCCGCCGCTTTACGTGGCGACCGTGGCGTCGGCCGAGAAGACCGGACATCTTGCCGAAGCGCTCAAGCGCTACCACCACTACGACGCCCGCATGGCGACGGTGAGAAAGAAGGTGGTGTCGTCGATGGTGTACCCGTCGATCGTCATTGCCACGGGGGCATTGATCATTCTGTTCCTGGCGTTCTACGTGATCCCGAAGTTCAGCCAGGTGTTTGCATCGATGAAGAACATTCCGTTCTCCGCCCAGGTGATGCTCTGGTGGGGAGAACTCGTGGAACGGCACGGCACGATGCTGCTGGCCGGCATGGTGGCCAGCATTGCGGCGATCGTCATGGCATTGAAGAACGCGCGGGTGCGGGCATGGTTGATCGGCGGGCTGATGCGCTTTCCCGCGCTGGCCACTTACCAGCGTCTGTTTGCGCTGACGCGCTTTTATCGCACGCTCGGCCTGCTGCTGGCCGGCGGCATGTCGGTGGTGGCGTCCATCGAGATATCGGCGCAATTGCTGCCGCGCGCCATGCAGGACGCGCTGTTGCGCGCGTTGACGGACATCCGCGGCGGCAAGGCGCTGTCGAATTCGCTACGGGCTGCCGATCTGACCACGCCGGTCGCCGAACGACTGATTCGCGTGGGCGAGCAGAGCGGCGAGGTGGCGGCCATGATCACGCGCTCCGCCGAATTTTGCGACGAAGAACTGGATCGCGCGATCGATACGTTGATGCGCGTAGTGGAACCGGTGTTGATGTTGGTGGTTGGCGGCATTGTCGGCACGGTGATTTTCCTGCTCTACATGCCGATCTTTCAACTGGCTGGCAGTGTGGGGTGACCATCGTGAATACGGAAGACGCAGTGCAGGCCGAAGCCGCCGAGCCGGTCGACAACCGGCCGATGCAGGCCAGGATATGGGACGAAGCGGGCGAGGACGCCCGCGAGTATCTGCGGCGCGTGACCGCGATGATCGGCCTGCGCGGCATCGATGCGCACACACTGGCGCAGCTGACGCCCCAGTTCGACCTGTTGCCGTATGCGGAGGCGGTGTCACGCCACTGCGTGCTGATGCGCGACGAAAACGCGCGCCTGCTGCTGGTGCTGGCCGATCCGTTCGACGGCAACGTGCGCGTCTGGGCGATGCAGCGCATCAAGCGTGTGTTCGCCTTCGCATGCTGCGTGCCGTCAGATCTTTCCGCGTACATGGCCGTCCATGAAGGCAGCCAGCAGGCGCTCAATCCCATCAATGTCGGCGAGGGGCAGGCTGCGGTGGCCGACACCGGCATCGAGATCACGCTGGCGACGCTGGCGAGCGACGTCAATCCGGTGATCCGGCTTGTCAATTCGTCGCTCTATGACGCGCTCAAGGCGCGCGCCTCGGACATCCATATCGAAAGCACTGCCACTGGCCTGATCATCAAGTACCGCATCGACGGGGTGCTGCAGACCACCGCCACGGCGTCCGGGCTGGATATGGCCGAGCAGGTGCTGTCGCGCATGAAGGTGATGGCCGAGCTCGATATCGGCGAAAGGCGCGTGCCGCAGGACGGCCGTTCCAAGGCGTTCATCAATCGGCGCGAGATCGATTTTCGCGTGTCGATCATGCCGTCGATCCATGGAGAGGACGCCGTGCTGCGCGTCCTTGACAAGCAGCGCGGCGAACAGGGTGCCGGAGAATTGCGGCTCGATTCGATCGGTCACGAGCCCGACATCGTCGAGGCGATCCGCGCCGTCGCGCATGAACCCTATGGCCTGATCCTGGTGACCGGCCCGACCGGCTCGGGCAAATCCACCACGCTGTACGCCACGCTTACCGAAATCAATACCGGCGAGGAAAAGATCATCACCATCGAAGACCCGGTGGAGTACGAGCTGAACGGCGTGTTGCAGATTCCGATCAACGACAAGAAAGGCCTTACCTTCGCGCGCGGGTTGCGTTCGATCCTGCGGCACGACCCGGACAAGATCCTGGTCGGAGAGATCCGCGACGGCGAAACCGCCGGCATTGCAGTGCAAGCCGCGCTGACCGGCCACCTCGTGCTCACCTCGGTGCATGCCAACAACGTCTTCTCGGTGCTGGACCGGTTCCTGCACATGGGCGTCGACATGCACAGCTTTGTCGACGCACTGCTTGGCGCGGTCGCGCAGCGACTGATGCGCAAGAACTGTCCGCATTGCATCTGTGACGACGTGGCGCCCGATGATTCCATGCTGCGGATCTCGGCGCTGACACGCGATGCGGTTGCCGGCTGGCACTTCCGCCGCGGCGCCGGGTGCGACGCGTGCCGCCACACCGGCTATCTGGGACGCCAGCCGATTGCCGAGGTGCTGCGTCTGAACGACCGCATCAAGCAGTGTTTCCTCGAGCGTCGCCCGATCGTCGAACTCAAGCAGGTGGCCCGCGAGAGCGGCTTCATTCCGCTGCGGCATGTCGCGCTGCGGGCCGTTGCCGACGGCCGCACCACGCTTGCCGAAGTCAACCGCGTCACCATCGTGGAGTGATCATGGCGCATGCATTGGTGAAGTGGTGGGATCAGGTACGGCAGCGTCTGGCAGGGCCGTCGCGTGTGCCGCGCGCGGGCGCGGCGCATCGCACCGTTGCCAGCGCGCCGCGCTCGGGCGTGCCGTTCTGGAGCCAGTCGACGCTCTGGGTCGACGGCCATCACGCCGCGCTGTTGGGGCCGTCTGGCAAGGTGCTGCATCGCCTCGAACTGCCGAACGTTGCCGACGTGCCGGCCGCGCTCACGGCGATGGAAGCCGTGGTCGCCCGGCCCCGCATGCGTGGAATGCATGGCTTGCGCGTAGTGCTTGGCGCACCGTTCGCACGCTACCTGGTATTGCCCTGGCAGGCGCTGCCGCGTCCCGGCGACTGGGTCACGCTGGCGCGGCGTCAGTTCATGCAGGCGGGCCTGAGCGGTGTGGAAGCGTGGCGCTTCGTGGTGCCGGACGGCTCGTGGGGGCAAAGCCGCCTCGCTGCAGCCGTGCCGGAAGCCTTGTGCGGCGGCGTGGCGCGCCTGTGCAAATCGCGCGGCATGCAACTGACCGCGATCGAACCGGCATTCATGCTCGGCCTTTCCACGCAGGCCAGCCGTGTGCGCGATGGCGCGATCGCCGTGGTGGAACTCGAGCCGGTGGCCGCCGACGTGGCGGTCGCGCATATCGGCTTTCGTCAGGAGGGCCGCTGGACCGGCTTTACCGCGCTGCCGGTGCTGGGACCGTTCGCCGACGTGATGCGCGACGCCAGCGTGCTGTGCGCGACATCGCATCCCGAGCGCGTGTATGTGATCGCGTCGCAGGCCGGCTGGAACATGGTTTCGGGCACGCACGGCACCGAATGGCTGCAGGCGCCCTGGGATATCGCGGCATGAAAATCGAGCGACTGGACGCCAATCGCACCAACCAGCCGAAGCGCTCGGCAGGACTGCTCGCGGTGCTGCTCGCCGTGGCACTGCTGATCGTTGCCGTGCAGAGCATGGGCGACATGAAGGAGCAGGGCGCGGAGCTCGACGCGCGCGAATCCGACGTCGCGCGCAATGAAGCCAGATTCGCGGCGATCAGCAACGCGCATCGCAAGGGCGCCAGCGATACGGCTTCGGCGCTGATGGCGATGCAGCGCTTTGCGGCGGAGCCCGCGCGTGATCTGGTCGAGCGCGGCTGGAATCCCGGCATGGCGTTTCTGTCGCTCGACATCATCACCGCGTCGCGCCAGATCGACCTGGTGATGGAAACGCGAACCGCGCAAGAGGCGCTGTCCTTTGCGGACTGGCTGGAACGTGAGCCCGGCACGGAAAGCGTCGCGGTGAGACGGCAGTTGGAAAAGCCCGACGGCGCGGTGAAAGCGGTCGAAACCACGTTGCAGATTACGTGGCGCCCGTTCGGCGGCGTTGCCGCCAATCGGCCGCTGCATTCCGACAACGCATCCGGAGGCAAAAAATGACACGGTGGATGTGGGAACTGCAGCGCGCGCGGTGGCGCCTGGGCATGTTCGGCACGCTGGCCGCGGTACTGGTGCTGGCCGTGCTGCTGCTGACGCTGCTGGAGATCTGGCCGTTGAGCCGTGACATCGCCGCGCGCCGCACAGCGCTCGACGCACGCATCGCGAAGCTGCAGGACCCTCCCGCGCCATCGGCCGACGAGGCGCCGACGGAGGTCAGCGCCGACCGCCGCTTCTTCGAATTCCTGCACGGATTCCATTCGGCGGCGGAAAACGCTGCGCTGTCGATCCCGCAGATCTCGTACCAGGCGGTTGAGACGAAGGACGTCAAGACCATCAAACGCTATTTACTGGAAACCACTTTCGTATGCACGTACTTGCAGATGCGCAGCTTCCTGGGGGAATTGCGGCGCGTACCCGGCGTGCGCTGCGAACGCGTGACCATTTCAAGACAAGCCATCGCGGCAACGCAGCTCGAAGTGAAACTGCAATGCCAGTACGTCGTGGAGGTGCAATCGTGACGCGGCACGCGCCTCGCAGGCCCAACGTGTCGCGCCCGTTACTGGCCGCGCTGCTGTTGGCAATCGGGCTGGTAGCACTGGCTTATCTGCATGATGCGGATAAGCCCGCCCCGGATGCGCAACCGGCGCCCCCCAAGTCGACCGGCGCAAAGAATGCGGCCGCCGCGAAAACCGCGGCTGCCCCGACAGCGGCGCCCAGCAAGGGCGATGGCGCACCACACGATCCCGCCTCCATCGCGCCCGGCGCCGTTGCCGCTTCCGATTCTGCCGCAGCAGCAAGTTCCACTGCGGCGCACGGCGCTGAGCCGCAGGCTTCGCAGCAGCCCACTGCCACGCTTGCCGCGACGCCAAGCGCGCCGGTGGACATCTTCCCGAGCCAGCGATGGGACCCGCCGCCACCGCCGCCACCCGATCCCGCCGCGATCGCTGCGCCCGCGGCGCCGCCGCAGCCGCCGGCTTTGCCTTTCACGGTGCGCTCGCTGTGGCTCGACGCGGACGGCACGTTCTACGTGGTGCTCAACGCATCGGGTCGCGAATTTCCGGTATGCGTGGGATGCAAGCGGCGCGGTTTCCTGCGCAAGGGCGATGTCCTGATGGAAACGTACCGGATCGAAGAAATCAATCGCCGCGAACTTCGCCTGCAGTTTCTGCCGTTGAAGCGCCAACAGAAGTTGTCATTGGGAGGAGCCAAATGAGCCAACTCAGGGGCAAGCAGGGCAAACGCCGCGTTCTGGCCGTCTGGTTGCTGGTACCGCTTCTGGGCGGATGCGCCAGCGAGCTGCGTCAGCGCGAGCTCGACGAGCAACTGAACACGCTCTCGCCGGACGCCGCGCTGGAATTGCTCGCACAGAAGTCCCAGGACCAGCCCGACGATCTCGATCTGCGCAGCCGGTATCTGCAAATGCGCCGGCAGATCGTCGACGCGTATATCGGCAAGGCGTCGGTGGCCTACGAAGGCGGCGACTCCGAGCAGGCGCTGGAATGGGCGCGCAAGGCGCAACAGGCGGCGCCTGGCGACGACGGTCCGCGCGCCATGATCGAGTGGATCGAGCGGCAAGGACCGATCGATGCCGCGATCAACTATGCGGCGTCGATCCGCATTACGCGCGCCGACGAAGCGCTGACCGCGTTGCACGATGTGCTGGAGAAGCAGCCGGGCAATACCCGCGCCAGCAAGCTGCGCGACGAGATCCTGGCGGCGCGCACGCCGGAGTTGACCGCCACGCTCGGCCGCGATCTCAACAAGCCGATCTCGGTGCAGTTTCGCGATCAACCGCTGATCAGCATCTTCGAGCTGGTTTCCAACATCACGGGGCTCAACTTCACATTCGACAAAGATGTGCCGGCCAGTGCGCCGACCACCATCTTCGCCAACAACACGCCCGTGCGGCAGGTGCTGTCGATGGTGCTGCAGGCCAACCAACTGGCCAGCAAGATCGTCAGCGGCAATTCGGTGCTGATCTATCCGAAGCGCCAGGACAAGGAAGCCGAATACCGCGACCTGACCGTGCGCACGTTCTATCTGCAGAACGCGCAGGCGCAGCAGGTGCTGGCCATGCTCAAGCAGATGGTCAAGACGCGCGACGTGGTGCTCGACGAGCGCACCAACGCAATCATCATGCGCGACGCGCCGGAGACCATCCGCGTGGCCGAGCGTTTGATCGCGGCGCTCGACGTTGCGCCGGCCGAGGTGGTGATCGAGGCGCAGGTGCTCGAGGTGTCGACGTCTGATCTGCTGCAGCTCGGCATCAAGTATCCAACCAGTGCGCAGTTCTCGCTGCAGTCCTCCGGTGACGACGGTCAGCAGCGCGTGCCCGGCTACATCACGATGGACGAGCTGCGCCGCATCAACGGCGGCAACGTGCTGGTGCAGATCGGGCCGCTTGGCGTCGACTTCCTGCAGAGCCAGGGCAAGACCAAGACGCTGGCCACGCCGCGCATTCGCGTGCGCAACCGCGAAAAGGCCAAGGTGCTGATCGGCGACCGCCTGCCGGTGGTGACCACCACGCTGTCCAGCAACTTCAGCTCGGAGAGCGTGAACTATCAGGACGTGGGCCTGACGCTCGAGGTGGCGCCCGTGATCGTCGGCGACAACGAGGTGCAGGTAAAGCTGCGCATGGAAGTTTCCAACGTCACCGACACGATCGAGACCAGCACCGGGCTGGTGGCCTACCAGATCGGCACACGCACGGCGGAAACGGTGATGAGCGTGCGCAACAACGAGACGCAGGTGCTGGCGGGGCTGCTGCAGCGTAACCAGCGCGATGCCGGATCCGGGCTGCCGGGCCTGAGCCGCATCCCGGGGTTCGATCGCATTTTCGGCACCAAGACCAATGACGGCCGGCAGACCGAACTGATTCTGATGCTGACGCCGCGCGTGGTGCGCAACCAGGCTATGCCGGCGGGCAACGTGGTGTCCTTCGATTCCGGTACGGAAGCGCGCGTCACCACCGAGCGCGATCTGTTCCCCACCAACGAGGACGTGGTCGTGCCGCCCAAGGGTGTGCAGATTCCGCCGCCGCCGCTGCAACTGCCCGGCGCGACCAAGACCGACAAGGCGCGCTCGAAATGAAGACGCGCGGCTTCACCCTCATCGAGATGCTGGTGACGCTGGCCATCCTGGCGGCGTTGGCAAGCGTGGCGCTGCCGTTGCAGCACATGGTGGTGCAACGCGATCGCGAAGAGCAGCTGACGCGCGCGCTGTGGCAGATCCGCGATGCGCTCGATGCCTACAAGAAGGCGGCCGAGGACGGAAAGATCGATCGCGCCGTGGGCGACAGCGGCTATCCGCCCAACCTCGATGTGCTGGTCGAAGGCGTGCTGGACAAAACCAGCCCGAGCAAGGCCAACCTCTATTTTCTGCGGCGCATTCCGCGGGACCCGATGTGCAATTGCCCGAGCAAGAGCGACGGGCAGACGTGGGGAAAACGCAGCTATGCAAGCTCTGCCGAATCGCCCAGCGAAGGAGACGACGTGTACGACGTGTATTCGCTGTCCGAGGAAGAAGGGCTGAACGGCATTCCCTATCGCAGGTGGTGAAGGCCATGCCGAAACGGATGCTACGTGGATTCACGCTGATCGAACTGCTCGTGGTGCTGGCCATCATCGCCACGCTCCTGACGCTGGTAGTGCCGCAGTTCTTCGGTCAGACGGACAAGGCCAGGGAGACCGTGTTGCGGGAAAACCTGAGCTCGATGCGCGATTCGATCGACCGTTTTCGCGCGGACCAGGGCAAGTATCCGCAGACGCTGGAGGAACTGGTGGAAAAGAAATACCTGCGCGAGGTGCCGCTGGACCCCGTGACGCGAAGCCGCTCGACGTGGAAGACCTCGCCCTCGCCGGACGGCAAGCCGGGCGTGTACGACGTCAGAAGCGGTGCGCCAGGCAAGGGTGCGGACGGGAGCGACTATGCATCGTGGTAGCGCGCAACGGCGCCACGCAATGCGTGGCAGGCGAGCGCACGGCGTCGGCATCATCGGCGTGCTGGTGTGCGTGGCGCTGCTCGGGATCTATCTGGCAAGTGTGGGACAGATGTGGACGACGATTTCGCAGCGGAACAAGGAGATCGATCTGCTGCGCAAGGGCAATGCGATCCGGCGCGGCATCGAGAGCTATGTGCGGGCCGACACGAGCGGCGCGTATCCCATGGAAATACGCGATCTGGTGCGCGATCCACGCGCGTCGTTCGTGCGGCGGCATCTGCGAGATGCGTATTCCGACCCGATGACGGGTGGTCCATGGCAGGTCATCAACGGGCCGGCGCGGGAGCTGTTTGGCGTCTACAGCAATGCACCGGGCACGCCCTTGAAGAAGGATGAATTCCCGGATCGGTACAGCAGTTTTGCGTTGGCAACCACCTATGAAGAGTGGAAATTCGTGTTCTTCCCAGAAAGCGGCATGACGAGGAGATAGAGGCGCGTAACGCCCGGAAAGGGCATTGGCGCATTTTTCGTGCGAAGGCGTTTTGCTTGGCGCCTTTGATCTGATCAAGAAGGGAGTGTCGTATGCGTCCGTTAGTTTCCTTGAACACCCTTGCGGTGGCCGCCGCAGCCTGCGTCGCTTCGATGGCGACGCAATCCGCGATGGCCGCGCCGTGTCCCGTGCCATGGGACAGCAACGCTGTATATGCACAAACTGGTAGCTCCGTCAGCTACAACGGACGGGTGTACCAGAACAAATGGTGGACCCGGAACAATACGCCAGGCGCGGAGCAATGGGGACCGTGGGAGGACAAGGGCGCTTGCGAGAGCGGAGGGACGCCTTCGCCCGCGCCATCACCATCGCCGTCACCGTCACCGTCACCAGTTCCGACGCCATCGCCATCTCCGGCGCCAAGCCCGGCGGCTGGCGCATGCCCGGCCGAATGGTCGTCCGGCACGGTCTATGCCAAGACCGGCACACAGGTGGCGCGCAGCGGGCACATCTACCGTAACAAGTGGTGGACCTCCGGCGACGATCCCACAGCCTCCGGCCAATGGGGCGTGTGGGAGGACATCGGCGCATGCGATAGCAGTGCCGCGCCGACGCCCGCTCCCGCTCCGGCTCCCGCTCCGGCACCTGCACCTGCACCCGCTCCTGCACCTGCACCTGCACCTGCACCTGCACCTGCACCTGCACCTGCACCTGCACCTGCACCCGCACCCGCACCTGCACCTGCACCGGCACCGGCACCGGCACCGACACCGACACCGACACCGACACCGGCTCCGACACCAGCACCGACACCGGCACCAGCACCGACTCCGGCACCGACACCAGCGCCGACACCGGCACCGACACCGGCTCCGACGCCGGCTCCCGCTCCCGCTCCCGCGCCTTCACCGGCGCCGAGCCCGTCGGCGGGCGGCAAGGAAGTCGGCGCATATTTCGCGGCGTGGGGTATCTACGGGCGCAACTACAAGGTCAAGGATGTCGACAGGTCGGGCAGCGCGCAGCGGCTCACGTTCATCAACTACGCCTTCGGCAACATCTACCAGCGGAACGGCGGCTATGAATGCGACATCATCAACCAGCTCGAAGTCGGCGCGACGGATCCAAACGCCCCGGGCGCCGGAGACGGCGGCGATGCCTGGGCTGACTTCGCCAAGGGCTTCGAGAGCTCCGATTCGGTCGATGGCGTGGGCGACACCTGGTCCGGATCGATGGCCTGGAACGATCCGCGCAACGGCAAGGTTGGGCCGCTCAAGGGCAACTTCAACCAGCTCAAGAAGCTCAAGGCCAAGCATCCGAACCTGAAGGCGTATATCTCGCTGGGGGGCTGGACGTGGTCCAAGTGGTTCAGCAAAGCCGCGGCGACAGATGCACTGCGCAAGCAGTTGGTGGCGTCCTGTATCAACCTCTACATCAAGGGCAATCTGCCGTTTGATTCCGCCGGCAACGCGGGCGGCGAAGGCTCGGGCGCGGGCGTGTTCGATGGCATCGACATCGACTGGGAATTCCCCGGTGGCGGCGGCCAGCCGTACAACAACGTGGATGCCAATGACAAGGCCAACTACACGCTGCTGCTGCAGGAATTCCGCAGGCAGCTCGATGCCTACGGCGCGCAAACCGGCAAGCGCTACGCGCTGACAGCGGCCATCGGATCGGGCGGCGACAAGATCGCCAACACGGATCCGGCCGAGTACAGCAAGTCGCTCGACTGGATCAACGTCATGACCTACGACTTCCACGGCGGCTGGGAGCCGACCGGCCCGACGGACTTCCAGTCCCACCTGTACCCGGACCCGGACAGCCCCAATGCGAAGACGGACGTCGGCCGGAGCTACAACGTCGACACCGCGGTGAAGACGCTGCTGGCCAAGGGTGTGCCGGCTTCGAAGATCGTGGTGGGCATTCCGTTCTATGGACGCGGCTGGACCGGCGTGCAAGCGGGACCGAAAGGCGACGGGCTCTATCAGACCGCGACCAAGCCTGCGCCCGGCACCTACGAGCTGGGCATCGAGGACTACAAGGTGCTCAAGAGCCGGCCGGGCACCGTGCGCGAGCATCCGATCACCAGGCAGTCCTGGAAATATGACGGCAGCACTTTCTGGTCCTACGACACGCCCGCTGTGGTGCGCGTGAAAGTGAACTACGCCAAGCAAAACAATCTGCGCGGCGTGTTCTCGTGGGCACTGGACGGCGACAGCCCCGACGCGGAACTGCTCAAGGTGATGGGTGAAATGCGGCAGTAGTCCGTCGCGACCCTGGATGGAGCGCCGATATGCCGGCGCGCATGTCGGCGCTCCATCTCTGTCCGATCAAGCAATGACGGAGGCCGTCGCGCGAACGCTTTTTCGAGCGTCGCCGCGAAGCCTTGTGTGGTGGCGTTGTGCGCAACGCCTGCCGATCGATCAATTGGAGTGTGAATATGCGTCCGTTGTTTTCATTGAATAGCATTGCGGTGGCCGCCGCCGCATGCGCCGCATCGCTCGCGTCGCAAGCCGCGCTTGCGGCGCCATGCCCGCCCGCATGGGACAGTGGCGCCACCTATCCGCAGCCGGGACAGGCGGTCAGCTACAACGGCCGGACCTACCAGAACAAATGGTGGACCCGGAACAATACGCCGGGCGCCGAACAGTGGGGCCCGTGGGATGACAAGGGTGCGTGCGATGGCGGCGCGCCCGCACCGGCACCGGCACCGGCACCAAAGCCGGCACCTGCACCTGCACCCGCTCCCGCTCCGGCACCAGCACCCACGCCAGCACCAGCACCCACGCCAGCACCGGCCCCTGTACCAGTGCCAGTACCGACGCCAGCACCAGCACCAGTGCCGGCGCCTTCGCCCTCGGCAGCTGCATGCGCGCCGGCGTGGTCGTCCAGTCAGGCCTATGACAAGGCTGGCATGCAGGTAACCCGTGGCGATCGCATGTATCGGAACAAATGGTGGACGCGCGGCGAAGATCCCACTACCACAGGCCAATGGGGCGTCTGGGAAGACATCGGCCCATGCGATGGCAGTGGCGCCACACCGGCGCCGTCTCCTGCGCCAGCGCCAGCGCCTGCGCCAGCGCCAGCGCCGGCACCAGCACCAGCACCCGCGCCGTCTCCTGCGCCAGCACCAGCGCCAGCACCGGCACCAGCACCAGCACCAGCGCCAGCACCAGCACCAGCACCAGCACCGGCACCAGCACCGGCACCGGCACCGGCACCTGCGCCTGCGCCTGCGCCATCGCCTGCGCCCGCGCCCGCTCCGGCCCCTGCGGCGTACAAGCCGAAGCTGATCTACATTCCGGAGCCCGCCGATTATCCGAGTGCGGCGGCGCTCAGCCAGGAAGAGGCCTCGCTGGTGGCACAGTCGCGCGGCCAGATCGAGTTGATCCGGGAGGCGTTGCGTGTGCTGCCGGATCAGGAGGTGGAAGCTGTGGTGCCTGGCCGCGCCGCCAATCCGTCGAACGTGCGGCGTGTCGAGGCAATCCTGCCGGAAGCAAAGTTCGACGCGCTATTCCCGATCCGCCACACCAGCTATTCCTATACCAACCTGCTGCGCGGCATTGCCAAGTTCCCAGCCTATTGCGGCGACTACAACGACGGCCGCAATGCGGAGGCGATCTGCCGCAAGCTGCTGGCCACCTCGTTCGCGCATTTCGTGCAGGAGACCGGCGCAAACTGGCCGTCGCTCACGCCGGCACAAGCGAAGGCCTATCCGGAGCACAACAACCCGGTACTGGCGTCGATGTCGCAGAACACCGCGATTCCGTCTTACAAGCAGGCGCTGTGGTATCTGCGTGAGTCGGGCTATCAGGAAGGTTCGGCGGTCGGTGCGTATCAGCAATGTCAGCCCGGATCGCACGCCACCAACTGGATCTTCTATCCGTGCGGCAAGAATTCTTCGGGACGCTATCTCGACTATTTCGGGCGTGGTTCCAAGCAGCTCTCATGGAACTACAACTTCGGCCCGTTCTCCGAGGCGCTCTATGGCGACGTGAACGTACTGCTGGATAACCCAGGCCGTGTCGCCGACACCTGGCTGAACTTTGCCTCGGCGGTGTGGTTCGCCGTCACGCCGCAAACGCCTAAGCCGCCGATGACCTGGGTGGTCGACGGGACATTCAAGCCCAACTCGGCCGACATCGCCAACAACATGAAGCCCGGCTTTGGCGCCACCGTGTACATCATCAACGGTGGCATCGAGTGCGGCGGCGGGGGATCCGAAAGGCAGCAGGTGGTGAACCGCATCGCAGCGTATCGCGAAATGGCGCGCGAGCTCAACGTGCCGATTCCGGACGACGAGCCGCTTGGCTGCGCAGCGATGCGCGGCTTTGCCCCGGGTTCGGCGGGCGCCATCAAGGCGTATCTCGACAAGGACTGGGGATGGCGCAACGGCAAGCCGGCCGTGGCGTGCAAACTCGTCGATTACCAGATGCCGTTTTCGCTCGTCACGCCGGGCGATTTCAAGCGTTGCACCGACTACTTCTTCCGGGGCAAGGTCGAGCTCAACGGTCAAACGGTAATCGATAACACCAAGTAGGGGGCGGCTTGGCCGGCGTGCCTGTCTCCTCCGGGCTTGCCGGCCTTTTTTATTCCTGCGCAGCGGTACTGGGGACGCCCCGGTACCGCTGCGCCAATGCCTTGACGCGCGCCACATAGGTTTGCGTTTCCGCGTAAGGCGGAATGCCGCTGTACCGGGCCACGGCGCCTTCGCCCGCATTGAAGCCCGCCAGCGCCAGATCCACATTCCCGTCGAAGCGTTTGAGCAGCCACGCCAGATACGCTACGCCGCCGCGAATGTTCTGCGCCGCATCGAATGGATCCTTCACGCTGAAGCGCTCGGCTGTCGCCGGCATCAGCTGCATCAATCCCTGTGCCCCGGCGCGCGAGATCACGTTTGACCGATAGCCCGATTCGGCATGCACGACTGCGCGGACCAGCGCCGCTTCCACGCCGAAATCGCGCGATGCCAGATCGATCTCCGCACGATATGCCTGCGTATCGAGCCGCAGCGCGCCGATGCCGCCGCCGGGCACGGCGCGCGGACCGCACAGAAAGCAGGTCTCGACGTATGTGAGCTTCAGCGTCTGCACGCGCTCCGACACGCCCACCGGCTTGCGATTGCTGAAGTGCCGCACGCCATCGACGACATAGGCGTACACGCGCACTTCGCGCGTGCGCGTATAGCTACGCGGCGGCGCCTGCGTTGCGGTGGCCGGGGCGGACCCGGTGTCGATCGACGGCTGGGCGCCAGCGAGTGGGGACGATGCATCGACTGCGGTGGTGGAGAGGCCAGCGGGTGCCGCCGACGTTTGCGGCGCGGCAGCCTTGGCCGGCGTGGGCGCTGCGACAGGGGCCGGCGCATCGACCAGGCCCGCGCGCTCGCAGCGCGCGCCTGGCTGCCGCTGTGTGGCGTAGTTGCTGGTCTGGTCCGGCCAGTGACATTTGAACATTGCCCAGGCGGCCGGCGATGCGGCCAACAGGCTTGCGCAAGCGACCCCGAGTGCGATGCGCGCGCTCGTCGGCCGAGGCCGTCGCGGCGCATCGGCCCGAGGTGTGCGCGCAGCGTTGCGAAACATGGTGCGGCCGTCCGCGCGTCAGGCCGTTGCGGTGTCGATGCGCCGGGCGCCCGCATACTTGCGGCCCCAGTACGTGTCGTGAATGCTGTCCACGCGGATGGATTGTCCGGTGGAAGGCGCGTGCACGAATCTGTCGTTGCCGATATAGATGCCGACATGGGAAATGGTGCGCGGCTTGGTCTTGAAGAACACCAAATCGCCAGGCTGCAGATCATTTACGGCGACCAGTTCGCCGGCGCGCACCATGTCGATGGCGCGTCGCGGCAGTTCGATGCCGTGGGTACTGTTGTAGACGTAGCGCACAAAGCCGCTGCAGTCGAGTCCGCTTTCGGGGGTGTTGCCGCCCCAGCGATAGGGAATGCCGATCAGCACCATGGCGTTCGATACGACCTCATTGGTTGGCAGGGCGACGCGCGGACGATTCACCGTCCCAAACCATGACGGTTTCTCCACGCGGAAATCACTGAGCTGCCGCGTAAGCGGTCTGGTATGGCTGGCGGCGGGCAGGGCCACTGCGATCGCGCCCAGCATCAGGCCAAATCGCAAGGTCCCGAACAGGGTACGGGGCTTCATTTTCATACTCGGTGACGACGACGGGTGACGCCCCACAGGGCTGGCACGTCGTGGCAAGCTTATTTGTCTGCATCACAGAGTAGAAACCGCCATGCGGTGTTGTTATCGCAAATCCCCGAGTTAAAAGAATGCGCCGTCGGCGCATTGTGAAGCGCGCTCCGTCCCGCCCCGTTACGGGCAATAGGGGCGCTCGCGCAGCCACTTGGTGGCGATCCACTTTTCTCCCTCGATCACCGGTAGCCCAGCGTGCAGCGTACGCTCGTCCAGCGTGCCGTCGGGAAGCAGGTAACTGAACAGCACCGCATTGCCCTTGACCGGTGCGATTTCCAGGCCGATGCGCGGAAAGCCGGTGCCGCCGCCGGCCACGGGATTGTTCAGGTAGATCACCAGCGTGGCGATGCGCTGTCCGCCGGTGCGCAACTGCAGCGCTTCGCCTGCTTGTGTGGCGGAGAAAAAATCGAAGTGCGGCTTGTACTCGCCGCCAGGCTGATAGTGCAGAATCTGCAGCCCTTCGCCATGGTCGGCCGGCACGCCTGTGAGTGCGGCAATGCGCGCCTCGATGCGCTGGAGCAGCGCATGTTCGCCCAACTGGAACATGGCGCCCATGCTGGTGCGCGCGTCCACCAGGCTTTCCGATCCGGAGGCAGGGTCCACCACGGGCGAGCGACGCAGGCGGTCGCGCGACAGCGCGATCAGCGCATCGCACTCGCGCGGCGCAAGCAGATTCTTCAGCAGCACCACGCGCGGCGCCTTAAGTGAAAACAGCACAGAGATGTCGTGTCCCTCATGCGTGAACACGTTGTTGTCGGACAGTTGCACGGCCTCCGACGAATCGGCGTGGGTTTCCACGGCGCGCTGCACTGCGGGTGGATGGTTGCCGCTTGCCGCGTGCTGGAATGCCGCCGCGACGATGCCGCGCGCGAACATCTCGTTGTACCCCGATTTCAGCATCGTCTGCACCAGCGATTCGGGCTGGAAGCCAAGGGCGATATGGCTGGCGAGCCATTTTTCCAGTTCGGGAGACGAGGTGTGATGGCCTTGCAGGGTGATGGCGTTCATGGATGGCGGGCATGTAATGGGATTCCATGAAGCATAGATTCGCATCGAGAAAGCAGATAAAAAAAATCCCGCGGATATTCGCTGCGGGATTTCAAAATTTCTTTTGGCATGACACGGCAGACAATGCGAATGCCGAAGATGCGCGGGACGATTCAGTCGATCAGCTTGCCGTGGGCATCGAAGAACGGATGCAGGGCACCGTAGTCGCCGCTGGCCGCCAGATGCGTGACCAGCCCGTGCACGGGATGCCACCAGTGCAGCAGGTAGCCAGGCGGTTCCAGGCGAAAGCGCGACTCGGCCTGCGGGCTCAGGTCCAGCGCCACCTGGTGCGCGGGGCCCGGAGCGGTCATGGCGATGGTGCCGCCAAAGCGTCGCGTGATATGGCGGTGCAGGTGTCCGCAGATCACGCGTTCCACTTGCGGATGCCGCGCAATGACGGCTTCCAGCGCGGCGGCGTTTTCGAGCCCTTGCGCATCCATATGGCCGATGCCGGTGTGGAACGGCGGATGATGCAGCATCACCAGCGTCGGCTGTGCCGGTGCGGCGGCAAGCGCGGCGTCGAGCCATGCCAGCCCATCGGGCTCCGCGCGTCCGCCAGGCCGGCCCGGCATCGTGCAGTCGAATCCCACCAGCCGCAGCGGGCCCGCGCCCATCGCGTAGTGGGTGGGCGCGTCCTCATCGCCGTCGCCATAGGCAAACAGAGAGTCATGATCGGCAAACACGCGGCGCAGTGACGCGCGATGGTCGTGGTTGCCGGGCAGCAGCCGGATCGGCATCGGCAGGCGCTGGAGGATATCGCGCAAGAAGCGATACTCGTGCTCGTCGCCAAAGTCGACCAGATCGCCGGTCACGACCACGATGTCCGGCAACTGCGGCGCGGCCAGCAGCGTGTCGATGACGGTGTGCAATGCGCCTGCGGTATCGACCATGCGATACGACATCTTGCCGCCCGCCTTGATATGCAGGTCGGTCAGTTGCGCCACCAGATAGGGCGCGGAGGTTGCGGCGTTCATGCGGCTTCCACCAGAGTGATCAGGTTATCGGTATCGATGCGCAGGCCCACGCGCTCGCCGGGCTGCCATGCATCGCGTCGCGCGGTGTCGACGATCAGCGGCCTCGCCGCGCCAACTTCCACCAGCAGGCGCGTGTGGTTGCCCAAGAACAGCGCGGTGACGATCGTGCCTTCCACGTGGGCGTGATCGGCATGCACCAGCGCCACGTCCTCCGGCCGGAACATCAGGCGCACCGACGGCGAGACCGGCGCGTCGGCGGGCGGCCCCATCGGCACCGTGCCGCCCGGCACGCGCCAGCGTCCCGCTTCGGCGGTGCCCGGCAGATGATTCATGGTGCCGATGAAGTCCGCCACGAAGGCGTTGGCGGGCGCGCGATAGATGTCCTGCGGCGTGCCGGCCTGCGCAATGCGGCCCTTGTCCATCACGATGATGCGGTCGCCCAGCGCCATCGCTTCGGCCTGGTCGTGCGTGACGTACACCGCGGTGATATGCAGGCTGCGCAGCAACTGGTTGATGTCGGCGCGCAGTGCGTCGCGCAGCTTTGCATCGAGCGCGGTCAGCGGTTCATCGAGCAGAAGCACACGCGGCTGCACCGCGATGGCGCGCGCCAGGGCCACGCGTTGCCGCTGGCCGCCGGAGAGCTGATCGATACGGCGGTCGGCGAATGGCTGCAGATGCATCATCTCCAGCATCTCGTCGACGCGCCGCTTGCGCGTGGCGCTATCGATGCGGCGCACGCGCAGCCCGTAGGCGATGTTTTCGGCCACGCTCATATTGGGGAACAGCGCGTAGTTCTGAAACACCATGCCCACGCCGCGCTGCTCGATCGGCTGCGCGGTCACGCGCGTGTCGCCAAACCATACTTCGCCGCCGTCGTCCGGTTGCTCCAGGCCGGCGATGATGCGCAGCGTGGTGGTCTTGCCGCAGCCCGATGGGCCCAGCAGCACTACCGTTTCGGCGGCGCCGATATCGAGGTCGAGCGGTTGTAGCGCTGTGGTGCCGTCGGCAAAGGTCTTGCCGCACTGGCGCAGGCGGATCGGGGTCGGTTCATGCATGGCGGGTTTCGGCGGAGTGGGGCAGGGCTGCGGTTGCGTCGTCATGCGTGGCTTGCGCGCGCGGCGCGTGGCGCCGGGTGCGCGCACCGAGGGTGCTGAGCACCTGCATGAATACCAGCAGCGGGATGATCATCACGAAGAACACGATGGTGTAGGCCGAGCCGATCTCGAGCCGCATCGAGGCATAACTGTCGGCCAGGCCTACCGGCAAGGTCTGCGTGGTGGGCGTATGCAGCATCCACGTCAGGTTGAATTCGCCCACCGACAGCGTGACCACCATCAGCGCACCGGCCAGGATGCCCTGGCGGCAGTTGGGCAGCACCACGGTGAAAAAGCGCTGCATGCGCGTGGCGCCCAGGCTGGCCGCCGCGTCTTCCAGCGTGTGGATGTCGATGGCGGACAGGATCGCCAGCACCGCGCGCACCATGAATGGCAGCGTGAACAGCACGTGCCCGATCAGGATGAACACCCAGCTCGTGCGCAGGCCTTGCCAGCCGCCGTACAGCAGGATCAGACCGAGCGCCGTGGCCAGGCCCGGCAACGCCACGGGCAGCATCAGCAATTCCTCGATGACGCGCGTCAGCCGGTTGCGACGCACGGCCATGTAGTACGCGGCGGGCACGCCCAGCACCAGCGTGCAGGCCAGGCACGCCAGCGCGATGCCCAGCGACAGGAAGATGGTGTTGCGATAGAGCGACCAGACTTCGACAAGCCAGCGCGTGGTCAGGCCGCTCGAAAGTCCGACGAAGATGTTGTTGGTCAGTCCCGCCAGCACGGAGAGCACTACAGGCACGGTCATGAAGACGCATACCGCCAGGGTCAACGTCAGTTGCAGCCAGTACCCGCCAGTCCGTCGGGGCAGCGCTGCGCGAGGTTGGGATCCGTTCATGCGAAAGTCCTCAGGCCGTGGCGGCGACGGCGTCGCCGGAATACCAGCGCGCCAGCGCCAGCAATGCCCATGTCACCACGCCAAGCAAGATCGACAACGCGGCGGCCATGCCGAAGTTGGCGTAGTTGGTGAATTCGTTGTAGATGGTCAGCGGCAGTACATCGAGCTGCGTGGCCAGCGTGAACGCGGTGCCAAACGCGCCCATGCTGGTGGCAAAGCAGATCGCCCCGCTCGACAGCATGGCCGGCATCAGCGCGGGCAGCATCACGTCGCGCACCACGCGCCACGGGCTTGCGCCGAGCGAGCGCGCCGCTTCTTCCAGCGAGGTGTCGAGTTTTTCCACCGCGGCCATCACGGTCAGGATCACGCGCGGAATCGAGAAATAGAGGTAGCCGACGAACAATCCGGTCAGGCCATAGGCAAAGGTCCACCGCTCGCCCGCCAGCGCGTCGCCGATGTTTGCCAGCAGCCCGTTGCGTCCGCCCAGCATGATCACCATGAAGCCGATCACCACCCCCGGAAATGCCAGCGGAAAGGTCAGCATCGCCACCAGCACCGGCTTGCCGGGCACCGCATGGCGCTGCAGGAAGGTGCCCGCGATCCCGGCAATCACCAGCGTGGCGAGCGTGACTGCGGCCGACAGCAGCACGGTCACCGCCAGGCTGTGCAGATAGCGCGCGCTGGTCAACACCGTCCAGTACACGCCCGCGCCGTCCTTGCCGGTCAGGCTCACTTCGATCAGCCGCGCCATCGGCAGGCAAAAGAACGCCAGGAACACCAGCAGCGCGGGCAGGGCAAACAGGAACAGCGGTGGGGCTCGCTTGGCCATGGCAGTGACGGATGCGTGGGTCGATAAAATGGGATAAATGACAGCCGGCGATGAAGGCGTGCGAGGCCATCGTTGCCGGCGATCCGCCGCGCCGTGCTTGTTTGCGCGCGCGACGGATCTGCACCGCGGCTAGCGGACTTCTTTCAGATACTGATCGCTGAAGCTCTTCTGCACCTGCGCCATCTTGCCGAAATCGACCGGTTTGGCGCGCGTGTATTCCGTGGCCGGCAGAAAGCGCGACTGCACTTCCTTGGGCATCGGCACGTTACGCACCGGGCGCAGATAGGCGTTGGCCCACAGCGCCTGACCCTGATCGGACAGCACGAAATCGAGCACCTTGCGGCCCTCGTTGGCGTGGGGGGCATTGTTGACGAGGCTCATCACGTAGGGCACCACCAGCGTGCCTTCCTTTGGAATCACGAAGGCCACGTTCGCGTGGTCCTTGTATTTGGCGCGATAGGCGTTGAAGTCGTAGTCGAGCAGGATCGGAATTTCACCGGACAGCACTCGCGCATAGGCGGTCTGCTTGGGCACGATCGGCTGGTTTTTCTGTAGCTCGCGGAAGTACTTGAAGGCCGGTGCAAAGTTGTCGAGCGTGCCCCCATGGCCTGGTTCACCGCTACCGCGCCGACATAGCCGACGAACGCGCTGGCCGGATCGAGATAGCCGATCAGGCCCTTGTATTCGGGCTTGAGCAGATCGGCCCACGACTGCGGCACGGGCTTGCCGCGCAGCGCATCGACATTGACCATGAAGCCCAGCGTGCCGGAATGGATTGCAAACCAGTTGCCCTGCGGGTCCTTGAGACCGTCCGGGATGTCGTTCCAGTTGGCCGGCTTGTAGGGCTGCGTCACGCCGTCGGCTTTTGCCTGGATGCCGAAGGTCACGCCAAGGTAGGTGACGTCGGCCACCGGAGCGGCTTTCTCGGCCACCAGTTGCGCCAGCGATTGGCCTGAATTCTTGTTGTCCAGCGGCACCGTGACGCCGGTCTTTTCCTTGATGGCGCGGATTTGCGCGGCCCAGTCGGCCCATTCGGGCGGGCAGTTGTAGCAGATGGCGGTTTGCGCGGCCACGCCCTGGCTGAAAGCGGCCGAAAACGCGCCCGCGGCAGCGGCGATGGTCAGCCAGCGCAGCGGACGGCGCCAGAAGGATTGCGTCGACATGTAAGGCTCCCTGGTTGAGGTCGAAAGAATCGAACCGGTGTGAACGGTGTGAATGGCTAAAAGGTGAACGGCTTAACGAACGGTTGCGGCAACATCGAAAGGAACGCGCGTTGAGCGCTGGTGATGATCCTGGCGGCGCTTCACGGCGGCGGCCTCACGGTGCCTTCGATGCGCAAGGCGTGCGGCAGCAGTGTGGCGTGGCCCTGTGGCGACGGTGCGCCGGCAAGCCGTGCAAGCAGCTGTGCAATCGCTTGCGTGCCGATCTCGGCATTGGGCTGCGCCACGGTGGCCAAAGGCGGCTCCACCAGCGTGCCCAGCGCAATGCCGTCGTAACCGAGGACCGATACGTCCTGCGGCACGCGCAGGCCAAGCCGCTTGAGATCGGATATCACGCCGATCGCCAGCAGGTCGTTGGTGCAGAAAAATGCGGTCGGCGCGTTGTCCTGCGCAACCAGCGCACGGATCTGTGCGGTGTTGCTGGCCGTGTGCGATGGCAGGTTGACGGCGTCGAGCACGGGCAGTCCGTGCGCGCGCATGGCGTCTTCGTAGCCGGCAAAACGCTGGCGTGCGCGATCCGATGCCATGAACGCGCCGGACACCACCGCGATGCGGCGATGACCCGCGGCAATCAGCGCGTTCACGCCTTCGCATGCGCTGGCGCGATTGTCGACCGACACCGAATGGCGGTGGTTGCCGGCACCTTCTGCATTGATCTGGTTGTACGCCAGCACGTAGGGCACCGATTCGCGATCGAGCTGGTCCAGCACGATGCTGTCCGCCGCATTGGCCACGGTCAGCAGCAGGCCGTCGACGCGATGGCGCAGCAGGTACTCGACACGCTCCCGTTCGCGCGCGGGGTCGTAGTTGCTGGTCACCAGCATCAGCGAATAACCGGCCGCCAACGACGCTTCCTCGATGCCGCGCCAGCATTCGGCAAATACGGCGTTGTCCAGCGTGGGCAGCATCACGCCGATGATGCGGGTCTGTTGTGCGCGCAGCTTGGCGCCCAGCAGGTTGGGACGGAACGACAGCCGCCGCGCGGCTTCATGCACGCGTTGTGCCGTGGCTTCGCGTACCAGTTGCGGATGACTGAACACGCGTGAGGCCGTCGCCAGCGACACCTTGGCCGCCAGCGCCACATCGGCGAGCGTCACGCCGTGCCCGGGTTCGGCAGATGCCAGGCGGGGCGACAATGCGGCGCGGCGGTGTGGGGGCATGCATTCCTCTCTGACGGGGCATTTCAGATGAAAACGTTTTCATTGAAGTGCCGAAAAAGCCGGCGTCAAGGAATTTCTTTTGCTGCATCGCCGCATTTATCGGCGTATACAGCGCATGTTCCGGCGCCGGTCATCGTTGGCGCATTCTCACGCGCGCTTGTGACCGGACGATGACAGGGGGTGAGGGCCGCGCCAGGCGGCCCGATGTCGCATTACTTTGCGCCAGTCCTGGGCGCGGCGCTGAAAGTCTTGTTGGCGATCTTCCAGACGCCGTCGATCTGTAGCAGGTTCATGTAGTCGGTGAAGACCACCTCGGGGTAATCGAGCACGACCTTTGCCGTGGCGGCATTGCCCACGACATCGAAGCTGGCGATATGGCGCTTGCGTTGCGCTTCGTCGGGCTGCGGCTGGCCCTGAAAACGCGTGGCGAATTCGTCGACGGTCAACGAATGCAGCGCGCCATCGCGGAACGAAATGATCCGCGCATCGGCAAGAAAGGCCTGCCGAATGTATTCGGCCTTGCCGGTGCGGTGACCGGCCAGATAGTTCTCTATCGGCTCCAGTGCGGGAATCTGCTGCGAATTCAGCGCGGAGGGCGTCTGCTCTGGCGCGGTGTGGTTGCTCATGGTGTCTCCTGTGAATTGGCTGAAACGGGACCGGACCGGCATCCCGCGGCTGATTATTGTATCCGTAATTTGTATGCAAAAAAGAAGGGATGTCACGGCTAGCCGGATCCGTTGCACGGCGCGATCGCCGGCGGTGCACTCGTCGCAGAAAGTTTTGGTAACAGAGTTGGAGTGCAAACGGTCAACCATCCGTGGCGTGGTGCGTCAAACCGGCATCCGCATGCAACGCCAAAGGATGTCATGGACGAACGACCGTTTTACGCGCGATGGCGGCAAGCTGTTTTCCTGCGCCCGGCGTTGGCCGGGCTGCTGACTATCGCCGCGCTGCTGTCCGCCTGCGCGCAAGCGCCGCAAACGACGGCGCCGGGCCGGTTGTCCACGACCGATCTTCGCTGGCTCAATACCGTGAGCTTTGGTGCGGACCAGGCCAGCGTGAAGCGGTTGCAGGCAATCGGCCGGCAGCGCTACCTGGAGGAGCAATTGGCGATGCCGCTGGCAGATCCGCCGCCGCTGGCCGCAATGATCGCCGCGCTGCCGGCCAGTCAGGGCGACGCGGTACAGCGCATGCAGGCGCTGCGCGAGGAACGCCAGCGTATCAACGCTCTGCCCGACGATGCTGCAAAGCTGCAGGCGCGCGAGGCGCTGAACCGCCAGGGCCGCGAACTGGTTGTCGATATTTCACGCCGACACCTGTTGCGCGCGCTGTATTCCCCGGCCCAACTGCGCGCGCAGATGACATGGTTCTGGATGAACCACTTCAACGTTTATGCGGCGAAAGGACAGGTGCGCTACAGCTTGGCCGATTACGAGGAACAGGCGATACGGCCGCATGCGCTGGGCAAATTCCGCGATCTGCTGATGGCCACGGTGACGTCGCCAGCCATGCTCGAGTATCTGGACAACGCGCAAAGCGCGGTCAATCGCGTCAATGAAAACTACGCGCGCGAATTGATGGAGCTGCACACGCTGGGCGTATCGGGCGGCGCCAGCGGATCGCGCTACACGCAACAGGACGTGCAGGAACTGGCGCGCGTGCTGACCGGCGTGGGCGTGAACCTGCGCGGCGAGCCGCCCAGGCTGGCCGGCCCGCGCGCTGCGCTGTATCGCAGCAACGGTCTGTTCGAATTCAATCCGAATCGCCACGACTTCGCGCCCAAGACACTCCTCGGCCACGTTATCCAGCCCCGCGGCTTTGCCGAAGTGGAGCAGGCCGTCGACATCCTCGCGCGCGATCCCGCCACGGCGCGCTTTCTGTCGACCAAACTGGCCACGTACTTCGTTTCCGACAACCCGCCCGCGTCCCTGATCGACCGCATGGCCGCGACGTACACCCGTACCGACGGCGACATCGGGGCGGTGCTGACCACGCTGTTCCTGTCCCGCACGTTCGATGCGGCAGCCGGCAGCGAGGCGCGCAAGTTCAAGGATCCGATGGTGTTCGTCGTGTCGTCGATGCGGCTGGCCTATGACGGACGGACGGTGTCCAACCTGCGTCCGGTGATCAATTGGCTCAATCAGCTCGGTGAGCCGCTTTACGGCCATGTTGCGCCGGACGGGTATCCGTCGATGGAAAGCGCGTGGGCCAGTTCTGGCCAACTGGTCAAGCGCTTCGAGATTGCACGGGCCATCGGCAACGGGCCGGCAGGATTGTTCGCGGGCGACGATGGGCAGCCAACGCAGCAACGCGGCTTTCCGATGCCGAATAACCGCATGTTCTACGACACCATGGAAGGCACGCTTGGTCCCGCCACGCGTCAAGCGCTGGCACAGACCGCATCGCAACAGGAATGGAACGCGGTATTGCTGAGTTCGCCCGAATGGATGCAGCGCTGACCGACGGCATTGCCGTCTTTACCACCGCTGCCGCAATCACCGAGATTGGCGGATATGCCTGCCAAGGAGCAAGACATGAATCGACGTAACTGGCTCAGGACGATGACTGGCGCGGGGCTGGCGATGACGCTGCCGACGGTGACGTCGCGCGTATTCGCGCTGCCCGCGCAGGCGGACGCGCGCTTTCTGCTGGTATTTCTTCGCGGTGGCTATGATGCCGCCAATGTGCTGGTGCCGTCGGCCAGCGATTTCTATTACGCGGCGCGGCCCAACATCGCCATTCGCCGCCCCGTTGCGGACGGTGCCACGCCGGACCCGGCGGCCGCGCTTGCGCTGGGCGCCGATGGCTGGGCGCTGCATCCGGCGCTGGGCGCGACCATGCTGCCGATGTGGCAGCAGAAGCAGCTCGCGTTCATCCCGTTTGCCGGCACCAGCGACATGTCGCGCAGCCATTTCGAGACGCAGGACGGCATCGAAGCAGGCCTGGCGGGCGATGGCCATGCCGGGGCGCCGCACGGCGGAGGATTTCTGAACCGGCTGACGCAGGCGATGGGCGGCGAGGCGGCCCCGGTGGCGTTTACCGATGGCCTGCCGATGGTGCTGTCAGGCGCAGCCAACGTGCCCAACGTGTCGCTCAAGGGCACCGGTCGCACGCCGTTCGACGCGCGCCAGACGCAGGCGCTGGCGCAGATATACAAGGGCACGCGCTTTGAATCGCTGATCGCGGAAGGCTTCGATCTGCGCCAGACGGTTGCCGAGCAGGCCGACGCGATGCGCCAGCATGAAGCCGCAATGCAGTCCGCGGGCGGCGATTCCATGGCCGGGCGTATGCAGGAGATGCAGGCGGCCAACCGTCGCGCGCTTAGCGCGCGCGGGTTCGAGCAGGAGGCGCGGCGCATGGCCGGGCTGATGCGCGACAGGTTCAATATCGGCTTTATCGACGTCGGCGGCTGGGACACGCACGTCAACCAGGGCGGCGCCCAGGGTCAATTGGCCAACCTTCTGGACAATCTTGGACGCGGCATCGCAGCCTTCGCCGAGCAGATGGGGCCGGCGTGGCGCAACACGACGGTCGTGGCGATTTCCGAATTCGGCCGCACGTTCCGCGAGAACGGCACGCGCGGCACCGATCATGGACATGGCACGGTGTACTGGGTGGCGGGCGGCAACGTTCGCGGCGGCCGCATGGTGGGCGAGCAGGTGGCGGCGTCGCAGTCCACGCTCAATCAGAACCGCGATTACCCGGTGCTGAACGATTACCGCGCGGTGCTTGGCGGCGTGTTCCGCAGGCTCTACGGGCTGGACGGCAGCCAGGTGGCGCAGGTATTTCCCGGCAGCCAGCCGCGCGACATCGGGCTGGTGTGAGGGCGGGCCCGGCGCCGTAAGGGGAGGACGGACAACGGGCAATGCCCTACCAAAGCAGTACGCAGCGGTGCTCAAGTCACGCGGTGTTGGTGTCGTTATCCACTGTGGGAGTGGCATTTGCCCACAGCGTGATCCGTACACGATTCATAGCCAGTTTGAGTGCAAGCCTTGTCGCGACCCTTGACGCCATCCATTGCCGATTGCCTCGAACAACAACTGCTGCGGCCGGTGTTCCAGCCGATCGGCTCGCTCTGCACGGGCGAGGTGTTCGGCTATGAGGCCCTGATCCGAGGCCCCGCGGGAACGCCGCTGGAAAGCCCTATCGCGTTGTTTGCGGAAGCGATGCGCGTCGGGCTGATGGTGCCATTGGAACGGCTGGCCGCGCGTATCTCGATCCGGGTGTTCATGCAGTCCGGCCTGCCCGGCAAGCTGTTCCTGAACTACAGCGCCGATTCGTTGCGCGCCATCGAGGATAGTCGCGATGACGTGCGGCAATTCCTGCAGGAGCAGGGCCTGCCATCGGACCGCATCGTGCTGGAGCTGACCGAACAGGCGCCGCTGGGCGCGCTGGAATCGCTGGCCAAGGCGGTGTTTTCGATCCGCAGCCGCGGCTCGCAGTTCGCACTCGACGACTACGGCACCGGCCACGCCAGCCTGGGGCAGTGGATCGCACTGCAGCCCGACTACGTGAAGATTGCACGCGTGATCATCGACGGCGTGGCGTCGTCGGATTTCCAGCGCGAAGCGCTGCAGGCGGTTTGCAAGCTCGCACAGAGCGCAGGCACGCGCCTGATCGCAGAAGGTATCGAGCGCGAGGACGACCTGATCGTCTGCCGCGACCTCGGTATCGACTTTGCCCAAGGCTACCTGCTGGCCCGCCCGTCTTCGCAACCACCGCTCGTTCTCTCCGAAGCATCGCTGCGCGCACTGCACCGCGGCCGGCTGCGGCTGGCCAACTAGCTGGATTTTTTTGCCGCTGCGCAGCCGCGGCAGATGCCAACGCCCGCGACGTGACGGCTTGCGTCGCGTCCGTGCGTGTCATGCTGCCGAGCAGTCAGCGCACCGGCGAAGCGTCGACGCCCGACGCCGCGCCACCGGTGGTGGATGCCGATGTCGGCGCGGATGGGGCACTGAACGCGGGCGTGGGTGCGGACGACGGTTCGGCAAGTGCCGGTGCCGACGCGCCGCCCGATCCCGCCTCCGCTGCCGGCGGCGCCGCCTCCACGACTTCGCCGGGATCCAGGGCCATACCGTTGTCCGGTGAGGGTGCGGGCGACGATGCGGGGGGCAGGGCTTCGGTATCAGTCGATGGCAGTGCCGGACGGCGGGGCGCCGGGCGCGGCGCAGGCGCGGCGTCTTCCTGCTTGCCCGATGCCACCAGTCGCTGATACCAGCCGCGCACGGTGTCGGTGATGCCCGAGTACCAGCTCTTTTCGTCGACCTCCGCAAAGCGCGCGCGTCCATCGACAATGCGGGCGCGGATTGCGCGCTGGTAGAAATCGCCGACGATAGGCAGCGCGCTGTGTGCGCCTTGTCCCCAGTAGTCGCTGCGCAGCGTCACGCGCGCATCGTTGAAGCCCACCCATGCGCCGGCCACCAGTTGCGGATGCATCAGGATGAACCAGCCATCCGCGTTGTCCTGTGTGGTGCCGGTCTTGCCGGCGACGTCGGCGCGGATGCCGAAGCGCGTGCGGATGGCCGTGCCGGTGCCGCGGTCGATCACATCGCGCATCACGTCCAGCAGCGTGTCGTTGGCGGTGGCCGACAGCGCGCGCTCCGGCGTTGGGGGGCGGAACTGCACGAGCACCCGGCCGTCGCGGTCCTCGATGCGCGTGATCATGGACGGCGCGATGTACTGGCCGCCGTTGGCGATCGTGCCGTAGGCGCTGACCATTTCCTTGAGCGTGACCGGGCTGGTGCCCAGCGCCAGCGACGGCACTTCGTCGAGCTTGCTGTCGCGCACGCCCATCGCGCGTGCCAGCCGCGCCACGCGGGCCACGCCGACGTTCTGCACCAGTTGCGCGGTGATGGTGTTCTTCGAATACACGAGGCCGTCGCGCAGGCTCAGTGCGCGCCCCGTCGCCGGGGATTCGTCCGTGGGACGCCAGATCTCGCCGCCTGGCAGCTTCATTTCCACGGGCTGGTCGATATACGTCTCGTCCGGGCTCGTGCCTTGCGCAAACGCCGCGCCGTAGACGAACGGCTTGAACGTGGAGCCCGGTTGGCGGCGCGCCTGCGCCACGTGATCGAAGGCATCCACGGTGAAGTCGCGGCTACCCACCCACGCGCGGATCTCGCCCGAAGTGGGATCCATCGCCATGAATCCGGCCTGCACGCGGGTCTTCTGCTGGCGCAGGTTCTGCATGAACGTGTTGTCGCGCATCAGCTTCGACAGCGCGTCGTCCTCAGTCTGTCCGGCGGCTACGGCTGCGCGGAATTCGGCGCTCTCGCGCACGAAAGCCTGCACCAGTGCGCGGCTTTCGGCCCAGCCCGCGCGCGGCGCCCATGCCGCGTTGGCGATCGACTGCAGCTGGTTGCCCTGCCGTGCCAGCGCCTGGGTGGCCATCGCCTGCAGGCGCGAGTCGATCGTGGTGTGCACCACCAACCCGTCGGTGTAGAGGTTGTAGTCGTTGCGGTCGGCCCAGGCGATCAGCCACTTGCGCAGTTGCTGCGCGAAATGCGGCGCGGGGCCGGGTGCCTCGATCTGCCATTCGAAATCGATGCGCAGCGGGCGCTTTTTGAGCGTCTCGAATTTCGCCGCATCGAGCTTGCCGTACTTGACCATCTGCGCCAGCACGATATTGCGGCGGTCCAGCGCACGCTGCGGGTTCAGCACCGGGTTGTAGTAGCTGTTGCCCTTGAGCATGCCGATCAGCGTGGCGGCTTCCAGCACGTCGAGCTTGTCGGCGGACTTGTCGAAGTACGTGCGCGCGGCCATCTCGATGCCGAACGCGTTGTACAGGAACGGCACCGTATTGAGATATGTCTCGAGGATTTCGTCCTTCGAGTACAGCGCCTCGATCTTCAGCGCGGTAATCGCCTCCTTGAGCTTGCGCGTCATGGTGGGCGCACGGCCGATCTCGTCCGGATAGCGGTTGCGCGCCAGTTGCTGGGTGATGGTGGAGCCGCCCTGGCGGTCGCCCGAAAACGTATGCAGCGCAGCTGAGGCGGTGCGTCGCCAGTCGAGCCCGTAATGCTGGTAGAAGCGGTGATCCTCGGTGGCGATCAGCGCGTTGACCACGTTGGGCGAGATATCGGCCAGCTTCACCCAGTCGCGATTGGCCCAACGGTAGACCGCCAGTTCCTTGCCGTCGGCCGACAACACCTGCGCGGGCTGTTCGGACTTGGCTTTGCGGATGTCGCTGATGCCAGGCGTGAACGGAATCAGCAGCAACACATAGAGTGCGAACAGCGCCGGCACGGCGGCAAGCGCCAGCAGCGCCGTGCGGCGGGTTGGGCGCTTGGGGCGCGGCAGGCGGCGCAGATGCTGGCGCAGCAGGGCTAGCCGTGGGGCGAGGTCGGTCTTGTAATCCAGGCGCATTGATGCGGGCAGGGCAGGTCCGGTGCAGCGCCGTCACGGACCTGTCAAATGCCGTTCACAGAAAAGTGTGCATCCTACCAAAACCGGGATCGGGAAAACCCGCATTCGATTCCGCATTTTTACAACGACCCCACCAAGGTGGGGCGTGCCTGCCCGGCATTGCGGACGTGCCGACACATGGATTTCATATTTCACTGAAACAATTCGCCTGCGCTCAACGGTCACCGTTTCGGAAAATGACAGTACGCCATGCAGCGTCGAGTTCCGGAATTGGGGCGGGGGAAGCATCTCAATGTCTTAACAAAACGAGAAATTACAGTGAAGAAAGCTCTATTTGCCCTGGCGGCAGCGGGTACCTGCGCCATTTCCGGCGTGGCGTCGGCACAAACCGCCTCCACCGTGACGCTGTACGGCATCGCCGATGCTGGCGTCGAATTCGCCACCCATACGCCTGGCGGCAACGGCGGCACGGTAGCCCGTGTAAGTTCGGGCAACATGTCCGGCTCGCGCTGGGGCCTGCGCGGCACCGAAGACCTCGGCGCCGGCCTGAAGGCGATCTTCACGCTGGAATCGGGCTTCGACATCGATACCGGCACCTCGGGCCAGGGCAATCGCCTGTTTGGCCGCCAGGCCTTCGTCGGTCTGCAGGGCACGTTCGGCGCAGTGACGCTGGGCCGTCAGCAGAACTCGCTGTATGACCTGTTCGGCGCCTATGACCCGATGGGCGTCGGTCCGAAGTACTCGCTGAACAGTGTCGATTCGGGCTTCAACGGCCGTGCCGATAACGCCATCAAGTACACCGGCAAGTTCGGTGGCCTGACCGCCACGACGTTCTACAGCACGGGCCGCGATTCGACCGTCGCCGGCAGCACCGAAGTGCCGGGCAACTACAAGATCGGCCGCAACTTCGGCGCGGGCCTGGCCTACAACGCGGGCGCCTTCTCGATCGGCACCGCGTACGACCAGTACCAGGGCAATATCGCCGCCACCGACGACCGCGCCGTCAAGCGCCTGGCCTTCGGCGGTTCGTACGACTTCGGCGTGGCCAAGGTGTTTGCCGGCTACCGCTGGATGCGCGACGACGGCGTTGCCACGGCAGCCACCGCATCGACGCGCAACAACGTGTATTGGCTGGGTGGCCTGTATCGCGTGACGCCGGCGCTGTCGCTGACCGGCGCGGCTTACTACACCGATACGCACAACAGCAACAACGATCCGTGGATGTTCGTGCTGTCGGCCGACTACTCGTTCTCGAAGCGTACCGACGCCTATCTGAACCTGGGCTACGTGCGTAACAAGGGCACGTCGGCACTGGGCCTGAACGGTTCGGGCACGGCCGTGGCCGGCGCCAACCAGACCGGCGCGATCGTCGGCATCCGTCACCGCTTCTAAAGCAGGAGACACTGGCAGACGGGGCCTTTCCCCCCGCACCTGCCGGATAATAAAACGCCCCTCACCCGGCTTGGCGGGACGAGGGGCGTTCTGCATTGGAAAACCGGATGGCGCGCCGGGGCGCGCGGTGGCTTCAGGCGTTGGGCTGGGCGTTGCTGGCGTCGCCGCTGCGCAGGCGTTCCAGCGCGCGCGTCAGCAGCGCGCCTTCTTCGGCATCGGTGGTGGTGTGCAGCATCTGCGCGGCATGATGCAGGCGTTCCTTGTCAGGCGCGCTGATGCGCTCCGCGGCATCAAGCAGATCGAGTTCCTTGTCGATGCGCTTGCTGAGCTTGCGAACGAATTCCGGGTCGAGCTGACCCTGGGCGGCGCCGTGTGCGATGTGGTACATCAGGGCCGTGAGGCCCTCTGGCGTGGTCTCGGTGGTGTCGAGGGAAGGGCGTTTCATGGCAACTCCGTAAGAGGGTCCCGACCACTGTAGCACTGTAATCGCTAAATCCGATGTCGCCAGCAAAGATAGTGCGCTAGCAGCGATCTGGAACGGCCGGTGTGCGCTCCGGGCGACTCTGGCAACCGCGCGAGCCGCCCGCAAATCTGCAGCGGTGTTCGGGTGTTTTATTTCAAAAACACACGCTTATTGAAGAGTTAGGTGCGAGTCACTTCATGTGATGACGCGCAGTTTTTTGAGATGCCTAATATGTTTCTGCTTCTTCATTTCTGTTAGTAGCATGCTGATGGCCCAAATCTAATCACGGAGTTTGGTACGCGAATGCCAGCCGCAAACTTTCCCGCATCATCATTTTTGCAAAATTGATTTGAGGTCGGTACATACAAATACGCAGTTGTTTGGTTCACGTCGACGTTACTCATGCTATTCGAGTGAACTTGAAGGCGAACAACAATAGCTTGGCTACCGTCGCCAACGAGATCTTTTATTTGCGGATCATGCGTAATTTTGCATTGGTCGTACGAGTCAATTATCTTGTAGTCATTGCTGCTTCCATTAAAATCCACCAGTCCGCACCCGCCCTCCTTGTCACGAATTAATACAAAATAATGTGCGCCATCCTCGTTCCATGAGATGAATTTTTTCTGCGCGAACAGTGCGTAACCGTCGTTTGCCAAACGTCTAGCCACTAAGGATGGAACTATCTTTACAAAAGATAGTTTCGGTGCGATCTCCTGTGCCGATGCATTGACAACATGGCACAGGGTAAGCATTGAGAAATAGAAAACAAATTTCTTCATGCTTCACTCCCTAACGTTCTCAAGATCCACTATAATTCCCGCCCGTTTGTTTGGCGGCGTAAAACTGCTGATCGCAGTTTTGCTTATTGCGTCACCCAGGTAGCCATGAGCCACTAATGTGTATGCTTGCCGCTCGTAGAACCCGTTTCCACCACCATTTACCAGTACAGAGACGCGACCGACCGTGCCTGAATCCACGCCAATGTCAGCGACACGGTTGATATCGCGCGCACCATCGTGATGCTTGTAAATCCAGAAGAAGCCGGCACTGTCGCAAGCAAGATCGTGCGAAGTTCCAATCGTATCGGGATCGAAACGCGGATACCAAATTCTTGGGTGACCGTGAATAACTATTTGTTTGGTTACCTTATCTCTTTGTCGTGGATCGGAAAACCAGTGGGTTGAGGTTGTGGTAATTCGCTGGTCGGCGTACACACCACTGGTATTTTTTGGAAGACATCTGAACCTTCCATACGCAGCGTAATTTTCAGCCCAAGTAAGCTGAAGACAACCTCGCCCATAAAAAGCGGCATAATATTCGGTTGCTGGCTGCTTTTGGTTCAATTTTCCAACGCCGTACTCTACGGCGGTGCGCCACTTATCTGTTTCGAGCAAAATTTGCGCCTAAAAATGCGCCTGTCGAATTCCAGAATTTGCGAATCCGTACTTGCGCATAGTTTCGCTGATTGACTTCGCGTAAGCAGACACCCGCGCTGAGGCGATGGTGCCGTTCATGACACTCAGTTTGGAATTCTTTTCAGCTCTATACATTCCATTTGATTCTGAGTATGAAAGGTATTTTGGAAGCGTGGATGCGAGCTCATTCGCGGTCAACCACCCACACCTCCTGAAATGCCGAATAAACGCCAGCGGATGGAAGAACCAGAGTTGCTGCCCGGCAAGCGGCGTCTTGTCCAGAAACTGGATCTTGTTCAGGAAATCGGTAAACCTGGCGTAGCCATCCGGGACGGCATCTTTCTGCTTGCCAAAGAATCCAGACGCGTCGTTCAGGTCCTTGTAGCGTTCCTCGTGGTAGGACGGATCCCACTCACTGCGCGCCTTGAACACCATCCCCCGAAGCTTCTCGTGCACCCCATCCGTGTTCTGTACGTAGCTGGCAAGCCGCAGGTCGACCTCATTGTCATTGTTTGGATCGGTTTCGAGCGGCTGCACCGGCGGTAGCGAGTCCTGAATGCCGGTCAACCCGCACAGCGTGGCGTAATCACATCGTCCGGCGTCGTGAAACGGCGTGTTGTTGCCATCGACCTTTTGCCACCCTGTAAAGAACGGGAAATCCGCGTCGGACAGTTTCTTGATCGCGTCCGGCGCGATGTCGACATAGCCGAGGGTGCCGTTTGCGTCGAACGGCACGGCGATCCATGTGGCACATGCCGTCCCCGTCAACGTGGGGTGGTCCGAGAGAATGCGCCCAAACCGCAGCATCTCATAGCCATCGCTCGGACAATCCGGATAGAGGGCCATCGCGCGATCATAGAGGTCGTATTCATAGCGCTTGGGCCTGTCGTGGCTGTCGGTTTTGCTGTCATAGGGATCCGCAATGGGGTCCGGCGTGAGCAGCGTCACTTTGCCGCTGCCGCTTTTCTCGATCCACGCGCGCGTAAAGCGCCGCCCCTTGTTGAACCACGCCTCGACATAGAGCGTATCGTTTGCGCCAAGCTGTCCGCCGGACACTCGTGGAAACCACTTCTTGTCCATGCCGGCAGGCTGCGGGCAAAACTCCAGCGGGCCGGAAATGACGAAATAGCTGTGGCCCCAATAGTCGCTTGTGGTCGGCTGAGCCGGTTTTTTCACGCCGAGCTGAACCTTGTCGAACCAGGCGGTGAAATCACCGTCCGCCATAAAGATTTCGAAGTGCAGATGCGGCACGCCGTGGTGCTTGCCGACGTAGCCAAGCATGTCCTTGCGGTACACCTTCTTCGTGCCACCCGCCTGGACCACACCATCCTTGCCCCCTGCCGTATCGAGCAGCCATTTGGGTAGCGCGTTCGCCGTCCCAGTCTCGGGCGCATCCGTAAGTAGTGGTTGGGGAGCGATGATCTCCTGGCTGGTCATGTCCAGAAGGTGCATGTAGAGCGAGTAAAACGTGATCGTGCGTCCGTCGCCCGTATCGCTCTTGTGCCGCAACAGGACAAAGCCGGCATCCGAGTTCAGCACGGGCCGCCCGGTCTTCTTATCAGTCGTGCCATCCGAGATGGCGTTCTTGCAAACCCGGTACGCGACGACGTCCCCATCGGCGATCGCGCGGACCGGTTCCGTCTGCTCGCCCGGGTTCAGATGGATGGCGCAATGAGAACGCCGGTCGACGGTGACCGGCCAGGCTCCCTGATGACGGATCTCGTATCGATCGATGAGATCCATCATGGGGTCCGGTTTCGACGCGTCGGTGGCCGTCAGACCCGACGCCGGCAGAAAGGGAGGGCTGATGATCATGGCTTCAGGGGGATGACGAAGACGGGCCCCAAATCTATGGGTTGCAACAGAAAATCGTCAATCCGCCTGAACAGCGACGTTGAAGTCGATCAACGTTTAGGCAATCAGGACCAGGATTGGCCAATCCCGGTTTATGGGATGCGATTGAGTGGTAGTAGGGCTGCGCAGTCGAGTGAATAGGGGCCCATTGGCGATTCTCGGGGCAGATCCGCGGCCCAATGACTGCGTGGCGCCCAGCTCGCCTGTTCACGGCATCGGATCGCGCCTTGCCGTTGAAATTAGCGCGTTGGCATTTCCTCGATGGGAGGAAGCTGATTTGCGGCAGGGCCGTCGAGCCTGTGAGGCTCGCAGAGAAGAGCACAGGCAACCTCTGCAAGGCCACCAGGCCGCGACGGATGGTTGCATCGCCGGCATCTGCCGGCAACGCGGACACGACGATTGACAACCCTGCGCTGGAGGCAGGAAGCACGTCTCGAACCGACGCAGTCAGCGCGCCCCCTTCAGCGCGCCGCCATCAACACGCTCCCCTCTCCACAATCACGGCCCGCAGGCTGCGGCTGCTCCGGACAGGATGACGACCTGACGCAGGCCCTTGGTGGTTGCATCGTCGTCCGCGCCGACGGTGTTGTTGGTGAACTTGCAGCCGTAGTTGGGCGCGGCCACCACCGATGCGGTCAGCACGTCATCGCCGGCGGGTGTGGGGCCGCCCTGTTCCCAGCTCACCATGTCGTCGAACGCCTTTGCCTGTTCGGCCACCGTGAAGTCGCAATGGCTGATGCCGCGGATCGCGCGTTGCACCAGCCACTTCGACGTGCCGTTGGCATCGGCGCGGCGCTTGTAGATCTGCTCCATGCTGAACGGCACGTACATGTCACCCAGCGTGTGCAGCGTCAGCACCGGAACGCTGATCTTGGCGGCGTTCTGCGGAATCCAGCGCAAGCCGTCGCGGCGCAGGCGGTTGGCGTCTGGTGTGGCGCGCACGCGGAAGATCGCCGCGTTGAAGGCCTGCTCATCGGGGGACTGCGCCGGGTCGTTGTCGAACTGGTAGGTGAAGCCCGTGGTGTCGACGACGTTCTGCGTCAGCACGCCGTTGACCGTGCCGTCCTGCCCGAATGTGCTCCACACCGCATCCTGCAGTCCCTTGGAGGCCGGGCTCTGGCCGAAGCCCAGCTCGAACAGCGGCCGTTCTCCACCGGTCAGGTTCTTGACCACGGCCTTGAGCTTGTCGCCCGCAGGCGTGGTGGCCGAGGGATACGTCGTGAACAGCGCGGCGACCAGCGGCGCGGCAATCTGTGCCCAGTTGCTCACTGGCCACGATGTTGCGGGCATGCCGGCCAGTTGCTGCGCCGCCGTCTGGTAGCCGCCGAAATAGTTGAACAGTTCGGTGTCGCCCAGCACGCCGCACATCGGCACCGATCCGTTGTACGTCACCTTGTGCACGGCGGTCTGGATGTTCTCGGCGTCCACGGCGGCTGCGGCGATGTGTCCGCCCATCGAGTGGCCGACGATGTAGGTGCGCGTCGGCGCGGCCAGTGTGCGGCCTTTCTGCTTGGCGATGTCGGTGAACGCCTGCGCCAGCGCATTGGTGTCTTCCACGCCGGCGCGCACGTCGTAATAGTTGGTCGAATAGCTCGATGCCGCCCAGGCATAGCCGGCTTCCAGCAGGTGGCGGCGCAGGGCGGGAATCGTGACGTCGAGTTGCGATCCGGTGCCGGCGTAGCCGTGCGCGTACATCACGAGCTTGCCGTTCCAGGCGGCTGGCACCTCGATCATGTAGCCGGCCTTGCCCAGCACGCCGGTCCAGCGGTCTGCTGCCGGAGCGCCCGCCAGCGGCGTGAGTTTGGCGGCCAGCGCAGTTGCATCGACCGTGAAGGTGCGGCTGTCTTGCGGCCGCAGATCCTCGGGCTGAACGGTGGGCGGCGTGGACGCGGCGGGCGGTGGATCGTCGCCGCCGCCGCAGCCGTATAGAAGCGTGCTGGCAGCCAGCGCGATGGCGGCGCTGTGGAATGCGCGATGCATGATGTCTCCTGTCTTCGTTATGTGGATATCGGAGTGCGTCGGCACGCGCGTCCTCTACAACCAGGTGGCCTGCATCTTGCCGATCTCTTCCCCCGCGGTGACAACGCCGCGTCACTGTATCGGGGTTCAAAGCGCACTCCAACTCTCAAACGGGTGACTGAAGACTGCCGCGTGCAGTGCAGCATGGGGGTAGGCGTTATCCGGCAATGCAATGGGAGGGCGGCCGACGGCGTGGCACGAGTGCGCCTGCCTATACTGCGAACGTGGCGCAAATGCGCGCTACGGGGAGCCAGCCATGTCCAGAATCGTTCTACTGTGGATGCTGCCGATGGTCCTTGCGGGGTGCGTGTCGTTCAGCAGCAGCGACCCGAATCCGCCGCAGCGCACCACCGTGGTAACGCCGCCACCGGGCACCGCCACCACCATCTGCAGCCCGGGTCCGTGCTAGGGCGCGGCGCCCGTGGACGAAGCGCCGCGGACGTGCACCTGGCGCACTTGACGCATCACGCCATCGGCAAACAGAATCGGGCGCGATAGCGGGATCCCTGCGGCGCGCAGCGCGTCAGCGGTCCACGTATTGCAGGTGTAGAAACCGTTGTAGCGCGCCGCCGCGCCGAAATAGAGTCCGCCCGGATACGGGCCGTCGCCGAGCCGCAGCGGACGCCCTTGCGCGTCGGTCTGTACTGCCTGATTGAGGAACGCGCGCAAGTGCTCGCGTCCATCGTGATCGATTGCCAACCCCACGACGTTGTCGGCGCCAAACGCGGCCGCCGGTGTATCGCGCAAGATCGTCAGCAGGATCGCGCCGTCGCCAGGCAGCAATGCCGACAGCAGCGTCGAGGGCCCGCGCTCGCGGCTCAGCAGATAGTGGCGATCGCCAAATCCGAAGCAGAGAAACCGCGACCCCTCGTAGCCGTCGGCCAGCCGCAGCAGTTGCGCATCGGCATCGTCGCTGCGGATGCAGATATCGGTATGCCAGCCGCGCTCGACCACGTCGATGGTGGTTTCGACCGGCGGCGCGGCGGCCGGCCTGGTCGCGCATCCGGCCAGCGCGCCCAGCACGGCGAAGAGGGCGGTGGCGACGATGGCGTGCGGCGTTGGCATGACGCGGGGCTAGCGCTGGCGGATGGGATGTAGCACGGCGTGTTTCATCGCGTGCGCGCGGAACCGGCCCATGCGCCGGCGGGTGCGGCCACCGTTCGATCGATCAGCCCGACGATGGCCGCCTCAAACGACGCGGCATCGGCGCCCGCCGCTATTTCCAGCGCGGCGCGGTCGAACGCGGCCGACAGCAGCGCCGCCAGCGCATCGGCCGGCGCATCGTCGGCCAGGCCCTGTCCCACTGCCGCGCGCAAGCCCTCGCGCAATGTGCGGCCCGCATGCCGCGCATCGAGCGCGAAGATTTCCGCCGCGCCCAGCACGGCCGGCCCGTCGATCAGCAGCAACTGCGTGCGCCCCGGCACGCGCATCGCCTTCAGGTACGCCAGGCTGCCTGCAATCAGCGCGTCGCGGATCGGCACGTCGTGCGGCGCGGCGCGTTCGATTTCATCGGCCACCGCACGCGCCTCGTCTTCCAGCAGCGTGCGGTACAGGTCTTGTTTGTCGGCGAAATGGTGATAGAGCGCGCCCCGCGTGATGCCCGCGGCCGCGGCAATCTCCGGCGTGGAGGTCGCCGCGTAGCCTTTCTCGATCAGCAATCGGCGTGCCGCGCCCAGCAGCGCCGCGCGCGTTGCCTGCGTGCGCAACTGATTGGATTGTGTTTTTTTATCTTGCATACATACAGCCTGTATGTCATAACTATTTGGAAAAATGCAATCTGTATGTTACGTCAGCCGCCACCAGGAGCCAACATGGAATCGACGCCGCTACGCCTCACAGTCATTACGCCGTGATTGCCACTCGCGATGTGGCTGCCACCTCTGCTTTTTTTGTCGAACATTTCGATTTTCAGCCGCTGTTCAGCGCTGACTGGTACATGCATCTGCAGGCGCGCGCCGATCCGCATATGAACCTCGCGGTGCTGCATGCCGATCACGAAACCATTCCCGCCATCGCGCGCGGCCGGACGGCGGCTGGCGTACTGCTGAACTTCGAAGTCGAAAATGTCGATGCGGTATATGCGCGGGTGCAGCGTGCGGGCCTGCCGATCCTGCTGCCGTTGCGCGACGAACCGTTTGGCCAGCGCCATTTCATCACGGCAGATCCGAACGGCGTGCTCGTGGACATCATCACGCCGATTGCGCCGTCTGCCGAATTCGCGGCCCAGTACGATGCGGCGGCGCTGCCCGGCTAATGCAAACAGAGCGCAGGCGCTGCAGATGCTACGCACTGTGAGCCGGCTGTCCGACTCAGCCCAGGCCGATCGTCTGCAAGGCCCAGCCGCCCAGCGCGCAGGTCGCCACAACCAGCCACGGCGGTGCGCGCCATGCGGTCAGCGCGACAAGTGCGCACAGTGCCAGCGCAAAGTCGGCGGCGTGCAGCACGGCGCTGGTCCATACGGGGTTGTACAGCGCGGCGACCAACAGCCCCACCACCGCTGCATTGATGCCGGCCAGCGCCGCACGCGCGCCGCGATTCCGGCGCAGGCGCTCCCAGAACGGCAGCGCGCCCACCACCAGCAGGAACGATGGCGCAAAGATCGCCACCAGGCACAGTGCGCCGCCGAGCCAGCCGTTCGGCGCCACGGCGCCGGCCGCGCCAAGAAACGCGGCGAACGTGAAGAGCGGTCCGGGCACGGCCTGCGTGGCGCCGTAACCGGCCAGGAACGTGTCGTTGTCGACCCAGCCGGTCGGCACCACGGCCGCTTGCAACAGCGGCAGCACGACATGGCCGCCGCCGAACACCAGCGCGCCGGCGCGATAGAACGCATCGAACAGCGCCATCGCATGAGTGCCGGACAAGCGCGCGGCCAGCGGCAGGCCCACCAGCAGCGCCGCAAACGCGATCAGGCAGAACAGGGCGACGCCATGGCCGATGCGGATCGGCAGCGGCTCGTGCGGCACGGCATCTGCGGTGCGGAAGGTCCACAGGCCGACGAGGCCGGCGACGACCATCACTCCGACCTGGCACCACGGCGACGGCGCCAGCGTGACCGCGACCGCGGCAAGCCCCATCAGCGTGACGCGCGGCGCGTCGGGACACAGCGAACGGCCCATGCCCCACACCGCCTGCGCCACCACCGCCACGGCGGCCACCTTCAATCCATGCAGCGCGCCGGCCGGCAGCAGCCAGCCAAAGCGCGTGATGCCCTGCGCAAACACCATCAGTGCGAGCGCCGACGGCAGCGTGAAGCCGATCCACGCCGCCAGCGCGCCCGCATAGCCAGCGCGCGACAACCCCACCACCATGCCCACCTGGCTGCTGGCGGGGCCCGGCAAGAACTGGCAAAGCGCGACGATATCGGCGTAGGAGGCTTCGCTGAGCCAGCGCCGGCGCACCACGAAGGCGTCACGGAAATAGCCAAGATGCGCAACCGGGCCGCCAAAGGAGGTCAGGCCCAGACGCAGGAAGACCGCAAAGACTTGCCAGACTTGACGCATGGGTATGCCTCTCGCGCGGATCACGCGATCGTGTCGGGGGTGGGCTCGGCGCAGTCCGCCACGGCGGGCGCGACGGGCCGGATGGTGGCGACGAGTCCCGTGCCGTCGGCCGGCGCGCGATTGGCCAGCTCGACCGACAGCCCGTGCAGCACGGCTATACGGCGAGCGATGGAAATGCCCAGTCCGGTGCCTTGTTCGTGCTGATTGGCAGTGCGGAAGAATCGATCGCCGAGACGCTCCAGCTGCTCCGGCACGACGCCGGGCCCGCGATCGGACACGACGATGCGGTCCGGCTCGAACGCCAGCGTGACCACGGTCCCGGCAGGACTGTAGCGCAGCGCGTTGTCCATCAGATTGCGCAGCATGAGGCCAAGCAGCGTGGGATCGCCGCACAGCTGCGGCGGCGTCTGCCCGGCCGGCGGCCACAGCACTTCCATGTCGACCTGACGGCGTTCGGACAGCAGCAGGCAATCGCTCAACACATGCTGCGCCACTTCGCGCCAATCCACGGGGGTGCGTTCGGCAAAGGCGCCTTGGGCTTCGAGCCGGCTCATCGTCAGCAACTGCGAAACCAGATGGCTCATGCGGTCCAGGCCCGCCTCCACCTTGGCGGCGGCCTGGATGCGTTCGTCCGGATCGGGCGAGCGCCGGGCCACTTCCCATTGGGCCTTGAGCGCAGCCAGCGGCGTGCGCATCTCGTGCGCGGCGTCGGCGGTCAGGCGGCGTTCCTGCTCGATCAGCGCGGAGACGCGATCAAGCATCTGGTTCATTGCGCGCACCAGCGGCGTCAGTTCGGACGGCACGTTGTCCATCGACATTGGCGCGGGATCGCCGGGCGCGCGATCGGCAATCGCGTGCGATAACGTCAACATCGGGCGCAACGTGCGGCGCACGGCCCAGATCAGCAACGACGTGAGCAGCGGCAAGCCGAGCACCCACGGCAGTACTTGCGCCTGCAGGTATGACACGACCAGTTCATCGCGTTCGGCCAGGATCTGCCCGACGCAGACGCGCCAGCCTTCCACGGGGTCGTCAAGGTAGTAGAGGCGCCAGGGCACACCGTCGATTTTGCGTTCGGTGAAGCCGCGCACGCCGCCCAGGCGGGGCAGCCGGTCGCCTTCGGGGTCGATGTGCAGCGCCTCGCCGCCGGGACGCCAGGCGGCAATCGCCAGGTCGCCGAGGCCGGCGTCGCCCATGTCGCCGAGATCGGCGTCGCCGGGCGCTGGGCCCTCGCCGCCATTGGGCGGCGACACCGCGGGCGACCCCGGGTGCACCAGCGGCAGCATGGCCTGCATCTGCTGCGCCATGCGGACCATCGCCGTGTCATAGAGCTCGTTGATTTCCTCCTGGGCGCTCAGGTAGACCAGTACGCTGGTCAGTACCCAGGCAAACGCCACCGTGGCCAGAACGGCCAGCAGTAGCCGCCTTTGCAGCGTCATGCATCCTCTCCGGCGGTCGGCTCCGTGGCCGGGGCGCCGAGCGCTTCGAGCGAACCGAGCGTATAGCCCGCGCCGCGCAGTGTGCGCACGATGCCGGGATGCAGCTTGCGGCGCAGATGATGGATATGCACTTCCAGCGTGTTGCTTTCCGATCCTTTTTCCCAGTCGTAGAGCTTGTCGCGCAGGAATTCGCGCGTCAGCACGCGGTTCGGGTAGGTCAGCAGCAGTTCCAGCAGCATCGATTCGCGGCTGGTCAGGTCGACGGTCTTGCCTTGCCACGTCGCCAGCCGCGCCGCGGGTTGATATTCGAGCGGTCCATGACGCCACACCGGCTCGGGCATGCCGGCCGCGCGGCGCGTCACGGCGCGCAGGCGCGCGGCCAGTTCATCGAGATCCACGGGTTTGACCAGATAGTCGTCTGCGCCCGCATCAAGCCCGCCGATACGGCTTTGCACGGCGTCGCGCGCGGTCAGCACCACCACCGGTACCGTGCGGCCCTGCTGGCGCCAGCGCTTGAGCAGTGCAATGCCGTCGTCGTCGGGCAGGCCGAGGTCGAGCAGCACGGCGTCGTAGTGCACTGCCGCCACCGCGCGATCGGCTTCGGCGCAGGAAGAGAACCAGTCGACCGCGTGCCCCATCAGCTTGAGCCCACGCTGCAGCCCGTCGCCAAGCATGGTGTCGTCTTCAACGATAAGAATCCTCATGATTGGCAGTCTGAAAACAATGGTTTGAATTAGGGGTTTGGAACGGGTCGATTAGTGCACATCGAACGGGCCAAAGGGTAGCATCGCCCGCAGGCCGCTGCACGCTTAATCTGGCGTTAAGGTGTATCTCATAACCTGCGCGCACAAATTCGACAATCATCTTTTTTCATGCGCGTGCTGGCAAGGCACGCGCTTCGCGTTTTTCCAGCCCCCGGGATCCCAATGCCCCCCACCAAAATTCAGGCGAGCACGCACCAAGCGGTCTCCGAAGTCGCCCCTGCATCACCCGCCGCCGCGGGACTGCGCGCCCCGGCGTGGTCCGTTTCCACCGGCTGGGTAGTGGCGTTCGTGGCCCTGGTCTTGCTGGTCTGGTTTGGCTCGCTTGGCCTGCGCCATCTGGTGGGGCCGGACGAAGGGCGCTACGCGGAGATCTCGCGCGAAATGGTGGCCACCGGCGACTGGGTGACGATTCGCTACAACGCGCTCAAATACTTCGAAAAGCCGCCGTTCCATATGTGGGTCACGGCGCTGACCTACGCGTTGTTCGGCCTGGGCGAATGGCAGGCACGGCTGACCGTGGCGCTGGCCGGGCTGCTCGGAATCGGCATGTCGATGCTGGCGTCGTGGCGCTGGTTTGGCGCGCGCGCCGCCGCGTTTACCGGCTTGGCGTTGCTGGCCGCGCCGATGTGGAGCGTGGCCGCCCATTTCAACACGCTCGATATGACGCTGGCCGGCGTGATGTCCTGCATTCTGGCCTGCATGCTGATGTCGCAGCATCCAGCCACGTCGCGTAACGGCCGACGTGCCTGGATGCTGGCGTGCTGGGCGGCGATGGGCGTGGCCATCCTGACCAAGGGACTGGTCGGCATTGCGCTGCCCGGGCTGGTGCTGGTGGTTTATACGCTGGTCTCGCGCGACTGGGGCATCTGGCGGCGACTGCACCTGACCGCCGGGGCGGTCGTGATGCTGGCGATTGCCGTGCCGTGGTTCTATCTGGTGGCGCAGCGCAACCCCGAGTTTCTGAATTTCTTTTTCATTCACGAGCACTGGCAGCGCTACACGTCGAATGTCCACTCGCGCGGCGGCCCGATCGTGTATTTCGTGCCGCTGATCATCGGCGGTTTTCTGCCGTGGGCGAGTCTGTTTCCGCGCATGTGGAACGCGATGCGCACGCCGGTGGAAGGCGAGGCGCGCTTTCGCCCCGCGCTGATGGTTGGCATCTGGGCCATCGCGATTTTCGTGTTCTTCAGCCTGTCGCGCTCGAAGCTGCCCGGCTATATCGTTCCGGTTATTCCCGCGTTGGGCATCCTGGCTGGCATGGCGCTCGACCGCATTGACGTGCGCGCGTGGGGCAAGCACCTGACGGGGATGACGATCGTGGTCGCGTGCGGCTTGCTGGCAAGCCCCGTGGTGGCGACGCTGAATGCCAACCATACGCCCAACATGTTCTATCGCAGCTTTGCGATTTGGGTGGCAGTGGCGTTCGTGATCATGCTGCTCGGCGCAACGGCGGCGCGCGCGGCGCTGCGCCGCGGCGTTCTGCCCAGCGTGGCGGTGTACGCGCTGGGCATGTATCTCGGATTCACCGCGGCGCTGCTCGGGCATGAGACCGTTGGCGGCCCGGCCTCGGGCGCCGATCTGGCGCCGCAGGTGGCCCAGCAGCTGACGCCGGGCATGAAGCTCTACGGCGTGCGCATGCTCGACCATACGCTGCCGTTTTATCTGCGCCATCCGCTCACGATGGTTGCCGAGGCCGACGAACTGACCTTCGGCACGAACGTGGAACCGCAACGCTGGCTGCCCAGCGTCGCGGCATTCGAAAAAGTCTGGAAGGGCGGCGAACCCGCGATGGCCGTGATGTCGCCGGCCACCTATCTGGAACTGTCGCCGACGATTCCGTTGTATGTCGTCGCGCGCGACTGGCGCCGCGTGGTGGCCACCAACGTGCCGCCCGGAACGCCGCGCGGCGCAAACTAGCCCCCGCGACACTCGCGCGCTTGCCCGCGCATCGGGGCCGCGTTCTGGCGGTCCGATGCACGCGCTGCGCGCGCTTTATTTTTGCAGTGCTAACCTGTTCTACCCATGCAGCAAAAGCGAGTCCTGATTCTTGGCGTCAACGGCTTCATCGGCCACCACCTGACGCGCCGCATCCTGGAAACCACGCCGTGGGAGGTCTACGGCATGGACATGTCGTCGGACCGCCTTGGCGATCTGGTGAACCATCCGCGCATGCACTTCTCCGAAGGTGACATCACCATCAACAAGGAGTGGATCGAGTACAACATCCGCAAGTGCGACGTGATTCTGCCG
>Ga0187845_1000065_pt1 | contig 53576 bp, 59 predicted proteins | sample SpaLakP09_SKY_68_FD_134515 | JGI IMG/M metagenome (GOLD analysis project Ga0187845, IMG submission 134515) | Oligotrophic lake water microbial communities from Sparkling Lake, Wisconsin, USA - SP09_SKY_68 | ecosystem: Environmental > Aquatic > Freshwater > Lake | place: USA: Sparkling Lake... | reverse complement strand
TCCGTCGAGGGCAGGGTGCCGACCTGCTGATGGTCGATTATCGCATCGACATCGCCGCCCTGATCGCGGCCAACGAGGCCGAGCGGATCCATGTGACAGTGGTGGCCTGCGGCGTCGACGCCGACGCCAATGACGCCGCCGCCGCGATCCGGGCCGGCGCGAAGGAATTCATCCCCCTGCCGCCGGAAGCCGATCTGATCGCCGCGGTCCTGTCCGCCGTCGCCGACGACGATCGCCCGCTGATCTCCGCCGACCCGTCGATGAAGGCGGTCATCATGCTGGCCGACCAGGTCGCCCGGTCCGAGGCCTCCATCCTGATCACCGGGGAAAGCGGCGTCGGTAAGGAGGTGATGGCCCGTTATCTCCACGCCGGCTCCAAGCGCGCCGAACGCCCCTTCATCAGCGTCAACTGCGCGGCCATCCCCGACAACCTGCTGGAATCCGAGCTGTTTGGCCACGAGAAGGGGGCCTTCACCGGCGCCATGGCCCGCCGTATCGGCAAGTTCGAGGAGGCCGACGGCGGCACCCTGCTGCTGGACGAAATCTCCGAGATGGACGTCCGCCTGCAGGCCAAGCTGCTGCGCGCCATCCAGGAGCGGGTCATCGACCGCGTGGGCGGGACCAAGCCGGTGCCGGTCAATATCCGCATCATCGCGACCTCGAACCGCGACCTCGCCAAGTCGGTGGCCGAGGGCAGCTTTCGCGAAGACCTGCTCTACCGCCTCAACGTCGTGAACCTGCGCCTGCCGGCCCTGCGCGAGCGGCCCGGCGACATCTCCGTCCTGGCCGACCATTTCGTCAAGAAATACGCCGCCGCCAACGGCGTGCCGGTGCGTCCGATCTCGCTCGAAGCCCGCCGGGCGCTGGTTTCGCATCGCTGGAACGGCAACGTCCGCGAACTGGAAAACGCCATGCACCGCGCCGTGCTGCTGGCGGTCGGTGCCGAGATCGACGTCGAGGCCATCCGCCTGCCGGACGGCCAGCCGCTCAGCGCCGGCTCCCACGGTGCCGCCGGCTATGACAACCCCGCCGCCCGCGCCGCCCAGACCGCCGACGCCGTCACCCGCGCCCACGTCGGCCAGACGGTGGCGCAGATGGAAAAGACGCTGATCCTCGACACCCTGTCGCACTGCCTCGGCAACCGCACCCATGCGGCCAACATCCTCGGCATCTCGATCCGCACCCTGCGCAACAAGCTGAACGAATACGCCGACGAGGGCGTCCAGATCATCGCCCCGCAGAGCGGCGTGGCCGCCTCCGGCTACGCGGCCGCCTGATCATGCCCATGGGGACGGACCGCAGAAGCGTCCTGACCGGCCTCGGCGCGCTGGGTGTGATGGGCTGCGACCAGCAGGCGCCTCAACGGACGCCACCGTTGATGGTCGTGCCGACACGCAGGGTTGATTTCAGCGGCCTCGAAGCCCGTCATGGCGGCCGTATCGGCATCGATGCGTGGAGCGAACAGGGAGCCGTCTCCTGGCGAGGCCGCGAACGCTTCGTCTACTGCTCGACGTTCAAAATGTACCTGGCCGCCGCGACCTTCCTGCGGGTGCAGGGCGGCGAGGAGAGCCTGGATCGCCAGGTCGCCATCACCCGCGGCGATATGGTCAACCACGCCCCGGTGACCGAGCCCTCTGTTGGTTCGAGCCTGTCGGTCGAGCGCTTGATGCAGGCGGTGGTCGAGGTCTCCGATAATCCCGCCGCCAACCTGCTGCTCAAGGCCATGGGCGGCATCGCCCCGATGCAGGCCTTCTATCGGGGCATCGGTGACCAGACGACAACCGTTGACCGCTTCGAGCCCGAGATGAACCGTCTCGACGGCGACAAGGACACCATTCAGCCGGCGCAGTCTCGGATCAATCTGTACCGGCTGTTCGAGGATTCCGGGACGCCGTTGTCTCCGTCCTCAAAGGAAAAACTTCTCGGCTGGATGTTTGCGTCGCCGACCGGTCTTGGCCGCATCAAGGCAGGCGTCCCGGCGGGATGGCGCGTGGCGCACAAGACCGGCACAGGCGGTTACGGTCCGACGAACGACATCGGTCTGCTTTATCCGCCAACGGGTGCCCCGATCACGCTCGCCATCTACTACCACGGCGTCCGCGCTTCCTCGGACGCCGAGAATGAGGCTGTCATCGCCGACGCCACTCGCCTGACCCTCTCGACGCTCGGCTACGCATGACCGACATCCCCGCCTCGACCATGATGCGCGACGGCATGGCGCGGCCCAGCGGGCGCGACATGCTGGGCTGGGTCGCGCGCGGCGAGGTGGCCATGGCCGTCGGCGTCATCGGCGTCATCCTGCTGCTGATCCTGCCGATCCCTGTCTTCCTGATGGATGTGCTGCTGGCGCTGTCGCTCGTCTCCAGCGTGCTGATCCTGATGACCGCCGTGATGATGAAGCGGCCGCTGGACTTCGCCATCTTCCCGACCGTGCTGCTGGTCTCGACCCTGTTCCGGCTGGGCCTCAACCTGGCCTCGACGCGACTGGTTCTGAGCCACGGCCACGAGGGTCCGGGCGGTGCCGGCCAGGTCATCGAGGCCTTCGGCGCCCTGATGATGGGCGGCAGTTTCATCATCGGCATCATCATCTTCGCCATCATCCTGGTGGTGAACTTTGTCGTCATCACCAAGGGCTCGACCCGCATCGCCGAGGTCTCGGCCCGCTTCACCCTGGACTCCATGCCGGGCAAGCAGATGGCCATCGACGCCGACCTGTCTTCCGGCCTGATCGACGAGGAAACCGCCAAGCGCCGCCGCAAGGAACTGGAGCAGGAATCGACCTTCTTCGGGGCCATGGACGGTGCCTCGAAATTCGTCCGCGGCGACGCCGTGGCCGGACTGATCATCGTCTTCATCAACGCCATCGGCGGCATCCTGATCGGGACGCTCCAGCACGGCATGAGCATCGGCGACGCCGCCAACTCCTATGTCGCCCTGACCATCGGCGACGGTCTGGTGACCCAGGTCCCCGCCATCATCATCTCCATCGCCGCCGGCTTCCTCGTCTCCAAGGCGGGCGTCGAGGGCACGGCCGACAAGGCCCTGGTCGCCCAACTGGCCACCAACCCCGTCAGCCTCGGCGTCGTCTCGGCCGCCGCCGGCCTGATCGGCCTGATCCCCGGCATGCCGCTGCTCCCCTTCGCGGCCCTCGCCCTCGGCACGGGCTTCATGGCCTGGCGTCTGGGCCGCCAGCGGCTCAGGCCGAAGCCGACCGAGGCCGAGATGGCCGCCACCGCCAGCGGTCCCAAGGAGGATGTCGAGGAGCCCATCAGCACCGCCCTGACCATCGATGAGGTCAAGATCGAGCTGGGCTATTCGCTGCTGTCCCTGATCAACGATCTGGAGGGTCGCCGCCTGACCGACCAGGTCCGCGCCCTGCGCCGCTCGCTGGCCCAGGAGTACGGCTTCGTCATGCCGTCGGTGCGCATCCTCGACAACATGCGCCTCGGCACCCAGGGCTATGCCATCCGTATCAAGGAGATGGAGGCCGGGCAGGGCGAGGTTCGGCTCGGCTCCCTGATGGCCATGGACCCCGCCGGCCGCCAGGTCGAACTGCCGGGCGAGCACACCAAGGAACCCGCCTTCGGCCTGCCCGCCACCTGGATCGATGAAAGCCTGCGCGAGGAGGCGACCTTCCGCGGCTACACCATCGTCGACCCCTCGACGGTGCTGACCACCCACCTGACCGAGATCCTCAAGGAGAACATGGCCGACCTGCTCTCCTATGCCGAGGTGCAGAAGCTGCTGAAGGAGCTGGGCACCGAAGAGAAGAAACTGGTCGACGAACTGATCCCGTCCGTCGTCACCGTCACCACCCTGCAAAGGGTGCTCCAGACCCTGCTGCGCGAGAAGGTTTCGATCCGCGACCTCGGCGCCATCCTCGAAGGCCTGGCCGAGGCGGCGCCGCACACCAGCTCGGTCACCACCCTCGTCGAACACGTCCGCGGCCGTCTGGCCCGTCAGCTGTGCTGGCAGCACAAGGGCGACGACGGTGCCCTGCCCATCGTCACCCTGTCGCCGGAGTGGGAAGCCGCCTTCGCCGATGCCCTGGTCGGTCAGGGCGAGGACCGCCAGCTGGCCATGGCCCCGTCACGGCTGCAGGACTTCATCCGCGCCGTCCGCGACGTCTTCGAACGCGCCGCCATGGCCGGCGAGACCGCGGTCCTGCTGACGGGTCCGCAGATCCGTCCCTACGTCCGCTCGATCATCGAACGCTTCCGCGGCCAGACGGTCGTCATGAGCCAGAACGAGGTCCACCCGAGGGCCCGCCTGCGGACGATCGGGACGGTCTAGCCCTTTCCTCCCAGTTGAGGATGGACAGGGTGGTTGGTGGTTGGTGGTTGGTGGCTTGCGGTTGCGCACTCACCGCCAGCGGAGGGGCCGCGCAGACCGGGCCTCTGCACAGGTGTCTGCCAGCCACCCACCACCAACCACCAATCACCCCGTCCCGAAGCGGCGCGCTACTCCACCTCCGTCCAGCCCCCCGCCGACGCGTTCCGCGCCGCGTCATTGGCCGGGCGGGCCACCAGTCCGGACTGGGTGATCCAGACTTCGTACTTGGCCCCGTCGGCCATCGGCATATAGGCACCGCCGCCGTACAGGGTGTCGACCGCATCGACGTATTTCCGGTATTTCCGCTCCGTATCCCAGGCGCTGAGGCGCCAGGGCAGCCAGTCCGGGCCGGCGTCGCCGCCCGTCAGCGGATGCACGCTGCGGGTCGCATTGATTTCCTGCTCGATCGAATGATAGCGGCCCGACAGCCGGTCCAGCCGGTACTGGGTGTCCAGCCCGAGGACATTGGCCCACGGCTTCCACTTCAGCACCTGCGCCTCGATGCGCCATTCGTCGCCGTGCAGCGGATACAGGTTGCTGACGCCGGGCGCGTCCTCGCCCATGCCGGGCTGCATGACCGTGGCCTCGAAATACTGCGGTCCCAGCTGGCGGGTCTGGATCGTCGCCACCGGGCGCTCATAGGTCAGCCGGCCATAGGTCTGGACGTCCAGCGCCAGCAGGCCGGCGATCGCCGCCGCTGCCATGAAGCCGGCACCGCCAGCGCCGACCAGCAGGCCGCTGAACACCCGCCCGCTGAACAGGGCCATCAGGCCACGGATCAGCAGGATGACGCCGATCAGGCCAACGACCGCCGGAGCGATCCACCACCACCAAACCATGTCGCACTCCCCCCGATCCTGACGGGACCCGATCATTACTCCAAATCCTCAGATCAGCGAGGGTTTCTCCCTTTACGCGACTGGACAGCGCGAAACGGCCCGCTAATGCTCGCCCACGATGTTTTTGGCCTTCCGCCCCACGCTCCTGGCCTTCAGCCGCTTTGTCCGCACCCCGGCACTGGGACGGAGCGTGGCCGGCCTGCTGGCGCTGGCGCTGTTGCTGATGCTGGTGCTCAACTTCTCGGTCTTCGTCCTCATCCAGCGGACGGTTTCGTTCAACGACACGGTCGAGGAAGCCCAGCAGGTCCGCCTGGTCTCGCGCGAGGTCCTGACCCGGCTCGTTGACGCCGAAACCGGCCAGCGCGGCTTCCTGCTCACGACCCTGCCGGAGTACCTCTCCGTCCACGACGAGGCGATCCAGCGGCTCCCCGAGCTGTTGGAGGAGTTGAATGCCCTGACGCTGGGCGATCCCGACCTCGCGGCGAGGGTCGGGCGGGTCACGGAACTCTCGGATCAGCGCCTCGCCATCATGAAGCGAAGCGTCGCCCTCGCCCGGATGGGCCGCGTCGACGAGGGCATCGCCGTCCTGCGCAGCGGCGAGGGCAAGCTGCTGATGGACGCCATGCGGGTCGAAATCGCCGCGATCGACGAGATCCAGGCCACACGCCTGCAGTTCCGCACCCGGCAGTCGGAATGGGCGGGCAATATCACGGTCATGGCCAACGCCCTCGGGGCGGTGATGATCCTGGTGCTCGCGGGCGTCAGCGCCTGGCTGATCCGTCGCTACGTCCTCGAGATCCAGGGCGCGTGGGACGCCCTCGACAGCCTCAACGCCGGTCTGGAGAACCAGGTTCGCGTTCGAACGTTCGAGCTCACCCGGGCCAATGAGGAAATCCAGCGCTTTGCCTATATCGTCAGCCACGACCTGCGCGCGCCCCTGGTCAATGTCATGGGCTACACCGCCGAGCTGGAACAGGCCGGACGGATCATCGACAAGCAGATGACGGCCGTCGAGACCAAGGCCCCCAAACTGGTCGAGCAGGACGCCCTCACCGCCGTGCGCGACGACGTGCCCGAGGCCATCGGCTTCATCCGGGCCTCGACCGAAAAGATGGACCGGCTGATCAACGCCATCCTCAAACTGTCGCGCGAGGGCCGGCGCAATCTCGTGCCCGAACAGCTCGACATGACCGCCATGGTCCGCAACATCGCCGACAGCGTCCGTCACCAGACCCAGGCGTCAGGGTCCGAAATCGTGGTCGAACCCTTGCCGCAGCTCGACAGCGACCGGCTCTCGGTCGAACAGATTTTCGGCAATCTGATCGACAACGCCGTCAAATACCTCGACGCCGCCCGCCCCGGCCGGATCGTCGTCACGGGAGAGGCGGCACCGGGCGGCTGGATCGTCTACCGCATCGCCGACAACGGCCGCGGCATCTCCGACCGCGACCATGAGCGGATCTTCGAACTGTTCCGCCGCGCGGGCCGCCAGGATCGCCCCGGCGAGGGGCTGGGACTGGCCTTTGTCCGGAACAGCGTTCGCCGTCTCGGCGGCGACATCAGCGTCGAGTCAGAGCTTGGTAAGGGCTCGACATTTATTCTGAAATTCCCCACACGCCTCATCCTGCCGGACGCCGGAGAGTATGCATGAGCCACGCCGTCAAGATCGTGATGGTCGAGGATGACCTCGGTCACGCCAAGCTGATCGAAAAGAACATCCGCCGCGCCAACATCTCCAACGAGATCGCGCATTTCGCCGACGGCGGCGCGGCCATGGACTATCTGTTCAGCGAGGAGGTTCGCCTCAACGGGCCGATGCTGATCCTGCTGGACCTCAACCTGCCGGACATGTCGGGCACCGACATCCTGGTCCGGGTCAAGGCCGACGAGCGGCTCCGGCGCGCGCCGGTGGTGATCCTGACCACGACGGACGACAAGCAGGAAATCCAGCGCTGCTACGACCTGGGTTGCAACGTCTACATCACCAAGCCGGTCGACTATGAAAGCTTCGCGGGCGCCATTCGCCAGCTGGGGCTGTTCCTGTCGGTCATGCAGGCTCCGGACATCGAGTGACCGTCTCCCGGACGCCCGAAGGCGAGGTTATTCGCCTGCTTTACATCGACGATGACCGCGGCCTGTCGCGGCTGGTCGAAAAGGAGCTGGGCCGTCACGGCTATGCTGTCACCTGCGCGATGGACGGCGATGCCGGTCTCGAAACCCTCGTGAACCGGCCGGGCGATTTCGACGTCGTGGCCCTCGACCACTACATGCCGGGCCGCGAAGGTCTGGACGTCCTGCCCGAGATCATCGCCCTGCCGAACCCGCCGCCGGTGGTCTATGTGACCGGGGCCCAGGAGGGCCGCATCGCCGTCGCCGCCCTGCGTGCGGGTGCCGCCGACTATGTCATCAAGGACGTGTCCGAGGACTTCACCGCCCTGTTGCGCAACGCCCTCGAGGACGCCCTGCATCGCCGCCGGCTGCAGCGCGAACACGACGCCTCCCAGGAAGAGGTCCGCATCGCCCGCGACCGCGCCGAGGCCATGCTGCGCGAGGTCAACCACCGGGTCGGAAACTCCCTGCAGCTGGTCTCCAGCTTCATGTCGCTGCAACTGCGCCACCTGGCCGATGAGGGTGCCCGCGCCGCGCTCAAGGAATCCCAGGCCCGGATCGAGGCCGTCGCCCATGTTCACCGCCGCCTCTACACCTCGGGCGACATGTCCTCGGTGGCCATGGACGAATATCTCGAAGGCCTGATCGGCGAACTGTCCCAGTCGCTCTGCCCGGACAAGGAGGGCTGCACCATCCATCTCGAGGCGACGCCCATGCGCGTCTCGACCGATCAGGCAGTGTCGCTCGGCGTGGTGGTCACCGAACTGGTCACCAACGCCGTCAAATACGCCTATGAGCCGGGCAAGCCGGGCCAGATCCGGGTCAGCCTCGGGCAGGACCCCATGGGACGCGCCATACTGACGGTCGAGGACGACGGCCCCGGCATGGGCGACGGCGCGGTCAAGGGCACCGGGCTGGGCGGCAAGATCATCTCCGCCATGGCCTCGGGTCTGCGGTCGGCGGTCGAGATCGACAAGGCGCACAAGGGCGTGCGCGCCCGCCTGGCGTTCGACCTCTGACCATGTCGGCCGCCCTCCAGTCCGGCAACGCCCGGCCGGGCCTCGACTACCGCCTGCGCGCCACCGCCTTCGGTCTGGTCGTCCAGGACAGCCGGCTTGCCTGCGTCCGCGTCGACCGCGGCGAAGGCAGCTATTTCGACCTGCCCGGCGGCGCCGTCGATGGTGACGAGACCGAGGAACAGGCCGTCGTTCGCGAGTTCCTCGAGGAAACGGGCATGACCGTGCGCCCGCAGGCCCGCATCGCCCACGCCGCCCAGTATTTCCAAAAGTCCGACGGCGAGCCGCTCAACAACATCGGCGGCTTCTGGGTCGCCGAACAGCTCTCGCTGGACCCCGCCGCCAGGGTCGAGGCCGATCACGAGCTGGTCTGGCTCGAGCCCGCCGAGGCGCTGGCCCGACTGCGCCATGAGGCCCACGCCTGGGCCGTGACGGTCTGGCTGCGGCGAAACGCCTAGCGGCACAGTACGGAACGTGAACCGGCCTTGGTTCGCTCTTCTCGCACAAGGCGTCGTCACTCCGGCGACGCCCCTGCAAGGAGAGTCCCATGCCCGATCATGATCGAGTTGAAGGCGCCGCCAAGAACCTCGGCGGCAAGGCCAAGGAACTGGCCGGCAAGGTCACCGGTGACGAAAAACTCAAGGCCGAAGGCCGGGCCGACCAGGTCGAAGGCAAGGTCCAGAACGCCGTCGGCGGCTTGAAGGACACCCTGCGCGACGACAAGCGCAACTAGGGTCTGCGATCCGACACAGCGCCGCGTCCGGAAACCGGGCGCGGCGTTGTCATGCCGGAAAGCTTCGGTTCAGCGAGGCCGCAGCACGTCGTCCAGCGCCGTCGCCGCCGCGCCGGACCGGTCTCCGCAGACGATCGTACCGGACGAGGATGAGCCGTCCTCGCCCTGCTGGCTTTCCTGCCGGGTCGTGCACCGTCCGCCGAAGGCGCTGCCGGTCGTCGCGGCCGGCGGATCGCCAGAGGCAGAGGCGACCGTCGTTGCCGGCGGTCGCGGGCGGAAGTCCGGCAGGCGCGCCCTCAGTGCGGTTCCGACCCGGTATTCACAGGCTTCCAGCGACTCGCTCGATCGCCGCACCAGCGGACTGCAATGCGACAGCACGAAACCATAGGGGTCGCGCAGCGCTGAATCCGGGACCTCGATCGGTGGATCGCCCGCCGCCACCGCCAGCTGGATCGCCATCGCCATCATCGTCAGAAGCATCGCCCGCCCTCCCGCAGGCAGAAGGCGCAGACGGCAAACCGGCGGTCACCTTTCGGGACCTGACGGCGACCGGCGTCTAGTCGTTGCCGCCCACCCGGAGGCGCAATCCGTCGTCCTCGCGGCGGCCGCTGGCCGGGCGGCATTCCTCGGTCCAGGCGACACCGCCCTGGGCCTGGGCGCGGGGGCGGGTCTCGCAGTTCCGCTCCTCCAGCACGGCGGTCGGACGATCCGCGCGGGCGGGGGCACCGCATTGAAGGGCGTAGCGATCGCCGGCGGCTTCCTGCCGGCATGCGTCCAGGGCACCGGCCGGGGCCAGACCCGCCGGCAGGGCGGCTCCCAGATGGGCGGCGAGGGTGACCCGAACCCGCGCCTGACAGGCTTCCAGCGTCTCCGCGCGGGACCGGATCAGCGGGCTGCATTCGGCCCGCTCATAGCCATACGGGTCGGTGCGGGCGGAGTCGGGAATGGGCGGGAGTTCGACGGCCGGGACGGCCTGGGCGGCCTCGACGGGCAACGGCGTCTCCCACACGACCTGATTTGTCGCGGCGGGGAGGGGGGCGGCCTGTTGCAGCATCAGCGCAAAGACGACGGCGAGCATGGCGGGACTCCTCGGACGACCCGGAAACCCTAGCCTATTTGGCCAGCGCCCGCATCGCCTTCTCAAGCCCTTCCAGCGTCAGCGGATACATCCGCTCATCGACCAGTTCGCGCACCATCCCGACCGAGGCGGAATAGCTCCAGTAGCGCTCCGGCGACGGATTCAGCCACGCCACCTTGTCCCACTGCTGCGTGGCCCGCTTCATCCAGACGGCCCCCGCCTCCTCGTTCCAGTGCTCGACCGAACCGCCGGGCATGGTCACCTCATAGGGGCTCATGGTGGCGTCGCCGACGAAGATGGCGCGCCAGTCGCCGGGGTATTTGTTCAGCACCTCCCAGGTCGGGATCTTCTGCTCGTGCCGGCGCCGGTTGTCCTTCCAGACGCCCTCGTAGAGGCAGTTGTGGAAGTAGAAAAATTCGAGGTGTTTGAACTCGGTCTTCGCGGCCGAGAACAGCTCCTCGCACATCTTCACATGCGCATCCATCGAGCCGCCGATGTCGAGGAACAGCAGCACCTTGATCGTATTGCGCCGCTCCGCCCGCATGTGGATGTCCAGCCAGCCCTGACGCGCCGTGCCGTCGATGGTGGCGTCCATGTCCAGCTCGTCGAGCGCGCCCTGCCGGGCGAACCGGCGCAGGCGGCGCAGGGCCACCTTGATGTTGCGGGTGCCCAGTTCGACCTGGTCGTCGAGGTTCCGGTATTCGCGCTTCTCCCAGACCTTGACCGCGCGCCCGTGCTTGCCGGGCCCGCCGATGCGCACGCCTTCGGGATTATAGCCGCCGTGCCCGAACGGGCTGGTGCCCCCCGTGCCAACCCATTTATTGCCGCCCTCGTGCCGGCCCTGCTGTTCCTCGAGCCGCTGTTTCAGCGTCTCCATCAGCTTGTCGAACCCGCCCAGCGCCTCGATCTGCGCCTTCTCCTCGTCGGTCAGATATTTCTCGTTGAGCAGCTTCAGCCAGTCCTCGGGCACGTCCAGCGAGGGCTCCTCGCCCGCGCCGACACTCTCGATCCCGGCGAACACCTTGCCGAACACCTTGCCGAACACCTGGTCGAACCGGTCGTAGTGTTTCTCGTCCTTGACCAGCACCGCACGCGACAGATGGTAGAAGTCATCGACCTTCCGACCGGCCACATCGCGATCCATGGCCTCCATCAGATGGAGCCATTCCTTCATCGACACGGGAACCTTGGCGTCGCGCAGGGCGGTGAAGAAGGGGAGGAGCATGGGAGCGATTATCCCGCCCTGATGGGGAGAATACCAGCCGGCCCGTGGACATGAAATTCACGTAACGCCCCTGCCCCGTTTCGGCCACCGGGCAGGGGCAATCCAGCCGGATGTCCGAGTTCCCTGTGCCTGCGTCCCAGTCCGTTCCCGTCGATGCTCCAGCGGCGGTCATCGCCTTCCACGCGGGGCGCTGGCAAGAGGCCTGCGAGGCGCTGGCGCGCGTTGATGCCGCCGGCGCGGCCGGGCCCGCCCACCTCGCCATGCTGGCATGGAGCCATCACAAGCTGGAGGACGACCGGTCGGCGGAAGTCGTCATCAATCGCGCCCTGGAGCTGGACGGTCAGGATGCGAGAACCTTGCTGGTGAAGGGCGACATGCTCTCCGCCCTTGGCGCAAAGCGGGAGGCCAACCTCTACTACCGGGCGCTCGTCAGCCTCGCGGAGTCCGGTGCCGCAGTGCCGGCCGATCTCGCCCCGGGCGTCGCCCGCGCCCGCGCGCTCCGCGACCGGCTCGCCGCGGGGATCTTCGACCACGTCCGCGAGGAACTCGACCGGGCCGGCTATGTCGAGGGCCGGTCCAGCGCCCGGTTCACCCACGCCCTTGATCTCGCGACGGGCCGCAAACAGGCCTATTTCCAGCCGCCCAAGGCCTTCTATTTTCCGGAGCTTCCGAACGCGCAGTTCTATCCGCGCGAGATGTTTCCATGGATGGACAGGGTCGAGGCGGCAACCGACGCCATCACCGGCGAACTGGAGGCCCTGCTGGAACAGGACCGCGGCTTCAGCCCCTATCTCCAGACTGTGCCCCACCTCCCGAGCCGCACCGACTATCCATTGGTCGACAGCATGGACTGGAGCACCAGCTTCCTGTGGAAGGACGGTCAGGCCACGCCGAACGCCGACCGCTGCCCACAGACGATGGCGGCCCTGGCCGACGCGCCCCTGTGCCAGATCGCCGCCCGCTCGCCGCAGATCATGTTCTCGCAGCTCAAGGCCGGGGCGCACATCCTGCCCCACACAGGCTTCGTCAACACCCGGCTCGTCTGCCACCTGCCGCTGATCACCCCGCCGGGCTGCAAATTCCGCGTGGGCAACGACGTCCGCAGCTGGGAAAAGGGCAAGGCCTGGGTATTCGACGACACCATCGAACATGAGGCGATCAACACCAGCGACCGGACGCGCGTCGTGCTGATCTTCGACATCTGGCGGCCGGAACTCAATGAGGAGGAGCGGGTGCTGGTCACCGCGGCCCTTGAGGCGATGGACGCCTATTCGCCTACGGTCGCGGTCTGGTCGTAAGGCGGATTGCCGCCCTGCCTACCCCCGCCGCAGGATGAACTCGTCATCCAGCCAGGCCCCGACGGGATACTGGTACTCGCCCGCGATCTCGAACCCGTAGGCCGCGTACAGTTTCTGCGCCTTCAGGTTTCCGCTCCAGACCCCGATCCACAGCGGCCCGTCGGTGTTCGCCTCCATCCAGTCCAGCGCCACGGCCAGCAGTTTCGTGCCCAGGCCCAGGCCCTGCGCCGCCTTCGACACATAGAGCCGGCGCAGCTCCGCATGGCCCGGCCTTGCGTCCGGGTGGGGCAGGGTGTTCGGCCCCGTGTTGGCGAAGGCCAGCAGCTCGCCGTCCCGCTCGGCCACCCACCAGGCCGCGCCGGGCTCTTTCAGCTTCGCGCGGATCGTCTCCGGGCTGAAACTCGCATCAAGGAAGGCCGTCAGATCGTCGGCCGGATAGGGGATGCCGAACCCCTCCACGAAGGTATCGAGGAAGGTCTGCCGTCCCAGCACGCCCAGGGCGGCGGCGTCGGCGTCTACGGCAGGGCGGATCACGGCGTTGGTCATTCTGCGCGATTAGGACCTTGATCGGGACGCGACAAGCCCGCCGCCCGCTTCTATCCTCCGCCCGATGAGCGTTGCCCTCTTCACCCACCCAGACATGCTGGCCCACCGCCCCGGTGTCGGCCACCCGGAAAGCCCCGAGCGGCTGCAGGCCGTGCTGGACGCGCTCGACGCCGCCGGACTCGGCCTCGACCGTCGCGCCGCGACCGAGGCCGCCGTGGTCGACCTCGAACGCCTGCACCCCGCCGATCACGTCGCCCGCCTGCTCGCCGCTGCGCCCGACAGCGGCGTCCGCCAGCTCGACGCCGACACCGTCCTGTCGCCCGGCAGCATCCGCGCCGCCCGCCTCGCCGCCGGGGCCGTGGTCGATGCCGTCCGCGCCGTGGCCCGCGGCGAGACGGCCCGCGCCTTCGCCGCCGTCCGCCCGCCCGGCCACCATGCCGAGCCGGACCAGAGCATGGGCTTCTGCCTGTTCTCCAACGTCGCCGTCGCCGCCCGCGTGGCCCAGGCCGAGGGCATGGCCCGCGTCGCCGTGATCGATTTCGACGTCCATCACGGCAACGGCACCCAGGCCGCCTTTGAGTCCGACGACAGCCTGTTCCTCGGCTCCATCCATCAGTCGCCCCTTTATCCGGGCACGGGCGCGGCGTCCGAAACCGGCGTGGGCAACATCGTCAACGTCCCCGTCCCGCCCCACGCCGCCCGCGAGGCCTGGCGCGGCGCCTTCACCGGTGGCCTGATGCCGGCGCTGCAGAGCTTCAATCCCGACCTGATCCTGATCTCCGCCGGCTTCGACGCCCACCGCCGCGATCCGCTCGCCCACCAGTCGCTGGAGGCGGAGGATTTCGCCTGGGCGACCCGCGCCGTGCTCGAGATCGCGCGATCGTGCTGTGGCGGCAAGGTTGTGTCCTCGCTCGAGGGCGGTTACGACCTAGAAGGGCTGGGCCGTTCCGCCGTCGCCCACGTTCAGGCCTTGGGGGAGGAATAAAGGACGTTTCGCCAATCGCTTACGTCCGGAAATCATGCCCGCCCCCGCCAGAGACTCACTGATGGCTGACGCCCCTGCGCCGTCGAAGGCAGAGCCCGCGCCGTCGCGCGCCGCCCTGGTCTCGGTGCGTCCGGGTGCCATCGTCCTGGCCCGCCATGGCGAGCCGTCCCTGTCACGCAAATGCTACCTGACCTCGGACCAGTACCGGGACTGGTGGGCCAAATATGAGGTCGGCGGCCTGCGCGCCGGCCAGACCCCGCCGCCCGAACTGCTGGCCACCGCCGAGGGCGCCGGGGCCATCTACGCCTCGACCCGTCCCCGCGCCCAGGAAACCGCCGCCGCCATCGCCGCCGGCCGCGAGGTCATGTCGGACGCCCTGTTCATCGAGGCGCCCCTGCCGCCGCCGCATTTTCCTGCCTGGTTCAAGCTGCCGCCCAAATACTGGGGCGCCGTCGCCCGCTTCTGGTGGCACGTCTTCAACCACCACGAGGGGCAGGAGACCCGGCGCGAGGCGGAGGCCCGCTCCGAGACCGCCGCCCGGGCCCTGATCGCCCGCGCCGAGAGCGGCCAGGACGTGCTGGTCCTCGCCCACGGCTATTTCAACCACATGGTCGGCCGCCGCCTGCGCGCCGACGGCTGGTCACTGGTCCACAACCAGGGCTTCAAATACTGGTCCCAGCGCCGCTACGAGAAGCGCTGACCGCGAGGAGAGGACCATGATCCGACGCTCCCTGCTCGCCCTCTGCCTCGCCGCCACCCTGTCGGCCCCCGCCGTCGCCCAGGATGCCGCGCCGGCCCCGGCCGCCGCGGTTCGGGTCCAGTTCGAAACCTCCGCGGGGACCATTCTCGTCGAGACCGACCCCCGCGCCCCGATCACCGCCGCCAACTTCCTGCGCTATGTCGACGAGGGCCGGTTCAACGGCACCGACTTCTACCGCGGCATGGAGCTGGGGGCCGGGACGGGCGTCGTCCAGGGCGGGACCGCCAATGCGCCCGACCGCATCCTGCCGCCCATCGCCCATGAGCCGACCAGCCAGACCGGCCTGCGCCACGTCGACGGTGCCCTGTCCATGGCCCGCTTCGACCCCGGCACCGCCGACGGCGACTTCTTCATCATCGTCGGCAACCTGCCCGGCTTCGACGCCCGGGCCGCCCCGCCCGATCCCGGCTTCGCCGTCTTCGGCCGGGTCATCGAGGGCATGGAGGTCGTGCGCGCCATCCTCGCCGCCCCCAAATCACCCACCGAGGGCGAAGGCTTCATGCGCGGCCAGATGCTCGACCCCCGCGTCCGCATCGTCTCGGCCCGCCGCGTCGAACCGGCCGGCTAGCAATTGCCGCTCGGCGCTTGAGACCCGCCTCCACCCCCTCTAGGGTCGCGCGCCATGACCGACACAGCTGCCATCCCCGCCGACCTCAGCTTCGAGGACGCCCTCCAGCGTCTCGAGGCCATCGTCTCCAAACTCGAGTCCGGCCAGGCCCCGCTGGAGGAGTCGATTGCCCTCTATGAGGAGGGCGCGCGTCTGAAGGCCCATTGCGAGAACCGCCTCAAGGCGGCCCAGCTGCGCGTCGAGAAGATCGTGGTCGGTCCTGACGGCCAGGCGAAGGGCGCCGAACCGGCCGAGGTCAGCTGATGCCGGCGCCCGCCGCGCCGATCGCCTTCGATGACTTCATGAAGGTCGATGTCCGCGTGGGTGAAGTCCTCGCCGTCGACCCCTTCCCCGAGGCGCGCAAGCCGGCCTGGAAGTTGACCATCGACTTCGGCCCCGACATCGGGGTGAAGAAGTCCTCGGCCCAGATCACCGTCCACTACACGCGCGACCAACTCCTCGGCCGCAAGGTCGCCGCCGTCGTCAACTTTCCGCCGCGCCAGATCGGTCCCTTCATGTCCGAGGTCCTGACCCTCGGCTTTCCCGACGCGGCGGGCGAGGTCGTCCTGATCGGCGTCGACCGCGACGTCCCCTTGGGCGGGAGGCTGTTCTGACTCAGGTGCTCGCCGCCAATTCGCCGGAGCAGGGCGTCATCGACCGGGTGGCCGAGATCGCGGATCTGGTCACCGTCGCCCTCGACGAACTCCTGCCGCGCGCCGACGGCCCCGAATCGCGCCTGACCGAGGCCATGCGCTACGCCGCCCTCGGTCCCGGCAAGCGGCTGCGACCCTTCTTTGCGCTGGAAGCGGCCAATCTGTTCGACATCGAGGAACGGCCGGTGCTGCGCGCCGCCTGCGCCTTGGAATGCGTCCATGCCTACAGCCTGGTCCACGACGACCTGCCCTGTATGGACGACGACGACGTCCGCCGCGGCCGGCCCACGGTCCACAAGGACTATGACGAGGCCACCGCGGTCCTCGCCGGCGACGCCCTGCAGACCGCCGCCTTCGACATCCTGCTGCACGAGGACACCCACGACGATCCCGCCGTGCGCTGCGAACTGGCGGCCCGGCTGTCGCTGGCCAGCGGCGCGCGCGGCATGGCCGGCGGCCAGATGATCGACCTGCTCGGTGTCCGCGACGACCTCGGCGGCGTGGCCCGCATGCAGCGGCTCAAGACCGGTGCCCTGTTCACCTACGCCTTCGAGATTCCCCTGATCATCGCCGGGGCCCGCGAGGTCCACCGTCAGGCCCTGACCAGCTTCGCCCACGACATCGGCCTCGCCTACCAGATCGTCGACGACCTGCTGGACGTCGAGGGCGACGAGGACATTCTCGGAAAGGCGGCCAACAAGGACGCCGCCCGCGGCAAGACCAATTTCGTTACCCTGCTGGGCGTCGACCAGGCGCGGCACAGGGTCGCGCATCTGGCCGACCAGGCCCGCGGCCACCTCGATCTGTTCGGGCCCGACGCTGATATCCTCAAGGCCAGTGTGGATTATGTCCTGCAGCGCCGGTCCTGAGTCGCTGCGGCAGCCCGGACCGGTTCTGCTGCGAAAAATCAGATCACGTCGGCCCGCATTGCAGCGAAATGCGCTACACCATGTTGGAAGACCAAAGGCTTAGGTACAAACCGCCCGCATGCCCGACACCCCGCTCCTCGACCAGGTCCATATCCCCGCTGACACGCGTGGGTTCGATATCCCCCAGCTGCGTCAGCTGGCTGACGAGGTGCGGGCCGAGACCATCGACGCGGTTTCCGTCACCGGCGGCCACCTCGGGGCCGGTCTGGGCGTGGTCGAACTGACCGTCGCCCTGCACCATGTGTTCGAGACGCCGAAGGACATCCTGATCTGGGACGTCGGCCACCAGTGCTATCCGCACAAGATCCTGACCGGTCGCCTCGACCGCATCCGCACCCTGCGCCAGCCCGGCGGCCTGTCGGGCTTCACCAAGCGCAGCGAGAGCGAATACGACCCCTTCGGCGCCGCCCACGCCTCCACCTCGATCAGCGCCGCGCTCGGCTTCGCGGCCGCCCGCGACCAGAAGGGCGAGAAGAACCGCGTCGTGGCCGCCATCGGCGACGGCTCCATGTCCGCCGGCATGGCCTATGAGGCCATGAACAACGCGGCCGAGACGACCAATGGCCAGCTGATGGTCATCCTCAACGACAATGACATGTCGATCGCCCCGCCGGTCGGCGGCATGAGCGCCTATCTGGCCAAACAGGTCTCGGGCGGCGCCTATCGCAATTTCCGCCGCTTCGGAAAGTCGGTCGCCGAACACCTGCCGCGCCCGTTCCGCAACGCCGCCCGCAAGGCCGAGGAATATGCCCGCGGCATGATCGTCGGCGGCACCTTCTTCGAGGAGCTGGGCTTCTACTATGTCGGGCCGGTCGACGGGCATGACATGGACAATCTGGTCCCCATCCTCCGGAACGCCGCCGCCATCACCGACCGCCCGGTGGTGGTCCATGTCGTGACCCAGAAGGGCAAGGGCTACGCCCCCGCAGAATCCAGCGCCGACAAGCTGCACGCCGTCGCCAAATTCGATGTGATCTCGGGCAAGCAGGCCAAGGCCGCGTCCAATGCCCCCAGCTACACCAAGGTCTTCGGGACCGAGCTGATCAAGCGGGCGCATCTCGATCCGACCATTGTGGCCATCACCGCCGCCATGCCCTCGGGCACCGGACTGGATCTGTTCGGTCAGGCTTTCCCGACCCGCACCTATGACGTCGGCATCGCCGAACAGCACGCCGTCACCTTCGCCGCCGGCCTCGCCGCAGACGGCATGAAGCCGGTCTGCGCCATCTATTCGACCTTCCTGCAGCGCGGCTATGACCAGGTCGTCCACGACGTGGCCATCCAGTCGCTGCCGGTGCGTTTCGCCATGGACCGCGCCGGTCTGGTCGGCGCAGATGGCTGCACCCATGCCGGTTCCTTCGACATCGGCTTCATGGGCGCGCTGCCCGGCATGGTGCTGATGGCCGCCGCGGACGAGGCCGATCTGGCCGCCATGATCGCCACCAGCCTCGAGATCGACGACCGCCCGTCCGCCTTCCGCTATCCGCGCGGCGACGGCGTCGGGATCGAGATCCCGGAACTCGCCGCCCCGCTCGAGATCGGCAAGGGCCGCATCGTCCGCGAAGGCACGACCGTCGCCATCCTCTCGCTCGGCACCCGCCTGCAGGAGTCGCTGAAGGCCGCCGACGCCCTGGCCGCCCGCGGCGTCTCGGCCACCGTCGCCGACGCCCGCTTCGCCAAGCCGCTGGACGCCGACATGATCCTGCGCCTCGCCCGCGAGCATGAGTGCCTGATCACGGTGGAGGAGGGGGCCATGGGCGGCTTCGGTGCCTTCGTGCTCCAGCTCCTGTCGGACAAGGGCGCGCTCGACGCGGGCCTGAAGATCCGCACCTTGTGCCTGCCCGACGTCTTCCAGGACCAGGACAATCCGGCCGCCATGTACGCCACCGCCGGCCTCAACGCCGACCACATCGCCGCCGCCGCCCTTCAGGCGCTCGGGGTCGAGGCGACCCGCGCCGTCCGGGCCTGAAGCCGTTCCTTCTCGCCCCGTGTCTTCTCGCCCCTTCGCGACCCCGATCGAGCCCTTTCAACCCCGATCCTGAGCCGTCCGGGGGCCCCTTACGGCCGCTCACGTCCGCGTTTGACGCAGGCCTGTGGTTGATGGTCCTGTCCCCACGGGACGGGGTCTTTGACAATCAACCACCCATCGCCGGACCCGCCAAAGGGCCGGCTTCAGGACTGTCCAGGCCCCGGGGCCGACATCCTGAAAGGCACCGCCAATTTTCCGGCGGCAAAGGTGTCCTTTCGACCCTCTGGACGCGCCCCAGGGCCGCCGGACGCAACCTCGGGAACAGGACGCCGTTCTTTCCGGGGGCTGCCGGGAGGACCACCATGAAGACCGCCATCGCCGTCGCCTTCGCACTGGGGCTTTGCGCCGCCCCTTCCGCCATCGCCCAGGACGCACCCGCCGCGGAACCGCCCCGAACGCCTGCCGTCATCCAGGCCGGCGACACGGCCCTGACCTGCGCCGCCATGGCGGATGAAGCCGCCCGGCTGAGCGAGGCCATGGGGGCCGCGCCCGGGGGCGGACTCTTCGGTCGTCTGGGCGGCGTCGCCCGCGCCGGCGCCTCCATGGTGATTCCCGGTGCCGGGCTTGTCATGGCGGGAACCTACGCCCTCACCGCCCCGGAGCGTGAGCGCAAGGAAGCCGAGGCTGCCGCCGTCCGGCACCGCTGGTACTACCTCAATGGCCTGTACGCAGGGCGCGACTGCATGAACGCACCCGCTGGACCGCCCACCGCGACGGCCCCCGCCGCCCCGGCATCGGCGCCGGTCGTTCCCGGCGGCTAAGGCCGTTCGGTTTTTCCAGCCGATACAACGCCTTAACAGAATGTCGCACCGCCTTGACCTGCGGGGGTCGCCCCTATAGGTTCCGCGCCGAATTCAGACCCTCCTCGACGCCCGTCTTTCGACGTCAGCGGAGAGGCGCTGAGGCCCCTATGTCCCTTCCTCCGGAATCGCGCGAAGAGGCGATCAAACGCCTCAACACCAGCGCATCCGATCTGGAGGCGCGCACCGCCCGTCAGATCTCTCACGAGGCTGCCGGTCAGGCGGCGGCGGGACAGGCCTGGAAGATTCTCGCTGACCTGTTCGGCGGCGTCTTCGTCGGTCTGGCGATCGGGTTCGGCATCGACCGGTTCGCCGGCACGACGCCTTGGGGAATTATCGGCGGCGTCCTTCTGGGCTTCGCCGTTTCGGTGTGGATGGCGTGGCGCACGGCGCAACGTCTGATGGCCGAAGCCAAACAGTATGGGGAACCTGAGTCGGTTCCTTTCGACGACGAAGACCAGGGAGTCTGATCGCCCGATGGCCGATCCGCTACACCAGTTCCAGGTTACGCCCCTTCCGGGTCTCGACTTCGGCGAAGTGACTCTGCCCGTCGTCGGCACGGTGCACCTGGCCTTCACCAATTCGCACCTGGCGATGACCATCGCCTTCCTGCTGGTCGTTGGCTTCTTCCAGCTGGTCACCTCGGGTGCCAAGGTCGTTCCGGGCCGCGGTCAGGCCGCCGGCGAGACCCTGTTCGGCATGATCGACGGCATCGCCGAGTCGATCATCGGCCATGACGGCAAGAAATATTTCCCGTTCGTCTTCACGGTCTTCACCTTCGTTCTGGCCATGAACCTGCTGGGCCTGTTCCTCAGCTTCACCGCCACCTCCCAGCTGGCCGTGACCGCCACCTTCGGCGTCATCACCTTCGCCCTGGTCGTCGTGGTCGGGATCTGGAAGAACGGCTTCAAATTCCTCGGCCTGTTCTGGCCGACCGGCGCGCCGCTGCTGATGCGCCCGGTGGTCGGCCTGATCGAGTTCTTCTCCTTCCTGCTGCGCCCCCTGACGCTCACCCTTCGTCTGTTCGGCAACATGATGGGCGGCCACGTCGCCCTGAAGGTCTTCGCCGGCTTCGTGGTGTCGCTGGGCGGCATGGCCGCCGCCGGCGGCTGGGGCTACCTCGGCCTGCCGGGTGCCGCCCTCTCGCTGAGCCTGGTCACTGCCCTGACCGCGCTGGAGTTCCTCGTGGCCTTCCTCCAGGCCTTCGTCTTCGCCGTCCTGACCTGCGTCTACCTGAATGACGTGGTCAATCTGGGCGACCATCACTAACCACCCCTTCTTCTTCCAACCAACCAACTCTCACAGGACTGAACACCATGGTTGATCCGCAAATCGCCGCCGCCAACGCCGCCGCCATCGTCTCGGCCGGCAACGCCATCGGCGCCGGCCTGGCCATGACCGGCATGATCGGCGCCGGCATCGGCGTGGGCAACATCTTCGGCAACTTCCTCTCGGGTGCCCTGCGCAACCCGTCGGCCGCCGGCTCGCAAATCGGCAACCTGTTCGTCGGCGCGGCCCTGGCCGAAGCCCTGGGCATCCTGTCGTTCGTCATCGGCATCCTGCTCTGGACGTCGGCGAGCTGATTTCGTCCTTCTGATCGATGGGGCGGCCCGGTTCCGGCCGGGTCGCCGCCTCGTTTCTGACTGACGTATCGACCGCTCAAACATCAGGCGACAGATGACCGTATCCGCTCAACCCGCAGTGACTCACGACGCGCCGCCTTCGGTGGCCGTTGCGGACACGCACGCCTCGACCGAAGCCGCGCACGGCGAAGGCGGGGGCGGCCTGCCGCAGTTCGAGTTCCAGCACTGGTTCGGTCAGATCGTCTATCTGATCTTCCTGTTCGCCGTCCTCTACTGGCTGATGGCCAAGGTCTTCGTGCCGCGTCTGCGCGGTGTCATCGACCAGCGCGCCGCCACCATCGCGGACGCCGTCCAGACCGCCCGTCAGGTCCAGGCCGAAGCCGCCGGTCAGGCTGCCGCTGCCAAAGCCGAGGTCGAGGCCGCCCGCGCCTCGTCCCGCTCGACGGCCGCCGCCGCCAAGGCGCGCGTCACCGACGCCGCCAACGCCCGCGCCGCCGAGGAAGAAGCCGTCGTCAACGCCCGCATCGCCGAGGCCGAGACCGCCATCGGCAAGACCCGTGACGCCGCCATGACCAATGTCGCCTCGATCGCGTCGGACACCGCCGCCGCCATCGTCGAACGTCTCACCGGCAAGGCGCCGACCGCCGCCGAAGCCGCTGCCGCCGTGAAGGGCGCCGCCTGATGGAATTCTTCAACCCGCACCTCTACGACCTGGCCAACCCGGAACTCTGGGTCGCCGCCGGCCTGTTCCTGTTCCTCGGCCTGTGCGTCTTCGTTGGCGTGCCCAAGCTGATCGCCGGCCAGCTCGACGCCAAGGCCGCCAAGATCCAGTCCGAGCTCGACGAGGCCGCCCGCCTGCGCGCCGAGGCCGAGGCCATGCTGGCCCAGATCCGCGCCGAGAAGGCCGAAGCCGAAGCCCAGGCCGCTGAAATGCTCGCCGCCGCCGAAGCCGACGCCCGCCTGATGGAAGTCGAGGCCAAGGCCAAGCTGGAAGAGACCCTGGCCCGTCGTCAGGCCCTCGCCGAACGCCGCATCGCCCAGGCCGAGGCCCAGGCCACCGCGGAAGTGAAGACTGCCGCCGCTGACCTCGCCGCCCGCGCCGCCGAACAGATCCTCGCCGCCCGCCTGGCCGGCCAGACCTCCGACCCCCTGCTCGACGCCGCCATCGCCCAGATCAGCACGCGCCTGAACTAGGCCGGGTTTCGCCAGCCCGGAATCAAAAAAGCCCCGCTGCGAAGCGGGGCTTTTTCATTTCAGTGCGCCGGCGCGCCGTCGACCGGAACACGGAGGCGTTTCTCGCGCTCCACCAGCCGTCCGTAGACGCTCCCCAGCACAATGCCGAAGACCGCATGGCTGGCGACCATCCAGGCGAGAGTGCCGAACCCGGCCCGCATGAAGAACATGCCGGCACTGCCGATGGGAGCGATGAACAGCCCCATCAGGATGAAGGCACCGACGGCGAACAGGATGCCCTTCGACTCGGGCGTATCCGTCGGCAGCCTTGGACAGAGAACCCCGAACAAAGCCCCGAGCGCCACGCCGGCGACGAGGTGTCCGGCCCAGCCCACCGCAGGCGTGTCAGGGCTCTGCAGGATCACGGCGAGAAGCTGGGGGAAAGCGACAGCCCAGTGGCCGACCGACATATTGATCGCCTCAACAATCGAGACGACGGCCGTGGCCGCGAAACCGGCGACCAGACCCCTTTGTACGCGTGACATCATGACCGCAGCGCCTCCCAACGCTTGTTGTGGCTCAGACTACGCAGGGAGGAGCATACGCCTGCTGGAACAGGCGGGGTTCACTTTGCCGTGCTTCGCAGGTGCGGGAGGGCGTCGCCTATTCAGCGGCGATGTTCGACCCTTCCGGTGCCGTCCAGCGCAGCACCGGCGAGCGGGCGGCACGGGTCTCGTCCAGACGCTTCATCGGCGCATGGAACGGCGCGCCCTTGAACCGGTCGACGTCGCCGGCCTTGGCCGCTTCTGCCAGCGCCCGCATGGCGTGGATGAAGCGATCCAGCTCCTGCTTGGACTCCGTCTCGGTCGGCTCGATCAGCATGGCACCGTGGACGACCAGCGGGAAATACATGGTCATCGGGTGGAAGCCCTCGTCGATCATCGCCTTGGCGAAGTCGAGCGTCGTGATCTCCGTGCCTTTCAGCCATTCGTCGTCGAACAGGGCCTCGTGCATGCAGGGGCCGTCCGGGAAGGCCGCAGACATGACGTCCGACAGTCGGGCCTTGATGTAGTTGGCGTTGAGCACGGCGTCCTCGGCGACCTGGCGCAGGCCGTCGGAGCCGTGGCTCATCATGTAGCTGAGGGCGCGGGTGTACATCCCCATCTGGCCCTGGAAGGCGCACATCCTGCCGAAGGCCTGGGCCGCCTCGTCTTCCTCGCGCTCGATGAGGCGATAGCCATCCGCGTCATGCACGACCCAGGGGGCCGGGGCGAACGGGGCCAGGGCGGCTGACAGCACGACCGGACCCGAGCCGGGGCCGCCGCCGCCGTGGGGCGTCGAGAAGGTCTTGTGCAGGTTGATGTGCATGGCGTCGACGCCCAGGTCACCCGGCCGCACGCGACCGACGATGGCGTTGAAGTTGGCGCCGTCGCAGTAGAAATACGCGCCGGCCTCATGCGTCAGCCGGCTGATCTCGAGGATGTCGCGCTCGAACAGGCCGCAGGTGTTCGGATTGGTCACCATGATGGCGGCAACGTCGTCGCCCAGCTTGGATGCCAGACCAGCCACGTCGACGCGACCGTCGTCCGTCTGGGCCACTTCCACGACCGTGTAGCCGACGAAGGCGGCGGTGGCCGGATTGGTGCCGTGGGCCGAGGTCGGCACCAGCACCTTCCGGCGCTGCTCATGCTGGCCCGAGGCCTCGTGGGCGGCGCGAATGGCCATCAGGCCGCACAGTTCGCCATGCGCACCGGCTTTCGGCGACAGGGCGACGGCGGGCATGCCGGTCAGGGTCTTGAGCCAGTGCGCAAGGGTGTCCATCAGCTCCAGCGCGCCCTGCACCGTCGAGGTCGGCTGCAACGGGTGGATGTCCGAGAAGCCCGGCAGGCGCGCCATCTTCTCGTTGAGGCGCGGGTTGTGCTTCATCGTGCACGAGCCGAGCGGATAGATGGCCAGGTCGATGGCGTGGTTCTTCTGCGACAGCCGCACATAGTGGCGCATCGTCTCGGGCTCGCTCAGGCCCGGCAGGCCGATCGGATCCCGGCGGACCAGATCGCCGAGGTCGGAGCCGTCGGCCTTCGGTTCCGGCAGGTCGACGCCGGTCTTGCCCCAGCCGTCACCCTCGAAGATCAGGTGCTCGTTCTGCAGTAGGCCGCGGCCGCCCGTCAGGGTGGCGGGCTTGCTCTCAACGCGGTTCGGGGTGGTCGGGCGGCCGACGGTGTTCATCGTGCTCATGGTGCCGGCTCCTTACGCGCAGACCTTGGCGAGCGCGCTCGCCAGGATTTTGATGTCGCCGTCCATGGTCATCTCGGTCGCTGCAACGAGCAGGACGTCATCCATGCCGGCGTCGGGGGCGAGGCGGCTGTAGGGCACGCCCGCGAGGATGCGGTGTTGCGCCAGTTGCTCGACCACCTCGGCCGCGGGCTTGGGCAGACGCACGGCGAACTCGTTGAAGAAGCGCGGGGTCAACACTTCCACGCCGGGGATGGCCGCAAGGGCGTCGCGGGTCGCCAGCGCCTTCTCGTGGTTCAGCAGGGCCATCTTGCGCAGCCCCGTCTCGCCCAGCAGGCTCATGTGGATGGTGAAGGCCAGGGTGCAGAGGCCCGAGTTGGTGCAGATGTTCGACGTCGCCTTGTCGCGGCGGATGTGCTGCTCGCGGGTCGACAGGGTCAGGACGAAGCCCCGCGTCCCGTCGGCATCCACCGTTTCACCGCACAGGCGGCCCGGCATCTGGCGCACCAGTTTGTCGCGCGTGGCAAACAGGCCGACGTAGGGGCCGCCGAAATTCAGGGCATTGCCGATCGACTGGCCCTCGGCGGCGACGATGTCGGCCCCCATTTCGCCGGGCGACTTCAGCAGGCCCATCGACACGGCCTCGGTGACCACGACGATCAGCAGGGCACCGGCGGCGTGGGCCGCCTCGGCGATCTTCGTCACGTCGGTCGCCGTGCCGAAGACGTTGGGCGTCTGGACGACGACGCAGGCGGTGTCCGGCCCGATCTGCGCGATGACGGCCGCTTCGGCGTCGACGGCGGCGGGCAGGACCTCGGTCTCGACGCCGACGGCGTGAACCACGGTCTCGGTCGCCCGGACATAGTGGGGATGCACCCCGCCCGAGATCACCGCCTTGTTCCGGCGGGTCACGCGGGGCGCCATCAGAACGCCCTCGGCCATGGCGGTCGAGCCGTCATAGAGGCTGGCATTGGCCACCGGCATGCCGGTCAGGTTCGCGACCTGGGTCTGGAATTCGTACAGATACTGCAGCGTGCCCTGGGCGATTTCCGGCTGGTAGGGCGTGTAGCTGGTCAGGAACTCCGACCGCTGGATCACGTGGTCCACCGTCGCAGGCACATGGTGCTTGTAGGCGCCCGCGCCGCAGAAGAAGGGCACGGAACCGGCCGAGGCGTTCTTCGCCGCCATGGCCCCCAGCGCCCGCTCGACCTCCAGCTCACCCGCCACGCGCGGCAGGTCGACGAAGCCGTCGCGCCGCGCCGCTTCGGGCACGTCCACGAAGAGGTCGTCGATGGATTTGGCCCCGATGGCCGCCAGCATGGCGGAGCGGTCGTCGGGCGTCAGCGGCAGGTAGCGCATGGCGGGGAGATCCGTGCGGGAGGGAAGGGCTTAGAGAGAGGCGAGGAAGGCGTCGTAGGCGGCGCGGTCCATCAGGCCGTCGGTCGAGGCGTCCGACACCTTGATCTTCGCGAACCAGCCTTCGCCTTCGGGATCGGCGTTGACGGTTTCCGGGGCCGAGGCGAGGGCGGCGTTGCCCTCGATCACTTCACCCGAGACGGGGGCGTAGACGTCCGAAGCCGCCTTGACGCTCTCGACGACGGCGAAGCTGTCGCCCTTCGAGACGGTCTTGCCGGCGTCCGGCGTCTCGACGAACACCACGTCGCCGAGGGCGTCAGCAGCGTGTTTGGTGATTCCGACGGTGGCGACGTCGCCCTCGAAGCGAACCCACTCATGATCCTTGGAGAAATGCATCGGTCCGATCCTCAGGCTTTCGGTTTGCGATAGTAGCGTTGGGCGACGAAGGGCATGGCGACGACCTCGGCGGCGGCGGGCTTGCCGCGCACGATGACCTTCAGTTCCGTGCCCAGTTCGGCGAATTCCGGCGGGACATAGCCCATGGCGATGTTGCGGCCCAGCGTCGGCGAGGGGCCGCCCGAGGTGACATTGCCGATGACGTTTCCGTCCATGTCGGCGATCTCGGCGCCTTCACGGGCCGGGGCACCTTCCTTGACGCTGAGGCCGACGCGGACGCGCGACGGGCCCTCGGCCAGTTCCTTCAGGATGCGGGCAGCGCCGTTGAAGTCGGCGCGCTCCTTGCGCGACTTCGACAGGGCAAAGGTCAGGGCACCCTCGACCGGGCTGGTCGACGGGTCGATGTCGTGGCCGTGCAGGGGCAGGCCGGCTTCGAGACGCGGGCTGTCGCGCGCGCCGAGGCCGATCGGCCTGACGCGGGCGTCCTTGAGGATGGTGGTCCAGACGCGCTCGGCCTGGTCGGCGGGCACGGAAATCTCGTAGCCGTCCTCGCCGGTGTAGCCCGAGCGGGAGATGAAACAGTCGCAGCTGAACAGGATCAGCCGTGCGCAATCCATGAAGCCCATCTCGGCCAGCAGCGGCTCGTGCGCGGTCATGACCTCGGCGGCCTCGGGGCCCTGGATGGCGATAAGGGCGCGGTCGGCCAGGACGTTCAGTTTCGCGTCGCCGGCAAGGTTCGCTTCGAGGAAGGCGAAGTCGGCGTCCTTGTTGCCCGCGTTGACCACGACATAGAGGCCGTCATGGTCGGGGCGGCCGGCCATCAGGTCGTCCATGATGCCGCCTTCGGCGTTCAGCAGCAGGCTGTATTTCTGGCGGCCGGCCTTGAGGATCGCATAGTCGCCGGGGACGAAGCGCTCGAACTGCGCCGTGGCGTCCTCGCCGGTGATCCTGCACTGGCCCATGTGCGAGACGTCGAACAGGCCGGCGTGCTCGCGGGTCCAGCGGTGCTCGGCCAGCACGCCTTCGTACTGCACCGGCATGTCATAGCCGCCGAAGCCGACCATGCGGGCACCGAGGGCGCGGTGCGCAGCGTTGAGGGGGGTGGTCTTGAGGATTTCGTCGGTCATGTCGGCCTTCAGAGTCGCGTACTGGGGCGGAAAGCTCCGCCGTCCTCGCGCCCCCGCTGTCCTGAAGCCTGAGAGATTCCGCGGTTCCCCGCTTGCTCCGTCGGCGCGCTCATGGATCCCGAAAACGGGGAGCGACTTTCCAGCGTCCTTATGTCCTCGCGGTCCGTTTGCCTGAGCGTTTCCGGGGCGGTTGCGCCTTCGGCTCCGGACCCCCCGAAAGGGCTCCGATCTCTCCCGCGAGAGCGATCGGACCTAGGCCCCGACTCTGGCCGTGAGTCAAGCGGAACGGGCGGCCCAGGCCTCGACTTCCGCGATCCGGGCGGCCTTGTCGGCATCGGCCAGAAAAGACCCCTCGAAGCTGTTGATCGCCAGCTGCGTCACCTGCGCCCGCGTCAGGCCCACGGCCTGCGCCAGCTGGCGGTAGTTCTCGTTCACATAGCCGCCGAAATAGGCCGGATCGTCCGAGTTCAGGGTCACATGCAGGCCGCGGTGCAGCATCTCGGGCACGGGATGATCTTTCAGGTCCTTGACCACGCAGAGCTTGAGGTTCGACAGCGGGCAGACGGTCAGGGTCATCCGCGACGCGGCCAGCCGCTCGACCAGGGCCTCGTCCTCCATGGACCGGTTGCCATGGTCCATCCGGTCGATATGCAGCAGGTCCAGCGCCTCATAGACATAGGCGGGCGGCCCCTCCTCGCCGGCGTGGGCGCAGAGCTTGAGGCCCAACTCGCCGGCGGCGGCGAAAACTCTCTCGAATTTGGACGGCGGGTGGCCGACCTCGGACGAATCCAGGCCGACGCCGATGAAATGATGCCGGTACGGCTTCGCGGCCTCGAGCGTGGCGAAGGCTTCCGCCTCGCTGAGGTGGCGCAGGAAGCTGAGGATCAGGCCCGAGCTGACGCCGAGCTCCGCCCTGGCCCGCTCCATGCCGGCGATCAGGCCCTCGACCACCACGGCGAAGGGCACGCCCCGGTCCGTATGGGTCTGGGGGTCGAAGAAGATCTCGGCGTGCCGGACATTGTCCGCCGCGGCGCGCTGGAAATAGGCGAAGGCCAGGTCCTCGAAATCGCGGCGCGTCAGCAGGACATTGGCCCCGGCGTAATAGATGTCGAGGAAGTCCTGCAGGTTGGAGAAATCATAGGCCGCGCGCACCGCCTCGACGCTGTCGAAGGGGATGGCCACGCCGTTTCGCTGCGCCAGTTCGAACATCAGCTCGGGCTCGAGGCTGCCTTCGATATGGAGATGAAGCTCCGCCTTGGGCAGGCCGGCGATATATGCGTCGAGGGACATCATGAATCTTTGAAACGAGGGCTGGGTAAGTTGGAAGTTCTCCATCCCGGCTGGAATGTCCACCGTCTCGCGACGCGCCGATTTGATGCGTTACGTTTTGGAACTCGGGGGAGCGCGCGTGATCAACACTGTTCTGAACACGGTCCTGCAGGTCGGGATTGTCTTTCTCGCTGGCTTTTTCGTCTGGGCGATATGGGGCCGGAAGTCATCTCGCTTCGCACCTTACGTCGGTCTCACCGGCGCACGGTTCTGGCTGATCGCGGCTGCGGCGGCTGGCGGCGCTGCGGTGGCGGTCGCCTTGCTACAACTGCCCGCCGCGCAGGAACTGGCTTCCGGAGAAGGGACTGTGGCCGCTGGTGCGACTGGTTCCGGACCGGAGCTGATCTTCAGTCTGATATTGCTCGGTGCGGTCAAGACCGCCTTTGCCGAAGAATTGTTGTTCCGGGGACTGATCGGCAAACGTCTGATCGAGGCCTTCGGCGTTCAGTCCGGAAATGCAGTCCAGGCTCTGCTGTTCGGTGCCGTCCACCTGGTGTTGCTTCTTGTTCCCGGCGCGAGCCTGACCACCGTTCTGGGACTGGTAGCCTTTGCGACGGTTGTGGGTTGGGTCTGCGGTTGGCTCAACGAACACCCCGGCCGCGGCTCTATCTTGCCAGGGTGGGGCGCCCACGCGGGCGGGAATGTGACGGCTTATCTGATGATAGCGCTGGCCTGACGCGCTACATCCGCTCCGGCGTGTCGATCCCGAGCAGGGTCAGCGCTGTTTCCAGCTGATCCAGCGCGGCCTTCGACAGGGCCATGCGGGAGCCCCGCGTCGCCTCGTCCGGGGCGATCAGTACCGGACAGGCGGCGTAGAATTTCGAGAAGCCCTGCGCCAGCCGGTAAGCGTGCTCGGCGATGACGTGCGGCATCCGCTTGTCATAGGCCTCGCTGACCGCCTGGGAGAAGGCGTCCAGCGTCAGGGCCAGATCGCGTTCGGCCGCTTCGACGATGACGATCGGGCCCGCTGTCACGCCCTGGTCTGCACCCTTGCGCAGCAGGGATTTGATCCGCACGGCCTGGTACAGAAGGTACGGCCCCGTCTTGCCCTCGAAGCTCATGAAGCGATCGAGGTCGAAGACGTAGCTGGTGGTCCGGCTGTTCGACAGGTCGGCGAATTTCAGCGCCGCGACCGCGACCTTGTGGGCGATGGCCTCGAACTCGGCCTCGGGCAGGTCGTCGCCCAGTTTCGCCTCCTGAAGCCGCTCACGCGCCTTGTCGACGGCCATGGTGATCAGGTCGTGCAGCTTCAGGACCCCGCCCGCGCGGGTCTTGAAGGGCTTGCCGTCGGGGCCGTTCATGGTGCCGAAGCCGAGGTGGTCCAGCGTCCCCTCGGCGGCGTAGCCCGCCAGATACGCCGCGCGGAACACCTGTTCGAAATGCTCGGCCTGCCGCTCGTCGACGACATAGAGGATCAGGTCGGGATCGATGGCCTTGCGGCGGTCCAGGATCGTGGCGAGGTCGGTCGTGCCGTACATGGCCGAGCCTTCCGACGAGATGACCAGCAGCGGCGGCGGGCTGGGCGCCTCGATGACCGAGCCATCGGCCAGCTTCTTCTTCCGTGTCTCGCCGGGGCGGGCGACGTGGACCACCCGGGCGCCGTCATCCTCTACCAGCAGGCCCTTCGCTTCCAGATGGGCGATCATCTCGGCCATGACCGGATCGGCATCGCTCTCGCCGTTCCACAGGTCGAAGGTCACGCCGAGGGCACCGAACTCGCGTTCCAGCGCGGTGCGGCTCACGGCAACGAAATGGGCCCAGAGGGCGCGGTAGCCGGGTCGACCGCCCTGCAGTTCCGCCGTCGCCTTGCGGGCGCGGTCGCGGAACACAGGGTCTTCCTTGGCCATGGCAGCGGCGGCCGGATAGAGGCGCTCAAGATCCTCGAGCGACACCGGGCTCTCGGCCGGGAAGGGGCCGTCGCCCTCGATCAGGAAGCCGTCGGCCTTGCCCTCGTCACCGACGGCGACGATCAGCAGACCCATCTGGAAGCCCCAGTCGCCAAAATGGGCGTCGCCCCAGACGGTGTCGCCGCGGAAGCGGAAGATCCGCTTCAGGCTCTCGCCGATGATCGAGCTGCGCAGATGGCCGACGTGCATCGGCTTGGCCACGTTCGGGCCGGCGAAGTCGATCACCACCTTGCGCGGCGTGTCGACCACCGAGGCCCCGGCGTGGGCGCTGTCCGCGGCGACTTCGGCGGCGCGGCTCGACAGGGCGCTGTCGGCCAGCTTGAGGTTGATGAAGCCCGGCCCGGCCACCTCGACCGAAGCCAGACGCGGATCGTTCGTCAGCCGTTCGGCGACACGGGCCGCCAGTTCGCGTGGATTGGCCTTCAGCGCCTTGGCGGCGGCCAGCGCCCCGTTGGACTGGAAGTCGGCCAGGTCGGGACGGTCGGAGGTGGTCACACGGGCCAGCGCGGCGTCCACGCCTTCGGCGGCGAAGGCGGCTCCGACCGCTTCGCCCAGAACAGTCCTGAGATCGGTCATTTACTGCGCCGGCGGCTGGGCGGCACCGGTTCCGGCGTTGGCGCGGAAGCGGTTGCCGTTGCGATTGAACTCGGCCATCGCGGGCGTGACGTCGAAGCCGACCAGAACTTCAAAATGGTCGCCGCTGGTGGTCGCCTCGGCGCGCGGGATGACGATGGTCTGGTCCTGGGTGACGGTCGTGCTGGTCGCCCCGTCGAAGTCGACGGGCAGGTCGAAATATTCCTTGGCCAGAACAGCGCGGTTCCGCTCCGTCACGGCGATCCAGTAGCGATAGGTGCGGCCGTCGCCCTGCGCCTGCGGGCCGCGGCCGAGGTTGAACTGGACCCGGGTGTGAACCGTGATCGGCTGGTCAGACTGGTAGGCGCAGTCCGAAACGAGGCCCTCGATTTCGCCGGTGAAGCCGACGTTGGCCATGGTCACCCGGTCGCCGGTCAGTTCGACATAGCGGGCGGCGTCGTACAGCACCTTCACATAGGGGCAGGGGCCCGCGGCGGCGCTGCGGCGCAGCGGGGCGATCCGGGGCGGACGCGGGCGGTCCGAGGTCGAGCCGTCTTCCTGTTCCTGCTGACCCGGGCTCTGGCCGGGGCGGCCCTGCTGGCCCTGCGGATACTGGGCGCTGGCAGCGGTCGGGACGACCATCACCGAGACGGCTGCGGCAGCGAGGGCCGAGGCCAGGGAAACCTTGAGGACGCGACGCATCGAATATTCTTCCGGAAACGAGGAGGTGCGGCGACAGCCCGACGCGGGGCGCACGCTGGTTGCTGATAGCGGCTAAACAGAGGCGCGGCAAACCCGCGCGAACCTAAAGCGCGGTAGCGATGACGCCCCCGAACGACTAGGTTCCGCTCATGACCGTCCACGCGCCCGTCCGGCCGACCGCGAAGCCCCCTCTCACCGTCCGTCTGGCTACGCCGCGCGGCTTCTGTGCCGGCGTCGACCGGGCGATCCAGATCGTCGAGCGGGCTATCGAGAAATACGGCGCGCCCGTCTATGTGCGGCACGAGATCGTCCACAACCGCCATGTGGTCGAACGGCTCAAGGCGATGGGCGCGATCTTCGTGAAGGAACTGGACGACTGCCCCGACGACCGGCCGGTGGTCTTTTCAGCCCATGGCGTGCCCAAGTCGGTGCCGGCGACGGCCCGGGCGCGCGAGATGCTGTACCTCGACGCCACCTGCCCGCTGGTCTCCAAGGTCCATGTGGAGGCGGAGCGCCATCATGCCGCCGGCCGCCACATCGTCCTGATCGGCCATGCCGGTCACCCCGAGGTGGTCGGCACCATGGGTCAGTTGCCGGCGGGCGCCATCAGCCTGATCGAGACGGTCGCAGACGCCGAGGCCTTTGAGCGGCCGGGCGATACGCCGCTGGCCTACGCCACCCAGACTACCCTCTCGGTCGACGATACGGCCGAGGTGCTCGCCACCCTGAAGCGCCGCTTCCCCGAACTGCCGGACCCCCACAAGGAAGACATTTGCTACGCCACCACCAACCGCCAGGAGGCGGTCAAGCGGCTGGGCGACGGTTGCGACCTGGTGCTGGTCGTCGGATCGAAGAATTCCTCGAACTCGGTGCGGCTGGTCGAGGTGGCGATGCGGGCCGGGGCGAAGGACGCGCGTTTGGTGGACGACGCCGGTCAGGTCGACTGGTCGTGGCTGGACGGCGTCTCGACGCTCGGGATCACCGCCGGGGCCTCTGCGCCGGAGCGGCTGATCGAGGAACTGGTCGACGCCGTACGGTCGCGTTTCGACGCCGAGGTGATCGAGGACGCGGGCGAGCGTGAAACCGTGACCTTCAAACTGCCGCGTGTCCTGACCACCTGAATCAGCAGGGTTGCGCAAGCGGAGCCTTTGCCGTTCGCTGGCGTTGAAGCTGCTCACCACGGGACACCTCCATGCGCCGCATTCGCCCTGTCTTCGCCTCCGTTTCGGCCTTCGCCCTGTTCGCAGCGGCGGCCTGTTCGCCCGAAGCCGAGGCACCGCCGGCACCCGTCACCCCGTCGCCGGCACCGGCCACATCGTCGGCACCCCCGGTGAGCTATGCGTGCGAAAGCGGCCAGTCGGTCACCGTCGCCTATCCCGATACCGCGACGGCCCAGCTGACCTACAAGGGCCAGAGCTACACCCTGCGCACGGTGCAGTCGGCGTCCGGAGCCCGTTACGCCGGGACAGGTCTGGAGTGGTGGAGTGCCACCCGCGACGGCTCGGAGAGCGCCACCCTCAGCCGTCTCGGGCCCAATGAGGATGTGGGCGTGGCCGTGCTGGAACGCTGCAGCCGGCCGTCATCCGGTCCTGTCGCGCCCGGTCCGCTCCCCGGACCGCAGCCCGCGCCGGGCGGCGTGCTGCCCGTCGCCGCGCCCTGCCGCGGACCGCAGCTGAAACTGTCCGCCGACGGCGGCGACGCGGGGGCGGGGAACCGGGTCTCCATCCTTGGCGTCCAGAATGTCGGGACCCAGGCCTGCAGTCTGACGGGCTATCCGACGGTGGTGCTCCAGGACCGGCAGGGCCGCAAACTGACGGCGGTCCGCACCGACCAGACCCTGGGCAGCTATTTCCGGCAGGGTCAGGCACCGACGCCGGTCGAAATGGCGCCGCAGGGCAAGGCCTTCTTCGACATCGCCTGGAATGTGGTTCCGAACGAAGGAAATGGCGAGACGACCTGCCCGTCCGCGACGCGCATTCGAATGACGGCCCCCGGCGATACCTCGCCGGTGACGCTGGCCCAGGCCTTCACGCCCTGTGGCGGCCGCATCCGGGTCAGCCCGTTCCGCCCGGTCGCCGAGCCCGCCCCGGAACCGGCCCCTGCCGCTACGACTTGACGCCGGGGGGTTCAAACGCGGCCTGAAACGGCGTAGCGGAGCGCGCATGACAGCCAGTTTCCACGACCGCGTCCGCGCGGAACTCGCCGATATCGACGCCCAGGGCCTGACCAAGCCCGAACGCATCATCGCCTCCCGCCAGGGACCGGTGATCAGGGTCGGTGGCCGCGATGTCCTCAATTTCTGCGCCAACAACTATCTCGGCCTCGCCGGCGATGAGCGGGTGACCCAGGCGGGGATCGCGGCGCAGCAGAAATGGGGGGCCGGCACCGCCTCGGTCCGCTTCATCTGCGGCACGCTGGAAATCCACAAGGAGCTGGAGCGGGCCGTCGCCGACTATCTCGGCTTCGAGGACACGATCCTGTTCGCCGCGGCCTTCGACGCCAACGGCGGTATCTTCGAGCCCTTGTTCGGGGCCGAGGACGCCATTGTCTCGGACAGCCTGAACCATGCCTCGATCATCGACGGCGTCCGGCTGTGCAAGGCCAAACGCTACCGCTTCGCCACCTCGGACATGGACGACCTCGAGACCCAGCTGAAACAGGCCCGGGCGGACGGCGCGCGGGAAATCGTCATCGCCACCGACGGCGCCTTCTCGATGGACGGCTATATCGCGAAGCTGAAGGACATCCGGGCGCTGGCCGACAAATACAGCGCCCTGATCATGGTCGACGATTGCCACGCCACGGGCTTCCTCGGTCCGCAGGGCCGTGGCTCCTATGCCCACCACGGGGTCGAGATCGACTTCCTCACCGGCACCTTCGGCAAGGCGCTGGGCGGGGCCATGGGCGGCTTCATCTGCGCGACCTCCGAAGTGGTGTCCCTGCTGAAGCAGCGCGCCCGGCCCTATCTGTTCTCCAATGCCCTGGCCCCGGCGGTCTGCGGCTCCAGCCTTGAGGCGATCCGCATCGCCGCCGGCGACGAGGGCGACGCCCTGCGCAAGCAGTTGTTTGCCAACGCCGTCCGCTATCGCGCCGCCATGACCGAGGCCGGCTTCACCCTGCTGCCCGGTGAGCATCCGATCATTCCGGTGATGCTGGGCGACGCCAGACTGGCCCAGGATTTCGCCGCCCGGGCCCTCGAGCTCGGCGTCTATGTCATCGGCTTCAGCTTCCCCGTCGTGCCGCGCGGCCAGGCCCGCATCCGCACCCAGATGTCGGCGGCGCACACCTTCGAACAGATTGATCAAACGGTCGCGGCGTTCACGACGGCCGGCAAGGAATTGGGAGTTATCTGATGGCTGACACCATGAAGGCCCTGGCCAAGACCCGGCCCGAGATCGGCCTTGAGCTGATCGACGCGCCGATTCCGGTTGCCGGTCCCGAGGACGTGCTGATCCGGGTCAAGCGCACAGCCGTCTGCGGCACCGACATCCACATCTGGAACTGGGACGAGTGGAGCCAGAAGAACGTGCCGGTGCCGATGATCACCGGTCATGAGTTCTCGGGCGAAATCGTCGCCATCGGCAAGGACGTCGACCGCCGCCTGAAGGTCGGCCAGCGCGTCTCGGCCGAAGGTCACGTCATCGACCTGAATTCCGAAGCGGCCCGCGCCGGCCACTTCCACCTCGACCCCGACACCCGCGGCATCGGTGTGAACCGCCAGGGGGCCTTCGCCGAGTTCGTCGTGGCCCCGGCCTTCAACGTCATCGAGCTGCCGGACGACGTGCCGTGGGAGATCGGCTCGATCCTCGACCCGTTTGGCAATGCCGTGCACACGGCGCAGCAGTTCGATCTGCTGGGCGAGGATGTGCTGGTCACCGGTGCCGGTCCGATCGGCATGATGGCCGCCGCGGTCGCCCGCCATGCCGGTGCCCGCACCGTGGTCCTCACCGACATCAACGACTTCCGTCTCGAGCTGGCCCAGAAGGTCGCGCCGGGCGTTCGGACCGTGAACACGTCCCGCGAGGACCTGAAGGACGTCATGCACGAGCTCGGCCTCAAGGTCGGCTTCGACGTGGCGCTTGAGATGTCGGGTTCGCCGATCGCCTTCAAACAGTGCGTCGACACCCTGATCATGGGCGGCGGCATGGCCATGCTGGGCATTCCGTCGAAGCCGATGGAGACCGACTGGGGCGCGATCATCCTCAAGGCCCTGACCATCAAGGGCGTCTACGGCCGCGAGATGTTCACCACCTGGCGCAAGATGCTGGGCCTGCTCAAGGCCGGTCTCGACCTGACCCCGTTGATCACCCACCAGATGGGCTATGAGCGCTTCGAGGAAGGCTTCGAGGCGATGCGCTCCGGCCAGTCGGGCAAGGTCGTGCTCAACTGGGACAAGGCGGCCTGAGGGCCACCACCGTGGCTGCCCGCCCCGTCGTGATGTTTCTGGAAGGCGAGGGCAGGGACGCCCGCGGTCGCTCCGTGTTCGACGTCATCGCGATGAACGACGTCGCCATCGAGCGGACGCACGATTTCATCCAGTGGCTGTTTCCCCTGCCCGAGCCTTCGGCCGCCATTCCGGACTCGCCGGTGCTGACGCCGGGCGACATTCAGGCCATTCGCGTCTCCGAACTGGCGCCGATCGCCCTCGCCGGCGCAACCGATCGCATGACGGCCTTCTACCAGACGACCCACGACTGGCTGATGCCGAACGACCACCACCATCGGCGCATCACCCGCATCATCCGCTCGCTGCGGCTGCTGGTCGGTGACCCCGAGGCGGACGCCTTCCACGCCTTCATCATGGCGCGGGTCGAGGCGACGCGGGCACCGGTGAGCGCCCGCAGTCGCGGCTACTGGGCGACGGCCTGAGGATCAGGCGGCTGCCGCCTTTGCCATCGTCGCTCAGAACACGATGACGACCGACAGGGTCATCGACGCCACATGCAAACCCGGCAGTCCTGTCAGGTCCTGAGGGCCTTGACCAGGGCGCGTTCGAAACTTGCGGCCTCGGGACCGGGCAGCACCTCGCCCAGGCGGCCCGACTGGTACAGGTCGAATACCGCCGGGTGGACGTAGGACGACCGGCAGACCGTCGGGGTGTTCCCCAGTAGCCCCGCGACCGCCTTGACGCAGACCGTGATCCTGCGTTTCGCATCGGTGGGAGAGGTCGGAGGCGCCGTCTCCCGCAGCGCCCGCGCCGCCGACACCGTTCCGGCCCAGGTCCGAAAGTCCTTGGCCGAGAAGCCCTCGCCCATGGCCTCGCGGATATAGGCGTTCACGTCGTCCGAGGTGATCGCGCCCAGGGCGCCGTCGGCGTCGCGATATTTGAACAGCTGCTGGCCCGGCAGGTCACGCAGCGACCGGACCACGGTCGCCAGCCGGCGATCGCGCACCCGCACCTCGTGCTCGACCCCGCTCTTGCCCCGGAAGGCAAAGGTGAGGGCGGTCCCGGTCAGGTCGAGATGGCGCTTGTTGAGTGTGGTCAGGCCGTAGGAGCGGTTCTGTTTCGCATACTGGGCGTTGCCGACCCGGATGAGGGTGAGCTCTAGCAGCCGGACCGCCGTGGCCAGTACCCTGTCGCGCGACACGCCACGGCGGTTGAGATCGGCCTCGACCCGTTTGCGCAGCCTGGGCAGGGCGCGGGCGAAGGCGGGCAGGCGGTCAAACTTGCTCTCGGAGGCGTGGCGGCTCCAGCCGTCGTGATAGCGGTACTGTTTGCGCCCTTTCACGTCGCGGCCGGTGGCCTGGATGTGGCCGGTGGCGCGCGGGCAGATCCAGACATCGGTCCAGGCCGGCGGGATGGCGAGGGCGCGGATGCGGTCGAGCGTCCTGGCGTCGCGGACCAGACCCCCTTTGGCGTCGTGATAGGCGAAGCCCTTGCCCGAAGGCGTTCGCCTGAGCCCCGGATGTTCGTCGCTGCAATACGTCAGGCCGTCAGGGACCTCGGCCCGCGCGGCGACCTCCAGGGCACCTTGGGCCATCAGCGTTGCTCGCCCGGTGTTTTCGCCGCCATCTCAACCTCTTGCGGATTTGCGCAGCCCCAACGTCGCGCGGTGACCACCGGTTCCCCTTGACCCGCGCGCCGGGCCGCGAGAGGGCAGGGCGATGAACTATCGCCACAGCTTCCACGCCGGAAATTTCGCCGACATCGTCAAACACGCCCTGCTGCTCTGGCTGCTGGAGCGGCGGCGGGCGCAGGGACCGGTGAGCGTGATCGGCACCCACGCCGGGGCCGGCCTGTACGACCTGACCGGCGACGCCGCCCGGTCGAAGGAAGCCGAGGCCGGCATCGCCCGGCTGATGGCCGCCGCGGACCGGCCGCCGCTGATCGAGGCGCTTGCGGCCGAGGTGGCGCGGCTCAATCCGGCGGGTGGCGTGACCCTCTATCCGGGCTCGCCCCTGTTGATCGCCGGGCGGCTGGGGGAGGAGGACCGCTATGTCGGCTTCGAGCTGAACCCGCCGGTGCTGGACCTGCTGACCGGGGCGCTGGAGGCGTTTCCGCAGGCCATGGCCCAGGGCGGCGACGGCTATGACCAGGCGCGGACCTGGGCGGCGGAGGCGACGGGGGCCTTCGTCCTCATCGATCCGCCGTTCGAACAGCCCGACGACTACAACCGCGCGGCCGACACAGCCGCCGCCATCGCGCGGGCCGATCCGCGGGCTACGGTGGCGATCTGGACGCCCCTCAAGGACATGGAGACGTTCGACGGCTTCCTGCGTCGGCTTGATCAGGCCGGCATCAAGCGGATGCTGGTGGCGGAGGCCCGGCTGAAGCCGCTGACCGACCCGATGAAGATGAACGGCTGCGCGGTGGTGGTGCTGAACCCGCCGTCCGGAGCCGAGGCGGCGGCGGAAGAGATTTGCGGCTGGGTCGCCGCGACGCTGGGCGGCGAGGCGGCCCGGTCCGAGGTGTGGATGACGGGTTGACCGCTATTCGATGACCTCGCCCGCCTCATAGAGGTGGGGTTCGAAGGTGGCGATGGCCATGATCGGCTCCATGGCCGCATTGACGGCGGCGCTTCGGGCCATGACCTTCCAGTCGCCGGCCGAGCGCCAGACGGCGTGCACCGCCGCCACCTTGCCGTTCAGACCGCGGTGCACGGTGGCCGAGATGAAACCGTCCGCGTCGCGCTGGGCCCGCACCATGACGCCGATCAGCTCCATCAGCGTATCCATCCGCTCCGGCTCGCAGCGGTAGACGTTGATCAGGACGACGGGAGCAGCTTCGGTCATGGCGCGCCCATAGCCGACCGCTCTTCCCCCGTCTTGCGCCATCGCCCATATCTTTTGTGTCGAGGAGCCCCGAATGACCCGCATCGCGATTCTGGAGACCGGTGCCCCGCCGCCCGCCCTGAAGGCGGCGTACGGCGACTATCCGGCGATGTTCCGGGACCTGCTCGGCGACGGCTTCGACTTCGAGACCTTTGACGTGCAGGCGGGAGACTTCCCGGGTCCCGCGGCATTCGATGCGGCGGTCATTACCGGCTCTTCGGCGGGGGTCTATGAGACCGACGGCTGGATCGCCGGCCTGCTGGACTGGATCAGGGCCGCGAAGGGCCGGACGAAGCTGGTCGGCGTCTGTTTCGGTCATCAGGCCATGGCCCAGGCCCTGGGCGGACGGGTCGAGAAGTCGGACAAGGGCTGGGGCGTGGGCCTGCACCGCTATCAGGTCGCCTCGCCCGAGCCGTGGATGACCCCGGCGGCCGCGACGGTCGCCATCCCCGCCTCGCATCAGGATCAGGTGGTCGAGGCACCGGCGGATGCCCGCGTCATCCTGCGCAGCGACTTCACGCCCTTCGCCGGACTGGCCTGGGGTGAGGACGCGATCTCGATGCAGCCGCATCCCGAGTTCACCCCGGCCTTCGCGACCGAACTGACGGCCGGACGGCACGACCGGATCGATCCGGCGCTGGTGGCGCGGGCGGTGGACAGTCTGAAGGCGGCGGATGATCGTGGTGTCGTCGGCGGCTGGATCCGCCATTTCCTGACGGCCTGAGGATACCCGCCATGCCCGCTCCCGTCGGCTATTCCGGCAAGCCGCTGATCCAGAAGCTGGGTCTCAAGGAGGCCCAGACCCTGAAGCCGGTCGGGGCACCGGCGGCCTATGCCGAATGGATCGAGCCGCTACCGCCCGGCGCGGTGGTCGATGCCGACGCCGCCGTGGCCGACCTCGTGCATCTGTTCGTCAGTGACCGCGACGGTCTTGAGCGCGGCGCCGCCCCGGCGCTGGCGGCGGTCAGGCCGGGCGGCATGCTGTGGGTGTCATGGCCGAAGAAGACCTCGCCCCTGTTCCGCGACCTGACCGAGGACGGCCTGCGCGAGGTCCTGCTGCCGACGGGCTGGGTCGATGTGAAGGTCTGCGCGGTCAGCGCCGACTGGTCTGGCCTGAAATTCCTGAGGCGCAAGGCCTAGGGCCACTTCACCATCGGCGGCATCGAGCTGAGGATCGACTCGACGTTGCCGCCGGTCTTGAGGCCGAACATGGTGCCGCGGTCGTAGAGCAGGTTGAACTCGACGTAGCGGCCGCGTCGCACCAGCTGTTCCTCCCGCTCCTCTGCGCTCCACGGCTCGCCCATACGTCCGCGCACAATGGCCGAATAGGCGTCGAGGAAATTCACGCCGACGTCGCGGGTGAAGGTGAAGTCACGGCTCCAGTCGTCGCTGTCGTGGTGGTCGTAGAAGATGCCGCCCGTGCCGCGCGGCTCGTTGCGGTGGGGCAGGAAGAAATAGTCGTCGCACCACGCCTTGAACTTCTCATGCCAGGCCGGGTCGTGGGCGTCGCAGGCGGCCTTCATGGCGGCGTGGAAGGCGAGGGTGTCGGGGTGATCCTGTCGCCGGTCGACGTCCAGCACCGGCGTCAGATCGCCGCCGCCGCCGAACCAGCTTTTCGTCGTGGCGATGAAGCGGGTGTTCATATGCACCGCCGGCACGCGCGGGCTGACCGGATGGGCGATCAGGCTGATGCCGGTGGCGAAGAAGCGCGGGTCCTCGGCGGCGCCGGGCACCGACTTCGCATAGTCGGCGGGGAAGGTGCCGTGCACGGTCGAGACATGGACGCCGACCTTCTCGAACAGCCGGCCGTGCATCATCCCCATGACACCGCCGCCGCCCTCAGGCCGTTCCCACGGGGTGCGGACGAAGCGGCCGGGCTCGCCCGGGAACAGGTCGGCGGGTGCTGCGTCCTCCAGCGCCTCGAAACCGGCGTGGATACGGTCGCGCAGGGTCTCGAACCAGGCGCGGGCTTCGGACTTCTTCTGATCGAGGGTGGGTTCGTCGGGGGTCATTCGCTTCCTGTAGTCCGACTGGCCGTTGACGCACCACCCCCGTCTGCCACTGTCCGCCGTCGCATCTCCGGGAGTCCGCCATGATCCGCACCGTCCTTCTGACCACCGCCGCCGCCGCCCTGATGGCCGGACCCGTTCTCGCGCAGAGCGCAGACGCGGCAGGAGAGGCGCAGGTGCGGCGGATTCTGGAGCGGACGCCGTTGATCGACGGGCACAATGACCTGCCCTGGGCGCTGCGCCAGAACCACGGCAATGATCCCCATGCGGTGGACCTGACGACCAACCTCGACGCCTCGACCCCGTTGCACACCGACATTCCCCGGCTGCGCGCCGGCGGCATGGGCGGCCAGTTCTGGTCGGTCTATGTGCCGGCCTCGATGACCCCGCCCGATGCGGCCGTGGCAACCTTTGAACAGATCGACACCGTCAAGCGGCTGGTCGCCGCCCACCCCGAGGTGTTCGAGCTGGCCACCACCGCCGACGACATCCAGCGCATCCACCGTCGCGGCCGGATCGCCAGCCTGATCGGCATGGAAGGCGGCTATTCGATCGACGACTCCCTGGGCCTGCTGCGCGAGTTCTATGACTCCGGGGCCCGCTACATCACCCTGACCCACTCGAAGACGACCTCCTGGGCGGACAGCGCTACGGACGCGCCGAAATGGGGCGGGCTGTCGCCGTTCGGCGAGGACGTTGTCCGCGAGATGAACCGGCTGGGGATGATGGTCGACCTGAGCCATGTCTCGGAGGAGACCATGCTCGACGCCATGCGCGTCTCCGACGCGCCGGTGATCTTCTCCCACTCCTCGGCGCGAGCCGTGACCGCCCATCCCCGCAATGTGCCCGACAGTGTGCTGCGGCAGATGCCCGCTGACGGCGGGGTGGTGATGGTGACGTTCGTGCCGGGCTTTGTCTCGGAAGCGGTGCGGACCTGGAACAGCGCCCGCTCGGCCGAGGACGCGCGGCTGAAGTCGCTGAACCCCGGCGATCCCGCGGCGGTGACGGCCGGTCTGGCGGCCTGGACGACGGCGCATCCGCAGCCGGTCGCCACGATCGCCGACGTGGTCGCCCACATCCAGCATGTCCGCGACGTGGCGGGCGTCGACCATGTCGGCCTGGGCGGCGACTATGACGGCGTCGATTCCCTGCCGGTCGGGCTGGAGGGGGTGGACGCCTATCCTCGCCTGCTGGCCGCCCTGATGGCCAACGGCTGGACCGAGGCGGACATCCGCAAACTGGCCGGCGAGAATGTGCTGCGCGTCATGCGGGCGGTGGAGGCGGTGGCGGCGAGCAAGCGCGGCGAGCGGCCGAGCCTCGCGCAGCTGCCGGCGGCTGCGGCACCGGAGTAGGGCGTCGGCCGGTCGCGCCGAGGGGTTTTCAAGCTTCACTGATAATGCTGTTCTTCCGGACCCGCGGTCGGTGATCGCAACAGTGGGAGCTGATGCGAATGCGACCTGTCGTCCTGGCCTTCGGTGGCATGTGCCTGCTTTTGGGAGGCTGCGCTGACTCCGGGGTTCTGACCTACATGGACCGCCAGGCGGCGGCGCTGATGCAGAAACTGGGCGGGTCGGGGATCACGATGGGTCGGCAGGGTGACGACATCCTGATGCAGATGCCCGATGTCACCTTCGATACGGGAAGAGCGAGCATCAAGGCGGAGTACCGTGAGGTGCTCGACGATATGGCGCTGATCCTGAATGAATACGGGAATACGGGCGTGGCCGTCATCGGCCATGCAGACTCGACCGGAAACCCGGCGGCCAATCAGCGGCTGTCGGAGAGCCGGGCCCGGGCCGTAGTCGCCTATCTTGTCCGGCAAGAAGTTGACGAGGCGCGGCTGACCGCGACCGGCGAGGGTGAAACCCGCCCCGTTGCGTCGAACGATACCGCCGAGGGGCGCGCCCAGAACCGCCGGGTGGAAATCGTGATCCGTCAAAAATAGGCGTCTTGCCTACTGGGGCGTGACGCAGGCGCTGCGACTGTTCGGGTCACGGTCGCGGCCGCAGCGATTGGCCCGATCGCGCGCGTCCTGCTCCGCGGCGCGTCGTTCTGCCCGGAGTCGCGCGGCCGCGGCCCTCAGGTCGTCCTGACGAGTCGCCTGGGCCACAGCGCGCTGGGCGTCGCGATGGCGCTGCTCGGCGATAGCAGCTCGCCGCTGCTGCTCCTGGCGCTGGGCCTCAAGTTGCTGGGAGAGCGCCCGGTCTTCCGGGGTGTAGGGCCGCCATTGCGGGTCGCCCGGGTAGCAGTCGACCCGTGGGGTGCACACCACGATCTGTGCGGCAGGGGCGCCCGGCTCTCCGAACAGGCCTGTCACGGAAATCGACACGGCCAGAACGCAGAGGAGGGTGCGGTTACGTGTCGTCATTGATGTCTCCCGGAACCAGCCTAACAACGGTACGGGAGTCGTCAACCGCAGCCATCAGCGCGAGGGGTAACTGTCCTCAGCCCCTCCCAGAGGGCGATCCCCGCGCTGACTGACAGATTCAGCGACCGCGCCTCCGGCTGGATGGGAATCACCACGCGGGCGTCCGCGGCTTCGTGCACGAAGTCCGGTGCGCCGGACGGTTCGCTGCCGAACAGCAGGACGTCGTCAGGGCGGAAGACGAATTCGTTCAACGGCGTCGCGCCCTTCGTCGTGAACAGGACCAGCCGACCCGGCTCGCGGTTGCGCTGGAAGGCGTCCCAGTCGGCGTGCCGCGTCATATGGCCCAGCGGGCCGTAATCCAGCGCGGCGCGCTTCATCGCCCGGTCGTCGAAACGGAAGCCGGCGGGCTCGATGATGTGCAATTCCACCCCGAAACAGGCGCTCAATCGGATGCAGGCGCCGACGTTCTGGGGAATGGCCGGTTGAAAAAGGGCGAGACGCATTCTAAGGCCCTCATACGCGCGGCCCGGGGGCTTGTCGCGGCTCGAAATGCGACCGTTTCTCAAAGAGGCGGCGCTGTTTGCGGCGATGAGCCGCAACGCCGGGCCGGGTCAGACCAACGGGAAGGCGCTAAAGCATCCATGCCGCGATTGATCGGGCCCTCACGGCCCCGGGCTGCGGCGTACGAGGAGTAAGACGTGGCCGAATCGGTCGTGACTGAGAACGGTGAAGGCGGCGACGCCACCCGTCGGGACTTCATCCATATCGCGGCCGGTGCCGCGGCTGTGGGCGCCGGGGCCATGCTGGCCTGGCCTTTGATCAATTCGATGAACCCGGCCGCCGATACGCTGGCGCTGGCGTCGATCGAATTCGACATGACCAAGGTCCAGGAAGGCCAGCAGATCGTCATCAAATGGCAGGGCAAGCCGGTGTTCGTGCGCTACCGCACCCCGCGCGAGCTTCAGGAGGCCACTTCGACGCCGCTGTCGGCGCTGAAGGACCCCCAGGCCGACGCCGACCGCGTCAAGGACGGCCATTCGCAGTATCTGGTCGTTCTGGGCAACTGCACCCACCTGGGCTGTATCCCGACCTTCGGTTCGGGCGATTTCGGCGGCTGGTTCTGCCCCTGCCACGGCTCGCACTACGACACCTCGGGCCGCATCCGTAAGGGTCCGGCACCCAAGAACCTTGTCGTGCCGGAGTACGCCTACCTCTCCGACACCCGCATCAAGATCGGCTGAGGGCGAGACCGATGAGCGACCACGAATCCACCTACGTCCCGAAGACCGGCATCGAGAAATGGCTCGACACCCGTCTGCCGATCGTCCGCTTCGGCGCTGACTATCTGGCGCTGCCGACGCCCAGGAATCTGAACTACTGGTACACCTTCGGTGCCATCCTGGCCCTCTGCCTGGTGATCCAGATCGCCACCGGCATCATCCTGGCCATGCACTATGTGCCGAACACCGAAATGGCCTTCGCCTCGGTCGAGCGGATCATGCGCGACGTCAACGGCGGCGACCTGATCCGTTACACCCACGCCAACGGGGCCTCGATGTTCTTCATCGCGGTCTATCTGCACATGCTGCGCGGCCTCTACTACGGCTCCTACAAGGCGCCGCGCGAGATGATCTGGATCGTCGGCTGCCTGATCTTCTTCCTGATGATCGCCACCGCCTTCCTCGGCTACGTCCTGCCCTGGGGCCAGATGTCCTACTGGGGTGCCGAGGTGATCACCAATCTGATCGGGGCCATCCCGGTCGTCGGCGAGCCGATCCTGATCTGGCTGCGCGGCGGTCCGGCGATCGACAACGCCACCCTGAACCGCTTCTTCTCGCTGCACTATCTGCTGCCGTTCGTGATCGCCGGCTGCGTGGTGTTGCACCTGTGGGCCCTGCACACAGCGGGCCAGAACAATCCGGTCGGGATCCTGATCCCGAAGGACCGTCAGGCCAAGGACACGGTGCCGTTCCACCCATACTATACGGTCAAGGACGGCTTCGCGATCATCCTGTTCCTGATCCTGTTCGCCGTGTTCGTCTTCTTCATGCCGAACGCCCTGGGCCACGCCGACAACTACATCCCGGCCAATCCTCTGGTCACGCCGGCGCACATCGTGCCCGAGTGGTACATGCTGCCGTTCTACGCGATCCTTCGCGCCATCCCGGACAAGTTCGGCGGCGTGATGGCGATGTTCGGTGCCATCGGCGTGCTGTTCATCCTGCCCTGGCTGGATACGTCCAAGGTGCGCTCGATGCGCTACCGCCCGACGATGCGGACCTTCTTCATCCTGTTCGTTATCGTGGGTCTGATCCTCGGCTGGTGCGGTGCCCAACTGCCCGACGCGCCGGTGATCGGCGACTTCAAGACCTTCATCCTGATCGACGGGGACCTGAACAGCTATCTGTGGCTGACCCGGTTCGCGACGGCCTACTATTTCGCCTTCTTCCTCATCATCATGCCCCTGGTGGGCCTGCGCGAGACGCCGCAAACGATTCCGGCGACGATCTCCGAGCCGGTCCTGTCGGGCACCGAAGAGACGAAGGGCTGAGCGGGACCATGACCCTCAAGACGAATATCCGCGCCATGAAGAAGACTCTGGTCCTGATCGCCGCCGCCGCCGGCCTGACCTTCGCGGCTCAGCCCGCGCTGGCGGCCGGCGAGGGCCACGCCCTGCGCAACGGTGGCTTCAGCTTCGAGGGGCCGTTCGGCAGCTTCGATCAAGGCCAGCTGCAGCGGGGCTACAAGGTGTATCGCGAGGTCTGCGCCTCGTGCCACAGCATGAACCTGATGCATTTCCGCACCCTCGCCGAGCCGGGCGGTCCGTTCTTCAGTGCGGATCAGGCGAGCCCGGCCGAGAACCGTTGGGTCAAGGCCATCGCCAAAGAGGCGCAGATCGCGGACATCGACACCGAGACCGGTGAGCCGGTGATGCGCGACGGCACCGCCGCCGACCGCTTCCCCAGCCCCTATCCGAACGCCACCGCCGCGGCGGCTGCGAACGGCGGGGCGGCTCCGCCCGATTTGTCGGTCATGGCCAAGGCCCGCCACGGCGGCGCCAACTACATCTACTCGCTGCTGACCGGATACGCCGCCGCGCCGCAGGGCCTGCAGATCCGTCCGGGCCAGCACTACAACATGTATATGGCCGGCGACCTGACGCCGTTCATGCCCGAGGGTGCCCATGTGCCGCCGGGCGGCTTCATCGCCATGCCGAGCCCGCTGACCGCCGGTCAGGTGACCTATGACGACGAAAGCGTCGCCTCGGTCGACCAGATGGCCAAGGACGTGGCCGCCTATATCGCCTGGGCCTCTGACCCGCGTCAGGTCCAGCGCAAGCAGAGCGGTCTGGGAGTGCTGATCTTCCTCTTCATCTTCGCGGGGATCACCTATCTGAGCTACCGCCGGATCTGGAAGGGCGTCGCCCACTAGGGCCTGCCGCTCCGAAGCTGACTGAATGACCCGCCGGCGCACCCGCGCCGGCGGGTTTTTCGTCTGCGCCCGCCGCATCGACACCCGGCGGACGGCGCCCTAACGTCCGGGCTTCTGATTTCGGCTGAGGGTGTTTCCGTTCATGCGTCTGTTTTCGACCGCCGCCGTGCTTGCCGCCGGCACCCTGATTTCCGCCTGCGCCGCCATGGGCATGGGGGGCGACGCCGCTCCGTCCGCCCCGGCCGCGACGTTTGAAGCCGCCCGCCTGTCCGAGCATGTGCGGGTGCTGGCCGATGACAGCTTCCAGGGTCGGGGTATCGCCACCCCGGCCGAGGACATGACCATCCGCTACCTCAGCGAACAGTACGCCGCAGCGGGCTTCCAGCCGGGCGGCGTGAACGGCTCCTGGACCCAGGACGTGGCGCTGAACCGCTTCACCGCCTCCAATTTTCGGGGCGTTCGCCTGAACGTCGGCGGTGAGGCCATCCCGCTGACCCAGGGCCAGCAGATCACCATCTCGACCCGCCTGCCGGGCGACCACGTCATGCTGACGGACGCGCCGCTGGTCTTCGTCGGCTACGGCATCAAGGCACCCGAGCGGAACTGGGACGACTTCAAGGACGTCGACGTCCGCGGCAAGGTTATCGTCGTGCTGGTCAATGACGCCGACTTCGAGGAGCCGGCGCTGAACACCTTCAACGGTCGGGCCATGACCTACTACGGCCGCTGGACCTACAAATACGAGGAGGCAGCCCGCCAGGGCGCGGCCGGCGTAATCATCGTCCACGAGACGGCTCCGGCCTCCTATGGCTGGGCCACCGTCCAGAACAGCTGGTCGGCTCCGCAGTTCGACATCGTCCGCGCCAACGCCGCCGCGGAGCGCGTTGGTATGGAGGCCTGGTTGCAGCGCGACGTCGCTGTGGACCTGTTCCGCCGGTCGGGCCTCGACTTCGAGGCCCTGAAGGTCGCCGCGCGCAGCCGCGACTTCCGGCCGGTTGCCCTGACCGGCGCGACGTTCAGCGGCATGTTCGACGTCGCCACCAGCCGCGTCGTCACCCACAATGTCATCGCCCGCCTGCCGGGTTCGACCCATCCGGACGAGACCATCCTCTACACCGGCCATTGGGATCACATTGGCGTCGGCGAGCCCGACGCCAATGGCGACGCCATCTTCAACGGCGCGGTCGACAACGCCACCGGCACCGCCGGCCTGCTGGAACTGGCCCGGGTCTGGGGCGCTGGCCCGCGTCCCGAGCGGTCGATCGTGATGATCAGCTTCACGGCGGAGGAGAGCGGCCTGCTGGGCTCGGAATTCTACGCCGCCAATCCGGTCTATCCGCTGGCCACGACGGTCGCGGGCTTCAACATCGACGCCATGAACGTCTATGGCCGCGTGGCCGACGTCGACATCATCGGCTCGGGCCAGTCGGACCTCGACGCCCGCGTCACCGCCGAGGCGACGGCGCAGGGCCGGACCGCCAAACCGGACGGCAACCCGGCCTCGGGCAGCTATTTCCGCTCGGACCACTTCCCGCTCGCCAAGCGCGGCGTGCCCATGGCCTATGTCGACGGCGGCGGGGCCTTCCGCGACGAGCCGATCGCCGCGCGCGATGCCGCCCGTTCGGAATACGGCTCGCGCCGCTATCACCAGGCCGACGACGAATGGTCGCCGTCGTGGGACCTGAGCGGCCAGGTCGAGGACCTGCAGCTGATCTTCAACATCGGCCGCGACCTCGCCAACAGCCGCGACTGGCCGGAATGGATGCCGGGCTCGGAGTTCGGCCCGGCCCGCGCGCCGAGCGCCAGCCAGCGGCGGTAGGGTCCACATGACCAAAACTTAATGGGCGGTCCTGCGGGGCCGCCCTAGAGTGCGCGCCATCAATCCGGGGATGGAGCCTTCCGTATGTTTCGCAAGATGATGGGCGGCGTTGCCGTCGCCGCCGTGCTGCTGTCTGCCGGCATGGCCTCGGCGCAGGACTTCTCCGCCGCGCGGATCAGCGACAACATCCGCACCATCAGCGCCGATGAGTACCAGGGCCGCTATCCCGGCACCGAGGGCGAGCGGATGGTGCTGGCCTGGCTGCAGGCCCAGTACGAGGCCATGGGGCTGGAGCCCGGCGGGCCGAACGGCCAGTGGCTGCAGCCCGTCTCGCTCAAGCGCTATTCGCCGGTCGCGGGTGCCACCGCCGCCTGGACCGGTCCGGACGGGACGAGCCACACCCTGACCGTCGGCACCGACATCACCGTGCGCGCGGTCACCAACGACGGCCGCGCCTCGATCCAGAATGCCCCCCTGGTCTTCGCGGGCCACGGCATCTACGCCCCCGAGCGGAACTGGAACGACTACGGCGACCTCGATGTGCGCGGCAAGGACGTGATCCTGGTCGGCGGCGAGCCGGAGGGCGAACTGTTCAACGGCCAGTACGCCACCAACTACCAGTCCGGGGCCTACAAGGCGGACGAAGCGTTCCGGCGCGGTGCCGTGGGCGTCATCACCCTGGTTATGGGCGACGCCGCCTCGCCCATGTGGCAGGGCGCGCTGCGCGGCAACGGCCGGACCCGGACCCTGACGCCCGGCGCGGCCGACCTGGAGTTCTCGGGTGCCATCAATCACGACGTGGCGGCTCTCTGGGCGGCGGCGGCGGGCCTCGGCATCGCCCGCCTGCCCAACATCGCCGACGGCACCTTCAAGGCCGTGGCGCTGGACGGCGTCACCCTGTCGGTCGAGGCGTCCGAGACCATCGAGACCCTGGTCACCCACAACCTGCTGGCCCGCATCCCGGGGACCGAGCATCCGGACGAGACCATCATCTATTCGGCCCACTGGGACCACGTCGGCGGCGTCGACCAGCATCCGACGGTGACCGGCGACCAGATCTGGAACGGCGCCTGGGACAACGCCTCAGGCACCATCGGCGTGGTCGAGATGGCCCGTCAGCTGAGCGCCGCGCCGCGGCCGAAACGCTCCATCGTCTTCGCCCATATGGCGGCCGAGGAGATGGGGCTGCTGGGCGCATACGGCTATGCCGCCGATCCCGTGTATCCGCTCGAGACGACGGTGGCCGACATCAATATCGACATGCTGCCTCTGTCGGGCTCGACCCGCGACATTCCGATCTTCGGCAAGGGCCAGAACGATCTCGAGGACCGGCTCCAGGCGCTGGCCGAGCCGCTGGGCCGTTATGTCTCGGACGACGGCATGCCGGAGCAGGGCTTCTACTACCGCTCCGACCATTTCCCCTTCGCCCGCATGGGCGTGCCGGCGATCATGCCCTGGCACGGCTGGGACTGGGTCGAGGGCGGGCGTGAAGCCGGGGAGGCCGCCTGGCGCGCCAAATTCGCGGCCGACTATCACAAGGCCAGCGATGAATGGTCGGCCGATCTCGACTTCACCTCGGCGGTCGAGAACCTGACCCTTCTGTATCACCTGGGCCTGGACCTCGCGAACAGCAGCGACTGGCCCGGCTGGAAGCCGACCTCGGAGTTCGCCGTGGTCCGCGCCCGTTCGGACGCCGCTCGCCAGTGAGCGCGACGATCCGGCCCCTGACCGGCGACGGCTCGCCGCCGGTCGAGGGGGCGTATCCTCAGGCCGTCGAGGTCACGGGCCCAACCCGCTGGCTGTATCTGTCGGGCCAGATTCCGGTCGCGCCCGACGGCTCTCTGGCGGCGGATTTCACCGGCCAGTGCGATCAGGTCTGGACCCATATCGAGACCCAGCTGGCGGCGGCGGGCATGACCCTCGACAACCTCGTCAAGGTCACGACCTTCCTGTCGGACCGGGCGTATGCGCTGGAGAACCGGGAGGTCCGCATCCGCCGACTGGCCGGACGTCAGCCGGCGCTGACGGTGATCGTCACCGGCATCTTCGACGAGGCCTGGCTGGTCGAGATCGAGGCCGTGGCGGCGGCCTGACGGCGGCAAGGCGCATCGGCTGTAGCAAACGCCCCTGAAGCGGACGCGGCGGGTGACCGCTTTGGGGGGAAGGCGGGCCTGTGCTTGGAACGGGACCGGGCACGGCTCAGCGCCAACAGCAGACTTCGAGTGGCGGCCAAACTACGGACGACTATTGGACTGTCTGAAGCTCCGTTACAGACCCCACAGCGGACCAAAGCCCCTGCTGGCCAAGGGATCGGTCGCGTGGCGAGGCCAAAGTTCCACAGCCGTTGGCGGTCACCATCTGAGGGAAATGTCGGCCTGCAGGACCGTCCCGGCTCCAATTTCAGCGTGGGCGTCTCCGGGGCGTACCTCGATCCGTCGTTCCGCCCAAACTCGACCCATAATATCCGCACCGACCGCCGCGTCGGGCTGCGCTGATTTGCGAGCAACCCGGGATCGGGACGACCTACATCCCGCAAGCAGTCCCGCCCATCGGGGGCAGTAAGCCGACGCATTGGCACAGCACCGCGCCGGTGTCGCGATACACCTTTTCGCAACTGATCCGCCGCCGCTCACGATCCGCAGCCCGATACTGGGCTGAGTTCTCTTGCGCCAGACGCCGCATCTCCAACTGACGGTCGATCTCTGCCTGTCGGTGTGCGCCCAGCTGCTGTTCGAGCGCCGCGCGTTGCCGCGCAATCTCAGCCTCTTCCAGCTCCCGTACATTGCGACTTAGCTGCGCGGTCGCATCGCGGATCCGCCGTCGCTCGCGCGAGGCCACGCGCTCCTCCTCGGTGGCACATAGCGACTCGGTGTTCTCGCAGCTGGGGAAGACGTAATAGACCTGCGCCTGCGCGCCCGTCGTCGCTCCGCCCATGGCCAACCCACTCAGCAGGTCGAAGGCCACAAGCAGCGTCACCGCCAATCCGAGGACACGACCGACTGATCGCATGATCTCAGAACCCCGTCTGTGCAGTAGCGTCGCAGTTGGTTCTCAAGAACTCCAGCGCATAACCTACTCGAGCCGCCATGTCCGGCGAACTCACAAGGAACTTGTAGTGCTCTGTGTAGGCCGCATTCCCCCAGTGGGATGGATGGTCAAAGAACACGCTGTCTCCTGCCACTCTCACTGACGAAATCCGGTCCCACTGGAACGTCTTCGCCTCAGGCCCGAACTCTTCGATCGTCGCGTCGCCGGCTCGCTGGTGATCGTCATTCACCAGCCGATAGTCCCTGTGGCTGAAACGCGTCCGGCATCGAATGGTGGTCTCGGCAGATGTGATACGCATCGTCGGAAGCCGACGTTCCGTTCCGCTCTGCGCCTGCCGACACAGACCGGCGGCGGTGCCGGTTCGCCAATAGGCCAAGCAAACTTCGCCGACATCGGTCGCGGTGCGGCAGGGGTTCTCCCCTTCTTGGCAATCCCAATCAAGCTGGAGGTCATTCCGACCGGCCAGAAGGCCAAGAAAGGCCGTCGCGCCCTCGACCGTCTGATTGGTCTGCGTCCTGCCGGACGTCGGGGCCATCACCGCAACCATGCCGAATACAAGCGTCAGGGCTATGGCCCGGACCAATCTTGAAGCGTGGCCTGACTTCAACCGAGCCTCCCAATCAGTTCGAACGGCACGAACAACTCGAATAGTTAAGCTTCAAACCCGGCGACAGGCAACAGTGTCCAACCTCGCTGCGCGGCTCCAAGTGACGTGACCCCCGTCGCTGTCGCCCCTTACGCATGCACGGCGCGTTGTGCGCGGTCCAAGCAAGCCGGTGCCGCCGGATCATTGAGCTGCACCTGGTTTCGAGGACGCCAAGAAAAGGTGTTTTGGCTCTGATCGGGTGAAAAGCGGACTTTCCTGACCGCCGCTTTGGGTCGTGAGCGGTCATTGCTTTGGCGGCGAAACTGACAAGACGGGCGTCGGCCGGGAAGACAAGCAGGAGCAACGATGCATCTGGTCCTCACGAAGTCGGTCGCCCGGACGGGGACGCCTGGCATGACCTGCACCACCATGTCTGCGAGTGACACCGGGTTTATCGCCAGTTTCGGTCTGGCGGCCGGTTTGACAGATCGGCGTTTCGATGGTGGCTATTGCCGACTGAACAAAACCAGACGGGAATGTGCGCGATGAGATCTATGACCGGCGCTCTGGCGGTCCTTTGCTTGCTGATGCCCGCTCCTGCTTGGGCAGATCACAACAGCCCCTACGGCAGTGTGGCCAAGCTTCAGGGCTCCTGGGCCAACTTCGCTCGCATTTCCAGTGGCTCCACCTTCGCCGTCGTCGGCGACACTATCGTGCTTGAGAGG
>Ga0187845_1000064_pt1 | contig 53750 bp, 49 predicted proteins | sample SpaLakP09_SKY_68_FD_134515 | JGI IMG/M metagenome (GOLD analysis project Ga0187845, IMG submission 134515) | Oligotrophic lake water microbial communities from Sparkling Lake, Wisconsin, USA - SP09_SKY_68 | ecosystem: Environmental > Aquatic > Freshwater > Lake | place: USA: Sparkling Lake... | reverse complement strand
TCAGGGCGGCCGCCCTGACCCGGAGGAAACCCGGAAGGGTGCGGATCACTGCGCCGCCGGTGCCGCGGGCGGGGGCGAGCCGGGTGCGGCGGCAGGCGCGGCGCTACCCGGTCCGGCCGGGTTCAGGGCATCGAAATTCACGCCCGGCGCGGACTGGGCCGCCTCCGTCGCCGTGAACAGCTGCATCGGCTCGGAACCCCCGTGGATGGTGTTGGCCCAGATCACCGTCGGGAAGGTGCGCAGCGTCGTGTTGTAGTCGCGCACCGCCTCATTGTAGTCGCGTCTCGCGACGGCGATGCGGTTCTCGGTGCCTTCCAGCTGCGACTGCAGGGCGATGAAATTCTGGTTCGACTTGAGGTCGGGATAGCGCTCGACGACCAGCAGCAACCGCGAAAGCGCCTGAGAGAGCTGGCCCTGGGCGGCCTGGTAGCGCTGGAAGGCGGCAGGGTCATTGAGGGTCTCGGGCGTGACGGTCACGCCGGTCGCCTGCGCGCGGGCCTCGATCACCTGGGTCAGGGTGGTGCGTTCGGCGATCGCCGCGCCCTGCACGGTCGCGACGAGGTTCGGCACCAGATCCGCGCGGCGCTGGTACTGCGACTGGACATCGGCCCATTTCGCCTTGGCCGCCTCTTCCTTGGTCGGAATGGCGTTGATCCCGCAGCCCGCCATGGCGGGGGTCAGGATCACGACGGCCGCGAGGGCCGAAACACGGGGTGAGAAGCGGATCATCGACGTCTCCTGACAGGCGAGAGTCCGACTATCGTGCCAGAGCGGCGGCGGTTCAAGCGTCGAGAGGTTCGGGCGTGACGTTGATCGACCGGCAGGCCGCCGAATAGGTGTTGGCCAGCAGGCAGGCGATGGTCATCGGCCCCACGCCGCCCGGCACCGGCGTGATCCGACCAGCCACTTCGGCGGCCTCGGCAAAGGCGACGTCGCCGACCAGTCGGGACTTGCCTTCGGCGGCCTTGACCGGATCCCGCGACGGGACGCGGTTGATGCCCACATCAATGACGGCCGCGCCCGGCTTGATCCAGTCGCCGCGCACCATCTCCGCCCGCCCGACGGCGGCGACCAGAATGTCGGCGGTGCGGCACAGGGCCGGCAGGTCGCGCGTACGGGAGTGCGCCACGGTGACGGTGCAGCTCTCGGCCAGAAGGAGTTGGGCCATCGGCTTGCCGACGATGTTGGAGCGCCCGACGATGACGGCGTTCAGGCCGGACAGATCGCCCAGTTCGGCCTTCAGCAGCTTCAGACAGCCCAGCGGCGTGCAGGGGACCAGCCCGGGAAGACCGACGGCCAGTCGGCCTGCGTTGACGACGTGAAATCCGTCCACATCCTTGTCGGGATCAATGGCGTCCAGCACGGTCGAGGCGTCGATATGGCCGGGCAGGGGCAGCTGGACGAGGATCCCGTGGATGCCGGCGTCGGCATTCAGGTCGGCGATCAGGGCCAGCAGGTCGGCCTGCGAAGTCTGGTCGGAGAGCCGATGCGTATCGGACCGCATGCCGGCGCGCTGGGTCGTTTCGCCCTTGTTGCGGACATAGACCTGACTGGCGGGGTCCTCGCCGACGATGACGACAGCCAGGCCGGGCTTGATGCCATGAGCCGCTTCGAGACGCGCCGAGGCGGCGGCCACGCGCTCCACAAGGCCCGCGGCAAAGGCCTTGCCGTCGATCAGGGTCGCGCGGGCGGGGTCGGCCGTCATGGATTTCGGCTCCGGTCGTCAGGAATCGTGCGGTTGCCGCGATTTACAGAGGGCGCGGTTCGGCGTCTATGATCGGAGTCGCATTCAAGGGGATATCCATGCGCCGTAAGTCCATTCTCGCTGCCGTCAGCCTGCTGGCGTTGTCGGTCGCGGCACCGGCGCTGGCCCAGCGCGCGGAGACGCTGTCGCCGGGGCGGACCATCGAGGGCCAGATCGCGGACGGCGACGGCACGGCGGCGGACGACGCCTACCGCTATGACGATTATCTGATCCGCGCCCGCGCCGGCCAGCGGCTGGAAGCGGTCATGCGCGCCGCCGACTTTGACGCCTATCTGGAGGTCTTCCATCAGGGCGAGAGCGAGGCCCTGGCGAGTGACGATGACGGGCTGGGCGAGGGCACCCATTCGCGGCTTCGTTTTACCGCGGACCAGGCCGGCACCTTTGTGCTGCGGGCCCGGACCCTGGCCGGCATCGAGGGCGGGGCCTACACGCTCGGCCTGACCCAGCGCCCGTCAGCCGGACGCCCTCCGCGGCCGACCGGCATCCGCGTCGGCCAGTCGATCGAGGGGGCGTTGACCGCCCGCGACCCGGAGACCGAGAGCGGCCAGGCTTATGACGCCTATACCTTCCGCGCCCGCGAGGGCGACCGGTTCACCATCGACCTGAACTCCGACGCCTTCGATCCGGTGGTCCGGGTCGGGCAGATGCGGGCGGGCGAGTTCGTCGAACTGGCCATGAACGACGACACGATGGAGACCGGCCTGAACTCCCGGCTGATCTTCACCGCCGAAACGGCAGGCGACTACATCATCCGGGCAACGCCGCTCGGTGCCGGCAACGAGGGGGCCTATTCGGTAGCGCTGGCGCGCGGGCCGGAGCTGGCCGCCGCCCAGACCATCGAAATCGGCGGTTCGGCCGAAGGCACCCTGGCCGAAGGCGACGGCAGGGGCGCGGGCGGCGAGATCGCCGACGCCTACCGGTTCTCCGGTCAGGAGGGGCAGCGCATCCGCATCGACATGAGCTCGGACGAGTTCGACACCTATGTCGAACTGTTCGACGCGAACCGCGTCAGCCTGGCCGAAGACGACGACGGCGCGGCGGAAGGCACCAACTCGCGCCTGACCTTCACCCTTCCGGCCACAGGGGTCTATTTCATCGAAGCGCGGGCCTTCACCGAGGCGACGGGGGCCTATTCCCTGTCGCTCTCCGAGGTCGAGCCGGACAAGGCACCCGAGGCGCTGGCTTTCAGCGCGCCCCTCCAGGGCGAAATCGGCGAAACGGATCCGACGGACGGCGACGATCGCAGCTATGACGCCTTCGCCTTCAGTGGCGTGGCGGGTCAGCGCGTGCAGGCGATCATGCGCTCGGGTGACTTCGACACCTATCTGCAGATCGGCCGCGCCGGAGCCGAGTTCGAGGCCCTGGCCTCGGATGACGACGGGCTGGGCGAGGGCACCGATTCCCGGCTCAGCTACACCCTGCCGGATGACGGGGACTATGTGCTGCGGGTGTCGCCGCTGGGGTCGGAGGGCGAGGGACTCTACGCCCTCGAACTGCTCGACCGGGGACCGCAGCCGCAGCCGGGCAGCGTGCTGGTCGGTGCGACGGCGCGGGGTATCCTGACCGAGACGGACGCCACCGCCGCGGACAACAGCTTCTTCGACGCCTATCGGGTGACGCTGAAGGCCGATGAGAAGCTGATGATCACCATGGTCTCCAATGAGGTCGACAGCTTCCTCGTCGTCGGTCGGGCGCAGGAGGGCGGGGCCTTCGAGATCCTGGGGTCGGATGACGACAGCCTGTCGGACACCCACGCCAAGCTGGAATGGACCGCCCCGACGGACGGCGTCTACGAGGTCCGGGCCGGAACCTTCCAGCAGGGTCAGACCGGGGCCTATGCCCTGAACGTCGAGAAGCAGCCCTAAGGGCCTCGCTCCGGGTCGGCCGCAGGCGTAGTGTGCCTGGGTGTCCGAAATCGTGAACCGCAAGGATCAGCACCTCGACGTCATCCTTGCGGGGAAGGCGACCCATGGGCTGGACAACGGCTTCGGCGATGTTCGCTTCGTGCATGAGGCCCTGCCGGATCTGGATCACGGCAAGATCGATCTGGGCATGGACTTCCTCGGGCGACGGCTGAAAGCGCCCCTGCTGATCAGTTCGATGACCGGCGGGCCGGCGCGGGCCGAGGCGATCAACGCCCGGCTGGCGGAGGCGGCGCAGCATCTGGGGATCGCCCTGGCCGTCGGGTCGCAACGCGCGGCGCTGGACGCGGACGGCGCGACGCCGGGGCTGGACATGGCCCTGCGGCTCAAGGCTCCCGACACGCCCATCCTGGCCAATATCGGGGCGGCCCAGCTGACGCGCGGCTTCGGCGTCGACGAGGCCCGGCGCGTGCTGGACATGATCGCCGCCGACGCCCTGATCGTGCACCTGAATCCGCTGCAGGAGGCCTGTCAGCCCGAGGGCGACCGCGACTGGTGGGGCGTGGGGGCCGCGCTGGAGGCGCTGGTCAAGGCGATCGACGCGCCGGTGGTGGTCAAGGAGACGGGGGCCGGCATCTCGGCGGCGACGGCCCGGCGCCTGTTCGCCATGGGAGTGGCGGCGGTCGACGTGGCCGGGGCCGGGGGGTCGAACTGGGCGACGGTCGAAGGTCAGCGGGCCGAGGCTGAGGGTGACAAGGTCCATGCCGCGGCCTTTGCCGACTGGGGCATCCCCACGGCGCGCGCGATCGCCGAGATCCGGGCGGTCTGTCCCACGGGCCTGATCATCGGCTCGGGCGGCATCCGCGACGGGGGCGAGGCGGCCAAGGCGATCCGGCTGGGGGCTGACATGGTCGGTCAGGCGGCGGGGGTTCTGGCCGCCGCGACGGTCTCTACCGAGGCGGTGGTCGCGCATTTCCAGACCGTGCTGCGCCAGATGCGCACCGTCTGTTTCTGCACCGGCTCGGCCAATCTGACCGCCCTGCGACGGGCACCGCTGCAGGGCTGACGCCGGTCGTCCGCGAGGGGCGGAAAGACACTGTTTCAGCCGAAAAATTGCAGCGCATTTTGCGGCGACGACCGAGGCAGGCCTTCGGCGGGGATCGGCAGGCCTGCGAGCGGGCCTGTCGGGAGATTTCAGCGTGTCAAAGACCGTGCCCGTAGGCGTCGGAGCATTGATGCACGCGGGTGCGTCGATTTCGGACGTGGGCGGGGCGCAGGCGCGAACCCGGCCGTCCCTGAGGGGTCGAAAAGGGAGGTTTCGGGGTTCAAGGTGGCGGGAAGATCGGGGGCGAGAGTGCACGATCGCTGAGAGGTTACGCCGACGGCAGCAGATCCGCTGCGAACACCCGGTACCGCCCCGCGCGGACGCCGTCGGTCGCTCTTGCGATGTCCGGCGCGAAATAGTGGTCGGAGCCGTAGGCGGCAGCCGCCTCGCGGACGATGGCCCAGACCGCTTCCAGATCGGGCGAGGAGGTCAGGGGGCGGTGGAATTCCATGCCCTGGGCGGCGGCCAGCAGTTCGATGCCGACCACGGCCGCCGTGTTCTCGGCCATGTCGAGCAGGCGGCGGGCACCATGGGTGGCCATGGAGACGTGGTCCTCCTGATTGGCCGAGGTCGGGACGGTGTCGATGCTGCACGGATGGGCCACCATCCGGTTCTCGGCGACGAGGGCGGCGGCGGTGACCTGGGCGATCATGAAGCCGGAGTTCAGGCCGCTCTCCTTGACGAGGAAGGCGGGCAGTTCGCTCATCTTCGGATCGACGAGGATGGAGGTCCGGCGCTCGGAGATATTGCCGATTTCGCACAGGGCCATGGCGATCATATCGGCAGCGAAAGCAACGGGTTCGGCATGGAAATTGCCGCCGGAAATAACGTCGCCTTCCTCGATGAAGACCAGCGGATTGTCGGTGACGGCGTTGGCCTCGCATTCCAAGGTGGCGGCGGCGTTGCGGAGCACGTCCAGCACCGCGCCCATGACCTGGGGCTGGCAGCGCAGGGAGTAGGGATCCTGCACCTTGTGGCAGCCCTCGCGGTGGCTGTCGCGGATGGCCGAGCCGGCCATCAGGGCGCGCAGGCGGGCGGCGACGGCGATCTGGCCGGGCTGGCCGCGCAGGGCATGAATGCGGGCGTCGAACGGGGCGTCGGAGCCCTTCAGCGCATCGACCGACAGGGCCCCGGCCGCGATGCCGGCGGCGAAGGTCGCTTCCGCCGCGAACAGGCCGGCGAGGGCGAGGGCCGTTGAGCACTGGGTGCCGTTGAGAAGAGCGAGGCCCTCCTTGGGCCCCAGCACCAGGGGCTTGAGGCCGACGCGGGCGAGGGCATCCTCGGCGGACAGCGTCTCGCCATTATGGCGGGCCTCGCCGACGCCGATCAGGACGCAGGACATGTGGGCGAGCGGGGCGAGGTCGCCCGAGGCACCGACCGAGCCCTTGGACGGGATGCAGGGCAGGACGTCGGCGTTGACCAGGGCGATCAGGGCTTCGAGCGTCCCGCGGCGGATGCCGGAGGCGCCCTTGGACAGGCTGGCGATCTTCAGCACCATCAGCAGGCGGGTGACATTGTCGGGCAGGAGGGCACCGACGCCGCAGGCATGGCTGAGGACGAGGTTCTTCTGCAGGGTCTCGAGATCCTCCGTGGCGATGGAGGTGTTGGCCAGCAGGCCGAAGCCGGTGTTGACGCCGTAGACGGTGCGCCCCTCGGCCACGATGGCGGCGACCACGGCCGCGCCGCGCTCGACGGCGGTCCAGGCGGCGGGCGCGAGGGTGACGGTGCAGGGCGCGTCGAGGACGGCGCGCAGCCGGGCGAGGGTGAGGGGGGCAGTTCCGATGGTGAGGGTGGTCATGGCTTAGGCTCCCATCGAGGGCAGGTTCAGGCCGTGTTCGCGGGCGGCCTCCTTCGCGATCTCATAGCCCGCATCGGCGTGGCGCATGACGCCGGTCGCCGGGTCGTTCCAGAGGACGCGCTCGAGCCGCTTCGCGGCCTCGGGAGTGCCGTCGGCGACGATGACCACGCCGGAGTGCTGGCTGTAGCCCATGCCGACGCCGCCACCGTGGTGGAGGGAGACCCAGCTGGCGCCCGAGGCGGTGTTCAGCAGGGCGTTCAGCAGGGGCCAGTCGGAGACGGCGTCAGAGCCGTCCATCATGGCCTCCGTCTCGCGGTTGGGGCTGGCGACCGAGCCGGAGTCGAGATGGTCGCGGCCGATGACGATCGGGCCGCTGAGTTCGCCCGAGGCGACCATGTCGTTGAACATCAGGCCGGCGCGGTGTCGGTCGCCGAGGCCGATCCAGCAGATGCGGGCGGGCAGGCCCTGGAAGGCGATCCGCTCACCCGCCATGTCGAGCCAGCGATGCAGGCCGGCGTTGTCCGGGAACAGCTTTTTCATCGCCGCATCGGTCTTGCGGATATCGTCCGGATCGCCGGTCAGGGCGGCCCAGCGGAAGGGGCCGATGCCGCGGCAGAACAGGGGGCGGATATAGGCGGGCACGAAGCCGGGGAAGTCGAAGGCGTTCTTCACGCCCGCGTCGAAGGCCACCTGGCGGATGTTGTTGCCATAGTCGGTGACGGGGATGCCCATGGCCTGGAAATCCAGCATGGCCTGGACGTGATCAACGATTGATTTCGTGGCTGCTGTGGTCACGGCGGCGGGATCGGAGACGCGCTTGTCCTCCCATTCGGCGACGGTCCAGCCGGCCGGCAGATAGCCATTGACCAGATCGTGGGCGCTGGTCTGGTCGGTCACCAGATCCGGGCGAACAGCGCGCTTCACCATCTCAGGCAATACATCAGCAGCATTGGCCAATAGCCCGACAGATATCGGTTTATTGCTCTTCGCGGCCTGTTCGATCAGGTTCAGGGCCTCGTCCAGGCTCTCGGCCATGACGTCGAGATAGCGGGTCCGGAGACGCATCTCGATGCGGCTGCGCTGACATTCGATGGCGAGGCAGGAGGCGCCGGCCATGGTGGCGGCCAGGGGCTGGGCCCCGCCCATACCGCCGAGCCCGGCGGTCAGGATCCATTTTCCGGCCGTCTCTCCGCCCCAGTGCTGGCGGGCGGCCTCCATGAAGGTCTCATAGGTGCCCTGAACGATGCCCTGGGTGCCGATGTAGATCCACGAGCCGGCCGTCATCTGGCCGTACATCATGAGGCCCTTGCGATCGAGTTCGCTGAAATGCTCCCAGGTCGCCCATTTGGGCACCAGGTTGGAGTTGGCGATCAGGACCCGCGGGGCGTCGGCGTGGGTGCGGAAGACGCCGACCGGCTTGCCGGACTGGACCAGCAGGGTCTGGTCGGCCTCGAGGTTGCGCAGCGCGGTCACGATGCGGTCGAACGACGGCCAGTCGCGCGCGGCCTTGCCGATGCCGCCGTAGACCACGAGGTCCTCGGGCCGCTCGGCCACCTCGGGATCGAGGTTGTTCATCAGCATGCGCAGGGCGGCCTCGGCGGCCCAGGTCTTCGCCGTCATCTCCGTGCCGCGCGGGCTGCGGATGACGCGGGTGTTCGGGGCGCTGCTCATGATGACCTCCCTGTCGATTGGCTCATCATTATGTCTAGACATATTGGAAGGCAAGCCGGATAGTCGGCGCATGGACACGACGGTCATCCACCGGCGCATCGAGGGCGATATCGAGCGGCGCATCCTGTCGGGAGAGTGGCGTCCCGGCCATCGCCTGCCGACCGAAAGCGATCTGGTGACGGAATACGGCTGCGCCCGGATGACCGTGTCCAAGGCGATGGCGTCCCTTGCGGCGCGAGGTCTGGTGACGCGCCGCCGGCGGGCCGGGACCCTGGTCGCCCATCCGCCGCTGCATTCGGCGGCGCTGGTGTCCATTCCCGACATCCAGACCGAGGTTGAGGGCCGGGGTCTGACCTATGGCCATCGGCTGCTTTCGCGAAGCACGCGGCCGGCGGATGAGGCCGAGGGCTGGCTGGCCGACGGCGGACGGGTGATCGAGCTCGAGACCCTGCATCTCGCCGACGGCGCGCCGTTCGTGCACGAGCGGCGGGTGATTTCCCTGTCGGCCGCGCCAGAGGCCGAAACCGCCGACTTCAGCGCACAGGCGGCCGGCAGCTGGCTCCTGGCGCATATGCCCTGGACCGAGGCCGAGCATCGCATTTCCGCCACCGGCGCGGCCGGTGCCGTCGCCGGGCATCTGCTGTTGCCTCCGGGCGCGCCGTGCCTGAGGCTGGAACGCAGGACCTGGCGAGATGGGCTCGGCGTGACCTGGGCCTTTCAGACCTTCCCCGGCGACGCCTACGATCTGGTCGCCCGATTCCAGCCGACGAAAGCCTGACGCATGAGCCAGACCTCCGAAGCCCTGTCCTGGCAGTCCATTGCCGACCTTGTCGGACGGCACCCCGACGCGGACGTCGCCCTGATCGGCGCGGGGCTCAACGAGCGGTCGTTGACGCCGGGGCGGTGTGACCTGGGACCGAAGGCATTCCGGGCCGTGCTGCCGCGGTTCTCGACCTATGATGTCGAGACGGGCCGGACGCTGGAGGCGAAGGTTCATGACGCGGGCGACCTGCCGCTGAAGGCGGTCACGCCGGCCGATGCGTTCGGGCCGGTGCGCGATGCGACGGCGGCGCAGGTCCAGCGCGGGCTGACCGTGCTGATCGGGGGCAACAATGCGATCACGCGGCCGGGTGTGCACGGTCTCGGGCTGGCGCGGGCGGGCCTGCTGACGCTGGATGCGCATTTCGACCTGCGGGACACCGACCAGGGCCTGACCAACGGCAATCCGGTGCAGGCGCTGCTGGAAGACGGGCTGGCCGGCGAGCGGATCAGCCAGATCGGCCTGGCGCCGTTCGCCAATACGAAGCGGGCGCACGACAAGGCGAAGGCGGCGGGGATATCGGTGCGGACGGCGCGGGCCTGTCGCGAGCGGGGCATGGCCGTGGTCGTGGCCGAGGAGCTGGAGCGGCTGTCGGGGCTCTGCGAGGTCATCTACGTCGACTTCGACATCGATGTGATCGATCGCAGCCAGTGGCCGGCCTCGCCGGGCGCAAGGCCGGGCGGGGTGTCGGTGCAGGACTTCTTCGACGCGACGCGGGTGATCGGGGCGCATCCCAAGGTGCGGGCGGTGGACCTGACCGAATACGATCCGTCGCTGGAGATCGGCGACCTCGGCTCACTGACGGCGGGGCGGTGGTTCTGCGAACTGCTGGCGGGGTTTGAGACGCGATGATCCGCGCGGACCGGCTCATCACGGACTGCCGTCTGGCCACGATGGCTGAAGGCGGCGCGGCCTATGGCGCGATCGAGGACGGGGCGCTGCTGGTCCGGGCCGGGCGGATCGTCTGGGCCGGGGCGCGGGCCGATCTGCCGGCGCATGAGGCGGCGGAGACGGACCGGCTGGACGGGCGCTGGGTCACGCCGGGGCTGGTGGATTGTCACACGCATCTGGTGTTCGGCGGCGACCGGTCGGGCGAGTTCGAACAGCGGCTGGGCGGGGCGACATACGAGGAGATCGCGCGGGCCGGGGGCGGGATCGTCTCCTCCGTGGCGGCGACACGGGCGGCCTCGGAGGACCAGCTTTATGCGAGCGCGCTGGGGCGGCTGGCCGGGCTGAAGGCGACGGGGGTCACGACGGTCGAGATCAAATCGGGCTACGGGCTGGATCACGACAGCGAGCTGCAGATGCTGCGCGTGGCGCGGCGGATCGGGCGCGAGGCCGGGGTGCGGGTGCGCACGAGCTATCTGGGTCTGCACGCCGTGCCGCCGGAGTGGAAGACGGACCGGGCGCGCTATGTCGATCTGGCGGTGGACGACATCCTGCCGGCGGCCCACGCCGAGGGACTGGTCGATGCGGTCGACGCCTATTGCGAGCCGATTGCCTTCTCGACCGAAGAGGTGGCACGGCTGTTCGACAGGGCGCGGGCCCTGGGTCTGCCGGTGAAGCTGCATGCGGACCAGCTGTCGGACGGCGGCGGGGCGGCGCTGGCCGCGAAATACGGAGCCCTGTCGGCGGACCACATCGAGCACACGGGCGAGGCGGGGGTGCGGGCCATGGCCGAGGCCGGCGTCGTCGCGGTGCTGTTGCCCGGCGCGTATCTGATGCTGCGCGAGACGACGCCGCCGCCGATCGCGCTGCTGCGGCGGCACGGCGTCGCCATGGCGGTGGCGACGGACTGCAATCCGGGGACGTCGCCGCTCGCCTCGATGACGGCGGCGATCAATCTGGCCTGCGTGCAGGTCCGGCTGACGCCCGAGGAGGCGCTGGCGGGGGCGACACGGATCGCGGCGCGGGCGCTGGGGCTCGAGGGCGAGATCGGCACGCTGGAAGCGGGCAAGGCCGCCGATCTGGCGGTCTGGGACATCGAACGGCCGGCGGAGCTGGCCTACTGGCTGGGCAAGCCGCTGCTGGCGCAGCGGATGGTGGGCGGGGCCTGGGACGGCTGATCAGGCCCGAATCGCGAGACACTGGCTGCGGAGATCGTCGCCATGCGCAGCCGCCCGGACCGGACTGAAAGCCTGCTGACCGCCCTGCTGGTGGTGGTCACCGCGCTGATGGCGGTGGCGACGCTGGCGAGCGTCGGCCTGTTCCGTCCCTGAGGTTCAGTCGCGCCAGGTGGTCAGCGCCGCCACGTCCGGACGGGGGCGTTCGAGCGGCGGCTCGGCAAGGGTCCCGATGTGGATGAAGCCCGCCACCCGCTCGCCCGCGCGGACGTCGTACAGCGCCAGCGCGGCCGGGTCGTAGCTGTACCAGTCAGTGATCCAGCTGGCGGCGTAGCCCAGGGCATTGGCGGCGTGTTCGAGGTTCATGCAGACGGCACCGGCCGAGAGCTGCTGCTCCCATTCGGGCACCTTGTGGCCGGCGATCGGGACGGAGAGCACCAGAATGGTCAGGGGCGGGGCGGTCAGCTTCGACAGCACCTTGGCCGCCTTGCCGGGGTCGAGCTGATGCGCGGCGAGCGGCGCGAGGGCGCGGGCGAGGTCGGCGCGGCTCTCCGGGCCCATGACCACGAACCGCCAGGGGAAGAGCTTGCCATGGTCGGGCGTGCGGGCGCCGAGCTGCAGGATACGTTCGATCTCGGCCGGCGACGGGCCGGGCGCTGTCAGCGACTGGGCCGGGGCCGAGCGGCGCCGCGCGAGGCGGTCCTGCATCTCGGCGGACGGGACGGGCGGGGGGAGGGTCGCTCCCAGATCGGCGTCGGTCATGGCCCTGACCTAGTCGCGGGCGGCCTCCGGCGCCATACCCACGGCTATGAGCGACTCCCACAAGACCTTTGACGACGACCGCCCGCGGCCCGCGTGGGACGACGGCAGCGACCGGCCGCCTCCGTGGCGGGACGCCGGCTCGGCGGTGACGTTCGAGAACCCGTGGCTGCGAATGACCCGGCATGATGCGACGGCGCCGACGGGGGTGAAGGCCGACTATGTGGTCATGCGGCCGCGCAATCTGTCGGTCGGGGTGCTGCCTGTCCACGCGGACGGCACCGTGACGCTGGTGGGGCAGCAGCGGTTCGCCCTGATGAACTGGTCGTGGGAGATGCCCGAGGGCGGGGCCCCGTTCGACGAGGAACCGATCGAGGGCGCGCGTCGCGAACTGATGGAGGAGGCGGGGCTGGAGGCCGCGCACTGGGCACCGGCCTACAAGGCGGAGATGAGCAACTCCGTCACCGACGAGCGGGCCATGGCCTGGATCGCCTGGGGCCTGACGCCCGTGCCGGTCGCGCCGGACCCGACCGAGATCATCCGGGTGATCCGCGTGCCGTTCGGCGACCTGCTGCGCGAGATCGGAACCGGGGCGATCCGGGACATGTTCACGCTGGCGACGGCACTGCGGGCCTACCATATGGCACGGGAAGGCGAACTGCCGCCCGAACTGGCGAAGGCCATGCTGGCGAGCGTATGATGACGCTGGAGGACAGACCGATGCCCAGGCTCGAAATCGTTGCGCAGCGGCCGGACTGCTGGTCCGATCTGCGCGCCTCCGCTGAAGCGGCGACGCGGGATGAGCCGCATCTGGCGTCCCAGATGAGCGCCGTCATCCTGGCGCACAACGACCTCGCCAGCGCCCTGAGTTTCCAGATCGGACGCAAGCTGGGCGACAGCGAGCTGGGGCCGATGTCGGTGCGCGAAGTGTGCCGCGACGCCTTCGCCGCCGATCCATCGATCGTCTCGTCAGCAGAGGCCGACCTGCAGGCCGTGGCCGAGCGGGATCCGGCGATCAAGACGCTGTTGCAGCCGTTCCTCTACTTCAAGGGCTTCCAGGCGCTGCAGGCCTGGCGGGTGTCGCACTGGCTGTGGACCCAGGGCCGCGAGACCCTGGCCTTTCATTTCCAGAGCCGGATTTCCGAACTGTTCCAGGTCGATATCCATCCGGCGGCGAAGCTGGGGTCGGGCCTGTTCCTCGACCACGGCACCGGCATCGTCATCGGCGAGACCGCGGTGGTCGGCGACGAGGTGTCGATGCTGCATGCCGTGACCCTGGGCGGCACCGGTGCTGATCGGGGCGACCGGCATCCGAAGATCGGCAAGGGCGTCCTGCTAGGGGCCGGAGCCAAGGTGCTGGGCAACATCACGGTCGGCGATTACGCCAAGGTCGCGTCGGGTTCGGTGGTGCTGAAGCCGGTGCCGGCGCACTGCACGGTGGCCGGGGTGCCGGCGCGGCTGGTCAACTGCCCGACGGATGCGACGCCGGCGCGCACGATGGACCATACGCTGGCCGACATCGTCTACGACTTCGTCATTTGAGGGTTTCCCGCAGGCGGGGGTTTCTCTAGGGTCCGCGCCTTCACGAAAGACCTGAGGCCAAGCATGAACACCGCCGACATGAAGCGCGTCGAGACGCACCTGAAGCGCACTTTCAATACCGGCGGCATCATCCTGAAGCCGCGCGGCAAGCCCAATGACTCCTGCGAGGTCTATGTCGGCGATGAGTTCATCGGCGTCGTCTTCGAGGACGAGGACGAGGCCGGCAGCTTCATGTTCGAGATGGCCATCCTGGCGGAAGACCTGCCGCAGGACTGATCGCTCCCGGCGAAAGTCGCGCACGAAAAAGCGCCGGTGGAGCGATCCACCGGCGCTTCGTCGTTTCAGGTCGTGACGGTCAGCTCTTGCCGAAGATGAACCGGCTGATCGCCGCGAAGAAGCCCTTGCTCTCGGCGGGCTTGGCAGCGGCCGGAGCCGGCGCGGGGGCCGGGGCGGCAGCGGGAGCCGCCGGCTTCAGAGCCGGTGCGGGCGCAGCGGCGGCGGGCTTGGGCGCAGCGACCGGTTTGGCGGCGGGCTTCGCAGCGGCCTTCGGCGCAGCCTTGGCGGCGGGCTTCTTCACGGCCGGCTTGGCGGCGGGTTTGGCAGCAGCCTTCGGAGCAGCGGGCTTGGCGGCCGGCTTGGCAGCGGGCTTCGCGGCGGCCTTGGGCGCGGCTTTCGCGGCCGGCTTGGCGGCCGGTTTGGCGGCGGGTTTCGCAGCCGGCTTCGGCGCAGCCTTGACCGCGGCGGGCTTGGCAGCGGCCTTCGGAGCGGCCGGCTTTGCAGCAGGTTTTGCAGCCGGTTTCGGCGCAGCGCTCGACTTTGTCGCCGGTTTCGGCTTGGAAGCGGCGGGCGCCGCCTTCGGTTTGGCAGCCGCCTTAGGCTTGGATGGTGCTTTAGCCATGAATTCCCCGACCCCTCGGTTCAGTTGGTTGATGCTGGCGCAGGAGAGCGCACCAGCGTGCGTCTCGATTCGCAATGATAGCGGTGTTTGAGAAATGTCCGAGTCCGCAGTTCAAATAATCGCGAGGGGCCCGCGCGCCGTCGCCGAAGCCGCCGCCGTGTCGCTGGATTCCGATCCGCTGCTGGAAGGCGCGACCTATTCCATTCTCGAGGAAGACGAGGACAAGGGGATCTGGCGCATCGACGCCTTCCCCAATGACGCCGACGATGCGCGCGGGATTGAGGCGCGGCTGAAGGCGCATGACGGCCTGACCGTGAAGGTGGAGAAACTGGCCGACGCCGACTGGCTGGCCATATCGCTGTCGGGCCTGCCGCCGGTGCGGGCCGGACGGTTCTTCGTCTATGGCGCCCATGACGAGGGGATCGTTCCGAACAATACCGTCAATCTGAAGATCGACGCCGGCGCGGCCTTCGGCACCGGCCACCACGGCACCACGGTCGGCTGCCTGATCGCCTTCGACGAACTGCTCAAGAAGGAGCGGTTCGAACGCGTGCTCGACGTCGGCTGCGGCACGGGCGTGCTGGCCATCGCCGCGGCCAAGACCGGATCGAAGGTCGCCGTCGGCACCGACATCGATCAGCCTTCGGTGCGGATCGCCAACGAGAACGCCAAGCTCAACATGGCCGATGCGCGCTTCGTCCATGCCTTCGGCCTGAACGACCGCAAGGTCCGCCAGCACGGCCCCTATGATCTGGTCTTCGCCAACATCCTGGCCCCGCCGCTGGTCTCGCTGTCGCAGGACATCAAGAATGCGCTGAGCCTCGGCGGCGTCGCCATCCTGTCCGGCCTGTTGCGGACGCAGGAGCGGCGGGTCTCGGCGGCCTATCTCTCGCGCGGCTTCGTGCTCGAGCGCCGCATCCATCGCGACGCCTGGAGCGCGCTGGTGCTGAGGCGGGTGGGCTAACGGCGGAACGGGCGTCCTTCGCAACCGTTGCGGCAGTCCAATGGAGGACTGCCCGTGACCCAGTACGACCCGAATACCGATCCGACCCGCGTCCCGCCGCCGGTCTATACCGAGACCGTCGAAACCGTCGTCGTGCGCGAGTCCAATACGGGCTGGTGGATCGCGGGCATTCTGGGCGGGGTGGTCCTGATTGCCGTGCTGTGGATCCTGTTCGCGCGCGGCCCTGACACGCAGACCGATCAGGCTCTGATCGAGGCGCAGTTGGACGCCGCCGCCGCCCAGGCCCAGGCGGACTCCGCCCTGATCCAGGGCCAGGTTGCCGGTGCCCAGGCCAGCGTCGACATCGCCCGCGCCGATGCCGCCCGCTCCCAGGCCGACGCCATTCGCGCCGCCAGTGAGGCGCGCGCGGCTGAAGCCCGGGCTTCGACGCCGATGGTGATCGAGCGGGAAGTCCAGGTTCCGGCAACGAGCGGCGGTGTGGCCGTGGTCACGCCGACGGCGCCGCAGGGGTAGTCATCGGAGCCCTTCTCCCCTCAAGGGGAGAAGGAAGCATCTCCACACGATGGGGACGCCGGTGCTATGCCTCGCCCATGCGCCAGTCCTTCGATGAAACCACCGATCCGTCCTTCGGGGCCAAACACCTCCCCCGCGTCCGCGCGAAGATGGCGGAGCAGGGGCTCGACGGCCTGCTGGTGCCGCACGAGGACGAGCACCAGAACGAATATCTGCCGGCCGCCAACGACCGGCTGGCCTGGCTGAGCGGCTTCACCGGGTCGGCGGGTGCGGGTGTGGTGATGAAGGACCGGGCGGCGGTGTTCGCCGACGGCCGCTACACCGTTCAGGTTCGGGCCCAGGTGGATGCGGCGCAGTTCGAGATTCTCGACCTCGTGGAAGGCGGCGTGCCGGCGTATCTGGAGCGTGCGCCGAAGGGTTCGGTGATCGGCTATGACCCGCGCCTGCACAGCCCCGATGCGCTCGCGACCTTGAAGCGCGCGGCGGCGAAGGCCGGGGCTGAACTCAAGCCGGTCGCGCCCAACCCGCTCGATCTCGCCTGGGCCGAGGAACGGCCCGAGCAGCCGACCGCCCCCGTGGTGCCGCACGAGGACCACTACAGCGGCGAGAGCAGCGCCTCCAAGCGCGCCCGCATCGGCGCGGCGGTGGCCAAGGCCGGGGCCGAGGCGGCGGTGCTGACCGCGCCGGCGTCGCTGGCCTGGCTGTTCAACATCCGCGGCGGCGACGTGATCCGCACGCCCCTGCCGCTGGGACAGGCGGTGGTGAAGGCAGACGGCACGGCGCAGCTGTTCCTCGATCCGCGCAAGGTGACCAATGAGTTGCCCGGCTGGCTGGGCGATGCGGTGACGCTGGAGGCTCCGGCTGCGCTGGACGCCGCGCTCGACGCCCTGTCGGGTCAGAAGGTGCTGGTCGATCCGGGCCAGTCGCCGGCCTGGTATTTCGACCGGCTGGAGGCGACGGGCGCGACGGTGGTGCGCGGGATGGACCCCTGCACCCTGCCGCGGGCCTGCAAGAACCCGGTCGAGATCGAAGGGACGCGTCAGGCGCATATCCGCGACGGGGCGGCCCTGACCCGCTTCCTGCACTGGGTCGATACGGTGGGGCAGGCGACCCTGCCCGACGAACGCCAGATCGCCGAGGCGCTGGAGGGATTCCGCGAGGCGACGGGTGCGTTGAAGGACCTGAGCTTCGACACCATCGCGGGCTGCGGGCCGAACGGTGCCCTGCCGCACTACAAGCCGGTGACACGGACGATCCGCCGGATGGAGAAGGGCAGTCTGCTGCTCGTCGACGGCGGCGGCCAGTATCTGGACGGGACCACAGACGTGACCCGGACCATGGCCGTGGGCGAACCGACGGCGGACCAGCGGCGGATGTTCACCCTCGTGCTCAAGGGCCATATCGCCATGGCCGTGGTGCGCTTCCCGGTGGGCACCACGGGGTCCCAACTGGATGCCATGGCGCGCCTGCCGCTGTGGATGGCGGGCCACGACTATGACCACGGCACGGGTCACGGCGTCGGCAGCTATCTGGGGGTCCACGAAGGCCCGCAGCGGATCGCCAAGGCCCCCAACACCCAGCCGCTGCTGACCGGCATGATCCTGTCCAACGAGCCCGGCTATTACCGCGAGGGCCACTGGGGCATCCGTATCGAGACGCTGCAGGTGGTGACCCCGCCGACGGCGATCCCGGGCGGCGAACGGCCCATGCACGGGTTCGAGCAGCTGACCCTGGCACCGCTGGATCGCAAGCTGATCGACGTCGACCTGTTGACGACGGACGAGCGGGCCTATGTCGATGCCTATCACGCCGAGGTGCTGGCCAAGGTCGGGCCGCTGCTGGACGGGGACGTGCTGGACTGGCTGAAGATCCAGGCCGCGCCCTTGAAATAAGGCCGAACGGCGCCCATCTCGGGTGCGCCGGCGGAGGCTCCGCCGGCCCCCCATATTTCAAGGAGAGCGGTCATGAAGACGCGCAAACTCGGCCGCAGCGGTCCTGAGGTTTCGGCCATCGGCCTCGGCTGCATGGGCATGGCGTCCTTCTATGGACAGCCGTCGATCGAGGCCGAGGCGACGGCAGTGATTCACCGCGCGCTCGATCTCGGTGTCACCTTCCTCGACACGGCCGAGATGTACGGCCCGCATACCAACGAAATCCAGATCGGCAAGGCGCTGGCGGATCGTCGGGACAAGGCGTTTGTCGCGACCAAATTCGGCATCGGCTACAATGCCGACCGCACCGCCCTGGCCGTGGACGGCTCGCCGGCCAATGTGCGGCGGGCCATCGAGGGCAGCCTGCAGCGGCTGGGGATGGACTACGTCGATCTCTATTATCTGCACCGGGTCGATGCGAACACGCCGATCGAGTAGACGGTCGGGGCGATGGGCGAGCTCGTGAAGGAGGGCAAGGTGCGCTTCCTTGGCCTGTCCGAGGCCTCGCCGGCGACCCTGCGCCGGGGACATGCCGAGCATCCGATCACCGCGCTGCAGACCGAATACTCCCTGTGGAGCCGCGAGCCCGAGGACGAGCTGTTCGCGACCTGCGACGAACTCGGCATCGGCTTTGTGCCCTACAGCCCGCTGGGGCGGGGCTTCCTGTCGGGCGACATCAAGTCGGTCGAGGACCTCGCGGCCGACGACTTCCGCCGCACCAACCCGCGCTTCCTCGGCGAGAATTTCCAGAAGAACATCGACCTCGTCCACGCCGTCGCGGCCATCGCGGCGGACAAGGGCGTGAGCGCGGCGCAGCTGGCGCTGGCCTGGGTGCTGGCGCAGGGCGAGACCCTGGTTCCGATCCCCGGCACGCGCCGCATCCGGACGCTGGAGGAGAACGCCGCGGCGGCCGATCTGGTGCTGACGGCCGACGATCTGGCGCAGATCGAGGCGGTGTTCCCGAAGGGCGCGGCCTCGGGCCACCGCTATGCCGAGGCGGCGCGGGCGGCGTTGAACCGCTAGGCTGCTGAGGGCGGGGGTTGGGCGCTTAGGCTGCCGTGCGTGGCTCCGGCCATGCCGGCCAGTCCCAGATACTCCGCCCCCGACAGGCCGTGGATGATGACGGAGCGGGTGACCCGGCGCGCGTTCCCGACGGTGCTCTCGGCCCAGGCGGAGAACTCACCCCGGTCGACCGGATGCGCGCCTGCCTCGAAGGCGATGCCCTGGAGCCGGACCCCGCGCAGATCTTCGGGTGTCCGGCCGGGCGGGTCCCGCAGCTTTCCGACCACGATCCTGCAGAAGGGCTTGATCATGACGATGACGGCAGCGAGGGCGCTTCCGGGCACGCCCTCGATATCGGTGATTTCACACACCAGGCCCTTTTCGACCCCCTGCGTCGCTTCCTTGAACCGGGCGATCAGCGGGCCGCGGCCGCGCTGGCTGGCGAGGGTTGTGTAGGAGACCGGAAGAAAGAGGGTCGGCTGCCTCGTATTGCCCTGTTCGGACTTCAGGCGGCTGATCCCGCGGGCAATAGTGGCGAGGTCGACCTTTTCGATGTCGACGGTCGGCAGGTTCCGCAACTCCTGCGCGGTGAGTTCCAGCTCCTCCGGCATAAGGAGGACGCGCCGCGCGATCCGGTAGCCGATCTGGGCGAAGGTCTTGAGCTCGAACACGGGTTCGAGGCGGCACGAGACGCGAAGCGTCCGGCCGTCTGCGGAGACGAAGGGGTTCCCCGGTGTCGGCTCGCTTTCGTCCCCATCCGGCAGGACCGGGCGCGGTTCGGTGCGGGCGGCCACGGTCGCATAGGCCGGGTCGATTTCCGCCGCGAAGATCCGGCCCCCGCTGAGGCTGGTGACCTCCAGAACATCGGCCGCTTCGGGCGCCGCCCCGCCGAGAAAATGAGTCAGCAGTTCGCGCAGATAAAGCAGACAGGACACCTGTGCGCTGAACTTGCCCTGGGTGGGCTGCACGACGAGATAGTCTGTCGGCGACACCCGCTGGAAATAGCCCCCGCCTTCCAGATGGCGCGTCAGGGTGCGTTCGACGTGGTGGTAGATCTGTTCCCGGCGGCCTTCCCACCGGTCGCCCAGCCGCTCGGCGATGGCGTCCAGACCGATCAGATTGATCCGGCCTTCTTCAAGCATGCCCGACGACTGAAAACGCTCAAGTGTCGGGCCGAGTTCATGGGTGAAGAAGCGCTCGACGCTCGGGCGGGCCTCCAGCCCGTCGGCGACAAGGGTACTGGCCATGAGGCCATTGAGCAGGGTTCGGATTATTTATTGGTGAAGGGATACGGCCACGCTTTCAGGTGATCAGTGCCAGCCATTCGTCCTCGGTCAGGACCGTGACGCCGTGCTTGAGGGCGTCGGCCATCTTGGAGCCCGCGCCGGGGCCGGCGACCAGATAGTCGGTCTTCTTTGACACCGAGCCGGACACCTTGGCACCGAGGGATTCGGCGCGGGCCTTGGCCTCGTCGCGGGTGAAGCGTTCGAGGGCACCGGTGAAGACCACAGTCTTGCCGGCGACCGGGGTGTCGGACTTCGGCTTCTCGGCGTCCTCGATCCGGGTCATCTCGGCGACGAGGGCGTCGACCATGGCGCGGTTGTGGGTCTCGCGGAAGAACAGGGCCAGCGCCCGGGCGGCGACCGGGCCAACGCCGGAGACGCCGGCGATCTGGCCGAGGCCTTCTGAGGGGCCTTCGTTGCGCGCCACGGCCGCCAGACGGACCAGTCCTGCCCAGTCGTCGGCGAGGGTCGCGAGGCCGCGGCGGGCGGGGGCGGCAAGGCCGGGGAAGGCGAGGGCGATCTTCTGGTCGATGGGGGCCTCGGGCCAGGGGTCGGCGGCGGGCGGCGTCGCTTCGGCGAGGGCGGCGACCACGCGGGGCGAGACGGCGTGGGTCTCGTTCAGCCGCATCCAGTCCTCGCTCGGAATGCCGTCGGCGGCGGCGAGGCAGGCGGCCTCGAAGACCGGCCAGGTCTCGAAGGCACGGGCGAGGACGATGGAGGTCTGTTCGCCGATGTCGCGCACGCCGAGACCGTAGATGAAGCGGTCCAGGGCGATGGTGCGGCGGGCGTCGATGCCGGCGACGAGGTTGCCCACGCTGGTCTCGCCATAGCCGTCCTCGGCGCGCAGGGCGTCGAGCTTTTCGGCGTCGCGGGCGAGGCGGAAGATGTCGGCGGGCTGGCTGATCCAGCCGCGTTCATGGAAGGCGATCAACTGCTTCTCGCCGAGCCCCTCGATGTAGAAGGCGCGGCGGCTGCAGAAATGCTTGAGGTGTTCGATGCGCTGGAAGGGGCAGGCCAGTTCGCCGGTGCAGCGGCGGACGACGCTCTCGACGCCCGAGGCGTTGGTCTCCTTCACCAGCGCCGTCTTCAGCGGACAGATGCAGGTGTGGGGGAAGGCCCAGGGCTCGCCGCGCCCGGGGCGGTCGGGATCGACGACGCCGAGGATCTGCGGAATGACGTCACCCGCCCGCTGCAGGGTCACCGTGTCGCCGAGGCGGACGTCGAGGCGGGCGATCTCGTCGGCGTTGTGGAGGGTGGCGTTGCGCACGACCACGCCGCCGACGGTGACCGGATGCAGGCGCGCGACGGGTGTGTGCGAGCCGGTGCGGCCGACCTGGATGTCGATCTCTTCCAGCACGGTCGTGGCCTGCTGGGCCGGGAATTTGTGGGCGATGGCCCAGCGCGGGGTGCGGGCGACGAAGCCGAGGCGCGACTGCCAGTCCAGCCGGTCGACCTTGTAGACCACGCCGTCGATGTCATAGCCGAGGCCGGCGCGGTCGCGTTCGAGCCCGGCATAGAGGCCCTGGAGGCCGGTGGCGTCCTCGACCTTTTGCGAGCGGGCATTGACCTGAAAACCCCAGTCTTCCAGCGCCTTCAGGGCTTCGGCTTGCGTATCGGCGAAAGCGGTTGAGGTCTCGCCCCAGGCGTAGGCGAAGAAGCGCAGGGGCCGCTTCGCCGTGATCGCGGGGTCCTTCTGGCGCAGGGAGCCGGCGGCGAAATTGCGGGGGTTGGCGTAGGTACGCTGGCCGTCCGCCTCGGCAGCGGCGTTGAAGGCGTCGAAGGCGTCGTTGGGGGCGTAGACCTCGCCGCGCACCTCGATGACGTCGGGCCAGCCCGCGCCGCACAGGGTCTGGGGGATGTCGGCGATGGTGCGGAGGTTGGCGGTCACGTCCTCGCCCGTCCGGCCGTCGCCGCGGGTGGCACCGCGCACGAGCTGGCCCTTCTCGTAGCGCAGGCTGGCGGAAAGACCGTCGATCTTGGGTTCGCCGACAAAGGCCACGACCTCATCGACGGGCAGCTTCAGAAAGCGACGGATGCGGGCGACGAAGTCGGTCACCTCTTCGGCGGAAAAGGCGTTGTCGAGCGACAACATCGGCACGCCGTGGCGCACCGGGGCGAACTGGCTGGAGGCGGCGGCACCGACGACCTGCGACGGCGAGGCGGCACTGGTCAGGTCGGGGAACAGGTCCTCGATCTCGAGTGCCCTGCGTTTCAGGGCGTCGTAGTCGGCGTCGCTGATCTCCGGGGCGTCCTGCCCGTGATAGAGGGCGTCGTGCCGGGCCAATTCGGCGGTCAGCCGGTCGAGTTCCTCGCCCGCGGCAGACTCTGACAGCTGATCGACGGAGGTGTCAGACATGAAGGGCTCGCCGGAGGGAATCTGGAGGTCGTTCTAGCATCGCCCGGCGCGGTTTCGAGGCCCGCCGTCTGATTGCGGCCACAGAATCCCGCATGACAGGGAGTTAAACTGACACCGCCCCGGCGCTCCGCTAGCCTCCGGCGGTCCCAAGGAGTCTCCATGCGTCACGCCCGTCTTCTCGCCCTGTCCACCGCGCTCGGTGGGGCCCTGCTGCTTTCGGCCTGCGAAAGCCTGTTCGGGCCGGAGGCGACGCCGCCGGCCGCGGCGGCGCCCGCGCCCTCGGCGATGCACACCCAGCTGCTGGAAGACGTCCGCATCCTGTCCGCCGACGCCATGCAGGGACGCGACACCGGCGCGCCGGGCGGTGAGATGGCGCGCAACTATATCGTCGGCCGGCTGGAAGGCCTGGGCGTCGTCGCCCCTCCGATGGGCCGTCTGCAGCCGTGGGAGATGCAGGGCCGCACCCGCGCCGGGCCGCGGACCTACAATGGCGTCAACGTCATCGGGGTGATCCCCGGTACCCGCGTGACCGACCGCTACATCGTGGTCACCGCCCACTACGACCATGTCGGCGTCAATGCCGAGGGCCAGGTGTTCAACGGCGCCGACGACAACGCCTCGGGCGTGGCGACCATGCTGGCGCTGGCGGCGGATCTGAAGCGACAGGCCCCGGAGCACAGCGTGCTGATCGTGGCCCTGGACGGCGAGGAGCACGGCCTGCTGGGCGCAAAGCATTTCGTCGAAGCCCCGCCGATGCCGCTCGAATCGATCGCCATGAACCTGAATTTCGACATGACGGCCCGGGCCGAGACCGACGGCAAACTGTGGGTCACGGGCACCTACCAGCACCCGACCTTCCGTCCGATTCTTGAGGGCATTCCCGCCAATGGCGCGGTCGCCCTGGCCTTCGGCAAGGACACGCCGCAGGACACCGGCGAGGACAACTGGGTCGAGGCGTCTGACCACGGGGCCTTCTACAGGGCGCAGGTGCCGTTCCTGTATCTGGGCGTGAACTACCACCCCGACTATCACCGGCCGTCGGACGATTTCGAGAAGATCACGCCCTCTGTCTTCTTCAGCGCCACCGAGCTTTCGATCGCCTCGTTCCGGGCGCTGGACGCCGCGCTGGACCGCTGAGGCTCGACACGGCCCGCGGGGCGTGATGGCTTGAACGCCGGAGGACACCATGCGCACCAGACTTCTCGCCGTCGCCGGTCTCGCGGCCATGCTCGCCGTCGCATCATGCGATCGCCCGGATACGCAAGGCGAGGCCCCGTCTGGCCCGGCCCCTGCCGCTCCGGCCGCAGCCTTCAGCCACAGCATCAGTTCGGACCTGTCCGGCTACTATATGCCGGCGAACGAGGTGCGGATCGGGAAGTGGTCGTTCGACCACATCTTCGTCGGCCAGGCGCAGGAGTTCGAGGCCTGGGAAGGCGGAAGCCGGAGCGGGACCTTCGGGCCGGTCATGCTGCAGTTCGACGACGTCACCAGCCCCATGGTGCAGACCGAGATCGGTGAGGCGCGGAGCATCACCGCGCGCGTCCTGCCGTCCACCTATGCGGTCACGGACAACCGCATCGCCTTCGAGGGCCGGTCAGCGGAGCTGGGCGCAGTCCGCTTCGAGGGCACGCTGGATCCCGGCGCCCTGGCGACGGCGCGGCGCAACCTCGGCGATGAGGGCGTGGTGGTCACGGGCCGGCTGACGGTCGGCGACGCCCCGGCGCAGGCTGTCCAGCTGCGCTGGTGGGCCGGGGACTGACCGCGCTCAATCGCCCGAGCGGATATCCAGCTTCAGCCCCATGGCCTCGGCCAGGGCCTTGCCGCGGCGGCGGGTCTGTTCGCCCAACAGGACGTCGGCGTATCCCGCTGACGCCGTCAGGACGAGGGCACCGTCCTTGACCCCGGCGCGGGCGTTGACCAGCAGCTGGGGCGAGCGGCCGGAGAGGTCGCAGGCCAGGCGGATCGCGAGACCGAGGGCACGGGCCCCCTGGCGCTGTTCCTCGCTGAGCAGGCGGGCCACCGTGGCGGGCTCGGGCGTTGCGGCAGACCCGCCGTAGCGGGCGTTGACGGCCACGGCCAGGAAGGCGCGCTCGGCATGGGTCTGGCCCGGCACCGGCGCGCGCAGCACCTGATCGAAGGCCAGTTCGACGCGGTGGTCGGGATGCAGGCGTGCGCCGAGATCGGCCAGGCGGCAGGCGGCGTCAGCGAGGATGGCGTCGCGCTCGCGATCAAACACCGGCGGCAGGGCGGCCAGAAGGGGCGCGATCCAGCCGTTCAGGGCTCCGGGCAGGGTCGGTGAAATGCCCTGCCGCGCACCGAGGGCCGAACTGCCCGCCAGCAGGGGATCGGCGGCGGCGATATCCGGCTCCAGCGCCTCGTACAGCAGGCCCTCGCGCACGCCCCATGCCGACAGGACAATGCGTTTCAGGCCCAGCCGTTCGATCAGCCCTTCAAGGACGAGGGCGGCGTGGGGCAGGGTCGCGGCGCGCTTCTTCGACAGGCCAGGCCATTTCTCCAGCGCGGTCTTCGATGCCCGGGCGATCAGCCGGGCCGTGTCCAGCACCTCGGCGGCGTCCATCGTGTACTGGTGCACGATCCGCAGGGGGTAGTCGCTGGCGCCCATATGGACCTGGGCCAGTGTCCGCCATGCACCGCCGACGGCGTACAGGGTGTCGGCCTTGAAGTCCCCGGCGGTCTTTAGGCGGTCGGCGATGGTCTGGCGCTGCCGGTCGGCGTCGAAGCCGCGCTCGTCGGCCAGGGCGAAGGGGCCGAGGGGCAGGGTGGCACCGCGCCCGACCTCGCCCGCCGTCAGGCGCACGAGCTCAAGACTGGAGCCGCCCAGATCGCCGACCACGCCGTCGGCATGGGGAATGCCGGCGAGCACGCCGAGGGCGGCGTAGCGCGCCTCTTCCTCGCCGGACAGGACGCGGATCCGGAGGCCGGTTTCGGCGGCCACCCGGTCGCAGAAGTCCCGCCCGTCCGCGGCCTCACGCACGGCGGCGGTGGCGGCGACGAAGGTGTGGGCGGGCTGAACGCCCTCGATCACGGCGGCGAAGCGTTTCAGCGCGGTCAGGGCCTGGGCGGCACCCTCCACGGACAGCCGGCCGGTCGATGCGAGGTCCCGGCCGAGGCCGGCCAGCACCTTCTCGTTGAACACCGTCCAGATGGCGCGGCCTTCGAGCCGGTACAGCACCAGACGCACCGAGTTGGAGCCGATGTCGATGGCGGCGACGTCACGCGGCGCGCCGATCGCGGAATGCAAGGCTTCCGGCATCAACGCTTCTTCCGCGACGGCTCGTAGCTGAGGTGGCCGGGCAGGGTCTTCACCTTGCGGCCGCGGCCCGAAAGGCTGGGGTTGGTCATGAAATATTTGTGCGCCGAGAAGGGCCGCTCGGGGTCGATCGGCGTGACCCGGCGGTAGCTGCCGTCCGCCTCCAGCACCCAGCTCTGGGCGTCGTCCTTGAGGTTGGCGACCATGATCTGGTCCAGCACCTGATCGTGGACGGTGGCGTTCAGCACCGGCGTCATCAGTTCGACCCGCCGGTCCAGGTTCCGGTTCATCCAGTCGGCCGACGAGATGTACAGCTTCGCCTTGTCGTGCGGCAGGTCGCGTCCGTTGGCGAAGGCGACGATCCGGCTGTGCTCAAGGAACCGGCCGACGATGGACTTCACCCGGATGTTCTCTGACAGGCCCGGCACGCCGGGGCGGAGACAGCAGATGCCGCGGATGACCAGTTCGATACGAACGCCCCACTGGCTGGCGCGGTAGAGGGCGTCGATGATCTGCGGGTCGACGAGGGAGTTCATCTTGGCCCAGATCGCCGCCGGCTTGCCCTTGGCCGCCGCCGCCATCTCCTTGCCGATCAGGTCGAGCAGGGTGGTCTTCATATTGAGCGGCGAGACGACCAGCGCCTCCAGCTCGTCGGGCTGGGCGTAGCCGGTGATGTAGTTGAACACCCGCGAGGCGTCGCGGGCCAGGGCCGGTTCGCAGCTGAACAGCGACAGGTCGGTGTAGATGCGCGCCGTGATCGGGTGATAGTTGCCGGTGCCGAAATGGCAGTAGGTCTTGAGGCCGTCGCCCTCGCGCCGGACGACCACGCTGAGCTTGGCGTGGGTCTTCCATTCGACGAAGCCGAAGACGACGTGGACGCCCGCGCGCTCCATGGCCCGGGCCCAGCGCAGATTGGCCTCCTCATCGAAGCGGGCCTTGATCTCGACGAGAGCGGTGACGTTCTTGCCGTTCTCGGCCGCCTCGATCAGGGCGGCGACGATGGGGCTGTCCTTGGAGGTCCGGTAGAGCGTCTGTTTGATGGCGATGACGTTGGGATCGCGGGCGGCCTGGCGGAGGAACTGGACCACCACGTCGAAGCTCTCGAACGGGTGGTGGATCAGCATGTCCTTCTCGCGGACCGCCGCGAAGATGTCGCCGCCGTTGTCGCGGACGCGTTCAGGATAGCGCGGCTCGTAGCCCTTGAACTTCAGCTCCGGGTGTCCCGAGGGAATGAGCTCCGCCAGCTGGGCAAGGCCCAGCATGCCGTCGACCAGAACGATGTCCTGCGGCGCCGCGTCCAGCTCGTTGGTTATGAAGGTGCGCAGATCGTCGGGCATGGAGGCCTCGATCTTGATCCGCACCACCGATCCGAGGCGGCGCTGCTTCAAGGCCTCCTCGAACTCCATGACGAGGTCCTCGGCCTCTTCCTCGATCTCGATGTCGCTGTCGCGGATCAGGCGGAAGACGCCGCGCTCCAGGACGTCGCAACCCGGGAACAGGTGGTCGATGAAGAGCATCAGCAGGCTCTCCAGCGTCAGATAGCGTTTGCGCCCCGGGGTCGAGCGACCGTCGGTGGCCAGCGGCCAGAAGCGCTTCACCTGGGTCGGCACGGGGACGAGCGCGTAGAGGGTGCGGTTGTCCGACCGCCGCTTCAGCTTAAGCGCCAGCGAGAAGCCGAGGTTGGGCAGGAAGGGGAAGGGGTGGGCCGGGTCGATCGCCATCGGCGTCAGCACGGCGAACAGCTGGTTCAGGAACTCGGGCTCCAGCCGCTCGCGCTCGGTCTTGGTGATGCGGGCGGCGTCGACGACCTCGATCCCCACGCCCGTCAGTTCCTTGCGCAGCTTGCGCCAGCGGCGCTGCTGTTCAGCCATCAGCCCGCCGGCCGCGACATTGACCTTGTCCAGCTGCTCGGCCGGGGTCAGGCCGTCGGCGGAGAGGACGCGCACCCGTTCACGCACCTGGCCCTTGAGGCCGGCGACCCGGGTCATGAAGAATTCGTCGAGGTTGTTGGCCGAGATCGACAGGAAGCGCAGCCGCTCGAGCAGCGGGTGGCCCGGATTGGCGGCCTCTTCCAGCACCCGGCCGTTGAACGCCAGCCACGAAATCTCGCGGTTGAAGAAGCGCGTCGGCGAGGCCATCAAGGCCTCGGACAGCTCAAGCTGGGGCGCGCGCGAGGACGGGACCTCCTCGCCGGTGGTCGTGTCGCTGATCGCCGTATCGCTCATGTGACCGGTTCTGGCCCGGCGCGACGATGGCCGCAACCTTGCTGTGACAAAGGAAAACGCCGCCCGACCCGGGGGTCGGACGGCGTTTCCTCCGTATACTGATGGCTTACCAGCGCCAGGCGTCGAAGATGACGTCGATGATGTAGCCGTCGTATTCGTCGATCAGATAGATGTGGTTGTCGACCAGCACCCAGCGCGTGCCCTCGGGCGGATAGCCGAGGCCATAGGTGCGCCAGTCATTCAGCTGGTAGCGCCAGAAGATCGACGGCAGGTAGTCGCCGACATGATAGCGCTGGCCCCAGTAGTTCCGCGGCACCTGGTAGTAGCCATAGCCCGGCGCGAAATAGAAGCCGATGCGAAGGCCGTTGTAGCCGCGGAACCGGCGGTCGTTACGCCACCAGTCGCTGCGATGGCTGCGATCCCAGCTGCGCCGCCATTGGTCGCCGTTGAAGCGATTGCGGAACTCCCGGTACTCGCGCCGATCCTGACGCCGTTCGGAACGGTCCTCGCGACGATCCCGACGGTCATCACGGCGATCCCAGCGGTCGTCACGCCGGTCATCCCGGCGGTCCCAGCGGTCGTCGCGACGATCATCGCGGCGATCATCACGGCCTCCGCGAGGGTCCTGGGGACGGTCGGGCCTGTCAGGACGGTCGGGCCGGCCGCCGCCGCCGCCAGCACCGCCACCGCCGCCGGGGTTGGGCCGGTCAGGACGATCCGGTCTGTCGGGGCGATCGGGACGCCCGCCGCCACCACCCGCGCCACCGCCGCCGCCGCCGGCACCGGGGTTGGGCCGGTCAGGACGATCGGGTCGGTCGGGTCGATCGGGACGTCCGCCGCCGCCACCCGCGCCACCGCCACCGCCGGCACCCGGGTTCGGCCGGTCAGGACGGTCAGGTCTGTCAGGACGATCCGGCCGTTCAGGGCGTCCGCCGCCGCCACCCCGGTCGATGAGCGGCGGGGCCGTGGGCCGGTCAGGGCGATTGTCGCCGCCGCTGCGTTCGCCGGCCGGCCGTTCCGGTCGGTTCGGTCTGTCGGGGCGAGCTTCTTCCCCGTCCTGGTTCGAGGCACCGCGGCGGCCCCCGCCCCGTTCGCCGTCCTGGGCCAGCGCCGTCAGCGGCGCCATGGCCGGAACGGCGAGGGCCATGATCGCGGCGGCCATCATCAATGAGCGTTTCATTCTCGTCTTTTCCCCGCACGTCCCTGTCAGACGGCTTGATGTTACGGTCGCGCTTTCATCATGAACCGTGACTGAACAGACGGTGCCATTGCAAGCGGCTGGCCAGATACGAAAACGCCCCGCGAGCCGGAGCCCGCGGGGCGTATGGTCGATCCTCGATCGGGGCCTAGTAGACGCCCGACAGAACGCTGGCGATCAGGCCGGTCGCGATGGCGATCAGCACGATGTCATTGCCGGCATGGACGTAGCGATAGCCACGCGGCGCCGGGCGCAGGTCGTAGGCGTACGGGTCGCGCACATAGTAGTTGCGATAGGCGGACGGCAGATAGTGTCCGCGCTGCCAGCGCTGGCCGTAGTAGCGCGGCTCGACGCGGTAGTAGCCGTAGCTCGGTGCGTACCAGTAGCCGTTGCGGGCACCGCGGTAGTCGCGGAAGTCGTTGCGGCCGCGCCACCAGTCGCGATTGCTGCGGTCCCAGCGCTGTTCGCGGCGATGGTCTTCGCGGCGCTCTTCGCGGAAGTCGCGGCGGTCGTCGCGGCGATCCTGACGGTATTCGCGGCGGTTGTCGTATTCGCCCTGGCGCCAGTCGCGACGATCGTCGCGCCGCTCCCGGCGGAAGTCCTGACGGTCGTCGCGGCGGTCTTCACGATAGTCACGGCGGTTTTCGCGGCGGTCGCCCCGGTCCTGGGCCTGGGCGGCCATGGGGGCAGCGGTGGCCAGTACCAGTCCGAGCACGGCGGCCTTGGTCAAGCGGTTCATGATCACTCTCCAACTGGGGGGACGGCGACGGCAAACCGGGTCCGGCCCGTTAATCATGCGCCACCGTCTCGCCGCGCGCATGAACTCTCCCTGAACGCGAATGTCAGGATCGGCGGCCCGGCATTGCGCGCGCGTGGCCGCCCTCCCACCTGTGATCCAGCTTCACAGGACCCCCTCCATGACCGCCCCGATCGAACTCTGGTACTGGCCCACGCCCAACGGCTGGAAGATCTCCATCGCCCTGGAGGAGATGGGCCTGCCCTATGAGATGAAGCCGGTGAACATCGGCGCGGGCGAGCAGTTCGGGGCGGCCTTCGAGGCCATCAGTCCGAACGGCCGGATGCCGGCCATCGTCGATCCGGACGGGCCGGATGGCCAGCCGCTGTCGATCTTCGAGTCCGGGGCCATCCTGCAACACCTCGGGGTGAAGTCCGGGCAGTTCTATCCGCAGGACCCGCGCGGCAAGGCCGAGGTCGATCAGTGGCTGTTCTGGCAGGTCGGCAGGCTGGGGCCGATGGCGGGCCAGACGCATCATTTCCGGCAATACGCCCCGGCCATCGTCAGGGATCAGCGACAGATCGCCTATGGCGTCCGCCGCTATACGGACGAGACGCACAGGCTCTATGGCGTGATGGACCGGCGGCTGGCGGACCGTGACTATCTGGCGGGCGACTACTCCATCGCCGACATGGCGGCCTGGCCGTGGATCCTGCCGGAGCTGCAGGGACAGGACCTCGGCGAGTTCCCGAACCTCAAGGCCTGGATGGAGCGGGTCGGTGCCCGGCCCGCCGTGATCGCCGGCCGGGCCCTTGGTGAAGAGATGCGCCGCAACCTCGCCTCGTCGGGCAAGGCCGCCGAGGCGGCCCGCAAGGTGCTGTTCGGACAGCGGGCGCGGTAACCCTTCGTAAGGCTCCCGGTCATGCTCTGTTAGCAGGTGTGAATCAGGGATTTCCGAACTATTTCAGAGGTCTGAACAAGGGCGGAGTATTCGGTCGAACTGTACTGAAAAGGCCCGTCACGGCCCCCGCTGTTAACTTTACCTTCAAACCGCGGGTATTTGATCGCGTCTCAGAGGACGGGGCCAGAAAGGCGCCGGTTCGGGAGATACGGTGATGAACGCGCAAGAAATGGCGCCCACGGCCAACGAAGAGCAGGGCCTGCCCCTGCCGACCGCCGACATGAGCGGTGATGACCTTTTCCGGTTGGGCATGATGTATTCGAGCGGCCAGGGCGGTTGCCCCATGGACCGCGTCTCGGCCCACATGATCTTCAACCTGGCCGCCATGCAGGGAAGCATCGAAGCGCGCGTCTATCGCCGCGAGATGAGCCAGGAGATGGAGCAGGACGAGATCGCCGAAGCCCAGAAGGCCGCGCGCCGCTGGATCGACGCGGGCGTGGTCTCGCTGGCCGCCTGAGGATCGCCGTCAGGCGCCGCGATCAGCGGGCCTGACGGGTGACGCGCACCGCGACCTCGTTGCGGCGAAGCGGCGGCAGGGTCCAGGGCGGGTCATAGAACCAGACGACCGGATCGCCCGCAGCCGCCCAGCCGCTGCCGGTCAGGGCGGCGTCCAGTTCGGCTTCCTTTGCGGCGACCGCCCGGGCGGATCCCAGCCCGGAAAAGCGCAGCACCGCATAGGTCTCGGCCGGAACCACGGCCAGAACGACGGCCGGGTCCCGTGGCACGGGCAGGCTGGCCATCGTATATTCCGACGGCATGAAGAACTGGATCGTCCAGCGGTCCTGCCCCACCGCCCCCTGGGCGACGGGCGCGGTCATGGCGATGCTCTGTGACCGGCCCGATGCTCCCTCGCCCGCCTGGGCGACCGGGGCCGTCATGGCGATGCTGGTCCGGGCCGTATTGCCCCCGAAAATGTAGCCGGCCAGTCGCTGGAAGCCGCGATTGCGCGCCGCCTCGCTGGAACCCGTGACCACGGTCTGGGCGGCAATTCGCTCACCATAGGTGCGGATCTCGACGGCACCGACGCGCGCCACCTCCGTAAAGGCCGGCTCCTCGGTGCCGGAGCGAACGCCGACGGTCGAACAGGCGGAGGTCAGCAGGGCCGCAGCCACGGCGACGATTTTCGATTTCATGATCGTGCGGTCCATACCTTGAGTGCGCCCCCTACATGGGGCTGATCGCGTCGCTTCGCCCGTGTCCATCTTGTCGCAGACCGGTGTTCAGTCTTTGCCGATCCCGGCATGGGGCGAGAGAGAGGCGAACTCGGCGGGCGTCCGGGTCATCCGGGCCTGGATGGCGGCCAGAATGTCCGCCGTGTTCCAGATGGAGCTCTGCATCACCGCCACCCATTCCAGCCCTTCGGCGACCGTGTGATCCCGCGCATAGGTGACCGCGGCCTTGGAGCCGGAAATCGCCAGCGGGGCCTTGGCGGCGATGGCATGGGCCATCTCCAGCGCGGCGGCCACCAACGCCTCTGCGTCGGGCAGGACCGCATTGACGAAGCCCAGGCGCTCGGCCCGGTCGGCCGTGAGCGACGTGCCGAGATAGGCCAGTTCGCGAACTACGGCTTCGGGCAGGACATAGGGGAGGCGCTGCAGGCTGCCGACATCGGCCATCATGCCGATATTGATCTCCTCGATGCGGAAGTAGGCACCCGCCGCCGCCAGCCGCAGGTCACAGGCGGAGACCAGGTCCAGCCCCGCGCCGACGCAGGCCCCCTGGACGGCCGCGATCACGGGGAACCGCACCTTCTCGACCCAGGTCAGCGTGTCCTGCAGGTCCCGCGCGGCCTGATGGAAGGCCTGCCGCTGGGCGGGCGTGTCGGTCTGGAGGATGGCTCCGCCCGAGAAGACCGAGATGTCCATGCCCGCGCAGAAATTGCGGCCCTCGCCCGAGATGACCAGGGCGCGGACCTCGCCCGTCGCATCCAGCGCCTTCAGCGCGGGACCGAAGTCGCGCCAGAACGACAGGTCCAGGGCATTGGACGCTTCCGGGCGGGACAGCCGCAGATGGGCGACGGCGCCGTCGCGGGTGATTTCGAAGGCCGACATGGGTCTTTCGCTCCTGTGCGGAATCTGCGTCTTTGGCGTCTCAAGCGTTTTCTATTGAAACCAACCGGGAGCCAAGTCTCATGTCACTTCAGGGCAAGACGCTGTTCATCACGGGTGCCAGCCGCGGCATCGGACTGGCCATCGGGCTGAGAGCGGCGCGCGACGGGGCCAATGTGGTCATCGCCGCCAAGACGGCCGAGGCGCACAAACACCTTCCCGGCACCATCTATTCGGCGGCGGCCGAGATCGAGGCCGCCGGCGGACAGGCCCTGCCCCTGATCGTCGACGTGCGCGACGAGGCCTCGGTGATGGCGGCGGTTGAGGCCGCGGTGGCGCGGTTCGGCGGCATCGACATCTGCGTCAACAACGCCTCGGCCATCCAGCTGACCGGCACCCTGGCCACCGACATGAAACGCTATGACCTGATGCACCAGGTCAACGCCCGCGGGACCTTTCTTGTCTCCAAGGCCTGTATCCCGCACCTGAAGCAGGCGCAGAACCCGCACATCCTGGCCCTGTCGCCGCCGCTCGACCTGTCGCCGCACTGGTTCGGGCCGCACGTGGCCTACACCATGGCCAAATACAGCATGAGCCTGGCGATGCTGGGCATGGCGGAAGAGTTCAAGGAGGATGGCATCGCCTGCAACGCCCTGTGGCCGCGCACCGGTATCGCCACTGCCGCCATCGAATTTGCCCTGACCGGCAAGGCGGGGCTGGCCTTCTGCCGCACGCCCGAGATCATGGCCGACGCCACCCACGCCATCTTCACCAGCCCGTCGCGCGAGCTGACCGGCCGGTTCCTGATCGACGACAGCTTCCTGTACGAGCGCGGCGAGCGTGACTTCGACCGCTACAGCGTCGAGCCGGGCAAGCCTTTGATGCCGGACTTCTTCGTCCCCGCGGACAGCACGCCGCCGCCGGGCGTCACGGTCGGCTAGAACTGCTGATACTGCCCGCCGATGGCGTAGCTGAAGCCGATCGGCAGGGCGTTGCGGAACAGGCTGATGAAGTTGGCCACCTCGCCGAGATTCGAGCGCGGGACGAAGATGATGTCGCCGCGGCGGAGCGCGATGACCTCGCCGCGCCGGGGGCGCAGGTCGGCCGCGCGCATCATGCGCACGCCGCCCCGGCCACGCCGGATGAGGGCCACTTCGCCCTGTTTGGCGGTCGGCAGGAAGTCGCCGGCCTGGATGATGGCCTGATAGGCGTCGAGGTCGCCGTTCATCTCGATCATGCCCGGCGTGCGCACCTCGCCGCCGACCCAGACGCGGATCGGTCCGGCCGTCTTCAGTGTCACCTCCACCACCGGCCGGCGCAGCTGGCTGGCAAAGGCAGCGGAAGCGTCGGCCTCGACCTCGGCGATGGTGCGGTCGGCGGCCATGATCTGGCCGACGAGGGGCAGGGAGATGCGGCCGTCCGGGCCGATCCGCTGGGTGCGGGTCAATTCGGAGGCGGTGGGGGTGGCGATCTCGATCTCGTCGCCGGGATAAAGGACGTATTCGGGCTCGGCCTCGGACCAGTCAGCGAAGCCGATCTCGGGGAAGGAGGTCCGGCCCGGGGCCTGGACCCGGTTGTCGCTGCCACGACCACTCTGCGGCAGGGGCATGCGCGAGCCGTAGTCGTCTCCGCCGCCGAGCCCCGGCATGTTGGGGAGTGCCGGCACGCCGCCGCAGCCGCTGACCATCGCACCGGCACCGACAAGGCCCAGCAGCAACAGACGGCGGTCGATGGACATGGGGACTCACTCCGCGAAAACAGCGTTGAGGGCAGGGTCGGTGCTTATGGGTAACCAGTGGTTAACGCCGCTGCTCCAAGGCTGAACATCCAGGTTCAGTACGATGGAATCAGTCCGCCCCTCATGCGCACGTCGGCCTACACGACAGTCCGCCCGCGCTACGGCTTCTCGGATGTCGTCGGCCTGCTTTTCCGCGAAACCCTGCTGATGGTCGTGATCTTCCTGGTGGTGTTCGCCATCGGCACGGCGGCGGTCCTGACCCTGAAGAAGAGCTACACCGCCACCGCCAGCGTCTATGCCGGTGCCGGGCAGGAGTATGTCTACCAGTCCCGGGTCGGCCAGATCGATCCGAGCCAGCCGCTGGAAGCGGACGCCGTGGCCGGCGTTGAGGCGCGGATCCTCGGCAGTCTGGCGGTCAAGCGCCGGGCCATTCGCGCCGTCGGGGCTGACACGGTGCTGGGGCCGAAGGCGACGGGTACGCCGGCGGAGAAGGAAGCCGCCGCGCTGAAGGTCCTCGACAGCGCCCTCGGTGTCAGCGTCACGCCGGGCAGCGCCATCATCGCCGTGTCCTATGAATCCGATGATCCGGTCCGTGCGGCCCAGGTGCTGAATGCCGTCGTCGATCAGTATCTGGTCCAGCGGCGGCTCGCCTTCCAGGGCTCGACCACCCCGGCCTACGCCGCCCAGCGTGAGGCGTTCGAGACCGACCTCAACACGGCCGACGAGGCCTACAACGCCTTCCTGGCGTCCAATGACATCGGCGACTTCGCCACCTTCAAGGCCAGCCTCGCCGCCAGCTATCAGACCACCCAGGCCGAGGCCCTGTCGCTGCGCGCCCAGCTGAACCAGGCGACCCAGCGGTTGTCGACGCTCGAGGCCCAGCTGGCGCAACAGCCCGCCGAGGTGGTGCTGCAGCAGGACCTGAACATTTCGGCCCAGGACCAGATCCTGACGCTGCGCACCCAGCGTGAGGCGCTGCTGTCGCGCTATACGCCCGAGGCCCAGCCCGTGCGGGACATCGATCAGCAGATCGCCGACCTGCAGGCCTATGTGGCCACCGGTACCACGGTCGGGCCCAAGGAGGTCCGCACCGGCCCCAGCACCATCTTCACCGAGATCGAGACCGCCCGGATCACCGCCGCCGCCGACCGCGACGGTCTCGCCGCCCGGCTGGCCGTGGCCGAGGGGCAGCTGAGCCAGCTGCGCTCGCGTCTGGCCGAGATGACCCGGCTGGAATCGACCAACGCCAATCTGGCCGGCAATCGCGAGGTCCTGACGACCCTGGTCCGCGACTTCCAGCAGCGCGAGAGCGCCGCCCGTGCCGACAGTGCCCTGGTCGCCGCCGGCGCGGACAACGTCAATGTGATCGAGCGCGCCGAGGCCCCGACCCGGGGCACCAGCCTGAAGGCACCGCTGCTGGCGGTGGTCTTCCTGTTCGCCGCGTTCACCGCCCTGTGCGTCGGCCTGCTGCGCGTGTTCACGCGCCGGGGCTATGTGACCCCGGCCTCGACCGGACGGACCCTCGAGATGCCCGTCCTGGCCGTCGCCCCGATGAAGGCCCGATGACCCTGCCCGTGTTAGCGTAGGAGCCTGTAACGGGCGCGTAGCGATTCGATGGTCGATCTGACATCCGAAATGGCGGCTCTCTGGGCTGCGCTGGGACCGGCGCGGGGCCATCGCGGCCGCGTGGTCCAGATCGCCGCCGCCTCCTCGGGCGAGGGCGTTTCCACGGTCGCCCGCGAATACGCCCGGCTGGCCGCCGTACGCGCCCGCCGGCCCGTCTGGCTGATCGACGCCGACCTGGCCCAGCAGGGCCAGATGGAGGCCGTCGCCAGCGAACCCGATCGCTTCGGCACGCTCGGCAAGGCCGCCATCGCCACGCCCGACGGCTCGATCTTCTTCGCCGTGACCCCCCGCATCATGGATCGAGCAGGCAAGCCCGTGCATCCGGCCCGGCTGATGAGCGCCCGGCCCTGCCTCGGCGGGCGGCTGTGGGTGACCCGGTTCGCGGCCGAACATCTGCGCTCCGGTCAGCGGGCCGAGGCGGTCAGCGACGCGCGCTACTGGGATGCCCTGCGCAAACATGCCGACACGGTGGTGATCGACGCCCCCGCGGCCGACCGCAGCGACCTGGCCATCACCCTTGCTCCCTATGTCGACGCCACGGTTCTGGTGGTGGCGGCGGAGAGCGGGGCGGCCAATGAGCCGTTGATGCTGCGCGACGAGATCGAGGCGGTGGGCGGCAAGATCGCCGGGGTGGTCGTCAACCGCTCGACCTACAATCCGCCGGCCTTTCTGAAGCGGCTGACCGGCTAGACCTTCGCCGCGTCCAGTCGGGCGACTTCCCGCGCGCCATAGAAGTGCGGCTCGAACCCCTTCATCCAGAACAGCTTTCCGACGCCGCGCGCGGTGCGGTCGTACATCTCGGCCCGCTTCGGGCTGGCGATGAGGGTCAGGGCGGCGGAGGCCGCGCCCCAGACGGCGGTCTGGGCCGCGCCGATCGCCATCCAGCGCGCCACGCCGGACCAGTTTCGCGCCGCCGCCGCCGTCTGGCTGGGGCCCTGGCCGTAGGCGAAGGCGCGGGCGAGGGCGTAGTTCAGGGTCGCGCGGTGGGCCGGAGCAAACTCCTCGACCCAAGCGTCCGCGGCCCAGCCGAAACGGCCGCCACGGGCGGCCAGCGCCGCGAACAGGGCGTCGTCCTCGCCGCCCGCCTGGTCCGTGCCCGCGTCGAACGGCGCCGGGCCGGGGAGGGCGGTGGCGCGTAGCATCAGCGAGTTGCCGCACCCGTACGGGTGGTCGACCAGCCCGCTGTGCGCGGGTCCCTCGCGGCCGAAGAACCGTTCCAGCCAGGGCTTGAGCCAGGGCGCGGCGTCGGGGGCCCGGCCCGTGATCGGACCGAAGACGACGTCGGCACCGGTGTCTTCGCGGGCCTTGAGCAGCGCGGCGAGCCAGCCGGGCGAGGCGGCCTCGTCATCGTCGAGGAAGGCGATCAGGGGCGCGTCCGTCGCGGCGAGTCCGGTGTTGCGCGCCGTGGCGACCCCGGGGCGGGGCGCGTGCACATAGTTGAGGGGCCAGGGGGCGCTGGACCGGAGGGCGTCAACGGTCGCCGCCGCTGATCCGAGCGGGTCGTTGTCGACCACGACGATCGCGGTCACCCGGTCTGCGACATGGGTCTGGACGAAGAGCGAGCGCAGGGCGCGCGTGAGGCTTTCGGGCCGTCTGAGGGTCGGGACGATGATCGCGACGTCCGCCATCAGACGGCGTCCGCATAGAGGGCGGCGCGGTACAGGCGCAGCGAGAAGGCACGGGCACCGACGGGTAGCCAGGTCGCATCAGCGCCACGCCGCATCATCCTGCGCAGCTTCGGCAGGCCGGGGAGCCGCTTCAGCAGCCGGGCCGCCTTGTAGCTGGGATAGGCGGCGACGATCGCCGGATGGCGCTCGGCCATGCGGGCGAAATTCGGGGCAGACTGTTCGTATTTGCCGGCGAGGGCCGCGACGGTGTCGAGCCCCATGTGGGTGGCGGCGTTGTCGAGATGGACGACGCGGAACCTGAGCGAGACCCGCATGGCCCATTCGACATCCTCCCAGCCCCAGCCGGTGAAGCCGGGGTCGAAGGCCTCGGACTCGAACACGTCGCGGCGGACCAGCAGATTGGAGGTGTAGACGTATTTCTCGGGCTGTCTGGCCCGCTCGGTATACGGCACGCACTCCGACTTCGCGGCCATGGCGCGGTGGACGGCGAAGCGGGCGTCTGTGGGGGCCTGCAACAGGGAGAAGCCGCCGAAGGCCACGGCCGGGTCCTCGCGCGCGGCCAGATCGGCCCAGTCGCGCAGGAAGCGTCGGTGATCGGGCCGCATGTCGCTGTCGAGGAACAGCAGGCTGCCGCCGCGCGCGGCCGAGGCCAGCCGGTTGCGCCCGATCGAACGGCCCGCATTAGCGGGCAGGGTGATGAGGCGGACGGGCAGCGCCATGGCCTTGATCTGCGCCGTCAGCCGGGCGGTCAGGGCGGCATCGCGGGTGCCGTCGTCCAGCAGGACGATCTCGACCGCGCCGGCGACCGAGGCGGCCTCCTCGTCGAGCAGGCCCAGCAGTTCCGCCGGATCGTCGCGCAGGAAGGGGATCAGCACCGAGACGGCGGGCTTCGCCGCCTTCCAGGTGGGGCTGTCGGTCATTCTGGCCCGCGCGCTCATGCCGCCGCTCTCCGAAGTCCGCGCCCGGCCATGAGCCCGAGCGCCACGGTCCGCACGCCGGCGGCATTCAGGGTCAGGGCCGCCGCCGCATAGACGATCGCCCCGACGCCGGCGTCGAGGATCAGTTCACCGAGGCCGCCGATCGCGGGCAGCCGCGAGACCACCAGGGCCATGATGCCCGTGGCGACACCGCACCGGGCGAGGCTTTCCCACGGGATCGGCAGGGCCACGACGCGTCGTCCGATCAGCAGGGTCGCGACCATGCCGAGGCCGAAGCTGGCCGCCGTCGCCCAGGCGGCCCCCATCAGGCCGAAGCGCGGCACCAGGATCAGGTTCAGGATCACGTTCAGGCCGGCGGGGACGGCCATGGCGAGCAGCAGCCGCCGGGTCTTCTTGCCGAGGGTGAAGGCCTGGCCGAAATAGTAGGCGGTGAGGCCGAACAGCAGGGCCGACAGGGCGATCCACGGCGTCACACTGGCCGCGGCCGTGCGAAGCTCCTCGCCGATCAGCACCTCGGACAGCGGCCGCGCCACCAGCGCCACGCCGGCCGCCGCGGGCAGGCCGATCAGCAGGAAGGTCGACAGCTGTTCGCGGGCGGCGACCTTGAGCCGGTCCATCCCGCCGCGCTCGAGCGCCATGACCAGCGCCGGCTGGCCGGCCGTGCCGAGCCACAGGAACAGGACGTCCAGCGTGCGGTTCGCGATGGAATAGCTGGCGTGATAGGCGCCCACCGCCGCCTCGCCGAGATACGCATCGAGCACGAAGCGATCGGTCGAGGACAGCACCACGGTCAGGGCCAGGGAGGCGGCAATCGGATAGCCGTACATCGCATAGTCCCGCACCCGTCCGGCTTCGAAGGCACCGCCGCGCGCCTGTTTCAGCTCGCCGGGCAGGACGAAGGGCAGGGCGGCCAGGGGCGCGAGCCCGAGGCCCAGCAGGGGGGCTGCTGCCCCCGCGCCCGCAAGCGCGAAGCCGACACCGATGGCCAGACCGCCCGCGGTCACGGCCATGTCGAGCCGGGCCGACTTCGCCACCTCGCCTTCGGCGCGGAACCGCTCCTGCGCCAGTTTGACCATCGATCGTGCCGGAGCGCCGGCGAGGCCGACCGCGAGGGCCAGTTTGAACAGGGGATCGGTGGGCAGGAGCCAGACCACAAGGCCGGTCACCACAAGGAAGCCGGCGCTGAGGACGAAGGCGGTGCGATACAGGCTGGCGAAATGGCCCTGGGCCGCGCCGGGCGTCTGGGCCGCCCAGAAGCGGGCCATGGCCGCCTCCAGCCAGCTGAACACCGCCACATGGGCCAGGGTCATGACCGAGAAGGCCAGGGCGTAGCGGCCGAAATCCTCCGGACTGAGCAGGCGGGTGAACAGGATGATGGCCAGGAAGCCGACCACACCCTGCACGATATTCGCGGGCAGATAGCCCCAGACGCCGCGCCAGAACATCAGCGGGCCTCGCTCAACGGATCGCCGCGCGGTCGCCCAGCAGGACCGGCACAGTGATGGCCATGATCCACAGATCCATCCACAGGGACTGGCGCTCGATATAGTCGACGTCGAGCTGCACCCGACGGCGCACGTCCTGGGCGGTGTGCAGCGGGCCGCGCGAACCGTTGACGGCGGCCCAGCCGGTCATGCCGGGCTTGATGCGGTGGCGATGGGCATAGTCGGCGACCAGACGGGCGCTCTCGACGTGGCCGGTCTTCATGCCGATGGCGTGCGGGCGGGGGCCGACCAGTGACATCTCGCCGGCGATCACATTGAGCAGCTGCGGCAGTTCGTCGAGGCTGGTCTTGCGGATGAAGCGACCGATACGGGTCACCCGGTCATCGTCATGGGTGACCTGCCGGCTGGCGGTCGCGTCGGCGGCCTCCTGCCTCATCGAGCGGAATTTCCACACCACGATTTCCTCGTGGTTGAAGCCGTGGCGGCGCTGGCGGAAGAAGATCGGGCCCGGGCTGTCAAGCCGTATGGCGAGCGCAATCAGCGCCATCACGGGCGCCAGCAGGACCAGGGCGATCAGGCCGAGAATCATGTCCTGAAGCCGCTTGTTGAAGGCCCGGCGATCGTCGTCGGCCGGTCCCTGGACGTCGGCCAGCGGCGCCGCCGCCAGACGGTCCAGCGCCGACTGTGTTTCAGCCATGCCATCGGGTTCGACCAGCAGGGTGACCTCGTGGGGCAGGGTGCGCAGGGTGGCGTTGAGTTCGCGCACCCGCGCCTCGGCCCGCGGGTCGATGGCGAGGACGATGCGATCGACGTAGGGGGTCATCTTGTGGGTCAGCAGATCGGCCGCCGTGCCCAGCACCGGCACACCCTCGATGGCGCGCGGGCTGCGTGCCATCCGGTCGTCGAAAATGCCCAGGACATTGAGGTCGCGCCGCTTGAGCGCCTCGCGGATGAGGGACTCGGCGTGGCGGGTCGCCCCGACCAGCACGATATTGGGCGTCAGCGCACCTGAGGCCCGCCAGCGGCCGACGAGGTCGCTCCAGCCGATATGCAGGGCGTTCAGGGTGATCAACATCAGACCGGCCCAGACGAGATAGGCCGGGACCTGCGCCGCCGTTCCGCCCAGGACCCAGCCGGAGCCTATCGCGACAAGCGCGCCCGCCCCGACCAGGGCGGCGACCGAGGCCAGATGCCCGGCCGTCTTCTGACCGCGCGCGAACCGGTAGCGGCCCAGTGATCGCATCAGTCCAAGGACCGTGGCTGCGCCGAGGGCGAACGGCAGGACCCGCGAGACCTCGGCATGGACCAGCGTGCCCGGGGCGGTGGCCCAGGCGCACAGAAGGCTGACGGCGACCACGGCCAGGGTGTCAAAAGCGCGGAAATAGTGGGCTGCGAGCCGCGAGGCATGCCGCTGCCGCGCGTTCAGCCAGACCTCAGGGCGGAAGGGACCACGGCGCGCTTCGGCGTCGGCGACGGCTTCCGGCGGCGCGGACACGGCCGCAGCGGCGAGGGCCTGAAGCCCTGTCGCGTCCATCCCGCCGGTTTCCAACCGGGCGGCATCGAACGAATGGCGGCGGACGGCTTCGGTCATGGGGCTCTTGGCGAGGGACTTCCCGGGCACCATGCACGCCCGCCCTCACTGTCCCGTTAACGCAGAGTCATTCTCCTGCGCCGTGCGTGTTGACCGTTGCGCCGGTCGGTTTGCTCGGCTAATCACGCCGCCTGCCGGAGACGTGGCCGAGTGGCTGAAGGCAACGGTTTGCTAAATCGTCGTACCCTGTAAGGGGTACCCAGGGTTCGAATCCCTGCGTCTCCGCCAGAAACCTCCTTCACGCTTGAGGTGGTCCGGTCGATCTTCGCGGACACACAATACCGCACCAATGGTTGTGACGGTCCGCTCAGCTCATCTTTCGGTGTGCCGCTCCACGCCGCTGATTTCCTTAGTGGACAGTTGACCCCCTGCGTGTTGCAGTCGTCTTGCCGAGCGTCGTGCAGCGCTCTGCGGCTTCCACCTTGAGCTGTGCCGATTCCTGAACTGGCAAAACGCCCCATGATCCGCTTTCTGCTCATCTCGCCCAGCCCGCCCTGGGATGCGGACTTTGCCGGGCTCATCGACGCGGACGGGTCCGCGGTCGCGCGCGTCCCGCCGACGGCCATTGCGACGGTCGCCGCCTTCGCGCCACCGGGCATCGAGGTCATCCTGCAGGACGAAACCCTCAAGCCGATTGACTTCGATTTCGAGGCCGACGTGATCGGTGTCACGGCGAACGTCTCCCAGCTGGCACGTGCCCGATGGATCGCAGAGGGCTATCGCAAGAAGGGGCGTATCGTTGTCGTCGGCGGGCCTCACATCACCCTCGACCCATCGGCATTCGACGGCCTCTGCGACGTGGCCGTTACCGGTGAGTTCGAAGGCGTGGCCGCGGCCTTCTACGCGGACATGCTGGAGGGCGCACTGAAGCCGCTTTACGCCGGCGGACGCCCCGACCTCAGCGCCTCGCCGGTGCCGGCCTGGGATCTCTACGACAACGACCGCGCCATGATCGGCATCGCGCAGACGAGCCGGGGCTGCCCGTTCGAATGCAATTTTTGCGACGTCATCCAGTATGTTGGCCGCGCTCAACGTCACAAGACCAACGACCAGGTCATCGCCGAGGTCCAGAAGCTCTACGACGTGGGTTACAACCGCATCTTCCTGGCGGACGACAATTTCACCGTCTATCGCAAGCGAGCCGCAAGCCTTCTCGAAGTGCTGGCCGCCTGGAATGGTCGTGACGGGCGCGGGTATGTGACCTTCCACACCCAGGTGTCGATCGACATCGCAGCCGACGACCGCATGCTGAATCTCTGTGCAGAGGCCGGTTTGACGAACCTGTTCATCGGCGTGGAGACGGTCAACGAGGAGAGCCTCAAGGAGAGCCTGAAGAGACAGAACGTCGCCGTGGACGTTCGTGCGCGCATCGACAATGTGGTGGCGCACGGGCTGGAGCCTGTCGCGGGCCTCATGGTCGGGTTCGACGCTGACAGCCGTCAGATCTTCGAACAGCAATACGATTTCGCGATGGGCCTGCCGGTCGGGAGCTTCAAGGTGTCATCGCTGTCGGCGCCCGTGGGCACGCCGCTGTATGACGACATGCTGCGCGCCGGCCGGATCGTGGCGGACGAGGACCGCGTCCACTACCAGGCGGGGGATCAGATCACGAATATCCATCCCGCCCAGATGACGCGGGAGGAACTGTATGTCGGCACGAGATGGCTGATTAGCCGGCTGTACAGCCCGGCGGCCTTCTGGACCCGCCTGCAGGCCATGTCTGAATTGCTGATCCCTCTTCCCCTGGCCGCGCGCAGCCATCCACACGATCCGCCGGGCCGGATGCGTACGAAGCGGATGTTCATGGACATGCTCGTCGGCATGCGGCGACGCGACCCCGCCGTCGCCCGGGTGCTGGAGCAAGCCGCAGACCTGATGCGCGCCCGACCTGAAATCCGGGAAACCCTCTCCGACATCCTGCACACCTGGTTGCTGAACTTCCACGGGCAGGTGGCCAAGGGAGGCTACCACCCCGCATGGGCCGAACTGTCATCGCCGCCGTTCGGTGAGCCGGCCTTTGCCGAAGCGGCGGGCATCGCGCTTCCCCTCCAGCCGGACCGGACGATGCGGGTGTGAGATCGAAGGCGTACCTCCGTCGTGCCGCGGTGCCGGTCAGCCCCGATGGCGACCAGCCACGGCGGTCAACGGGCCTGTCCGGAAGGGGCGGCCTGACCGCTTTCCCGCGCGCCTGGCGCGCGCATGCCGCTGAAATTACAGGACTTGAGACGCGCAGAGATGGCACCTGGCCGGTCCTTGGTGCAGGAAGCCTTTTTGGGAACGTTTCACGTGTTGGCTGACCGGCTCAGAGAGCGTCTCCTGGATCGGGCGGATCTACCCGCCGTCACGATTTGCGGCGGGCGAGCGGGCAAGCCGGACCTGACCCTGTCAGGCCGCCAGCTTCATGAAGCGGCCCTTGGTCGTCGCGGGCAGATCGAGCGGCTGGTTCAGCCCGAAGATGGTCCGCTTGCCCTCGTCATGCCCTGCGGCGCGGACTTCGTGGTCACGCTTTTCGCCGCGATTTACGGAGGGTTCACGGCGACAGCGGTCGCGCCGCCCCGGCCCGGTGTTCAGACGCTCCGCTTCAACGAAATCGTGCGGGATTGTGCGCCTGCAGCGATCCTGTGCTCCGACGGTCTAACGCCCCGGATTCAGGCGGCGCTGTCCGATGACGGCCCGGCAATCCCCTTGATCATGGACGTCACGGGCTGGGCGGGAGACGGGGCCGGCACAGATCTGGATGCCCCACGGTCCCTCGGTCCGGATCGCCCCGCCATTCTGCAGTACACCTCGGGCTCGACGCGCGCCCCGCGCGCTGTCGCACTTTCGGGCCAGGATATCCTCGCGAACGCGCACTTCACCAATGCCTCCTGGGCCATGGACGAGGCCGCCGTGGTGGTCAGCTGGTTGCCGCATTTTCACGATCTGGGGTTGATGAGCGTCTTCTACCCCCTCCTTGCGGGAGGGCGGACGGTCCTGCTGGATCCCTTGCACATGATCCAGCGCCCCGAGCGTTGGCTACGCCTGATCAGCGATTACGGCGCCACGGTCAGTGGAGGACCTGCCTTCGCCTTCGCCCACTGCCTCGAAAACATCCCGGAAATGCAGTTGGTCGGGCTGGATCTGTCGAGCTGGCGCAGCGCGTTCTGTGGCGCAGAACCGGTCCCTTCCGGTCTGCTGGCCGCGTTCAGGGACCGGTATGCGCCTTACGGGCTGGATCCGGATGCGGTGTTCGGCACCTACGGGCTGGCCGAGTTCACCCTGATGGTCGCCGGCGGCAGCCCCCCGACGGGCGGTGATCGACCGGTGCCGCCGGACGGTTGCGGCGACATCGAACCGTGCCGGATCGCCGCTGACATGCGGGACAATCTCCGGCTCGTGGATCCGGAGACCCGTCGGGTCATGGCGGCAGGCGAGGCGGGCGAAATCTGGGTCCGCGGCCCTTCGGTCGCGCAAGGCTATCGCAACGCGCCTGCGGAAACGGCGGCCGCCTTTGATGCCGTGCTTGCGGATGACGGGTCTCGCGGCTGGCTGCGGACCGGCGACCTCGCCGTGCGCCATGGCGACTGGCTCTACGTCACCGGACGGCTGAAGGATCTGCTGTTTGCCAACGGCCGCAAGATTCCGGCGACCGATGTCGAATGGCTCGCCGGTGAACAGGACGAGGCGCTGAATCCCATGGCGGCCGCGGCCCTGATGGCGGACGAACTGGTCACCGGGAAGGCGGTGTTGCTGATCGAACTGAAGCGCAGGGCCCGCCTTGCCGACGAGGTGGCCGCGCGTGACTTGATCCGCCGCACGGCGGCGACCGCCTGGGGGATCGAACTGACCGAGATCCGCTTCCTGGCAAGCGGTTCACTGCCCCGCACCAGCAGCGGAAAGATTCGTCGGCGGGTCGTCGCCAACGCCTGGCGCGAAGGGCGCGTGGAGGAGGTCCTGCAATGACCACTCCAGTCGGGTCTCCGGAGGCGTCTGCGACGCAAGGCATGACGGCGGCGGGAACACGGCCCGGCCGCGTCCAGTTCAACGTCGAGACTCCGACCGAGGCCATGACGGTGTTTCGGGGGCGGGCGTGGACCGTTACCGCGATCCTCCCGTATCTGGAGACCCTGCAAGCGGCCACGGGCAAGGACCTTTCCCTGCTGATCGCGGCGACGCGGGCGTCGCTGGTCTACCAGGCCGGTCCCGACCACCTGATGACACGGCGGGCGCTCGCCGCCTTTCTCAGTCCTGCCGGGGTTGAGCGGTGGCGGCCTGCGATCAGGGCGCATGTCGCGTCCGGTCTCTCCCGCCTCGCTGCCAGCGCAAGGCCGGATCTCGTCCGGGACTTCTCGAACCCGGTTTTCGTCTCCTGCATCCGCGAGGTCTTCGGGCTCGATATCCCGGACGAAGACGCGTTCCTGCGCAGCGTCCACCAGGCCCGTGTCTTTACAGAGCCGCTTCTGAGCGTCCGCGACCTCCTCGCCGTGCAGGAAGGTTACCATCACCTGGTCTCGGCGGCGTCGCCAGCATCCGGCGGGAACACCGATGAGCCGGGGCCCCCGCCGCTGGTCAGGGCGCTGGCGCGGAGCAGGCTCCCGGCCGGTGTCGACGGTGCGACGCTTATCGCCTCGATTGCGGTTGCGGCCCATACCGCAGCGGAATCCCTGTCGTTCGCACTCTGGGGGCTCCTGCGAAACGATGCGCCACAATGGACCGAGGCGTCCCGACCAGGCTGGGCGGACCGTCATCTCGACGCGGTCATTCGGGACTACCCGTCGACCTTGCGGCTCTTCCGCGTGGCGCAAAGCGAGACGGTCCTGAACGGTTGCCCTGTCGCCGTGGGCGACCTTGCTGCGCTGGACATTCCGGCCGTGAACCGATCGCTTTGTCAGCACGCTGACGAGGAGACGGGCAAGACCTCGCTGTCTTTCGGCGACGGTATGCACAAATGCCCGGGCGCCGCGCTGGCCCGTCTGATCCTGAGCGAGGCGATACCTGCGATCGCGCGACAATTCCCTGACTTGCGGCTGGATGAGCCGGACGTCCGGATCGAACGCACGACGATGGTGCAGGCCCCGACGGCGCTTCCGTGCCGGTTGGCTCCGGTGGCCAGAAAGCGCTCGGCACGGCTTTGGGAAGTCACCGAGGCGCGGACCGCCCGGGCCATCGCCGTCGATGACACCCGCTTCAGTCCGCCGGGGATGGAGCAGCACCTGATCGCGCTGCAGCGGGGCAGTGGTCACGACCTGTCCACGGCCATCCGCGTCGCCCGCAATGCCCCCTTCTTCCAGTCCGGACCAAGGCACACGCGCATGCGGTTGCTCGGCTTCGAGGCGCTGGGGTCCAATCGACTTGTCGCCTGGACCCCGCTGATCGAGGCGGAGATCGAAACCGCGCTGGACCGGCTCGGCGCTGTCGACCGACCCGATCTGGTGGGGGACTTCTGCGAGCCGCTGTTTCGCGCGGTCTGCCAACCGATCATGGGCATCGAGCCGCGCGATCCCGACGTCTTCAACCGGCTGTCGCCGCTGCTTCAGGAGGTGCTGGAGCCGCTCCGGTCCCTGCGAGCCATCCTGCGGGTGCAGGAGATGGTCGACACCTTTCTGGACCAGTTTGACGAACCGGCTCCAGGGGCACCGGAAGGTCCGACCCCGGTGCTGTCCTATCTCGCGGCCTGCGGATGGGAAGACATGGATCGTGAGGACCGCAAGGCGTTTGTGCTCGTCCTGTACGGTGCCAGCTTCAACGTCTCGCACACACTGGCGAACGCCCTGCTGGATCTGGCGTCGAAGCCGCCGGGGCAGCGGGGCGATCCAGCCGACCCGACCTGGATTTCCGCCCGGCTCGACACCCGCATCGTCCCCGGCGCCGCCTCGCCCCGCTTCATCTACCGGGTCGCCCGGGTCGAGGGTGAGATCGACGGCCTGTCCTTCCTCGCGGGGGATACGATGCAACTGCAACTGGAGGCGATAAACCGCGATCTCGGCGCGGGACATCTCGCGTTCGGTCACGGCCTGCATCGCTGTATCGGCGCGGCGCTCTCGCGCTTGCTTTTGCGCAAGGCCATCCCGGCCCTTTTCGCCCGTTATCCGGAACTGACGCTCGTCGAGCCCGTGCCCCGGTACGCCGACAATTCCCAGACGGTCATCCTGACCGAATTGACCTGTCGGCTTCGCTGACTCCATGCCGAATGAAAGCCACCCATGACCAAGCCGAGCCTCGCTGAAGTGACCACCTTCCTCCGCGATCACGTGAGCAAGCGGACCCGGATCCCGGTCGAACAACTGTCCGGCTCGACCGTGCTGGTCGACTCCGGCCTGGAGTCGATCGACGCCGTCCTGATCTCCGGCCATCTTGAGGATGAGTTCCAGATCGAGATCGAGCCGTCGCTGATGTTCGAGTTCAAGACGCTGGACGAAGTCGCCGCCGCAGTCGTGGCCCTGTTCGACAAGCCATGAGCCGCTTCTATCTGGGCCTGTCGACTTCGGGGCACGACCCGGCGCTGGCCCTTGTCGACGAGGACGGCGAGATCCGGTTCGCGGAGGCGACCGAGCGCTTCCTGCAGGACAAGCGCGCCTGGGGGGCAGCGCCGGATCATGTCGGCCATCTGGAGAGTGCTCTTGCGGCTGTCGGCTTCGACCGGAGCGTCGATGCGTTGATCGTCTCGACAAGCTGGGCGCGGACGAAGGCCGACCTGCCGGTCTCCGTCTCCAACGCCCTTCTGCCGGTGTCCGACGGCCTGTGGCTGCGTGGCCTTCAGGCTCATGCCCAGGCGTCGGCCGGCGATTCCCTGCTGCGGCTGGGTCTGGTCGAGTCGTCGCCGGAGGTGCGCCACTTCGACCACCATTTGTCCCATGCCGTCGCGGCCTGCAGCAGCGCGCCCTTCGCGGACGGTCTTTGCCTGGTGATCGATGGTGAGGGCGAGGTTGGTGCGGCCAGCCTGTTCCGGCTGAGCGAAGGTCGGCTGAAGCGGCTGTGGCGATCCTGGGGGCCGGGGAGTCTCGGAACCTTCTACGCCTGGCTGACCGGTCTCTGCGGGTTTGACTGGCGCGCGGGTGAAGAATGGAAGGTCATGGGCCTTGCCGCGTTCGGCACGCCGAATGCGGACCTTGTCGACACGCTGGAGTCGATGCTCACAATCGTCGACGGAAGACCGCGGTTGCCGGAGCAATCCGAGATCGACGCCCTTGTCGCCCGGGTGATGCCCTACGCCCGCAAGCCTTCCGATCCGATCCAGGCCGCCGCCGACCTGGCCGCCAGTGGACAGGCGGCCTACGGCCGGCTGGTGGACCGGATCCTTGGATCGTGCGCGTCGCTCGGTGAGCGAAATCTCGTTCTGAGCGGCGGGTGCGCGCTGAACTCGTCCTACAACGGCACCATCAAGGCGCGTTTCGGCTTCGACGCCGTTCACGTGCCCAGTGCGCCCGCGGACGACGGAAATGCCCTGGGCGCTGCGATGCTGTCATGGTTGCAGGATCATCCGGACCGGCCCGCTCCGACGGCGCGGGCGACCCCCTTCCTCGGGTCCCGGCCCGACGGGCCACTGATCGAACGAACCGTGGCGAGCTGTGGCCACGCGCACATAACCCGTTGCGAGGGCGATGCGGGGATGGACACCCTGGCCGGGCGTCTCGCGTCGGGCCGCATCATCGGCGTGATGCGCGGCGCGGCCGAGTTCGGCCCGCGCGCGCTTGGTCACCGCTCGATTCTCGCCGACCCTCGCCCCGCGGACATGAAGGACCGGCTGAACCAGCGGGTAAAGGGCCGCGAGCCCTATCGCCCCTTCGCGCCCATCCTCCCCGCCGATCGGGTGGGGGAGTGGTTCGATCGCGCGCAGCCCTCGCCCTACATGTCCTTCACCCTGCCCTGGAAGGCCGCGGTTCGTGATCGCGTCCCGGCGGTCGTCCATGCCGATGGCACGGGCCGGCTGCAGACGGTCGACGACCGGTCTGACCCATGGATGAGCAGCCTTCTGCGCGCCATGGAGGCGCAGACAGGCGTGCCCATCGTGCTCAACACCAGCTTCAACGTCATGGGCAAACCGATCGTCCACAGCGTCCAGGATGCCATGGCTGTGCTGGCCACAACGGGCCTGGACGGCGTCCTTCTGGAAGACGTCCTGATCGAGAAGGCGGACTGACGCCATCGCGCTCCTGGGCCTTCCCTTCCTGCTGCTTGTCATGCCGGTGTCGGTGGGGTTGTTCGCGCTCGCCTGCCGGTGGCGGCCGGCGGCTGCGCCCTGGGTCCTGTTGGCGACCTCGCTGCTGCTTTGTCTTCTGGCGGGACCGGTTTCACTGGTGTTCCTGGCCGCGTCCATCCTCGGCAATTTCGTCGCGGCGGCAGTGATCCTGCGAACCCCTGCGGGTTCATCGGCGCGCCGCTGGGTCCTGACGGCGGCCATCGTCGCCAACCTCCTGCCGCTCGTCTTTTTCAAGATCGGACAGCAGTTCCTGCCGCTGGCCCTGCCCCTGGGGCTCGCATTCTACACCCTGCAGCAGATCACCTTCCTGATCGACACGCAGAAGTCCGGCGTTGAACGGCTGGGCTTGCTGAGGTTTGCCGCATGGGGCTCGTTCTTCGGCCAGCTCCCGGCGGGTCCGATCGGCGCCTATAACCGTATGGCTCCCCAGTTCGCGCGTCTCGGCGTGCGCGCGCCCGCCGCGACCGATATCGCCCGCGGCGCCACCCTGATCCTTGCGGGCGTCGTGAAGAAAACCTGGCTCGCCGATCCGGTCGGGCGGAAGGTGGATGCCATCCTGGCCGTCGGCGTGGCCGGGGCCATCAATCCGGTCGAGGCCTGGACGGCCGCCTGGGGCTATCTGCTGCAGCTCTATTTCGATTTTTCGGCCTATTCCGACGTGGCGATCGGCGTCGGGCTCTGCTTCGGCCTGCTGCTTCCCATAAATTTCGACTCGCCCCTGAAGGCCGCCACGCCGGGGCAATATGTCATGCGCTGGCACATCAGCATGATGACCTTCGTTCGCGACTACATCTTCGAACCGGCCTTCCGCGCGGCCCGGAAGCTGCCGATCCAGCCGACCAGCCGCCGATACGGGATCGCCTGGGCGCTCGCCACCCTGGTGGCCTTCCTGACCGTGGCGGCCTGGCATACCGCGTCGCCCTGGCTGCTGATGCAAGGCGCCGGTGTCGCCGTGCTGCTGATTGGCCTGCAGTTCATCCGGCAGACGGCGCGACATCCCGACAGACCGCCGGGGCCCCTCGTCAGGACGGGGCGGCGGGTCGGCGGGCAGATTCTCCTGCTGGCCGTCGCATCCGTCGCAGCCCTGTTTCTGCGCATGGAAGCCGGCGCCCAGACGGCGAGCGTGATCCCGGCGCTGGTCGACGGTCCCGCCCTCGCGGCCATGTTCCATGAGATCGTCGGCTCGGTGCTGGCGGGCGAGGGACTGTCTTCGCTCAACGGGCTGTACCCGGCCGCGAACCTGCCGGCGGTGCGCACATCAGGCCTGATTGCCGTCGCGACCGTGATCGTCCTCGCCTGTCCCAATACCATGCAGATTTTTGGAATCGCGGGAACCAGTGGCAAGGCCACCCGGCTGGGCTGGCAGGCCAGCCCGGTCTGGGGCGTGGTGACGGTGGTGCTGCTGGCGATGGCCCTTGTCGGGCTCTCCCAGCCGGCCGAGCAGATCGGATTCATCTATGCCCGGTTCTGAAAGTCCGGAAACGACAGGGGCCTTGCCGAAAGGCTATGGGGTCGCCGTGGTGCTCGCGGGTCTGGCCCTGGTCGCCTACGGCCTGTTCAACATCCTGGTCGATCCGACGGGCCAGTTTGGCCAGGCCGGTCGATATCCCTTCAATCGTGCCTTCCCGGCCCAGACCGTCGCCTATGGCGAGGCCAATGGCGACCCGAGTTTCTATGGTCGGGCCCTCCGCGACAGCGACGCGACGATCATCCTGATCGGCACGTCCCGCACGCTGCAGGGGTTTGATGTCTGCGCCCGTCCGGACATGCTGCGGATCGCCCGTCCCGGCTACGCGATCGAACATCTCGCCCGTCTCGAACACATGGCACTGCGAAACCGAACTCGGCCGATCACGCTGCTGATCGAGGTCGGCATGCCCCAGACGCCTCGCCCTGCGAGCTCCGGCGTGAACCGGAAGATCTTCGCTGCCCTGTCGCCCCATGAAGCCCTTCAAGCGGCCGGGATCGTTCGCGCCAGCCTTGCGGGCGATGGGGTGTCGCCGGCCTACACGCCCTGCCGGCCGACGGGATCCAGCCATCACAACTGGGCCGAGGCCGGTGAACGGCTTCGTCTCGGACTGACCGTGCTGAACGCGTCGCCGTCATCGCTGGCGGACGGCAGGGCGCGGTTGATGAAGATCGCCGATGACGCAGACCGGATCTGCATGGCGACAGGCGTGAGGCACCGCCTGATCTTCTTCTCCCTGCCGGTCAGTTCGCCGGGTTCCCCGGTTCCGGCGCTCAACAGGCTGATGGAGCGAAACACGGGGCGTATCAGCGAGGCGTTTTCCCGGCGACGGGCGCCGGCAGGCGGCTGCGACATCCAGTATCGTAACCATGTCTCGACCCCTCCGGGGTCCGCGACCGGGCAGGCGGCATGGCGGGACCGGGCCGAATGGCTTGACTACACGCATTTCTCGCCCCGCCTCGGAGCGATCGCCCTGGACAGCCTGATCGAGGAGTAGCGGTCGGTCGAAGGGCCGCGGCACCGGGTCTCGCGCGCGCCGCCTGCCCCTAGAGTCCCGGTGGCCCGAGCAGCCAGGTCAGCCAGATGCCGACGGCCAGACAGGGCCCGAACGGCAGGCGATCCGCAGCCGACACCCTTGTCCCCACCAGTACCCGGGCCGCGACCAGGCTGAGGCCGGCGGCCGACGCCCAGAGCAGCACGCCGGGCAGGCCGATCCAGCCGACCCAGGCCCCGCCGGCGGCGAGCAGGAAGGGGTCGCCATCGCCGAGACCCTCGCGGCCGCGCAGCCGGCGATAGGCGAAGGCCAGCAGCCACAGGCTGGCGAACCCCGCGGCGGCACCGATCAGGGCGTCGAGGGGGGCGGTGTGATCCAGCAGGACGGCCGCGAGCCCTCCCGTTGCGAGGAGGGGCAGGGTCAGTTGATCCGGCAGGCGGAAATGTTCGGCGTCGATGACCGAAATCAGCAGAAGCTGCCAGCCGAGCAGCGCCGTCAGGACGGCGGCGAGTGGCGTGGGCTGGGCCAGGGCGGCCCAGACGCCGAGCCCGGCGGCCCCGAGCGCCATGAGCGCATACCGGCGCGGACCCGGGCGCTGGTCGGCGTCGTCCGGCAGCAGGCGCTGGCCCGGACGGACAAGGCCGCTGCCCACGACCAGACCGGTTCCGCCCAACAGCAGGGCGAGGATCGCTGGCGTCACGCTCCGGCCTCCTGCGAAGGGGCGTCGCACCCTTGCGGGCCCCAGCCGGGCCCATGTAGCCCGGACCCGGCGATTGGGCTACGACTGTCGCGGGGGCCGTCGGGGCCGGCTTGGGGAAGCCACAGTGATCGGCGCAGTGCGGAGTTTCAGCGAGGTGGCGCGTCAGGCGCTGGCGGCGCGGCCGGACCGTGTCCGCGCGGGTGTTGAGCTTGCGCTGGCGCTGGTTCTGGCGGTGCAGCTCGGCCGGCTGATCCTGATCGCCGTGGAGCCCGCGGGTCCGGCTGCGACCAACACACCCCCGGCGGCGCTGAAGCCGGTCGACTATGCGGTCTTCCAGCGTTTCGACGCGTTTTTCCGTACGGGTGGTCAGAGCAGTCTTGCGGAGGCGAGTGCGGCGGGGAGCGGGCAGATGCGGTTGTATGGTCTGCGCTCGGACGGCGCGGGCGGGGGGTCTGCGATCATCGGGCTGGCGGATGGGCGGCAGGTATCGGTGGGCGTGGGGGAAGAGGTTGAGCCGGGGCTGGTGCTGCGCGGGGTGGGCGCGGATCATGTGACGCTGGCGCGCGGCGGGTCGGTGAGCCGGCTGGTGTTCACGGATCTGCCGATGGGGGTGGCGCCGGTGCCGCCGCCGCCGCCGGGCCCGCAGACGGTGACGCCGACGCCTGCGCCGGC
>Ga0187845_1000063_pt1 | contig 54439 bp, 30 predicted proteins | sample SpaLakP09_SKY_68_FD_134515 | JGI IMG/M metagenome (GOLD analysis project Ga0187845, IMG submission 134515) | Oligotrophic lake water microbial communities from Sparkling Lake, Wisconsin, USA - SP09_SKY_68 | ecosystem: Environmental > Aquatic > Freshwater > Lake | place: USA: Sparkling Lake... | reverse complement strand
GTCGCGACACACTGCTCGCAGGCCCGTCGATGGGGCAGCCCAAAGAAGGGCATGCGGGCCTACAGTTCAGTGCGAACTCAATAGCGGCAGCCGGCCGCCGATACCCGAAGACCACGACAAGGAATAGACCCGAATGAACTTCCTGACGCAACTGCGCATTGGCCAACGATTGGCTGTGAGCTTCGGCCTGCTGATCCTGCTGCTGGTCGCCATCGGCTTTTACGGCGCCTCCAATGCCCGGCGCCTGGCCAACGACCTGGACCGCACCGCGAATTCCAGCCTCGTGAAGATCGGTGCGGCGAACGCACTGGAGAGCCAGGTCAACATCATCTCGCGCGCCGTTCGCGACCTGCTGCTGCTGGACACTGCGGGTGCCATCAAGAAGCAGAGGGCGGCCATCGCCGGAGCGTCGGACGAAGCCGAGAAGCAGTTGACCAGCCTTGAAGCCGCCTCGTCCGATGACAAGGAAAAGGCCGTCGTCAGCGAAGTCCGCGAGCAGAAGACCAAGTTCCTGGCCGCACTCGCCAAGTTCCAGAAGATCCAGGCCGACGGCAGCCCCGACGAAGCCCGCGAGAGCCTGATCACCGACCTGCGCCCTGCACAGGCTGCACTGCAGGACGGGCTCAAGAAGCTGGTCGACATGCAGTTCGACAGCGGCAAGGAGCTCGCCACGTCCGGCAACGAACGGGCCCGCTTCTCGGTCATGGTGACGGCAGTGCTCGTCATCGTGGCGGCAGCCCTCGGCATTGGCGGCGGCATCGTCATTTCCCGCTCCATCGTCGGCCCGGCCCGCCGCGCTCAACTGGCCGCCGAAGCCATCAGCAACGGTGACCTGACACAGGACATCCAGGCTGAAGGCCGCGACGAACTGAGCCAGATGCTGCAGGCCATGAAGGACATGCAGACCGCGCTGTCGGGCGTCGTGCGCGACGTGTCGACGGCCGCGAGCGAAGTCGCCCAAAACTCCGGCACCATCGCCGACAGCAACGCCAATCTGGCCGACCGCACCAACCGCTCCGCTGCCAGCCTGCAGAACACCGCCGCTTCGGTGGAAGAGATCGCCTCGACGCTCAAGGGCGCCAGCGACCTGACCCGCCGCGCCGCCGGCATCGCCGTCACGGCACGCCAGGCCGCCAGCAACGGTGGCGCCGTCGTCTCCAAGGTCGTCGAGACCATGGAAGAGATCAGCGCCAGCTCCAAGAAGATCGGCGACATCATCGGCGTCATTGACGGCATCGCCTTCCAGACCAACATCCTGGCCCTGAACGCGGCCGTTGAAGCCGCGCGTGCCGGCGAACACGGCCGCGGTTTTGCGGTCGTGGCCTCCGAAGTGCGCGCACTGGCTCAGCGCTCGGCCGGCGCCGCGAAGGAAATCAAGGTCCTGATCCAGGAATCGACCGTCAAGGTAGAAAACGGCACCACGCTGGTCAACAATGCCGGCGTGACCATCCGCAGCGTCGTCGACGAAGTCAACAACATGGGCCAGCTGATCGAGGAGATCTCGCACTCGGCCCAGGAGCAGGCCACGGGCGTCGGCGTCGTCAACGGTGCCATGAACGAACTGGACCGCGCCACGCAGCAGAACACCACGCTGGTGGGCGACCTGAGCCGCTCGGCCGACGCGCTGCGCGACAGTTCCACCCGCCTGATCGAAGCCGTCGGCTTCTTCCGCGCGGCCTGAACCACACTCTCACTTGCAAAGGTTGGCCATGTCCTTTCTGCGTTCCGCCACCGTCTTCGTCGCTACCCTGATGCTGGCCATGGCCGCCCACGCCGTGCCCAAGGTGGTCAAGAAGGTGCCGCCGGAGTTCCCCAACGAGGCTGCCAAGAAGGGCATCTCGACTGGCTCGGTCAAGGCCAAGCTCAACATCGAAGCCGATGGCAAGGTCAGCAGCGTCGAAATACTGGAAGCCGAACCCAAGCGCGTCTTCGACCGCGCAGTGATTGCAGCCCTGATGGAATGGAAGTTCGAGCCGGGTGAGAAGACCACCCACGAAGTGAAGCTCGTCTTCAAGAACGAAGATTGACGACCCCTCGCCCAGTCCTGCGCCGCTGAACGCGGCAGGCCTGGTCGGTCCCCCGAGGAGACGGCGATGCTCGCGGCATTGAGCCGCAAGCACATCGCCTGCGGGCCGGCTTGGGAGCGGCCCGGCGCTCGGCCCGCAGCCTGACGCTCAGCGCCTCATCGCCGACGGCACTTCGTCCGGCTTGTCTTGCGGCCAGAACCGCACCCCACCCGCCACCAGCATCACCGCGATCACGGCGCCGGCCGCCAGGCCCAGGCGCCGTTTTCTTTGGGCGCGCTGCACCCGCGCCTGGCCTACGCCGGTGGCCTCGCGCATGGCCGAGCCCCGCGTGGCTGATTGCAGGCGCTTCAAGCTCACGGCCTGCTTGCGGCCGTCACGGCCGGTCACAATTTCAAAGCTCAGACGCTCATCCAGCGTCGGACCCGCGCCATCGGTCGGAAAAGCGCCCAACCCCACAAACACCTCCTCCCCACCGCCCATCGGGCGGATGCTTCCGTAGCCGGCGTGCGGGTTCCAAGCACTCAAAACACCTTCGAATCTCATACAGCCCTCTGACGCGCAAGCCTGAAATCTTGGGGGCTGCGGCCGCAGGGCGGGCAACCGGATGTAAGCCCACGACAATCCCGCCTTTCGCCCAAATCCTTCAGCGCATGCCCATCAACTGGTTTCCCGGCCACATGAACTCCACCCGCCAGGCGATCAAGGATCGCGTCAAGGCGGGGCTGGATGTGGTCATCGAGCTGCTGGACGCGCGCCTGCCCGGCTCCAGCAGCAACCCGCTGCTGGCCGCGCTGACCACCGGCCGGCCGTCGCTGAAAGTGCTGAACAAGCAGGACCTGGCCGACACCACCCAGACCGAGGCCTGGCTGGCGTACTACAACGCCCAGCCGCACACCCGCGCCATCCCGCTGGACGCGGGCGACAAGGCACCGGCGCGCGCCCTCATCAAGGCCTGCCGCGAACTGGCCCCGCTGCGTGGCGACATCCACAAGCCACTGCGCGTGCTGATCTGCGGCATACCCAACGTCGGCAAGAGCACGCTGATCAACACGCTGGTGGGCAAGAAGGCCGCCAAGACCGGCGACGAGCCCGGCATCACCAAGCTGGAACAGAAGTTCGTGCTGGAGAACGGCTTTTACCTGTTCGACACACCCGGCATGCTGTGGCCGCGCATCGCCATCGAGCAGAGCGGCTACAACCTGGCCGCCAGCGGCGCCATCGGCCGCAATGCCTTCGACGAGGAAGAAGTGGCGCTGGAGCTGATCGCCACGCTCAAGCGCCGCTACCCCGAGCGGCTGCAGGCCCGCTATGGCCTGACCGAGCTGGGCACGGACGACGCCGTGCTGGAGGCCATCGGCCTGAAGCGCGGTGCCAAGGTGCGCGGCGGCGGCGTGCAGATGCACAAGGCTGCGGAGGCGCTGCTGATCGACTACCGGCAGGGGCTGCTGGGCCGCATCACGCTGGAGACGCCTGACGAGATGGCCGCCTGGCGCCGCGAGGCGGCCGAGGAGGAGTCCCGCAAGGCCGCCGAGCGCGAAGCCGCCCAGGCGGCCGAGAAGATCAAGCGCAGTGGCCGGCGCAACGCGTCCAGCGGCGAGGCGTGATTTCCCTGGTGTGACGGGCCGGGGCGCCGGCCTATGCTGGCTTCATGACCCGCCTTTCATTGCTCGATCTCGCCTTCTTCATCGCCGAAAGCGAGGCCAGCCCCAAGCACGTGGCCGGGCTGCACATCCACCGCATCCCGAAAGGTGGCACGGCCGGCTTCGCCAAGCAGCTGTACGAGGACTTCCTCGCACATACCGACGTCCAGCCACCGTTCGACCAGGTCATCCATTTCCTGTCCGCCGGGCTGATGCCGAGCTGGTCTGCGGCCGAGTCGGTCGACCTGACGCAGCACGTCTTCTTCCACAAGATGAAGGCCGGCGCCAACGACCGCGAGGCGCTCTACGCGCTGACCTCCCAACTGCACGAACCCCTGCTGGACCGCAGCCGGCCGCTGTGGGAGGTGCACGTCATCGCGGGTCTGTGGGACCGTCAGTTCGCCGTCTACTACAAGATGCACCACGCGGTCGCCGATGGCATCACGATGATGCGCTGGGGCATGGGATCGCTGCGCGCCACGCCCGATGACCTGACCGTCACGCCGGTCTGGACCTTCGACCACACCCGCCGCGGCGGCCACGGGCGCAAGAAGCGGCTGGATCAGGCCGTCGCCGGCACCGTGTGGAAGCAGCTCACCGCCAACAGCAAGCGCGCCGTCGGCATCGGCCGGCTCACCGCCATGCTGGCGCTGGAGGCCGTCAAGCTGACGAAGAACGCCATCGCCCTGCCCTTCATGGCCAGCGGCGGCACGCCCTTCACCGGCAACGCCACGCCGGGCCGCCAGTTCGCGACGGCCTCGGTTCCGATGGCCCGCATCGACGCCATCCGCAAGGTCGCCCGCGCCACACTCAACCACGTCGCGCTGACCTGCCTGGACGGCGCCATGCACCGCTACCTGGCCGACGAAGGGATAGAACTCGACCGGCCCATCACCATCCAGATGCCGGTCAACCTGCGCCGCGAAGGCGAGAAGGATGGCGGCAACAAGATCGGCATCATCCTCGTCGACCTGTCGCCACCCACCGACGACGCCTATGTGCGCCTGCGCAATGTGGGCTACTCGCTGCGCAACGTGCGCGCCATGATCGATTCGGTCGCGCCCGAGGCGGTGGAGACCTACACCATACTCACCGGCCTGCTCGGCCAGATCGCCGGCATGCTCAAGCTGGCCGATGTCGTCACGCCGCTGGGCAACACGCTGGTGTCCAACGTGCCGGGGCCGGCTGCCAAGCTCTACCTCAAGGGCGCTGAGCTGACCGAGATGCACCCGGTGTCCACGCTGCCGGCCACTCACCTGCTCAACATCACGCTGTTCAGCTACGCAGGCACGCTGTCCTTCGGCTTCATCGCCACCGACGCGCTGCCCAACCTGGGCCGGCTTGCCGCCTACGTGAACGAAGAGATCGCGACCCTGGAAGAGGCCGTCGGCATTGCCAACATCATCGAGCGAGCTTGATCAGTAGCGGCGGCCGGACGGGCCGTAGACGGGGCTGCGGCCCTGGGAGTCCCCGTAATGGTGTCGGTCACCGCCGTGATGACCGCCATGGCGGTGCGGCACGATGATGCAGCCCGACAAAAGCGCGGCGGAAGTGATGAGGGCAATGGCCAGGGCCAGTCGTTTCATGAGGCTACTCCCGGCTGCAAGATGCAGCCGCCCGCTCTTAACCGCCTGGCGCCTCGCCTGGATGACGGGGTCACAGAGAGTTACTCGTTAGGAGTCGATATCCTTCAGGCCTCGCATCCTTGAGTGGTTCATGAAGCACCTTCTTCTCCTCGTCCTCCTGCCCACCGCGTTGCTCGGCTGCGCCGGCCCGGCGCCCATCGAAGAAAAGCGGTCGGCCGTTGCCGGCGATACCGTCTGCGAACGCACCGAGCCCACCGGCACCCGCTTCACCGGCATGCGCTGTCGCACCGCGGCCCAGCGGGAGCAGGACAAGCGCAATGTCGACGACCTTGAAGATGTGGCGCGGCGTGGCGCGGCAGTCACCAAGCCAGGGAGCAACTGACCATGAAGCACTTGCTGATACCTCTTCTCGCGATCGGCCTGGCAGGCTGCGTCGCTGCACCGCAGACCACCGACGCTTCGGCGGCCGACACGACCTGCGAACGCGAGACCCGCGTCGGCAGCAACTTGCCGACCACCCGCTGCCGCTCCGCCGCGCAGCGCGAGGCCGACCGGCGTGCCGCCGAGGCGATCGGAGAAAACATCAAGCCGGGCGCGGCGACGGCCCCCGGGCGCGGGTCCTGATCAGCGCGGCTCTCGCGACTCCTGCCGCACGGCCACCAGCAGCAACATGCCGACGAGCATCACGCTGGCGGTCAGCCAGAGTGCTGCATTGAAACTGCCGCTGGCCTCCACCATGCGGCCCGTCAGGGCCGGCGCGCTGACCTGAGCGACCCCGTAGCTCAGCGTCAGCCGCGCCATCGCCTTGCCGGGGTTGGCGGGTGAGCGACGGCCCACCAGGGCCAGCGTCAGGCTGACGATGCCGATGAAGGTCGCGCCGTACAGCAGCGCGCCCAGCAGCGCGGCCGCCAGGCCGCCAGAGAGAGCCGGCAGCAGCACGCCGACGATCTGCACGCCGAAGGCGATCAGCAACGCGCCGACATCGCCGGTGCGACGTGCGATTCGGTCCCAAACGAACACGGCCGGTGTGGCCGCCAGGCCCACAAGCAGCCAGGCCCATGGCCCCTGGCCGGCCAGCAGCGGCTGCTTCTCGACGATGGCGACGGTGAAGGTCGCGTTGATGACGAAACCCCAGCCGGCGCAGAAATAGGCCGCCACCATCAGCGCCATCCAGCGACGGCTGGGCGCCTTGCCGGCCTGGGACTTGAGCGGCGGCGGCGGCACCGGCGGGCGCCACAGCCAGGCGGGGATCAGGAAGACGAGCCCCAGCAAGGCAAAGCCCTGCCACTGTGCAGCCCAGCCGAGGTTCAGGTCGGTCATGCCCATGGCGCCGACCGCCGACACGACGATGCCCAGGCCCAGGCCGATGAAGTAGAGGCCCAGCTCCGGCCGGCGCCCCGAGCGCATCAACCAGCCCTGCACCAGGCCCGAGCCCAAAAGCATGCCTGCCGCGCCGCACAGGCCGCCGACGTAGCGCGACAGCGCCCACACGCCGAAGGAGTTGCTCAGGCCCATCAGCGCCGTGATGACCAGGGCCAGGGGTAGCGCCCAGACGTAGAGGCGCTGCCGCCAGGTGGGGTTTTCTATCCACGCCGCCAGCAGGGCGCCGCTCATGTAGCCGGCGTAGTTGACGGCAGCCAACAGCCCGCCATCGGCCACGCCCAGGCCCGCCTGGGCGTGCATCTGCGGCAGCAGCGGCGTGTAGGCAAAGCGTGCCAGGCCTATCGTGAGCACCAGGGCGCACACGCCCCCAAGCAGCACCTGCCACGCTTTCAGGTCGGGCGAGTCGTTTGAGTGGGGCATGAGCGCAGGTTAAGCGACGCCGGACCGCCCGGGTTTGCGGGGTCTTGCAATGGGCGCCACCGGGCCCAGTTGCCAGGCATGCCGTTGCTCATCTGCTTCGCTCTTGTCCTGCTGGCCGCTGGCGCGATTGCGTTATGGCCGCTTTGGGTGAGGCGGCGACGCGAGCGCATTGCCGGCCGGCCCTTCCCGAGCGCCTGGCGGCGGTTGCTGCGCCGGCATGTGCCGCTGGTGGCACGGCTGCCGGCGCGCCAGCAGCTCAAGCTCAAGGGGCTGATGCAGGTCTTCCTGGCCGAGAAACCCATCCTCGGCTGCGGTGGCCTGCGGGTGACGGACGAGATGCGTGTGACCATCGCCGCGCTGGCCTGCCTGCCGCTGCTGGGCGCGGCGCGGGGTATCTACCCCGAGCTGCGCCAGGTGCTGCTGTATCCCGGCGCCTTTGTCGTGGACCGGCCGGTGCTTGAGGCCGGCGTGCAGTCAGACCAGCGCCGCGTGCTGGCCGGCGAGAGCTGGAGCCAGGGTCAGGTGCTGCTGGCCTGGGAAGAAGTGAAGCGCGGCGCGTCAACGCCGGGCGATGGCCACAACGTCGTCATCCACGAGTTCGCCCATCAGCTGGACCAGGCGGGTGGACCAGCCAATGGCGCGCCGGCCCTGCCCACGGCCGAGGCCTATCGGCGCTGGTCGACGGTGATGCAGAACGAGTTCGATGCGCTGCGCTGGCGCCTGGCGCGGGGAGAGCCCGGCCTCATCGACGCCTATGGCGCGACCGACCCGGCCGAGTTTTTCGCCGTCATCAGCGAGTTGTTCTTCGAGCGGCCGATAGAACTGGCCGCTAGCCACCCGGCGCTGTACGACGAACTGAGCGGCTACTACCGACTGGATCCGGCCGGTTGGGCCTGAGAGGTTTTTGCTGCGATCAGAAGCCGAGGCTGGCCAGCAGGTCGTCGACGTCGTCCTGCTTGAGCGCCTTGTCGGGCGTCTGCACGCCGCCGAGTTCGGCGAACGAAGCGCCTTCAGCCGGCGCAGGCAGCGATGCCACCAGGTCCTTGAGCGGCGGCTCGGCGCGCTCCAGCATCCGGCTGACCTTGTTGATGACCTGGCCGGAGAGATCCTGGAAGTCTTGCGACATCATGATCTCGGTGTGCAGCGACTTCTCACGCGCCGCAAAGCTCGCGGCGTCGGAGGCGTAGGCGGCGCACAACTTCATCAGCGCGCGGGCGCGGTCGGGGCTGATGTTGCTGGACAGGGCCAGGCGGTTCAGCGCGTCGGACAGCTCGCGGCCCTTCTTGCGCACGGCCTCGGCGTCGTCTGCGGCGGCTTCCACCAGGGTCAGCACCTTGGTGGCGGCCTGCTCCGTCATGCTGCGCACGTAGGCCAGGCGCTCCCGGGCATCGGGCAGTTCCTCGACGACGGTGTGCAGGATCTGGGCGGCGTCAGCTCGGATCAAGGTCTGGATGGACGCATCGGACATGGGGTACTCCCTGGCAACACCCGTCCACAGCGACAGGGCCCAGCCAGTTTAGGACCGGCCTGCAACAACAGGTAGTTTTATGCAGGCGCCGAGCGAGGCCTTTGTCACGGCCGATGCAAACGTGTTCATCACCCCGCCAGCAGGGCCCGCAGCGCGGCGGCCTGCGGGCCGTCCAGGCGCCCGGCGGCCTCGGCCAGTGCGAGCTGACGCCGGCCGAGGGCGAGCAGCAGGTCGTTGCTCAGGCCGGCGGCGGCGAGAGCATCGAGGTGGCGGGCCAGCACACCGGCGTCTCCCCGGGCAATGGGGCCGGCCACAGCACCCGCCAGGCCACGGGCGGCGGCGGTGTCCAGCGCGCCGCGAGTCAGCGGCAGCAGCGCCGGCAAGGCGTCGCCCGGCTGTAGGCCTGCGGCGGCCCACAGCGCGCCGGCTTCGGCCAGCACGGCCAGCACACCGCTGGCGGCGAGATTGGCCGACGCGTGATAGGCGGCGCGGGCCTGCGCGCCCATGGGCGAGGGCAAGGCCAGCGGGACGAGTCCCAGGCGCGCGGCCAGCGCGTGCAGGTCGGTCCGGTGAGTTGCGGCAGCTTCGATGCCGACATGCACGCCGGCCAGATCGGCGTCGCCGGCCAGCAGCTTCAGCGGATGGAAGCCCGCCGCAGCCGGCGCGGGCGCCAGTGCGGTGAGCGGCGTCGCGCCGCTGCAGTGCAGCGCGAGCTGGCCGGCGCGCCAGGGCAAGGCGGCGGCGGTGGCGGCGATATGGTCGTCGGGGACGGTCAGCCAGACCCAGTCGGCCCGGCGCACCGTGTCAGCCACGGCGGTGGCGCCGTCGCCTCGGCGGCAGATGACGACATCCTCGCCCGCCGCCCGCAAGGCAGGGACCAGCGCCTTTGCCAGGCGCCCATAGCCGACGACCGCGTGCAGTCTCAAGGTTTGACGAACTTGAGCGTCATGCGGTCGCTCTCACCGATGGCCTGGTATTTGGCGCGGTCCTTGTCCTTGAGGGCATAGGTCGGCGGCAGGGTCCAGACGCCTTGCTCGTGGTCGGCCGTGTCCTTGGGGTTGGCGTTGACCTCGCTGCGCCCCGCCAGCTTGAAGCCCGCAGCCTCGGCGTACTTGATGACCACGGCTTCCTGCACGTAGCCGCTGCCGGCCTTGGGGTCTTGCGTGCGCGACGCCGGCAGGCGGTGCTCCTCGACGCCCAGCACGCCGCCGGATTTCAGCGCCTTGAAGGCGGCGTTGAAGACGGCCTGCGTCTTCTCCGGGCCCATGCTCATCCAGTTGTGCACGTTGCGGAAGGTCAGCACGGCATCGGCGCTGGCCGGCGGGGCGATGTCGAACAAGCCTTTCGCGGCGTCGAAGACGCTGAGCTTGACCTTGCTGTAGACGCCCATAGAGTCCATCTTGGCCTTGAAGCGGCCACCCTCGCCGGCAGCGGCGTAGAGCTGGCCGCCTTCACGCAGATAGGGCGCCAGGATCTCGGTGTACCAGCCGCCGCCCGGCGCCAGCTCGACGACGGTGTCCGTGGGCTTGATGCCGAAGAAGCTCAGCGTCTCGTAGGGGTGGCGGTGCACGTCGCGGGCAACGTTGCCCACCAGGCGGTTGTCAGCCGCGACGGCGGCCTTCAGCGGGTCGGCAGGTTGGGCCTGGGCGGCGAGGGCGGCGAGGGCGAGGGCGGCGGTGAGCCAAGTCTTCTTCATGGGCGCTGTCTCCTTGTGGGGCAGCCAGTATCCAGGCTGGCGAATACCCCTGACGAAGGTCAGCCGAACCTTCAACGCCTGGGCTTGGGCGGCTTCTTCGCGCCGGATGCATCGGCCGGTGCGACGACGCCCTTCACGGCCGCCTGGGCGAGCTTGAAGAACACATCGGTGTTGTCGATGACGCCGGTGAAGGCCAGCGCGCCGGGGCCGTAAGCCGAGAGCGGCACGTCAGTGGCGGTGTGCACCGCCGTCTCGCCAGGCACCTGACCGGTGACGAGGAAGTCACCCTGGGCGTCGTCGCGCTCCAGCGCATTGGCGGGGTACCACTTCAGCGGCGCCGTGGCCGCAAACGGCTGCTGGCCGTCGCGTTGCGGGGTCTTCTTGGTGCGCCAGTCCTCGTAGCGGTCGGCGTTGGCGCCGTAGCCCACCAGCATGCGGTAGTCGATGTCGGTCGCCTCGGGGTAGCCGTCGGCGGCGATGCGGTAACGCGGGAAGCCGGCCTTCTCATAGGTGCCGACGACGCCGTTGCGCAGGTTGGCCACGCCCTTCTTGGCGGCCAGCTCGGCCAGGGCCTTGTCGGTGACGGTGGCGCCGCCGATCAACGCGGCGCCGGAGCATTCATGGTCGGCCGTGACGATGACCAGAGTGTCGCCCTGCTCGGCCGCGAAGTCCTGCGCCACGCGCACGGCGCGGTCGAACTCCAGTGTGTCCAGCATCCAGCGCTCGGTGTCCATCGCATGGGCCTGCTTGTCGATGGAGGCACCCTCGATCATCAGCACGAAGCCCTTGGGCGCGCGCTTGAGCACGCTCAGCGCCTTCGTCGCCATCTCGTCGAGCATGGGCTGGTCGGGCAGGCCGAAGTCGTCGACGACGCTGGCGCCGCCCAGGCCGTTCTTCTCGCTGCCACGGCGGCCGTTGATCTTGTCCAGCGCGACGTTCATGTTGGAGAAGGCGAACAGGCCCAGCAGCGGCTTGCTCGCGTCGACCTTGTCCATCTCCGCCTTGGTCGGCGCGTAGCTGAAGCCGGCCGTCTGGAAGTCCTTGATGAGGTCGCGCTGCTTGTCCAGCGCACCTGCCGACGCACCCCAGCGCTTGACGAGGTCGTCGTTCGCCGAGAAGGCGTAGTCGTTCGTGTCGGTGCGCGCCGAGCCGGGCGTGCCGGCGGGCAGGAACCACTTGCGGCCGCCGCCCATCAGCACGGTCAGGCCGGTCAGGCCGCGGTCGTCGAAGAACTGGTCGACGATGCCGGTGCCGGCGCCACGGTTGCTGGTGTGCACGGCATTGCCGGCGGGCGTGGCGTCGAAGACGTCGGCCGTCGTGACGATGCCCAGTTGCTTGCCCTGGGTGCGGTGCAGGTATTCGCTGAGGTACTCGACGCGCGGGTTGTCGAAGGGGTCGACGGTGTCGTCGGGGAACACGCCCTCTTCGTTGTTGTTGTTTTTGTTGCCGCTCACATAGGCCGTCATGCCGGGCGACGAGTCCGTCACGATGCTGTTCAGCGAGGCGGTCTTGACCAGGGCCGTGGCCGAGAACGTGTCCATGGCCAGCGGCTGCAGCGCCTTGCCCTGCGAGTAGCCATGCACGATGCGCGCGGCGGTGCGCTGCGAGGCGCCCATGCCGTCGCCGAGCAGGATGATGATGTTCTTGACCCTGGGCCCGAGCGCTGCGGTGAAGGGCACCACCTCGAAGTTGCCCTTGGCCGTGACCTTCTGGCCGTCGGCCTGGGTGGCCTCGACGCTGAACTCGTGCCGGCCGGCCGTCTCGCTGGCCAGCGCGCGCACGGTGGCGATGGCCGTGGCCGCGTCGACACCCTTCACGCAGCCGCTGGCGCAGTCGCGCAGCGCAACCGGCGCAGCCACCGGCTTGCCGTCGACGAGGAAGCGTGCAGCCGTGATCTTCTGGCCGGCGTCGGGCTTGATGCTGGCCTGCAGGTCGAAGCGCTGGCCGGGCAGGAAGCGGGCGATGACCGGGTCGGCACGACCGCTGGTGAAGAGTTCGCTGGGCGGTGTCAGGCGCGTCACGGTGGGCGCGGCAAACGCGGAACCGGCAGTGAGCGTGGCGAGGAGCAGGAAGTGTTTCATCGGGTGGACTCGGTGCGGGCAGGGGTGGCGGCAAGCGCGTCGGGCGAGAGGTGCAGGCGCAGCCAGCTGACGCGGCCGGTCTCGTCCTCGGCGGGGCCGACCTCAAGGCGGCCGGTCAGCGCGACGGGGCCGCCCTGATGGGCAACGAGCCGCTGGCGCTGCGACTCGGGCAGCACAACAGTGACGGTCGCGGGCGGCAGGTCATCGGCCTCGCCATCGGCGTGCTCGGCCATCGTGACGGGGCGCGGCGCCAGCAGGAAGCGGCCCGCCTGAGGATGCTCGCGCTGCACCATGAAGCCGACGAGGCGCACCTCGCGGCCGGCGGCGGCCTGAAGCCGGGCCGTGGGCTCCAGGCCGCGCGGGCCAATGGGCTGGGCGAAGAAGTCGGCAAAGCTGAGCTCGACCGGCGCCGTGGCCTGCGCTGCCGCCGACAAGGCGATCAGAGCCAGGGCGAGAAGAGGGGAAAGTCGTCTCATTCGGTCGTCGGCTGAAAGCCGCCGATGGTCGCCCAGCGTTGTGTCACGGCGATGACGGACACCGCACGATCGATTTTTTGGAATCATGGTTTCCAATTAGTGAACCAGTGTTTCGATTTGTTCCAAGCCTTCCTATACTCCGCCCGCTTCGAGCCGCACTGCAGTGGCATCGGACTCTCATCGTGGCGCCCTGCGTGCGCCCGTGCCCCACCGCCCCGGGAACTCGCCAACTGGCGGGTCAACCCGCATGACACACGGAGACCACGCATGACCTCGACGCGCCGCCGCGCCACCCCAGTTTTCGTCCGCCCCGCCATCGCCCTGGCCGTGCTGGGCCTGCTCGCCGAAGCCCAGGCCCAGCAAGCACCCGCCAACCAGGCGCTGGAGACGGTCGTGGTCACCGGCATTCGCGCCTCGCTGGAGAGCGCGCTGAACAAGAAGCGTGAGGCCACCGGCGTCGTCGACGTGATCCGCGCCGAGGACCTGGGCAAGTTCCCCGACACCAACCTGGCCGAGTCGCTGCAGCGCGTGCCGGGCGTCGTCATCGACCGCGATGCCGGCGAGGGCCGCCAGATCACCGTGCGCGGCCTGGGTGGTGACTTCACCCGCACCCGCATCAATGGCATCGACGGCGTGGCCACCACCGGCGGCGCCGACAGCTCGGGCGGCAACAACCGCTCGCGGACGATGGACTTCAACGTGTTCGCATCCGAGCTGTTCAACCAGATCACCGTGCGCAAGACGGCCGCCGCCGAGGTGGACGAAGGCTCGCTCGGCGCCACGCTGGACCTGACGACCGGCCGACCCTTCGACCTGAAGAAGGGCCTCACCGCGATGGTCTCGGCCAAGGGCTCGTACAACGACCTCTCCGGCAAGACGACACCGCGCGTGGCCTTCCTCGTGGGCGACACCTTCGCCAACAAGACCTTCGGCCTGCTGCTGTCGGGCGCCTACTCCAAGCGCAGCCTGTATGAAGAGGGCTTTGGCTCTGGCCGCTTCGACAACGGCGTGTCCTCCGGCGGCTGGTGCCCGCCGCAAGGCGCCGCCATCGCCCCGGGCACGACGCTGCCCTCCGGCACCACGGCAACCACCTGCGGCCCGGCCGCCCAGGGCGTGAACCGGCCGGCCAACTCTGCGGAGGCGATTGCGGCCTACAACACCGCGTCTCTGGCCACCAACTTCCACCCGCGCCTGCCGCGCTACATGCGGCTGGAGCATGAGCAGGAGCGCCTGGGCGTGACGGCCGCCGCGCAGTGGCGCCCCACCCAGAGCACGCTGCTGACGCTTGACCTGCTCTACGCCAAGCTCGATGCGACGCGGGAAGAGAACTACCTGGAGGCGATCTCCTTCAGCCGCGCCCTCAGCTCCGGCGGCAAGCCGCAAACGGGCGTCGTGTCGGCGCTGTTCGACGCCAACGGCGGCCTGCAGTACGGCAAGTTCAACGGCGTGGACATCCGCTCCGAGCAGCGCTTCGACAAGCTCAGCACCGTCTTCAAGCAGCCCACGCTGACCCTGGAGCAGGACATCGGCGACACCGTGAAGCTGACCGCGCTGCTGGGCCGCGCGGACTCCAAGTTCCGCAACCCCATCCAGACAACCACGACGCTGGATGCGCCCAACGTCAACGGCTACGAGATCGACTTCCGCGGCAACGACCGCAAGCCCCTCATCACCTACCCCTTCGACGTGACGCAGCTCGGTGGCGCGCTGGGCTTCGTCGGCGTGCCTCAGAACGGCACGGCGACGTCCATCCCCAACGCCCTGCCCAGCGAGATCCGCCTGCGCCCCAACGGCACGGACAACAAGAGCGACACCGTCAGCCTCAACCTGGCCTGGGAGGTGTCCGAAGCCGTCACGCTCAAGGGCGGCACCAGCTACAAGAAGTTCGACTTCCGCACCTTCGAGTCCCGCCGCACCACCGAGGTCATGTACGCGCCGCCCGCAGGCACGACCGCCGCCAGCCTCATGCAGACCATCAGCGGCGTTGGCAAGGGCCAGAGCCTGCCGGCCGGCACAGCCACGTCTTGGGTCATTCCCAACCTGGACGCCATCGCCGCCGCCTACGACATCTACTGCAACTGCCTGAAGAGCGGCCCAGCCGGTGGCCCCGGCGACTTCACGCTGACCTCCACCACCAACGGCAATGCGCGCGGCAACAACCGCTCGGTCACCGAAGTCGACCGTGGCTGGTACTTCCAGATCGACCTCAACGGCCGCATCGGTGGCATCCCCGTCCGCGCCGACCTCGGCACGCGCTTCGTCAAGACCGACGTGACGACGACCGGCTACCTGGCCACCGGCGGCGGCACCGAGGTGACCGTGAAGACCCACTACGAGGACATGCTGCCGTCGGCCAACGTGACCGCCGAGCTGACCAAGGACCTGCTGCTGCGCGCAGGCGCGGCCCAGGTCATGACGCGGCCGACGCTGGGGGCGCTGAACCCGGGTGGTTCGGTGAGCTCGGTCGGCCAGCTCTCCATCACGACGGGCAACCCCTTCCTGCAACCCTTCCGCGCCAAGACCTTCGACCTCGGCGCCGAGTGGTACTTCGCCAAGAGCGCGCTGCTGGGCGTGGGCTTCTTCTACAAGGACATCGGCTCCTACATCCAGCGCGCCACGCAGAACATTCGCTACCGCGACACCGGCCTGCCGCTGAGCCTGCTGCCGGCCAATTTCACCGGCGACGAAACCTACGCGCTCAGCTCCAGCTTCAACACGCCCGGCGGCAAGTTGAAGGGCGTGGAGGTGAACTACCAGCAGCCGTTCAGCTTCCTGCCCGCCTGGGGCAAGAACTTCGGCCTGGTGGCCAACTACACCTTCATCAAGTCCAAGATCAGCTACGTCACGTCGGCCACCAACCCGACGCCCATCGTGGCCGACCTGGTCAACATGTCGCCGCGCTCGTGGAACGGCTCGCTCTACTACGACGACAACCGCTTCAGCGCCCGCGTTTCGGTGGCCAACCGCGCCAGCTATCTGCAGGCCGTGCCGGGTGCCACGCCCAGCAACGACGTCGACGGCAAGAACGGCACCACCAACGTCGACTTCTCGATGTCGTTCAAGTGGACGCCCCAGCTGACCTTCAGCTTCGAGGCCGTCAACCTGACCAACCAGGCCAACGACCAGTACACCAGCAGCCTGCGCAACAGCCCGGTGCAGAACACCGTGACGGGCCGCGAGTACCTGTTCGGCGCGCGCTACCAGTTCTAAGCGGGCCGGTGACAGCGCGCCGGCCTGCCGTCTGACAAGGGCGCGGCGCGCGCGCAGCTAGGCTTGGGCGACACGCATCTGCCGCGTCTCGCCCATGCCGCCCACCGCCGCCGCTCCTGCCGCACCTGCCACCACCGCCCCCGACGGACCCTCCGCCTGGGGGCGTTTTCTCATCGTCGCCCGCCCCTACTGGCTGGGGGACCGCAAACGCGTCGCCTGGGCCGTGCTGGTGGGCCTGGTGGTGCTGATGCTGCTGGACACGCAGCTGGCCGTGCTCGTCAACCGCCAGACCGGCGAGCTGACCTCAGCGCTGTCGTCGCGCGATGAACAGCGCTTCTGGGAAGCCGTGCGCAACATGCTGTGGGTGGTGGGCTTCGCGGTGCCGGTGTACGCCATCTACTACGCTTCGCGCGACGCCTATGCCAACGACTGGCGGCGCTGGCTCACCCATCGCTTCCTGGACGCCTACCTCGGCGACCGTGCCTACTTCCGCCTGGCCGGCGTCGACAACCCCGACCAGCGCATCGCCGAGGACGTCAACACCTTCACCGGCCGCTCGCTGAACTTCCTGCTCATCCTGCTCGGCTCGGCAATGCAGCTGGTGGCCTTCAGCACCGTGCTGTGGAGCCTGTCGCGCATGCTGGTGGGCTTTCTCATCGCCTACGCGCTGGTGGGCACGGCGCTGTCGATGCTGATCTTCGGCCGCCCGTTGATCCGCCTGAACTTCTGGCAGCTCAAGCGCGAGGCGGACTTCCGCTTTCGCCTGATGCGGCTGCGCGAGAACGCCGAGTCCATCGCCTTCTACCGCGGCGAGAAGCAGGAGCGCCACCAGCTCGACCAGCGCCTGCGCGCGACGCTGCTCAACACCAAGAAGATGATCCGCGCGCAGTTCATGCTGAACCTGTTCCAGCGCTCCTTTGGCCAGCTCAGCCTGCTGGTGCCCTTCGTCGTGCTGGCGGGCCAGGTGCTGGCCGGCGAGCTCGAGGTGGGCCAGGCCGTGCAGGCCGGCGGCGCCTTTGCGGCGGTGCTGAGCGCGGTGTCCCTGATCGTCGACAACTTCGACAGCCTCAGCCGTTTCGTGGCCGGCATCGACCGCCTGCATGTCATGGCCCAGAAGCTGGAAGAAGCGCCGCCCGCCGCCGGCATCGCGCTGCAGCCAGCCCAGGACCTGACGCTGTCGCACCTGACCGTCAAGGCGCCCAACAGCGACCGCGTCTTCGTCAGGGACTTGTCGTTGACCGTGGCGGCCGGCGAGTCGCTGCTCATCACCGGCGCCAGCGGCAGCGGGAAGAGCTCGCTGTTGCGCGCCATTGCCGGCCTGTGGACACAGGGCAGCGGCACCATCGACCAGCCGCCGAAGGAAGACGTGTTCTTCCTGCCGCAGCGGCCCTATCTGCAGGTGGGCTCGCTGCGCAGCCAGCTCATCTACCCCAGCACCCACACCAAGCTTGACGACGCGACGCTGCTGAAGGTGCTGGACGATGTGCAGCTGCGCCACCTGTCCGAGACCCCCACCGGCCTGGACCGCAGCGAGGACTGGGAGAAGCTGCTCAGCGGCGGCGAGCAGCAGCGCCTGGCCTTTGCGCGGCTGCTGGTGCATGCGCCCAAGGTGGCCATCCTCGACGAGGCCACCAGCGCGCTGGACGACGCCAACCAACAGCGCCTGTACGAGCGGCTGCGCGACCGCGGCACGACGCTGATCAGCATCGCCCACCGCGCCGCCGTGGCGGGCTTCCACCGCCGCGTGTTGCAGCTGCTGGGCGGCGGGCGGTGGAAGCTGACCAACACGCCTGCCGCGGCGGAAGCGCCCGTGCCCGTACCGTCGGAGAAGCCGGACCCATCAGCCTAGAACCGCCAGTAGGGCACGTCCGAAGGCCTGGCGAGGCGGGTCGCTGGCAAGGCGCGCCGACGACGTGGGCTCACGCCCACGAGGAGAAGCAACGCAGCCAGCGGCCCGAAGCGCCAGGCAAGCGGGCGTGACCTAGCCACCGGGGCCGATGACGATGTGCAGCATCGAGGTCTGCACCCAGATGCCGGCCTGCTGCTCCATCACGGCGTAGTCGGTCAGCGCATTGCCGTAGACATCGGTGCCGGTGGAGAGCTGCTGCAGCTGAGTGTCGGCCGCGACGTTGATGACGTCGCCGCTGTCGAGCTTCAGGGTCAGCGCGTGGTTGGCGTCGGTGATGCTGGTCAGCCCCAAGCTGGACAGGTCGATGCTGCCGGCGCTGCCATTGCGCAAGTCGATCGCCTCGATGTTTCGGGCCACGTTGATCAGCGAGGCGAAGTCGAAGCTGGCGCCGACCGTCGTGAACTTGAGCAGGTCGATGCCTGCGCCGCCGTCGGCCGAGGCCAGGTCGGCGGGGGAAGCGGCGATCAGCGTGTCGTCGCCGCTGCCACCCAGCAGCGTGTCAGCGCCGCCGCCGCCGGTCAGCGTGTCGTTGCCGTCAGCGCCGGTCAGCGTGTTGGCAGCGGTGTTGCCGGTGATCTGGTTGTCCAGCGCGTTGCCTGTGCCGTCGATGGCGGCAGCCCCTGTCAGGGTCAGGTGTTCCACGTTGGCGCCCAGCGTGTGCGTGACCGAGGCCTGGACAGTGTCGGTGCCGGCAGCCACGCCTTCCGTCACCGTGTCGCCCGCGTTGTCGACGATGTAGCTGTCATTGCCCGTGCCGCCGGCCATCGTGTCAGCACCGAGGCCGCCGTCCAGCACGTTGTCGCCGCTGTTGCCGGTGAGCTGGTTGGCCAGCGCGTTGCCGGTGGCGTCGAGGTTGGCCGAGCCCGTCAGGATGAGTTGCTCGACGTTGACCGGCAGCGCGAAGCTGACGGAGGCCTGCACGACGTCCAGCCCGGCATTGGCCGCCTCGGTGATGGCGTCACCCGCGTTGTCGACGACATAGCTGTCGTTGCCCGCGCCGCCGGCCATCGCGTCGGCGCCCGCGCCGCCGTCCAGCGTGTTGTCGCCACTGTTGCCGGTCAGCTGGTTGTCCAGCGCGTTGCCGGTGCCGTTCAGGTTGGCGCTGCCCGTCAGCGTCAGGTTCTCGACGTTGGCGGCCAGCGTGTAGCTGACGGATGCGGAGACCGAATCGATGCCTTCGCCAGCGCCTTCGGTGATCACGTCGCCCGCGTTGTCGACGATATAGCTGTCGTCGCCCGCGCCACCGACTAGCGTGTCCGCGCCCGCGCCGCCGTCCAGCGTGTCGTTGCCGCCCAAGCCGGTCAGCGTGTTGGCGGCGCCATTGCCGGTCAGCAGGTTGTCCTGCGTGTTGCCCGTGCCGTTGATGGCGGCGGCGCCGGTGAGCGTCAGGTGATTCAGGTTCACACCAAGCGTGTACGTGATGCTGGACTGAACGAGGTCGGTGCCCTCGCCGGCGTTCTCCGTGATGGTGTCCGTGGCCGAGTCGACCACGTAGACGTCATTGCCCACGCCGCCCGCCATCGCGTCATTGCCCGCGCCGCCGTCGAGCAGGTCGTCGCCGTTGCCGCCGGTCAGCGTGTCGTTGCCGTTGCCGCCGAACAGCGAGCCGCCAGTGCTGGCGACGACGAACACCGTCGGCGCTGCGGTCTTGTAGGGGTTGGCAGCGGCGAGCTGGCCCACGGTGCCCCACTTCCATGCGAGGTAGCCGTCAAGGCGCTGCTGGTCGGCCACGGACAGCGTCGTGCCCGTGACGATGACCTCGCTGTAGTCGCTGCTGGTGTTCCACTGCCCACCCCAGCCGGTGCCGATGGTCAGCGAGCCGCTGAAGTTGAGCGGTTGGTTGACGGTGGCCACGACGTGCGTCACCTCGGCGAGCGCCGTGTAGACGTTGGCGCGCGTGTTCCAGGTCTGCAGCGTGCCGTCCACGGTCCAGGCCGTCTTGAGGTTGGTGTTGGCGGCGCCCACCACATCGGTGTTGCCGTCGCCCTGCCCTGCGATCAGCAACCAGTTGCTGCCGCCGGCGCCGGTGGACATGGGCATGGAGAAGCTGTCGCCCGACTTCTGCACCCAGTACAGGCTGCCACCCGAGGCGATGCTGGCCAGGCTGACGCTCAGGCGGTCGTCCAGGCCATCCAGGCGCACGGTGGGCAGGTTGTTCATGCCATCCAGCACCAGCAGCGGCTCGAGGCTGCCATTGCTGGCCGTGGCGTCGCGGCCGCCGCCGCTCTTGTCGCGCCAGACAGCCACGCGGCCGTCGACGGTGTGGCCGGCCTCGGCAACGCCTTCCCGCACGCCGTCACCGTCCAGGTCGGCGGCGTCCAGCCACAGGCTCAGGCTGCTCAGCTGCGTGGGCGTCCAGGCCGACACGTTGCCGAGCCTGAGCGCATCGTCGCCGTCGCCGCCCTGCAGCGTGCTGCCGCCGTCGGCGGTGAGGCTGTCGTTGCCATTGCCGCCCAGCAGCGTGTCCGCACCACCGCCGCCCAGCAGCGTGTCGTTGCCGTCGCCACCGTCCAGCGTGTTGGTCGCCGCGTTGCCGGTCAGCACATTGGCTGCGGCGTTGCCCGTGGCGTTGACGGTGGCACTGCCGGTGAGCGTGATGTTCTCGAAGTTGGGCAGGCTGGCCAGCGTGTAGCTGACGCTGGATTGCACGCTGTCCGTGCCCTCGTTGGCGTTCTCGGTCAGCGTGTCGGCGGTGTTGGTGACGACGTAGGTGTCGTCGCCCGTGCCGCCCGCCAGCGTGTCAACGTTCGGGCCGCCGATCAGCGTGTCGTTGCCGGCGCCGCCGTTGAGCGTGTCACCCGCGCTGTCCGTCGCCGCCGGGTCGCCAAAGCTCAGCACCGAGGCGGGCACGAAGGTGAAGGCGGAGGCGCCCGGCGTCAGCCAGGACAGCTGCGCCACGGCGCCGCCGGAACCTTCGCTCATCTGCACCATGATGCTGTGCTGTCCTGCGCTGAGATTCAGCGCCAGCGAGTCGATGTTGGCCAGGTTGGTGTAGCCGTTCATGCCATTGACGTACTGGCCGTCAATGTAGAGCGCCATGCTGTCGTCCTGGCTGATGCGGAAGGTGTAGTTGCCAGCCGTGGCGATGTCCAGGTTGCCGGTCCAGCGCACCGAGAAGTTGTCGGTGTTCACGACGCCGGTGGCCGGCGAGCCGTTGCCGTAGTTGGTGGCGATGTTGGCGTCCTGGCGCGTCAGCACCGGGTTGCCCAGCCAGTTGGTGTTGTTCCAGTACTCCCCGCGCAGGCCCGCCTGCTGCAGGCCGGCGAAGTAGTTCGGGCGGCTGCCCGAGACGAGGATGTCGTCGCCGTTGCCGCCGTTGAGCGTATCCGCGCCGCCGCCACCGTAGAGCGTGTCGTTGCCGTCCAGGCCGGCCAGCACGTCATTGCCGCTGTTGCCGGCGATGAGGTTGGCCAGGGCGTTGCCGGTGCCGGTGTGCGCGCTGCTGTCGGTGAAGCTCAGGCGTTCCAGCGTGGCGCCCAGGGTGTAGGTGGCCAGCGAGGTCTCGACGCTGTCCAGGCCGAAGGTGTCGGTGACGATGTCGGTGGCGCTGTCCACCACGTAGGTGTCGTCGCCGGCGGCGCCCACCATGGTGTCGTTGCCGGCGCCACCGTCCAGGCGCTCGTTGGCAATGGTGCCGGTCAGCGTGTTGTTCAACGCGTTGCCGTAGAGCTTGACGTTGTTCTGGCTCAGCGCGCTCAGGTTCTCGACGTTGGCCGGCAGACGGAAGTCGATGTTGGCCTGGATGAGGTCGGTGCCCTCGCTGGCGTTCTCGATGACCGTGGTGTAGGGCAGGTAGACGTTGTAGGTGTCGTTGCCCGCCGCGCCGGCCAGCGACGTGGCATTGGGGTTGCCCGCGTTGGACGGGCCGGTGATGACGTTGTCCAGTGCGTTGCCAACGGCATTGATGTTGAACGAGGACTGCAGGTCCAGGTTCTCGACGTTGGCCGCCAGCGTGTAGGTCAGGACGGTCGCGTTGTTGGTCGTGCGCTGCAGGACGATGGTGTCCGTGCCCTCACCGGCGTTCTCGACGACGACAAGGTTCAGCGAGAAGGTGCCGAAGCTGTCGGCCTGCTGGTAGTAGGTGTCGTCGCCGGTGCCGCCGGCCATGGTCGTGGCGATGCCGCTGTAGACGCTGGCATACAACTGGTTGGCGGCGGTGTTGCCGGTGATGGTGCCGGCTGCGCGGCCGACGTAGTAGATGTTCTCGACGTTGGCGCTCAGCGTGTAGCTGGTGGAGGCGTAGACGGCGTCGGTGCCTTCGCTGGCGTTCTCGTTGACGAGGTCGCCGGCGTTGTCGACGAAGTAGACGTCGTTGCCGGCGCCGCCGGTCATGGTGTCGACGCCCGCACCGCCGTCAATGCGGTTGGCGCCGCTGTTGCCGAGGATGGTGTTGGCCAGCGCATTGCCGGCACCGTTGATGGCGGCGGTGCCGGTCAGGGTCAGGTTCTCGACATTGGCCGGCAGCGTGTAGCTGACCGAGGTGAGCACGCGGTCGGTGCCGGCGCTGGCGTCTTCGACGACCGTGTCGCCGATGTCGTCCACCGTGTAGGTGTCGTTGCCCGCGCCGCCGGCCATCCAGTCGGCCCCGACCTTGCCGTCCAGCACGTCGTTGCCGTTGCCGCCGAAGAGGGCGTCCACGCGCACGCCGCCGTTGAGCGTGTCGTCGCCGTCGCCAGCGAACACGACCGCATCCACCCGGCCCGTGCCGCGCGCGGTGGCGCCGTTGTAGGCGGCCGTCAGCGTCTCGTTGGCGGCGGTGCCGAAGGCGATCTTGCCGCCAGTCCACATCCTGTCCAGCCCCACGGTGCCGAGAGCGCCGCCGGTCAGGCTGGTGGGCGTGCCCACACCCCACTTGGTGGCCAGGTAGTTCTCGATGACGCGCTGCTCACCGGGCGACAGCACATGGTCGAACACCAGCAGCTCCGAGACCTGCCCGCGGCTGGACTCGCTGTTGGCGCCCCCATAGCCCGACAGCTGGATCTTGCCCAGCCAGCCATCGGAAGTGCTGCCCGTGGCCGCCAGCGCGATGCCGTTCTTGAAGAGCGTGCCCGCGCCGACCTGGTCATTGGCCGTGTACTGGATGGGCGTGCCAGGCTGGATGGTGCCATTGGTCTGTGAGATCCAGTTCTGGCCGTAGAGCTGGTCCTGGTAGCCGCCGTGCCAGCCGATCAGCGAGTTGTCGGTGGACGAAGAGACCAGCCGCCCGTTCTGCGTGCCGGTCATCTGGCCGACAACGAAGAGCGAGTAGTTCTGACCGACCCAGAGGCTGCTGGTCAGGAAGTCGTTGCCGTCGAAGCTGACGGTGGGCTGGCCGTTCAGGCCCGTCAGGTCGAGCTTGGGCGATGCGCCGGAGGTGGCCTGGGTGAAGTTGTTGGCGCTGCCGCTCTTGTCGACCCAGGTGCTGAGGTTGCCGTTGCCATTGATGAGACCGCCCTCGGCCAGGCCGGCGGACGTGCCGTTGCCGTCCAGGTCGTTGGCGTCCAGCCAGGTGATCTTGCCGCCAATCGTGGCGAAGGTCGGGTCGGCCGTCATGCCCCACAGCGTGCGCAGGTCCGACAGGCTGGGCAGCACCAGGCCGTTCACGTCGATGGCCAGGCTGACGCCGCCGACCGAGATGGCGGTCAGCAGCTTGCCGGTGTTGCCGTTGGACAGCAACACGTCGGGCGCGGCGGTGCGGTAGTCGGTGGCGTTGTTGTAGTCGCTGCTGTTGAGCAGCAGCAGGTCGTTGCCGTCGAGCAGCAGCTCCAGCTTGCCGCCGCCATCGGCGCCGACGAAGTTGGTGGTGTTGACATCGCTGGAGCGCACGGTGACGGTCTCGGCCGTGCCACCGAAGAAGTCCAGCACCTCGATGCCGCGCACCTTGGCGGTCAGCTGGTTGACGTTGGTGACGCCCAGGCCGTCGACCTTGAAGCTGTCCAGACCGCTGCCGCCGTCGATGGCGGCGAAGCTCAGGTCGCTGACCGACAGCGTGTCGGCACCCGCGCCGGCGTTGATGGTGTCGGCGCCGCCGCCGCCGATGATGTAGTTGTTGCCGGCGTTGCCGGTGATGACGTTGGCCGCACTGTTGCCGGTGGCCGTGATGTTGGCGCTGCCGGTCAGCGTCAGATTCTCGAAATTGGCGGCCAGCGCCCAGCTGACGCTGGACAGCACCGTGTCGGTGCCCGCGCCGGCCTGCTCGTAGAGCTGGTCGCCGACGTTGTCGACGACATAGCTGTCGTTGCCCGCGCCGCCGATCAGCACGTCGGCACCCTGGCCACCGTCCAGCTGGTTGTTGCCGCTGTTGCCGGTGAGGGTGTTGCCCAGCGCGTTGCCGGTGCCGTTGATGTCGCCAGTGCCGGTCAGCACCAGCGTCTCGACGTTGGCGGCCAGCGTGATGCTGATGCCCGCTTCGACGAGGTCGGTGCCCTCGCCGAAGAACTCCTCGACGAGGTCGGCCGCGTTGTCGATGACGTAGGTGTCGTCGCCCAGGCCGCCGGTCAGCACGTCCGCGCCGCTGCCACCGTCCAGCACGTTGTTGCCCTCGTTGCCGGTGATGAAGTTGACGAGGCCGTTGCCCGTGCCGTCTATGGCGTCGGCACCCGTCAGCTGGAGGTTTTCGAGGTTGGCGCCCAGCACCCAGCTGACGGAGCTGCGCACGGTGTCCGTGCCCTCGCCGAGGTTTTCGGTGAGGGTGTCGCCGGCGCTGTCGACGACGTAGGTGTCGTTGCCCGCGCCGCCGATGAGGCGGTCGTCGCCGGCATCGCCGTCCAGCACGTTGTTGCCGGCGTTGCCGGTGATCTGGTTGTTCAGGTCGTTGCCGGTGCCGTCGAGGTCGGCGGTGCTCGAGAGCACGAGGTTCTCGACGTTGTCGGCCAGGCCGTAGCTGAGGCTGGCCGTGACCGTATCGTTGCCGCCGCCGGCGGACTCGACGACGGTGTCGCCGCTGTTGTCGACGAGGTAGCTGTCGTTGCCCGCGCCGCCGACGAGTCGGTCCGCGCCTGCGCCGCCGTCCAGCGTGTTGTTGCCACCGTTGCCGGAGATGACGTTGTCCAGCGCGTTGCCGGTGCCGTTCAGGTTGGCACTGCCCGTCAGCGTCAGGTTCTCGACGTTGTCGACCAGCGTGAGGCTGATGGACGCCAGCACCGTGTCGCTGCCGTCGCCGGGGTTCTCGGTGACGAGGTCGCCGGCGTTGTCCACCACGTAGCTGTCGTTGCCCGAGCCGCCGGCCAGTGCGTCGGCGCCCAGGCCGCCGTCCAGCAGGTTGTTGCCGGCATTGCCGGTCAGCAGGTTGGCCAGGTCGTTGCCGGTGCCGTTGATGTTGTTGCTGCCCGTCAGCGTTAGCGCTTCGAGGTTGGCACCAAGCGTCCAGGTGACGGACGACAGCACCGTGTCGTAGCCCTCTGCGGTGTTCTCGGTGATGGCGTCGCTGCTGTTGTCGACCACGTAGCTGTCGTCGCCCACGCCGCCGATGAGCTGGTCGGCGCCCGTGCCGCCATCCAGCACGTTGGCACCGCTGTTGCCGGTGATCTGGTTGGCCTGCGTATTGCCGGTGCCGTTGAGGTCGTTGCTGCCCGTGAGGACGAGGTTCTCGATGTTGGCGCCCAGCGTGAAGCTGTCACTCGAACGCACCAGGTCCACGCCCTCGCCAGCGCTCTCGATGGCGATGTCGCCGGCGTTGTCAGCGAAGAAGGTGTCGTTGCCGGCGCCGCCCGTCATCGTGTCGGCGCCCAGGCCGCCGTCGATGAGGTTGTTGTTGCTGTTGCCGGTGATCTGGTTGTTGGCTGCGTTGCCGGTCGCGTCGATGCGGTCGGTGCCGGTCAGCACCAGGTTCTCCAGGTTGGCGCCCAGCGTGTAGCTGATGGCCGAGCGCACGGTGTCGCTGCCTTCGCCGGCGTTCTCGGTGACGAGGTCGCCCACGTCGTCGATGACGTAGCTGTCGTTGCCCGCGCCGCCGATGAGGCGGTCGGCGCCCGTGCCGCCGTCCAGCACGTTGGCGCCGCTGTTGCCGGTGAGCGTGTTGTCCAGCTCGTTGCCCGTGCCGTCAACGCTGGCCGTGCCGGTCAGGATCAGGTTCTCGATGTTGGCGCCCAGCGCGAAGCTGGCGGCCGAGCGCACGGTGTCCGTGCCATCGCCGGGGTTCTCCACGACCTGGTCGCCGGAGTCGTCCACGACATAGCTGTCGTCACCGGCGCCGCCGGCCATGGTGTCTGCGCCAGCGCCGCCGTCGATGCTGTTGCTGCCCGCGTTGCCGGTGATCTGGTTGGCCAGCTCGTTGCCGGTGGCGCTGAGGTTGGCCGTGCCGGTGAGGATGAGGTTGTCGACGTTGGCGGCCAGCACGCGGCTGACGGACGAGATCTCCGTGTCATTGCCGGCGGAGACGTCCTCCACGACCACGTCACCGCTGTTGTCGACGTAGAAGCTGTCGTCGCCACCGCCGCCGGCCATCGTGTCGGCACCCACGCCGCCGTCGATGACGTTGGCCGCCGCGTTGCCGGTGATGCTGTTGGCGCCCGCATTGCCGGTGCCGCTGATGTTGCCGGTCCCGGTCAGCACGAGGTTCTCCAGCGTCGCGCCCAGCGTGTAGCTGATGCTGGAACGAACCGTGTCCGTGCCCTCGCCGCTGGCCTCGATGACCTGGTCGCCGGCGTTGTCCACGCCGTAGGTGTCGTCACCCAGGCCGCCGGTCATCACGTCGGCGCCCGCGCCGCCGTCCAGCACGTTGTTGCCGCTGGTGCCGGTGAGCTGGTTGGCCTGGCCGTTGCCGGTGCCGTCGATGTCGGCGGTGCCCGTGAGGATGAGGTTCTCGACGTTGGCGCCAAGGGTGAAGCTGACGCTGCTGCGCACGAGGTCCGTGCCCTCGCCCACGGCTTCGGTCACCGTGTCGCCGGCGTTGTCGACGAAGTAGCTGTCGTCGCCCGCACCGCCGGCCATGCGGTCCGCGCCGGCGCCGCCGTCGATGGCGTTGGCGCCGGCATTGCCGGTGATCTGGTTGTCCAGCTCATTGCCGGTGGCGCTGTTGGCGCCGGTGCCGGTCAGCACCAGGTTCTCGACGTTGGCGCCCAGCGCATAGCTGACGGAGGAACGCACCGTGTCCGTGCCCTCGCCGGCGTTCTCGGTGACGCTGTCGCCCGAGTTGTCGACCACGTAGATGTCGTTGCCCGCGCTGCCGGCCATCGCGTCGGCGCCCAGGCCGCCATCCAGCTGGTTGTTGGCGATGTTGCCGGTGAGCGTGTTGTCCAGCTCGTTGCCGGTCGCGTTGGCGTCGCCCGTGCCGGTCAGCACCAGGCGCTCGATGTTGGCGCCCAGCGCGAAGCTGACGCCAGCCCGAACCGTGTCTGTGCCCTGGCCGCTGAACTCGGTGACGGTGTCGCCCAGGTCGTCGACAACGTAGCTGTCGTCGCCCGCGCCGCCGGCCAACGCGTCGGCACCCGCGCCGCCGTCCAGCAGGTTGTTGCCGCTGTTGCCGGTGAGCTGGTTGGCCAGCTCGTTGCCGGTGCCGTCCACATTGGCGCTGCCCGTCAGCACCAGGTTTTCGATGTTGGGGCCGAGCGTGAACGTGACGCTGGAGCGGACCACATCCGTGCCCTCGCCGGCCGCTTCGGTCACCGTGTCGCCGAGGTTGTCGACGAGGTAGCTGTCGCTGCCCGCTCCGCCGGCCAGCGTGTCCGCGCCGGCGCCGCCGTCGATGGTGTTGTTGCCGGCGTTGCCGGTGATGACGTTGTCCTGCGTGTTGCCGGTCGCGTCGATGTTGGCGCTGCCCGTGAGCACGAGGTTTTCGACATTGACGGGCAGAGCCAGCGTGACGGCCGAGCGGATGGTGTCGGTGCCCTCGCCTGCGTTCTCCGTGACCACGTCACCGACGTTGTCCACCACATAGCTGTCGTCGCCCGCGCCGCCGGCCAGTTGGTCGGCGCCCGCGCCACCGTCCAGCACGTTGTTGCCGGCGTTGCCGGTCAGCCGGTTGGCAGACGAATTGCCCGTCGCGTTGATGTTGGCGCTGCCAGAAAGCGTCAGGTCTTCGATGTTCTCGCCGAGGCGGAAGCTCACCGTCGAGAACACCTGGTCACTGCCTTCGCTGACGGCTTCCGTCGCCGTGTCGCCCGCGTTGTCGACGAAGTAGCTGTCGTCGCCAGTGCCCCCAGCCATCGCATCCGCGCCGGCCTTGCCGTCCAGCAGGTTGTTGCCGCCGTTGCCGCTCAGCGCGTTGTCCAGCTCGTTGCCGGTGGCGTTGATGTCGCCGCTGCCCGTGAGCGTCAGGTTCTCGACGTTGGCACCCAGCACCCAGCTGAGGCCGGAGCGCACGAGGTCAGCGCCTTCGCCCACGTTCTCGGTGGTGGTGTCACCGGCGTTGTCGATGACGTAGGTGTCATCGCCCGCGCCGCCGGCCATCGCATCCGCACCCGCGCGGCCGTCCAGCACGTTGTTGCCGCCGTTGCCGGTGATGACGTTGGCCTGCGCGTTGCCGGTGGCGTCGATGTCGGCGCCGCCGGTCAGCGTCAGATTCTCCAGGTTGGCGCCCAGCGTCCAGGCGACGGAGCTGCGTACGAGGTCGGTCCCCTCGCCTGCCTGCTCGGTGATGCTGTCGCCTGCCACGTCCACCACGTAGGTGTCGTCGCCCGCGCCGCCGGTCAGCACGTCGGCCCCGGCACCGCCGTCCAGCAGGTTGTTGCCGGCGTTGCCGGTGATGACATTGGCCAGCGTGTTGCCGCTGCCGTCGATGTTGCCGCTGCCGGTCAGCGTCAGTTGCTCGATGTTGGCGCCCAGGCGGAAGCTGACGCTGGACTGCACGAGGTCGATGCCCTCGCCGGCAGCTTCGGTCACCGTGTCGCCGCTGTTGTCGACGAGGTAGCCGTCGTTGCCCGCACCGCCGGCCATCGCGTCGGCACCCAGGCCGCCGTCGAGGGTGTTGTTGCCGCTGTTGCCGGTGATGACGTTGTCCAGCGCGTTGCCGGTGCCGCTCAGGTCGCCCGTGCCGGTCAGCACCAGGTTCTCGAGGTTGGCGCCCAGCGTGTAGCTGAAGCCTGCGCGCACGGTGTCCGTGCCCTCGCCGGCGTTCTCGGTGATGACGTCGGCCGCGTTGTCAACGACGTAGCTGTCGTTGCCAGCGCCACCAGCCATCGTGTCGGCGCCCAGGCCGCCGTCCAGCACGTTGTTGCCGCTGTTGCCGGTGATGACGTTGTCGAGGTCGTTGCCGGTGCCGCTGATGGGCGCGGTGCCGGTCAGCACCAGGTTCTCGATGTTGCTGCCTAGCGTGAAGCTCACGCCTGCGCGGACAAGGTCGGTGCCGCCGCCGGCAGCTTCGGTGACCGTGTCACCGGCGTCGTCGACGATATAGCTGTCGTCGCCCGAGCCACCCAGCATCGCGTCGGCGCCCGCGCCGCCGTCGATGAGGTTGGCGCCGCCGTTGCCGACGATGCGGTTGTCCAGCTCGTTGCCGGTGCCTGAGATGTTGGCGCCGCCCGTGAGCTGCAGCTCTTCGACATTGGCCGACAGCGCATAGTTGACGGCCGAGCGCACCGTGTCGTAACCGGCATTGGCGTCTTCGGCCACCGTGTCGCCGCTGTTGTCGACGATGTAGCTGTCGTCGCCCGCCCCGCCCGCCATCGTGTCCGCGCCGGCCTTGCCGTCGATGAGGTTGGCGCCGGCATTGCCGGTGATGACGTTGTCGGCCGCGTTGCCGGTGGCGTCGAGATTGCCGGCCCCCAGCAGCGTCAGGTTTTCGAGGTTGTCGCCCAGCGTCCAGCTGATGGACGAGCGGACGCTGTCCGTGCCTTCATTGGCGGCCTCGGTGATCTGGTCGCCCGCGTTGTCGACGACATAGCTGTCGTCGCCTGCGCCGCCGGCCATCTGGTCGGCGCCCGCTCGGCCGTCGAGCAGGTTGTTGCCGGCATTGCCGGTCAGGCTGTTGGCCAGCGAATTGCCGATGGCATCGACGTTGGCGGCGCCCGTCAGCACCAGGTTCTCAAGGTTGGCACCCAGCGTGAATGTGACGCTGGAACGGACCAGGTCAGCGCCCTCGCCCGCCGCCTCGATGACGCTGTCGCCGAGGTTGTCGACGACGTAGCTGTCGTCCCCCGCGCCGCCAGTCATCGTGTCGGCGCCCGCACCGCCATCGATGGCGTTCGCACCGCTGTTGCCGGTGATGACGTTGTCCAGCGCATTGCCGGTGGCGCTGTTGCTGGCGCTGCCGGTCAGCACCAGGTTCTCGACGTTGGCGCCGAGCGCGTAGCTGATGCCGGCGCGGACCGTGTCCGTGCCCTCGCCGAAGGCCTCGGTCACGGCGTCGCCCGTGGACTCGACCACATAGCTGTCGTCACCCGCGCCGCCGGCCATGGTGTCGGCGCCCGCGCGGCCGTCCAGCAGGTTGTTGCCGGCGTTGCCGGTCAGCGCGTTGTCCAGCACGTTGCCGGTGGCGTCGATGTCGGCGGTGCCGGTCAGCGTCAGGTTCTCGACGTTGGCCGACAGCACATGGCTGACGGACGCACTGACGCCGTCCGTGCCCTCGCCCGCCGCTTCCACGACCAGGTCGGCCGCGTCGTCGACGGTGTAGCTGTCGTTGCCCGCGCCACCGGTCAGCACATTGGTGCCGGCAGCGCCCGTGAGCTGGTCGTCGAAGGCGCTGCCGACGAGGTTCTCCACGCCGGCCAGCGTGTCGCCCTGCGCATCGCCGCCGCTGCCGCGGCCGGTGGACAGGTTCACGGTGACACCTGCGGCCGATGCGGCATAGGTCGCCGTGTCGATGCCCGAGCCGCCGGTCAGCGCGTCCGCACCCGCGCCGCCGTTCAGCACATCGTTGCCGGCGCCGCCGTCCAGGCGGTTGGCGGTCGCGGTGCCGATGAGCTGGTCGTCGAAGCCGGAGCCGGTCAGGTTCTCCAGCGCGTCGAAGGTGTCGCCCGCCGCATCGCCGGTGTTCAGCGCCGTATCGGCCAAGCTCACCGTCAGGCCGGTGGCCGCACCCGCATAGCTGGCCGTGTCGCTGCCCGCACCGCCCGACAGCAGGTCCGCTCCGGCGCCACCGATCAGCACGTCGTCGCCCGCGCCGCCCACGAGCTTGTTGACGCCGGCATCGCCTTCCAGCGTGTCGTCGGAGGCCGAGCCGGTCAGGTTCTCGATGCCGCTGAAACTGTCGCCCGCCGCGTCGCCCGCGTTGGCCGTGGCATTGACGAGGCTGGCCTTGACGCCGCTGGACGCGCCCACGTAGATGGCCGTGTCGTTGCCCGCGCCGCCGACGAACTGGTCGGCACCGGCGCCGCCGTCCAGCAGGTCGTCGCCGCTGCCGCCGTCCAGGCGGTTGTCGCCCGCATCGCCCTTGAGCGTGTCAGCGAAGTTGGAGCCGACGAGGTTCTCGATGCCGTCCAGCAGGTTGCCCTGCGCGTCGCCGCCGTTGCCGGTGCCGGCGACGAGGTCCACCTGCACGGCGGCGCTCGATGCCGCATAGCTCAGCGTGTCGTCGCCCAGGCCGCCGCGGACGACGTCGTTGCCGCCGCGGCCTTCGATGACGTCGTCGCCGTCGCCAGCGCTGATGATGTTGGCGTTGGTGTCGCCCACCAGCACGTCGTTGTAGTTGGAGCCGGCCAGGTTCTCGATGCCTGCATAGCTGTCGCCCGCCGCCGCGCCGCTGTTGGTGCCGGCTGCCAGCAGGCTGGCGGCCACGCCGGCGGTGGCGCTGGCATAGCTGGCCGTGTCGCTGCCGTCGCCGCCGTCCAGCACGTCCGCGCCATCGCCGCCGTCCAGCACGTCATCACCCGCGCCGCCCATCAGCTTGTTGATGCCGACGGTGCCGGTGAGCTGGTCGTCCTTGTCAGAGCCGGTCAGGTTCTCGACGCCGCTGAGTCGGTCGCCCTCGGCGTCGCCGCCCAGGCCGATGCCGGTCGAGAGGTTCACTCGCACTCCCTGCGCCGAGGCGGCATAGGTCACCGAGTCCAGAAGGCCCGAGCCGCCGCGCAGCACATCGGCGCCCGTGCCGCCTTCGAGCAGGTCGTCGCCGTCGCCGCCGTCCAGCGTGTCGTTGCCGGCCTGGCCCACCAGCGTGTCGTTGCCGGCATTGCCGGTCAGCGCGTTGGCGCTGGCGTCGCCGGTGAGCTGGTCGTCGCCGCTGCCGCCGGCCAGGTTCTCTATGGATTGGAAGCTGTCGCCCGTCGCATCGCCGCCGGTGACGCTGCCGGTGGCGAGGTTGATCTGCACCGCGACCGTGGAGGTGCTGTAGTCGGCCGTGTCGGCACCATCGCCGCCGATCAGCGTGTCCGCGCCCGCGCCGCCGGTGAGCACGTCACTGCCGCGGCCACCGTCCAGCAGGTTGTTGCCGTCGCCGGCCACGAGGCGGTCGGAGAAGCGCGAGCCGATGAGGTTCTCGATGCTGGTCAGCGCGTCGCCCGCCGCGTCGCCGCCGCTGCTGGGCATGGCGCCGGTGATGTCGACCTTCACGCCCTCGGCGGAGTCCGCATAGCTGGCGGTGTCGCTGCCGTCGCCACCGTCCATCACATCGGCGCCTGCGCCACCGATCAGCGTGTCGTCGCCTGCGCCGCCCTGCAGGCCGTCGTTGCCGGGGTTGCCCACCAGCAGGTTGTCGAAGCCGTCACCGACCAGCGTGTCGTCGTTCTCGGAGCCAGCCAGGTTTTCGATGGACTGGAAGGTGTCGCCCTTGGCTTCACCCGTGTTCAGGCTGGGCGTGGCCAGACTGACGATGACGCCGGTCTGCGCATCGACGTAGCTGGCCGTGTCCTTGCCGTCGCCGCCCGTGAGGGCGTCGGCGCCCTCGCCGCCTTCGAGCTCGTCGTCGCCAGCGCCGCCGTCCAGCTTGTTGGCACCCGCGTCGCCGACGAACAGGTCGTTGAAGCCCGAGCCGGTCAGGTTCTCGATGTCCTGCAGCCGGTCGCCGGTCGCGTCGCCGCCGCTGCCCTGGCCGGTGCCCAGGCTCACGGTCACGCCGGCTGCCGAGTTGGCATAAGTGGCGGTGTCGTTGCCGGCACCGCCCTGCAGCGTGTCCGCACCGGCGCGGCCTTCCAGCACGTCGTCGCCCGCGCCGGCCTGCAACACGTTGGCCAGCGCGTCGCCGCGCAGCGTGTCGTCAAGCTCGGAGGCGATGACGTTCTCGATCTGCGACAGCGTGTCGCCCTCGGCCTCGCCGCCCTTGGCGGAGCCGGCGGCCAGGTCGATGGTGACACCAGCGGTCGACGCGCTGTAGACGGCGGTGTCCGCGCCCGCGCCGCCCACGAGCTGGTCTGCGCCGCCCCGGCCTTCGAGCATGTCGTTGCCCGCGCCGCCGTCCAGCTTGTTGGCACCGCTGTCGCCGCGCAGCGTGTCCGCGCCGCCACTGCCGCTGAGGTTCTCTATGCCTTCCAGCGTGTCGCCGTCGGCGTCGCCGCCGCTGGCGGTGTTGCCGGCGATGTCCACGCTGACGCCAGCACCCGAGCCCTCGTAGCTGGCGGTGTCATTGCCCGTGCCGCCGACGAGCTTGTCCGCGCCCTCGCCGCCCACCAGCCAGTCGCTGCCGGCACCGCCGTCCAGCTTGTCGGCGCCGGCGCCGCCGAAGATGCGGTCCGCGCCGACAAGGCCGTTGATGGTGTCGTTGCCCGCGCCGCCGTCGATGAGGTCGCCCAGGCCAAGGGCCGGGAACACGACGCCGGCCTTGCCGCCCACGTCGTAAGCCATGTCGGCCGCGCTGTTCACGTCGCGCACGATGGCCGGCAGCGTGAGCTTGCCTTCCACCGTGGCGCCGTCAACGGTGGCCGAGGCCGTGACGACGATGTCGAAGCTGGCGCCACTGCCGCCGCCCGTGTCGGAGGCGACGGCATAACGCACCAGGACACTGAAGCGCGTGGTGGCGCCGTCGGCCGGCACCGCCAGCTCCCAGCCGGTGGCGCCCTTGGTGGCCCCGACGACCTCGAAGCCGTCGGGCAGGCCGCTGATCACGACGGACTTGACGACCGGCGCCGTCTTGGACGACAGCGTGATGTCGAACTGCCGCGCCCAGCCCGAGCCCATGCCCTGGCCGCCGTCGCCGGCGATGGTGTCGTCACCCGCCGTGCCGCGGATGACCTCGGGCGCGGCCTGGGCGGCGGCCGAGAAATCGCTGGCCGACTCGGCCGAGCCGCCGGAGCCGGTGATCGTCGTGCCACTGACCTCCTGGCCCGTGACGTTGCGGAACTGGCCAGCCACGGTCAGCGTGGGGCCGGCGGGCGGCGGCGGGGGCGTGCCGCCGCCGGGGTTGCCGGCTGGCGCGGGGGCCACCTGGATGACCAGGGACATCGGCCGCGCCTCGTCGTGGAACTCGGCCTTGGAATTGCCCTCGCCACCGCCAGCGCCCGAGACCATGCCGCTCTCCAGCACGGGCTTGGGCGGGGGCGGCATCTCGCTGGCCTCACGCGCGGCCGGCGCCGGTGCGTCTTCGGTCGTGTTCTTCTCGATGGTGCGCAGCAGCGTGTCGGTGATGTTGACCGGCCCGGCCTGGGTGATCAGCGTCGACGCCTCGACGGCACCGTCCGAGAACAGCAGCTTGAAGTCGGGGTCGGCCAGCGCGCGCAGGGCAGCGCCCTGGAACACATGCTGGGTGCCGTCGGCCATGACCAGGACCAGGTCCACGCCGGCCACCTGCACCTTGACGATGGACGCACGCGACAGCGCGAGCTTGATGGCCGCGTCTGCCGTGGACGGATGAATGACGACCTTGCCCGCGACGTTGTCCATCAGGTACTCCGTACTACTTCTTCTTCAACTGACGCATCCGCGCATGGGATGCCGGCGCTGCGCAGCAGCTGGGCATCGGAGTCGCTGGCGGCATTGCCCGCCAGCACGCGCAGCTGCTCCGACGCGCCCATCTCCGCCATCATCTGCAGCAGCCGCCGCTTGCCCGCGCTGCCTTCGCCGGCCAGGCTGGTGCTGAGACTGGGGCCCAGACGCAGATAGCCCACGCCCAGGCGGCGCAGCAGCGCCAGATCTTCGGGCGGCGCCACGACACGGCGAATGCCGATGCGCACGCCATGGCGCTGCAGCATGGTCGTCAGCGGCCCGAGCACGCTGACGACGTTGCGTTCCCCGTCGATCTCGAACTCCACCCACAGCTTCCGCGCGAGCGCGCCAGCGCTGTGCAGCGCCTCCTCGAAGCGGCTGACGAAGGTCGGCCGCTCGGCCGAGCGCGGCGAAATGCGGATGGCCAAGTCCTGACCGTGCCCGGCAATGCGCGCCAGCGCCAGCTCGGCCACGCGCAGGTCGATGTCGGCGATGCGCGCGGTGCGCAGCGCGGCGGGCAGCACCTCGTCGGGGCCGAAGAAGCGGCCATCCGCATGCTGCAGCCTGACGTTGGCGAGCTGGTGGGCAGCGACGCCATCCGCCGAGACCACGGGCATCAGGCTCAGGTCGACGCGGCCGGTGACAAGGGCCTCGTCGATGAGGCTGCGCCATTGCGCCAGCGACACGGTCGGGCCGGTGCGGGTGGCGCGCACCATCATCCAGGCGGCGTCGCTGCCTTCGCTGGATTGCAGCCCGCGGTCCACGCGCGACATCACCGCGCCTATGGTCTCGCCGCCGTGGAAGGCGGTGGCCGCCAGCCAGCCCACGCGCGGCCGGTCGGTCAGATCGCGCTGCTTGAGGCCGTGCAGCGCGTCGGCCAGTTCGCGCGTCCAGCCGTCGATCGCGTCGGCGCCCACGCGCGGCACCAGCACGGCAAAGTCCGCGCCGTTCAGCCGGGCCACCATGCCGCCGGCTTCGTCCAGCCGCATTGCGCGGGTGCGCAGCAGCGTGGCCACCTGCTTGAGCAGCTCGTCAGCGCGCTCGCGGCCGGCGCGCTGGTTGAGGCCTGCCAGGTCGTCCAGACGCAGCAGCACCATGCCGCCGGTGGCTTGCTCATCCGGGTCATGCAGCAGCGCGGCCAGCCGGTCCATGAACTGCGCGCGGGCCGCCAGGCCGGTGACCGGGTCGACCGAGATCTCGGCATGCAGCACGCCCAGGCGATGGTCACGGTCGTCCAGCTGCGCCTTGATGCGGGTCAGCGCGACGTTGATGGTGCGCGACATCGAAGCCCATTCGACCGGGCCGTCCTGCTGCCGCTCGGCGATGCGGCCCTGGCCGGCGGCGTCGAGCTGGCCGATCAGCGGCTCGCCGCCGCGCAGCCACCAGCGCGAGATGAACAGCAGCGCCACCATCGTCGCGCCGGCAGCAAGCCCGTGGACGACGAGCAGCCAGCCGAGCTGGGTCGGCGTCAACGTGCCATGCAGCAGCCACCAGCTCCCAATGGCCGACAGCGTGAAGCCGCCCGCCACCGCGCCCGCGGCCCGCTGAGTGGCGCTGCCCATGGTCATGCCTCCCCTCCGGCAGCAATCTGCTCGTACTGCGGCCCGAAGCGCTCGTCCAGGTTCTCGGCCACCAGCGAGGCCGCCGTCACCAGGCTCAGGTCCAGCTTGTGCAGCGCGCGCTGGGCGTTGTCGCCGGCCTCGATGGAGGCCGCCACCTGCGTGGCCAGCGCCAGCACCGGTGCCAGCGTGCCGGGCGCCGGATCGGCGTCCAGGTGGCGGGCGACGGCCTCCACCACGGCCGTCGGGAAGCCGAGTTCGTCCAGCCAGGCGGCGCTGACCTGGGCATGGTCCAGCCCGCAGGTCTCTTGCTCCAGCGCCGCCAAGGCCCGGCCGCGCGCGTGGTGAGAGGACGTCAGCACGGCGGGCAAGGCGTCCGGAAACGCCTGGCACAGGATGAGGTGGCCCACGTTGTGCAGCAGGCCGGCAAGGAAGGCGGCCTCGCCGTCGGCACCCGCCAGCCGCGCCAGGCTGCGCGCGGCCTTGGCGGTGAGCGTGGCGTCCAGCCAGAACTGGCGCAGATTGACGCCCGGCACCGCGACGAACACCGACTCCAGCCCGCCGCTGATGACCAGCGTGCGCAGCGTGTCGGTGCCGATGATGGCGACGGCGTCCTTCAGGCTGGCCAGGCTGCGGCGGCCGCAGTAGTAGGGCGAATTGGCGATGCGAAGCGTGCGCGCGGCGAGCTGGGGCTCCTGCTCCAGCTCGTCGACGACCTCGACGATGGAGGCACCGGGGTCGCGCAACTGGCTGATGAGCCGGCGCACGACGCGCGGCACCGACGGCAGTTGAAGGCGGCCACCGGCGGCGGCGCGCAGCTTCTCCATGTGGAGTGACGCGCTCATGCCTTCGGCCCCTTGCCGTCGGACAGCGCATCGCGGAGCTGATCCTTCTCCAGGTTCCACAGCGTCGAGTCCATGCGCTTGACGAGGGCGGCCTGTTGCATCACCTCGTCCTTGAGGCCTTCGTTGGACGCCGTCAGTGCGCCGATCTCACGCTCCAGGCTCTCCACGCGCGTCAGCGCCAGCTTGACATTGCTGACCAGCGCTTCCTGCGCGGGCAGGAAGTCCAGCATGCGGCCGACGCGCTCATTCGACGAGCCGCTTTCCTGAAGCATGCCCTCGGCGGCGTTCGCCAGCCGCGCCATGGCCGGCACCACATCGCCCACGCCGCCGACGGTGGCCGTGGTGCGCTCCAGCACCGCCTCCTGGCTTTCCAGCCGCTCGGTCAACCGGGCTGACGCGCCGGCCATCTGCGCGACCTGCGGCACGAGCTGGTCGAGCCGCGCAACGACATCGGCCAGACCCGCCGAGGACGCGCGGTGCTGCTCCAGGATGTCGGCCAGCAGCGTGGCCAGGAAGCGCTCGCTGATCTCGACGTTCTCGTTGACGCTGCTCTTCTCGGCCAGCGACAGCACGTTGCCGCGCACGGTCTCGACGAGGTCGGTCGCCGCCTTGCGCACGGCCACCATCTGGAAGCCCAGCACGATGGAGCCGACCAGGCCGAACATCGATGCCGAGAAGGCCGTGCCCATCGCCGAGAGCGGCTTCTGCAGGCCACCGACGATCTTGACGAACTCGCCCTCCATGTCGCCGCCGCCGCCCGCGCTCTTGGCGATGGTGCCGATGAGGGCCGAGGTTTCCACCAGCGTCTCCAGCAGGCCGACGAAGGTGCCCAGCAGGCCCAGGCCCACCATCAGGCCGACGAGGAACTGGCTGAGCTCCTGGCGCTTGTTCAGGTATTGCTCCAGCGCCTCGATCTCGGGCTCCATCGCCGAGCTGTGGATGTAGACCTGGTGGCCCAGGCCGAGCTTTTGCAGCCGGTCCAGCATGCCGGTCACGAAGGCCGGCGGGCCCAGGCGCGGATGCTGCTCGCCGCTGGCGTCGCCATCCTGCAACCAGCGCATGCCGGCGCGGAAGACGCGGTCCTCGCCGAACAGCTCCAGCAAATGGCCAACCATCGTCCACATGCCCCAGCACAGCACGGCAATGATGATGCCGTTGAGGATGGGGTTGGACATGATGGCAAAGGACACGAAGTGCCACATCGACGCCGCGCCGGCCAGCATGGCCAGCAGCGGCAGCGCGACGAAGAAGACGTGCCGGGTGCCAATGCCGTGGTCGCGCGGCTGCTGCGGACCGCGCGGTGGCAGCGGCTCGGACACAGCGGCGGTGTGGTTGTCGCTCATTGGAAATTCCTTGAACTCATTTGCGATCACGCAATGCCGTGTCGGCCATGCCCCGGATGGGAGACAGCAGGTATTGCAGAACGGTGCGCCGGCCGGTGACGACGTCGGCGCTGACGCTCATGCCCGGGCCCAGCGGCTGGGCAAATCGCTTGGCGCTGGCCGGGTCCACCGCGGACACGACACGGAAGTAGCGCTCGCCGCGTTCGTCAATGAGGCTGTCCGCGCTGATCTCGGTCACCCGCGCCTCAAGCGTGCCGTAGGCCGTGTAGTCGAAAGCGGCGACCTTGACACGCGTGGGCAGGCCCACGCGCAGCGTGCCGCGCTCGGCCGGCGACGCGCGGGTCTCCACGACCAGTGCGTCGTCCAGCGGCGTCAGCTCCAGCAGCGTCTCGCCGGGCTTCACGACGCCGCCCACCGTGTTGCTGGCCAGCTTGTTGACGACGCCGGCCACCGGTGCCGTCAGCACCGTGCGGCGCACGCGGTCGTTCTCGGTCTTGATGTCTTCCTCCAGCCGGCGCAGTTCCACACGCGCATCGCTCAGCGCGGTCCGCGCCTCGCTGTGGAACTGGGCGACCACCTCGGCCTTGCGGGCCGCGAGCTCTGAAGCAGCGGCGGCCAGGCGTGGCAACGAGGCCTCGCTCTCGGCGATCTGCGTGGTCAGCCGCTCGACACGGCCGCGCGCATCGAGCAGTTCGCTCTGCGAGCCGGCGTTGCGGTTGACCATGTTCTGCACCAGGGCGAGCTGCGACCGCGCCACCTCCAGCTCGGCGCGCAGGCCCTTGCCGCGCGCAGCGGCCTCGGCGGCTTCCTGCCGGCGCTGCGTGGCCTGCTCGTCCAGCACGCGGGTCGTCTGCGCCAGCTTGGCGGTGCGGGCGGCAAAGGACTCGGATTCGGCGCGCACGGCCGGGTCGTTGGCCGCCACGCCCGCCGGCGGCTGAAAGCGCGGGGCACCGCTGGCCTCGGCGTCCAGCCGGGCGACACGGGCCGCCATGCCCGACAGCCGCGCGCCCTTTTCGGCGCGGGACGAATTGGCCTGCAGGTCCGACACCGCCACCAGTGGCTGGCCGGCGACGACCGAATCGCCCTCCCGCACATAGAGCTTGGACAGGATGCCGCCTTCGAGATGCTGCACCAGCTGCTGCTTGCCCGAGGGCACGATGCGGCCCTGCGTGTGCACGACCAGGTCGACGTTGGCCAGCGCCGTCCACAGCACCAGGCCGGCGATCACCGCCGTGGTCGCGTAGATCAGCGCGCGCGGGCGGCGCAGGCGGCGGGTCTGACCCAGCGTGTTGTCAAAGTAGCCGAGCAGCAGGTCGACCGACGCGTCACCTTTCGTCGTCATGGCCGCCGTCATGGCTTCTCTCCCAGCCGCACGGCCACGGCCGCAGCCGGCGCGCTGGCATTCATGTCGATGCGCGTGACGATGCGGTCGCCCGCGATGCCCTGGCCCAGCAGCTCGTTGCGCACGGCCATGGCGCGGATGAAGGCAGCGCGCTGGTTCTCGCTGAGGTGGATCTCGGGGCCGATGGCGACCACCTCCAGCCGCAACCTGGGCGATTCGGTCAGGCGCTGCGTCAACGGCGCGAGCGCGTCGCCCAGCGCCTTGGCGGCGGTGGCGTCCACGGTCAAGGCGCCCGGCGCGAAGTCCAGCTGCAGGTAGTGCTCCACCGGCTTGAGCTTGGCGCTGGCCGCACTCGCCGCCAGCGCGGCCTCATTGCCCGCCACGGCGATGCGCGTGCGCTGCGGCGCCTTCGTGTCGACCAAGGGCGCGCTGGATTGCAGCCGCTCCGTCTCGGCGGCCGGCGCAATGACGACCTGCCTCGCTTTGCCCAGCTCGGCCTGCTGCTCGGCAATCTTGGCCGCCATGCGCTTGGCCAGCATCTGCGCCGAGAAGCTCAGCGCAATGGCCAGCACGACGATGACGAACACCATCGCGATGACCACATTGGTCAGCGCATCCACGAAGCCTGGCCAGAAATCCCCACCACCGCCTTTGCCGCCGCCTGACATGGTCTACCTCGCAACCACGGTGCGTAACGCACCGGTCAGATGGGCGATGCGCCACTCGTTCTGCGCGGCGCTGACCACGACCTGCACGATGTCCAGCCGGCTCTGGTGCAGACGCTGGTAGGCGTCCAGCACGTCCAGCAGCTGGCGGTTGCCGCCTGTGAGCTGCGCGCGGAAGGCGTCGACCACCTTGCGGTTGGCCTCCAGTTCGTCGCGCACGGACGCAAAGCGCTCGGTCGCGGCGGCCAGGTTGGCATAGCTGGTCTCCAGGTCCTGCACGACGCGGCGGCGCACGCCCTCGCCGCGCGCCTCCAGCTCGCTGCGGCGCGCCTCGGTGGCCTTCATGCGCGAGTAGTCCGCACCGCCGTTGATCAGCGGCAGCGTCATGACGACCATGGCCTTGCTGTCGCGCTGCTGGGCCTCGCTGCCGGCGGCATTGCGCGTCTGCGAGTGCGTCAGCTCCAGGGCCACGCGCGGCAGGAAGGCCGAGCGGTTGCTCTTGCGCTCAGACTCGGCCGCCTGCTGCTCCATCCGCGACGCCAGGATCTCGGCGTTGGCGCCATCGGCCTCGGCCAGCGCGGCATCGGCATTGGCGGGAAGGTAGAGGTCCATCGGCGCGTCCAGCGCCAGGCCGAACGGCGTCACCGACGACAACCGCTGGAAGTTGCGCAGCGCCGCCGCCAGCGCCGCGCGCGAGTCGGCCAGGCCCGAGCGCACATTGGCTACGCGCGCCGTGATGCGCTCGCGCTCGGCCGGGCTGGCGCCGCCGGCCGCGACGCGGTCGCTGATGTAGCGCAGCAGCTCGTTCAGCTCCTTCTCGTAGCCCTGGCCCAGCTCCACGCCCACGCGCTGCTGCAGCACGGCGAACCAGGCGCTGCCGGTGTCCAGCAACGTCTGCGACTCGACGCCGGCCAGCTGGAGCTCGGCCGAGCCGGCCAGCAGCTCCTGGCGCGTCCACTCGTGGCGGGCGGTCTCGTCCACCAGCGCCTGGCTGAGCACGGCGGAGTTGTCGCTGCGCAGCAGGTTGTCCTTGCGGTCGGGGGTTTCCAGATGGCCACGGCCGACAGAGAAGCGCGTCTCCAGCTTGGGCAGCAGCGCGCCGCGCGCGGCCTTGCGGGTGTAGTCGAAGCTCAGCGCGCGGTAACGCGCGGCGGCCACCTCGGGGCTGTTCTGCCAGGCCAGCTGCAGCGCGTCGCCCAGCGACAACGCCGGGCCGGTGCCGGTAAGCGGCAGCACGGGCGGCATGCCCAGCAGCAGCTGCAGGCTGGCGACGCGGGGCTTGGCCGCTTCAACGGCCGGTGCGGACGCTGCTACGGCTGGCGGCTCGGTCTGGGCCGCTGCCCAGGTGGGCGCCAGACAAAGCAGCAGCAGGCTGCTCAGGCGACGCAAGGAGGGAGACATGGATCGCATTCCTTCAGGCAGACGTCGAGCGCGGCGCAGGCACGCGCGGGGTCACGGCGCCGGGCGCGAGCAGCCGCTGTGGCGGCGCGTCGGCCACCAGGCGGCCGCGCTCCAGCACCAGCACGCGGTCGCAGATCTGGATCAGCTCGGCGCTGTGGGTGGCGACGACGACGCAGCGGCCATCTTTCCACGCCGGCAGCGCTGCGAGAAAACCTTCCTGAGCCTGGCGGTCCAGGCCCAGCGTGGGCTCGTCCAGCAGCACCAGGTCCGACACCTGATGCAGCACGCGCGCCAGCGCCAGCATCTGCCGCTGGCCGCCCGACAGCCCGGCGCCGTTGGATCCCAGCTCGGTGTTCAGCCCCAGCTCGCCCCGGTCCAGCTGCGGGCCCAGGCCGGCCACGCGCAGTGTGCGCAGCAGTTCGGCCTCGCGCTGGCCGTTCTCGCCCGGGGCGACGACATCCTGCAGACGCCCGGCCAGGAAACCCGGCTCCTGCGGCTTGTAGGCCACAGCACCAGCCAGCCAGCGGCGGGTCAGGTCGTCCTGCACGACGCGGCCGCCCAGCGCGTACTGGCCCGAGGTCGGCACCACATGCCCGGCCAGCAGCTTGAGCAGCGTCGACTTGCCGGCACCCGAGCTGCCGACCACGGCGACCAGCTCGCCGGGCTTGAGCGTGACGCTCAGGTCCGCCAGCACGGGCGGCCGGTCAGGGTAGGCAAAGCCGACGCCGCCCAGGCGCACGCCCTCGGCGGCGGCCGCGCCCAGCGGGCCACCCGCCTCACGGTCGGGCAGCGTCGCGGCGTCCAGCGCCACGGTCTGGCCCATGTCGCGCAGCGCCCGCATGAACTCCTGCCAACGCAGCACCACCGGCGCAAACAGGCAGATCGAGCTGACCAGGCGCCCGCCCAGCATCGTCGTGGAGATGAGCCCGCCGACGCTGAGGGCCTGGGCTTCGATGCGGTAGACGCCGGCCACCAGCGTCAGCACCGTGCAGGCCGACATGCCCACCGGCAGCAACTGCTGGCTGACCTGCTGCCAGACCCGCGCCCGCGCCGCAGCCCGCGCGGAGATGGCCGAGGGCTCGCGCAGGCCACGCTCCGCCACACGAGCGGCGGCGACGGACATCAGACTTTCGCGCGCCATCAGCACGTCCACCAGCCACGACAGCTTGGTGCTCGATGCCTGCGTCGCCACCCGCGAGCGGCGCGCGGCGGCGGCCTGCAGCACACCACCCGTCAACAGCAGCGCGAGCCCGAAGCCAAGCGGAATCAACACCAGCGGGCCGGCGATGACGGCCAGCACGATGGCAAAAAGGACCGCGAACGGCACGTCGGCCAGCGGCAGCAGGAACTGGGCGGACAGCACGTCCCGCGTGGCACCCAGCTCGCGGTAGCGCGCCAGCAACGTGCCCACCGCCAGCGGCCGTGAGGCCGGCGCGGCCAGCACGCCGCGCAGCAGGCGCTCGTCCAGATGCATGTCCCAACGCGCGCCGGCATGCTCCACCAGCATCACGCGGGAAAAGCGCAGCACCAACTCCAGCGCGAACAGCAGCCCCATGCCCAGCGCCAGTGCCCACAGCGTCTCGTGCAGCTCGTTGCCAACGGCCTTGTCGTAGACCAGCATCGAGAACAGCGGCAGTGTCAGCACGAAGGCGTTGACGAGCAGGCTCGCCAGACCCAGGTCCAGCAGATGCCGGCGGTTCGCTCGGAGAAACAGCAGGATGGCGTCACGCATGCGTCGGTAGCGACTCGTACCTCACGCTGGCGAACAGCGGAACAGGCGGGATGGGAGAGAAATAGAGGGCATTTGGCTAACCAATTGATGATATCCACCGGCCAACCTCCCCATCGAAAGGAATACCAGTCGAAACCCTGGCTGATGCCAACTTGTAGGACGGCAGGCGGGCTGCTACGTGTGCGCAAAGTCACAGGTGGGCTGGGGCACCGGGGCTTGAAGCTGGCAGGCAATGGCTTGCGCAGCGCCAGCCGTCAATACCGAATGGGGAGTTTGGTAGGCCGCGTCGGACTTGAACCACCGACCAAAGGATGATGAGTCCGGCCGGTTCACCCGGCGTCGGCCGCGCTGTTCAACTCTCGAAATGCCTGCAGCAAGAAGGTCGCCGGCGTGCCGTACCGCAGAGAAGCGAGATCGAATTCCGGTGTGAAGAACTCGCTGAGCGCGGGGTTTTCGGCGAGCAGTTCCGGCGGGAGTTCGCGCATCGCCATGTGCCACTCACCGAAGTCGCGCTGCTTCACGTCGTGGGCCAGCACGGTGCGCATGCCCTCATGGCGTGAATCTGCAGCGATGAGGTTGTGCAGCCGCTCCACCGCCGGCCTGGGGCCTTCGATCACCTGCAGGAACTGGTCGCCGCTGTGCAGCAGGATGCCGGTGATCTGGTCACGACCGTTGTTGCGCCGCGAGGTGGCGAGGATGGCCTGCAGCCCCTCTTCGGTCAGCTCCAGGCTGGCATAGCTGGTGTAGATGACTTGATGAAGAGGGCCGTTCACGTGACACCTAGCGCCCAGCGCTCGAGTTGATTTTCCAGGCTTTGCAGACGGTGCGGGAGTTGCTTGACCAGCTCATCGGCCTGCCCCCAAGCAGCGGCCTTGCCTGCGGCGCCGATCCGCTGGAGCACGTCCTGCAGTGCAAGCGCCGACAGGTTTGAAGCCGTACCCGCAAAGTTGTGCACCGCGTAGGAAAGGGCCTGCGGGTCACGCGCCATCACGCAGCGGCTGATCTCCGCGATCTGCGCCGGGCAGTCGTCGACAAACATCTTGGCGATCAGGGCCAGGGACTCACGGTCGCCGTCCAGGCGTTCCAAGGCCTGGGCGATGTCGATGTCGGCCAAGGCCTGCTCGGCTTCGAGGGCAAGGGCCATGCGCACGGCGCGGCCTTGTGAGCGCCCCAGCACCCGCTCGATCTCCAGCATCATCCTCGCTGCGTCGATCGGCTTGCTGAGATAGCCGTCCATGCCCGCCTCAAGGCAGCGCTCCCGGTCGCTCTGCATGGCATTGGCGGTCATCGCGACGATCAGTTGGTGCTGCTGCCCGCCATGGGCCAGCTCGCGCGCCCGGATGGTCCGTGTGGCCAGCAGACCGTCCACGACGGGCATCTGCATGTCCATCAACACCACATCAAAGCTGCGCTGTGCGGTGAGGTCGACGGCGATCTGTCCGTTGTCCGCCAACCAGACGCGATGGCCCAGCCGCTCGAGCAGGCGCCTGGCCAGGGCCTGGTTGACCGGCATGTCTTCCACCAGCAGCACGTCCAGGCCTTGGCCGTCGTTGGGCATCGGCTGCTCACTGAAAAGGGGGGCGGTGCTCTCCAGTTGCGGTTCGCTCTGGCCCAGGGTGCGCAGCACACTGTCCAGCAGGTCAGACGGTGAGATCGGCTTGGTCAGATAGCCCGCCAGGCCCATTTCCTTGCAGCGAGCCGCGTCGCTGGCCAGGTCTCCGACGGTCAGCAGCATCCAGGTCTGGCGGCGCAGCAGGCTGCCGGGATCCAGCGTCGAGACCAGATCGAAGCCCGACATGCCCGGCATCTGCGCGTCGATCAGGCACAGCGCAAACTGCCGCTGCGGCTCGTCCAGGAGGGCCAGCGCCTCCTGTGCACCGGGCGCCGTGGTGGGGCGCATGCCCCAGCGTTTGAGCTCGTCGGAAAGCCACTGGCGCTGGGTGTCGTTGTCGTCCACCACCAGCACCGCCAGCCCCTGCAGCAGCGTGCCCGGCGGTGCCATGGGTGGGGGCATGCGCTCCTGCGCCAAGGCCTTCGCGGCCACCGTGAAATGGAATTCGCTGCCGCGGCCCGGTTCACTGCTCAGCCACAGCCGCCCGCCCATCAGGCCCACCAGGCGCTCACAGATCGCCAGGCCCAGGCCCGTGCCGCCGTAGCGGCGCGTGATCGACGCGTCGGCCTGCGAGAAGGCGCCGAAGATCTGTTGCTGCTTGTCGTGCGGGATGCCGATGCCGGTGTCCCGCACCACCCATTCAAGCAGCAGACTGTCGGCCCCGGCGTACTCGACCTGCCGCAGTTCCACCGCCACCTCGCCCTTGTCGGTGAACTTGAGCGCGTTGCCGACCAGGTTGATCAGCACCTGCCGCAGCCGCCCCGGGTCGGCCAGCACCTGGGAGGGCACCTCCGGCGCCACGCGGTACAGCAACTCAACGCCTTTCTGGCTGGCACGCACGGCCAGGGGCTTCAGGCAGTCGTGTATCAGGTCTTGCAGCGCCACAGGCACTTGCTCCACCTTCATCATGCCGGCTTCCAGCTTCGAGAAGTCGAGGATGTCGTTGATGATCACCAACAGCGCGTCGGCGGATGAGCGCACCATCTCCAGGTACTCGCGCTGTTCCTTGTCCAGCTGGGTGTCCAGCGTCAGCGCCGTCATGCCGATGATGCCGTTCATCGGCGTCCTGATCTCGTGGCTCATGTTGGCCAGGAAGTCGCTCTTCGCGCGGCTGGCCGCCTCGGCCGCATCGCGCGCCTCGGTCATGCGCAGAGTCAGCTGCTTCATCTCCGTCACGTCGGTACGCAGGGACACGAGCAGGCCCTCCGGCGTGCGCGTGTCGTCGAGCCGGATCCAGCGATCGTTCAGCAACTGCTCCCGGCTGCCGCCGCGCAAGCCGATCTCGCGCTGCTGCGCCACCCACCTGTCCTCATCCCAGTCTGGCTGCAGGGTTCCCACTTCGCGCTGGTAGTAAGCCCGCAACACGTCGGTCAGCTGGCTGCCTGGGACCAAGCGGTCGGCGATCGATGCGTAGATGCGCCTCAGCGTCTCATTGCAGATGACGAGCCGCTCCTGCTCGTCATACATCGCGAAGCCGACATCCAGGGCCTCGATGGCACTCACCAGTTGCTGCCGGGTGCGACTCATCTCGCGTTCCGCCAACCGGGTGGCGGTGTTGTCCAGTACCAGGCCATCGAAATACATGCCCTGGTCGTCCGCCACGCATTGGCCCGTCGCGAAGGCCCAGCGCAGCCTGCCGTCCACATGGCGCAGGCGGAAGTCGATCTCGTAGCCGGCGCCTCGGCCGGCGGCGCTCCTGAACGCCGCGAGCACCCGCTCGCGGTCGCCTTCGTCGACGATGTCCAGCAGGCTCATCCGGCCTTCGATGAAGTCACGGGCCGGGCGGCCGCAGAGGCGCCAGATGCCGTCCGAGATGAACACCGTGGTGGCCTGTGCATCGGCACGAGCGCGGTACACGCAGCCCGGCAGGTTGGCGATCAGCGTGCGAAAGCGCTGTTCGCTCTGGGCCAGGTCTTCCTGTGCCTGCGCCCGCTGGCCGAGCAGTTGGCGCATCAGCGTGGCCAGGCCGAGCAGGTCCTCGCCAGCCGCGCTACCGGTGGCATCCTGCAGTCCCAGTTCCCGCATCAACTCGCGCGTGGCCTCTCGCAGCGTGCCCAGCACCTGCTGCTGGTCCAGCGTCTCGCGGCGCAGCCGCTCGTTGACCGACGTCAGCTCATCGGATGAGATGGCCAGGCTGCGCGTGCGCAGCACCAGGTCACGGTCGAACTGGGCATAGCTCTCGACCACGCTGGACAGGAAGTCGGGCAGCCGCTCCGCCAGCTCGCCCAAGGCCGGATGCTCGGCGCCCGCCGCCCGCAGCTGGTCCAACAGGCCCTGGGCCGCGGCGAGGTCGGCCAGCCCGAGCCGGCGCTTGAGTTGCCGAGCAAAGGCCCGGTTCTCAAAGACCGACCCCAGCCGATCGGCTGCGGCGCTGTCGGCAAGCGGGGAGTCGCTCAAGGCAGTGCCTGCTCCGACAGGTGCGTGACCGTCATCGTCTGGTTGTGCAGATGGCACTCCAGCTCGCGGCCGATGACCGGGCTGATCTCGCCGTTGGAATAGAAGCCGGCCACATGGGTGTGCCGGCCAAACACGTCGGACACGGCCTCGACCTCCTCGTCCACGCGTGAGCCCATCACCAGCTTGCGGCCGACGCAGCTCACCAGCAGGGCCAGCCCGGTGCGGCCCTGGGCCGGCCCTTCCAGCCCGACCTGACGGGCGGCGTCATGCGCGCCGTCCACCAGCGAATCCGTGGTCGCGTGCATCAGCTTCAGGTAGCCGTCCTGCTCGATATCACCCGCCAGCGTCAGGCTGCCTGCGGCCTCGTCCACGCCGAGGATGGTGCGGATCAGCCCGACCGCGCTGTGGTCCTGCCCCAGCATTTCGAACGGGAACAGCAGGCCGGAGCCCGGCAGGTCCTTGGCGTATTCGCCGAGGTACTTCTTGTAGACCTCCAGCGCCGGCGCGCCGTCCAGCTCGAACAGCACATTGCCTTCGCTGCGCGTGACCCGGCGCGCCGGCCCGAAAGGCTGCCAGCCGTGGAACGAGCCATGGCGCAGCGTCAGCTGCGGGCTGCTGAAGCCGATGGCCACGATCTGGGTATCGCTGACGCCGTGGCGCGACAGGGTGAAGGTGCGGCTGAAGGCGCCGCCGTCTCCCGCCAGACCGCCCGACAGCGCCACGCCCGACGGCAGCTCCCGCTGAAAGCCCTCGATCAGTGCGCTGCCGTTCACGTTCACCCCCTGACTCAGCACCAGCACGTCGTGCAGACCCGGCTCACGCAGTTGCTCGGCCAGGCGCGCACCGGCGGCGCTGGAGTCGGCCATGCCGGCAATCTCGGTGCAGGCCACGCGCAGGCCGGGGAAGTCGAAGTGCACGGCCGTCACCACCAGGTGCTCGTCGGTCACACCGTCGTTGCTGATCTCGCCAGCGGTGGTGCAGCCCGCCAGCTCTGCGGCCGGAAAAGCCGCGCACAGGCTGTCAAGCAGGCCGGGCCGGGTCATTGCCGCCACAGAGCCGAACACCAGCACCAACTGGGGGACGATGGCGCTCAGCAGGGTCAGATCCTGGGCTGCGGGGGTTTGCGAAAACGTGGCTTGTTCGATCTTCATGAGACGGTCTCGGCGAGCTCTCGGTGGGTGGGGCGGTTCAGCCGCTGGACGACTGGCAGGCACGCAGCTTTTGCGTGGCAATGTCGTCCGGGTCGTCCTGAAAGCGCTGGCCGATGGCCGTGAGCTCCGGCAGGTCCGTCAGGAAGGCGTCGACACAGGCCGGGTCGAAGTGGCTGGCGCGCTGCGCGCGCAGGAAGTCCAGCGCTCTCTCGAGCGGCCAGGCCGGCTTGTAGGGCCGCACCGAAGTGAGCGCATCGAACACATCGGCCACCGCCACGATGCGGCCGGCCAGCGGGATGTCCTCTCCCGCGAGACCGCGCGGGTAGCCGGTGCCGTCGAACTTCTCGTGGTGGGTCAGGGCGACTGTCGCGGCCAGTTGCAGAAAGGGGCTGGTGCTGTCGCGCAGGATCTCGTAGCCGATGCTGGCGTGTTGGCGCATCACCGTCATCTCCTCGGGCGTGAGCCGGCCAGGCTTGAGCAGGATGTGGTCGGGGGTACCCACCTTGCCGATGTCGTGCATCGGTGCGGCCTGCAGCAGCAAATCCTGCTGCTCCTGGGGTTGGCCCAACCGAGCCGCGATCAGCCTCGAGTAGTGGGCCATGCGCATGACATGAGCGCCGGTCTCAGGGTCGCGGTACTCGGCGGCGCGAGACAGGCGAAAGATCGTGTCGCGTTCGCGTTCCAGGATGGTCGCGGTGGCCCGCTCAACCTCGACCGCCAGCCACTGGGCCCGGTCCTGCAAGGCCTTCTGGCCGGTTCGCAAGGCCAGCATGTTGCGCGAGCGGGCGACAAACTCCATGCGATCGACCGGCTTGGTCAGGAAGTCATTGGCGCCGATCTGGAGCGCTTCGTAGCGCACCGCCAGTTCGTGGTTGGCGGTGATCATCAGGATGGGTGTCTGCTCCCTCCCTGGCATCTGACGCAGCGCCTTGATGAAGGTGATGCCGTCCATCTGAGGCATCTGGAAGTCCACCACCACCAGGTCGGGTTCGTGGGAGCCGCACCAGTCCAGCGCTTCCAGTGGATTGAGAAATTCCAGCGACTGCGCATCCGGCAACTGGCGGCACATGACCTTGAGCAAGGTCAGATTGACCTGATTGTCGTCAACGATGATGACGTGCATGGCCCGGGGCTCCGTGGGACTCTGTCGCTGCCGGCGCCGACCCTGACGCCGAGCCTGGGTCCAGGGGCGCACCATGAGGCGCAAACCTGAAAACAGCATACGGCGGCAACAGGCGCGCGGCCTTGCCGGCCAGGGCTCACTGCGGGGTCGAGCGGGATTCGTTCACGATTCAGGGCGCCGTGCCGCGCGACACCCAGGTTCCGCCCCGACGGGCTCTGAAGACCGCCGGTACAGGTGGTCCGGCGCGCCACGCACTGAACCGACCCGGGATGCGTGGACGCGCCTCCCTGATCGGTCTAGGGGCATCACATGCTGCCCAACAGCTCAAACTCCACAGAAGCAGCGATTCCTTTCACGGAATCTGACAGGCGAAACCGGCAACAATCGATCCCAGGCGTCCCAAGCTTTCACCTCCCGTCGGTGCGCATGCCGGCGCGGTGCTCTTGGAATGCGGTCATGCCCGTTGCCAGCTCTGCTGAGAAGGAAGTCTTTTCATGAACGTTCTGAAGCGAAACAACGTCAAGGTGCTGGGCGAGACCGGGCCGGTGCTGCTCTACGCCCATGGTTTCGGCTGCAACCAGGACATGTGGAGCCGCGTGACCCCCGCCTTCGCCGCCACGCATCGTCAGGTGGTGTTCGACTATGTGGGCAGCGGCAACTCGGATCGCGCAGCCTTCGACCCGCAGCGATACGCCGATTTGAAAGGCTACGCACAAGACGTCGTCGATGTCTGCGACGCCCTGGGCCTGCACGAAGGCGTGACCTTCGTCGGGCACTCGGTCAGCTGCAGCATCGGCATGCTCGCGTCGATCGCGCGGCCGACACTGTTCGACAGGCTGGTCCTGTTGGGCCCGTCGCCATGCTTCTTGAACCAACCTCCCGACTATTTCGGCGGCTTCGAACGCGAAGACCTGGAAGGTCTGCTGACCCTGATGGATCAGAACTACATGGGCTGGGCTCAATACCTGGCACCTGTGGTCGCCGGCGCTTCAGGCGAGGGCGAAGTGGCGAGCACGCTGAACGACAGCTTCTGCTCGACGGACCCCGCCGTGGCCCGCGTTTTCGCGCGCGCGACGTTTTTCGCGGACAACCGCGCCGACCTGCCCAAGGTGCCGCGGCCGTCGCTGCTGCTGCAGCACCGAAAAGACAACCTGGCCCCATTGAGCGTGGGGGAGTACCTTCACGCCCACATGCCCGGCAGCACGCTGCAGATCATTGACGTGGAAGGCCATTGCGGACACCTGAGCAACCCAGCGCTCGTGGTCGAGGCGATGCGCAACTACCTGGCGCCAACCCCCTCGGCTGCCTGAAGTCGCATCTGAGCCATGACCCAGTTCGACGAGTTGCCGTGCGCCGTGGTGATCACGGATGGCATGGGCCGCGTGCTGGACGTCAACGCTGAAGTTCTGGGTCTGGTGGGTGGCTCGCGTGAGAGCCATGTCGGCACGTCGATGGAAGACCTGCTGCCGCCCGCCAGTCGCATCTTCCTGCAGACCCACGTGTGGCCGACCTTGCTGCGCGATGCGCGCATTCAGGAGATTCACCTGCAGGTCAAGGGCGCCGACAACACGCGCGTGCCGGTGCTGTTGAACTGCAGGCTGGGTGAGCACCTGAGGGAGCCCGCCTATTACTGGACCCTGTTTGCCGCCCGCGACCGCCACCGCTTCGAGGCCGAACTGGTCGAGCAGCGCAATCTGGCGGAAACCGCGAATCGGGCGCTCGTCGAAAGCCAGCGTTTCGTCAAGGGGATCACCGACGCGATTCCTGGACTTGTGGCCTATTGGGACAAGGATCTGCGCTGCCGATTCGCCAACAAGCCCTACGAGGAGTGGTTTGGCCGGCGCCCTGAGGAGCTCATCGGCGTGTCTTTGCAAGACCTGCTGGGTGAAAAAGTCTTCGCGTTGAACGAGACCTACATCCGCGGCGCGCTGGCTGGCCGGGAGCAGCAGTTCGAGCGCCAGCTGACCAAGGCGGACGGCAGCATTGGCCACACCTGGGCCCACTACGTGCCCGACATCGTCAACGGTGAGACTCGCGGCTTCTTCGTCAAGGTCAGCGACGTCACGGCGCTCAAGTCGACGCAACTCGCGCTTGAAGAAGCCCAGAGGCTGGGGCAGACCGGCAGCTGGAGCTGGCATGCTGACGGCGATGTGGTCTCGTGGTCTGCGCAGATGTATTCGATCTTCGGCCTGGACCCGGCAACGCCCCCTCCGAGCCTTGCCGAGCACGCCAGCATCTTCTTGGAGCGGGACTACGCCAGGCTCAGCGAGCAGGCTGCGCTGGCCCTGGACACGGGCGAGCCCTACGCGCTGGAGCTTCAGTACCGGCACCCCGACGGCCAACACGGCTGGGTGGAGGCGCGCGGCGAGGTCGTTCGCAGCGTGGCCGGGCAGATCACCGGCCTGCGAGGGACCATCCAGGAAATCACCCAGCGGCGCGAGCAGCAGCTGGCGTTGGAAGTGGCGCAGGGCCGTCTGCAGGCGATGTACGAGACCACGCCAGCCATGCTCCATTCGATCGATGCCCAAGGCCGATTGCTGCATGTCAGCGATGCATGGCTGGCCTGCCTGGGCTACCGGCGCGACGAAGTGATCGGGCGGCGCTCGTCAGACTTCCTGGCTGAGGAATCCCGCGTGCGCGCGAGCCAAGAGGTCCTTCCCAACTTCTTTGCGACGGGCCGCTGCGACGACGTGCCGTACCAGATGGTGACGCGAAGCGGCGCCACCGTCGATGTATTGCTGTCAGCCATCCTCGAACGCGATTCGAAGGGCCAACCGATCCGCAGCCTGTCCATCGTCCAGGACGTGACGCTGCGTCGGCGTGCCGAGCGTGAGCTGGCAAGAGAGCACGCGCGCCTGCGCAATCTGATTGAAGGCACCAACGCGGGCACCTGGGAATGGAATGTTCGGACCGGTGAGGTGATCGTCAACCCGCGCTGGGCCGCCATCCTGGGTTGGCCGATCGAGGAACTGGGGGCCGTGACGAACGAGTTCCGCGCCAGCATCGCCCACCCCGATGAACTGCCCCGCACGCGGACGCTGCTGCGCGAGCACTTTGCCGGGCGCTCCGATGCCTACGTCGCCGAAGTGCGCCTGCGCCATCGTGACGGGCACTGGATCTGGGTCGAGGACCGCGGGCGGCTGATCACGCGCACGGCCGACGGGCGACCGGAGTGGGTCTTCGGCATCCACGTCGACATCACGGAGCGCAAGCGCCGCGACGAAGCCTTGTCCAGGTTGAGCATCGAACTGGCAGACCAGCACGAGTTGATGCGGGTCACGTTGAAATCCATCGGCGACGCCGTGATCACGACCGACGCCTCCGGCCTGATCAGCTGGCTCAACCCGGTGGCCGAGCGCATGACAGGCTGGCTGTCATCAGAAGCGCTGGGCCTGCCGCTGCTGCAGGTCTTTCACATCGTCAATGAAGAGACGCGAGAGCCGGCGCCGGACCCGGTGGCCGCCTGCATGGCGGAGGGTCGCATCGTCGGGCTGGCGCACCAGACGCTGCTCATCTCCAAGGACAACACCGAGTACGGCATCCAGGACTCCGCAGCGCCCATTCTGAACGCACTGGGCGAGATGCTGGGCGTCGTCCTCGTCTTCCATGACGTCAGCGAGCAGCGGCGCCTGAGCGGCGAGATGACCTATCGCGCCACGCACGACGCCCTGACCGGCTTGGTCAACCGCGCGGAGTTCGAGACCCGCATGCTGCGCACCTTGCGCCACGCGCAGGAGAACGACAGCCGTCATGCGCTGATGTACATCGACCTGGATCAGTTCAAGCTGGTCAACGATGCCTGCGGGCATGCGATCGGCGATCAGCTGCTGCAGCAGGTCAGCAAGCTGTTGGCTGAAGCCGTGCGCACGCGCGACACGCTGGCCCGCCTGGGGGGAGACGAGTTCGCCATCATCCTGGAGCACTGCACGATGGAGCAGGCGAGTCGTGTCGCTCAGAAGATCTGCGATCGCATGGATGATTTCCGGTTCATCCACGAGGACCGGCGCTTTCGCATCGGCACCAGCATCGGCCTGGTGCCCGTGGACAAGCGCTGGGCCAGCACGTCCGCCATCCAGCAAGCCGCCGACACATCGTGCTACGCGGCCAAGGAGGCAGGTCGCAACCGCGTCCATGCCTGGTTCGATACCGACGCCGCGATGCGCGCCAGAAGCCACGAGATCCAGTGGACGTCACGCATCGAGAACGCGCTCGACAACGACGGCTTCGAGCTGTTCGCGCAACGCATCGAATCCCTGAAGGGCCAGTCGCAGGGCATCCATGCAGAGGTCCTGCTGCGCATGCGCAACGCGGATGGGTCGCTGGTGCAGCCCGGCTCCTTCTTGCCGGCGGCCGAGCGCTTTCACCTGGTCACGCGGGTGGATCGATGGGTGCTGAGCCAGGCGGTCAACTGGCTGCGAAACCTGCCGTCACCCGACTGCATCGAGAGCCTGAGCGTCAATCTCTCGGGCCAGTCGGTGGGCGACCGAGCCTTCCATGCCTGGGTGTACGAATTGTTCGCCGAAGTAGGCCCGTCGGTCTGCTCCAGGCTTTGCCTAGAAATCACCGAGACGACGGCGGTGACAAACCTTGCCGACGCGGCGGTCTTCATCGGCCAGGTTCGCGCGGCAGGCGTGAAGGTGTCGCTCGACGACTTTGGCGCTGGCGC
>Ga0187845_1000062_pt1 | contig 54482 bp, 35 predicted proteins | sample SpaLakP09_SKY_68_FD_134515 | JGI IMG/M metagenome (GOLD analysis project Ga0187845, IMG submission 134515) | Oligotrophic lake water microbial communities from Sparkling Lake, Wisconsin, USA - SP09_SKY_68 | ecosystem: Environmental > Aquatic > Freshwater > Lake | place: USA: Sparkling Lake... | reverse complement strand
GTGCTGGCGCGGGTGCAGACCCATCTGACGCTGAAAGCTTCGGCCGATTTCCTGCGCGACCAGAATGCCTATCTGGAGCGCGAAGTGCAGCGCCGTACGGATGAAGTGCAGGCGCTGCAGGATGTCACCATCCTGATCATGGCGTCGCTGGCGGAAACCCGCGACAATGAAACCGGCAACCACATTCTGCGCACCCAGCACTACGTCAAGCTGCTGGCCGAATATCTGGCGCCGCACCCGCGCTTTGCCGCCACGCTGACGCCGCGCTACATCACCCAGCTATTCAAATCGGCACCGCTGCACGATATCGGCAAGGTGGGCATTCCCGACCGGATTCTGCTCAAGCCGGGCAAGCTCGATGTCGACGAATTCGAACTCATGAAGACCCACACCACGCTGGGACGCAACGCTATCGTGCATGCAGAGCAGGGACTGGGCGTGAGCGTGCCTTTCCTGCAGACGGCCAAGGAAATCTGCTATTCGCATCAGGAGAAATGGGATGGCAGCGGTTATCCGGAAGGACTGAAGGGCGACGCGATTCCGCTCTCGGCCCGGCTGATGGCGGTGGCCGATGTGTACGATGCGCTGATTTCGCGCCGTGCCTACAAGGCGCCCAAGACTCACGAGGAAGCGCTGGCCATCATGCGCGAAGGGCGCGGCAGCCATTTCGACGCCGATATACTCGACGCCTTCATCACCTTGCAGAACGAGTTCCGTGCCATTGCGGCACGCTATGCCGACGAGGAGCACGCCGCCTAGGCTGGCGTGCCCCTGCTGACGATCAGTAGCCGGTGATGGCGGTAGGCTGGCCGCCCTTGAAGTTGAAGATGGTGACAGGCGACTGCTTCATGTCGCCGCGCGCATCGAAGCTGTAGCTGCCGGCCACGCCCTTGTATTCGCCAGCGCTGATGACGGCGCCGACTTTGAGCGGATCGAGCGAGTTAGCTTTCTGCATGGCCTGCGCATACATCATGGTGGCGTCGTAGTAGGTGGCAGCATACACGTCGGCATCCTGCTTGAAGCGGGCCTTGAATTTGGCCTTGAAGGCCGGGCCGGTGGCGGCTTTATCGAGCAGCGTGCCGCCTTGCGAGCACAGCACGTTTTCGCCCACCGCATCGCCACCGAGCTTGCCCATTTCTACCGTGCAGATGGTGTCGCCGCCCAGCAGCTTGGCGGTGATGCCCAGCTGTTTCATTTGGCGCGCCATCGGTGCGGCTTGCGGTGCATAGCCGCCGAAGAAGATCGCTTCCACCTTCTTGGTTTTCAGCTTGGTCAGGATGGAGGTAAAGTCGAATGACTTATCGGTGGTGAACTCGTGGCCTGCCACGGTCATGCCGGCCGCCTTGGCCTGCTTCTTGAATTCTTCTGCCAGCCCCTGGCCAAAGGCCGTGCGGTCGTCGATCACGGCCACGTTCTTGAGCTTCATTTCATTGGCCGCATACAGCGCCATTTTGCCGCCCAGCTGTGTGTCGCTGGCATTCACGCGGTAGATGCCTTTGTAGCCTTGCTGGGTCAGTTTCGGGTTGGTGGCCACGGTGGCAATCAGCACCCCGGCATCGTTATAGGCGCGCGAAGCGGGAATCGCCACGCCCGAGTTGTACGGGCCCACCACGAATTTCACACCCTGGTCGATCAGCTTCTGGGCTGCTGCCACACCGGCTTTCGGGTCGCCCTGATCATCTTCCGACTGCAGTTCGAAGCGCAGCTTCTTGCCCGCCACGGTGATGGGCTTGGCATTCAGCTCATCCACCGCCAGCCGTGCTCCGCTTTCATTGTCCTTGCCGGAGAACGCCTGTGCGCCCGACAGCGGACCACTATGGCCGATCTTCACCACGGTGTCCTGTGCCTGAACCTGAGTGGCGGCCAGCAGAGCTGCGGCCAGTGCGATGTGCTTCAATTTCATGTGATCTCCGAATATTGGTATGGTAAAACGATAGCAGGATTATCCCTAAAAACGGAAAATATTATCGCGTGACTTGGTGGCGTGGAGGGGCTATTTTGTTCCCTTCATCCTCAGGAACACGTTTGCAACCGAATTTAGTTCGGCTGGCTGCGTGGTCCGAACCAGCCGCGTACATGCTCGGCCACGGTGGCAGGCGCTATCGCCGTCATGCACGGGCAGGGAATCACACTGCCGCCATGCTGCAGGCGGCGCTCGCCACGGCAGCGCACATGGCTATGCAGCACGCTGGCCATGGGGCCGAGCGGCCGCCAGCGCCGTACGTCGCGCTGGCGCGACTGGAACAGGCCTAGCGTATGGATGCCCAGTGCGGCCGCCAGATGCAGCGGCCCGGTACTGCCGGCCACCAGCCCGTCGCACTGGCTGATGAAGGCCATGAACTCGGTGAGTGACAAACGGCCTACCAGATCGGTTACATTGGCGGCGTGGGCGTGGGCGTGGCGCTGCAGCAGCGGCTGCAGGCTGGCACGGTCGTCGGCGGTGCCGCAGATGAACCAGTGCACCTCGCGCGGATCGACGCGTTCGATCAGCTCAGCATAGAATTCCAGCGGCCACTGGTGCGAGCGTGCCGTCACCAGGGCCGGGCTGAGTATCACGCTGCGGCGGCCCTGGGCAAACTGCGCAGGGTGCAGCGCTGCGGCGGGTGCATTGCCGTTTTCGGACGTTTGCGGCGGAGCGAGGTGGTATAGCGCCGGTATCTCGCCAGCGTCGTTGACGACGATACCGAGCGGGCGCAGATACTGCAGATCGAGCAGGCGTTTGTTCAGGCCCGAACTGGGCGAGGATATCGGCACCAGATGGGTGCAGCGCTGCCAGTTATACAGCCGGAACAGCGAACCTATGCGGATAGGCAGGGCGGCGTCGTAGGCGCATTGCGCCAGCCGGCGGCAGGGATTGACCTGGATGAAGATGTCGGGACGGATGGAGGCCAGCAGTGCAGTCAGCTCGCCCGGATTTTCCGGCGCCGCATACACTTCGTCCACATCGGGACAGTGGCGCGCAATGTCGGCCGTGCGGCGGTTGGTCAGCAGAATGACGGTGCAGTGCGGATCATGCCGTTTGAGTGCAGCAGCCATGGGCAGACTGATAACCAGATCGCCCAGTTGCGTGGTTTTGGCCAGCATGATGCGCCGGCCGGGTGCCAGTGCCGTTGCGGGGATAGGCTGCAGCTTGCGGAAAAACGCCATGTTCTGAAAAAAGTCCCTGTACTTCTGTGAAGTATCGCATATTCAGGGGCTAACCTGCGGGACGATTTGTATCCGTTTCTTTACAGCGCAGTTACAACGGTATGCATAGTTCCGCGCTGAAGGCGCCGGTGGCCGGGTCCATGGCGTAATCGGCGCCATAGCGCTCGAAGCAGGGGCCGGCCGGCTGTTTGCCTTCGGCCTGCAACTGGCCGAAGAAGGCGCCCCATGCCGCGCCTATCTGGGCGGCTGTGCCATGGAAGCTGGTCACGGCGTAGCTGCCGCCTGCCAGTTCAGCGGCGCGCGCCGGTTCGCGCACCGGGTATTCGGCCGAGACTTCGACGCAGGCGTCGTAGCGGCAATCGGCTGCGGCGGTGCTGGCCGGATCGTCCAGCGCTACGCCGTAGGTGACCTTGTTCACCAGCCCCATGGCTTTTTGCCACGGGGTGAAGACTTCCTGCCAGAATTCGCCGAGGGCAGGACCGAACGGCCCTTTGTAGCGCAGATAGGCCACTCTTACTGCTGCCAGCTGTCTGATCTCGTATTTCATGTCCTGCCCCTTTATTGACGGTGATTGTTAAGCGCCTGTGCTAGTGGCCACCTCCGGCAACCTGACGCAGTGGCGCTGCGCTGCGGCCGTGCTGGTCGTCGTCATGCTGTGCCGGGCGGCGGCGCAGCTTGCCCATCAGCCGTTTCAGCAGATGTTCCAGATCGTCGATGTAGGTGAACACGGCCGGTACCACCAGCAGGCTAAGCAGGGTCGAGGTAATCAGACCGCCGATCACCGTAATCGCCATCGGCGAACGGAAACTCGGATCGGCACCCAGTCCCAGCGCCAGCGGCATCATACCTGCTCCCATCGCGATGGTGGTCATCAGAATAGGACGGCTACGCTTGTGGCAGGCGTCTACCAGTGCTTCGAAGCGGCTCATGCCTTCCTGACGCGCCAGAATAGCATAATCAACTAACAAGATAGAGATTTTTGTAACGATCCCCATCAGCATAATCAGGCCTATCATGGACGGCATGGACAGGGCGCGGCCGGTAATCAGCAGGGCCACGAAGGCGCCGCCTATGGACAGCGGCAGGGCGGCCAGAATCGTCACCGGCTGCATGAAGTCCTTGAACAGCAGTACCAGCACGCAGTAGATGCACAGCACGCCGATCAGCATGGCGATGCCGAAGCTGGCGAACAGTGCGGCCATTTCCTGCGTATCGCCCAGTTCGGCGATCTTCACCGACGGCGGCAGATTTTTCAGCGAAGGCAGAGCGCGTGCTTCTTGATTGACTTCACCCAGCGCGCGCTTGCCCAGTTCTACTTCCAGCGTGACGTTGCGGCTGCGGTTCAGACGGTTGATCTGGGCCGGACCACTTTCCACTGCCAGACTGGCCACGGTCGCCAGCAGTACCGGGCCGTTTTTGCCCGGCACGGTCAGGCGGCCGATGGCGTCGAGATCGGCGCGCACGGTGTCCGGCAGTTTGACGCGAATCGGCACCTGGCGCTCCGGCAGGTTCATCTTGGTCAGATCGGTATCGTAGTCGCCCGCCGTGGCCACGCGCACGGTCTGGCCGATGGCAGCTGCCGTTACGCCCAGATCGGCTGCTTTGGCGAAGTCCGGGGTGACGATGATTTCAGGACGTACCAGCGCTGCGCTGGAACGCACATTGCCCACGCCTTTCAGCGTACGCAGTTCGCGCACGGCTTTTTGTGCCGCATCGGCCAGCGCTACCGGGTCTTCGCTGCGCAGCACCAGCTGCATTTTCACGCCGTTATCGGGCGGGCCCACCTTGAAGCGGGCGCCGGGTATGGCATTGAGCTTGTCGCGGATCTCGCTTTCCAGATCGGCCATCGAGGCTTTGCGTTCGCTGCGGTGCACGGTGGTCAGGGTCAGCACGGCGCTACGCACCTCGGCCGCTGCGCCGGGCGCGAAGGAGTCGCCGCTGGAGCCGCCGCCGATGGAACTGAATACGGATTTGATGCCTTTGACTTCCATCGCCATGCTGCGGGCACGTTCGGCCACCACGCGGGTTTCGGCCAGGGTGGAACCGGGCGGCAGTTCCAGATTGATCTGGGTCTGCGAACGGTCCGCTGCCGGCACGAAGCCGGTCGGCAGCAGGCCTACCAGCATGATGGAGCCGACGAAGAAGGCCATGGATGCGCTGGCCGTCACCAGACGGTGCTGCAGGCACCAGCGCATCACTTTCATGTAGCGCGTCATCAGCCAGCCATCGGCCTGCTGGGTATGGGCGGCGGGCTTGAGCAGATAGGCCGCCATCATCGGCGTGAGTAGACGGGCCACCACCAGCGAGGCCAGCACGGCGACTACTGCCGTCCAGCCGAACTGCTTGAAGAACAGGCCCGGTATGCCGCCCATGAAGGCGGTAGGCAGGAACACGGCCACCAGTGCAAAAGTAGTGGCGATGACCGCCATGCCGATTTCGTCCGCCGCTTCCATGGCCGCTTCCATCGGCGTTTTACCCATGCGCAGGTGGCGCTCGATGTTTTCGATTTCGACGATGGCATCGTCCACCAGCACGCCTACCACCAGAGCCAGCGACAGCAGGGTCACGGTGTTCAGGGTGTAGCCGAACAGATAGATGCCAAGGAAGGCCGGCAGCACCGACAGCGGCAGCGCTGCTGCAGCCACCAGCGTGGCGCGCCAGTCGCGCAGGAACCACCACACTACCAGCACGGCCAGTATCGCGCCTTCGTACAGCAGTTCCATCGAGCCGCCGAAGTTTTCTTCGACGGGGAAGGCGTTGTCGATCACCTGCTTGAGTTCTACCCGCGGATTGGCCTGCGCCAGTTCTGCGATGGCGGCGCGGGCACCTTTGGCAACGGCCAGTTCGCTGGCGCCCTTGGTGCGGAAGATTTCGAAGCCGATCACCGGCACGCCATCCTGCAGCGCCACGGCGCGCGGTTCGGCGACGGTATCGGTCACCGTGGCCACCTGGTCGAGGCGCACTCGGCGGCCATCGGCCAGCGGCAGTTCCATCGCGCTCAGCTCGGCCGCGCTCTTGACGGTGGCAATGGTGCGCACGGCCTGTTCGGCGCCGCTCACATCGCCACGGCCGCCGGGGGCTTCTTTCTGCACCAGCCGCAGCTGGCGCGAAACGTCGATGGCAGAAACCCGCAAGGCCGCCATGCGGGCCTCATCGAGTTCGACGCGGATCTCGCGCTTGACGCCGCCCACGCGCTTGATGGCGCCTACGCCCGGCACTGCCAGCAGACGCTTGGAGACGGTGTTGTCGACGAACCAGCTCAGTTCCTGCGTGTCGAGCTTTTCGCCCGGCGCCTGCGAGGCGGCTGCTGTAAAGGTGAGCACCACGCGGCCTGCGGTGGAGGCCTTGGTTACGGTAGGGTCGCGCAGTTCGGCCGGCATATCGGCCTTTACCCGTGCTACCGCATCGCGCACGGCGTTGACGGCGTCGGCGATCTGCTTTTCGAGGATGAATTCCACCGTGGTGGTGGAGACGCCGTCGAGCACCGTGGTGTAGATGTTTTTCACCCCCTGCAGAGTGGCGACCGAATCTTCGATCTTGCGTGCCACTTCGGTTTCCAGCTGGGCTGGCGCGCTGCCGTCCAGCGAGGCGGTGATGGTGACGATAGGCAGTTCGATGTCAGGGAAATCCTGCACCGGATTGGCTTTGTAGGCCATCAGACCCGCCAGCGACAGCAGGGCAAACAGCATGATCGCCGGTATCGGGTTCTTGATGGAGAGTGAAGAGAAGTTCATCGAAGGTCCTTATTTGGCGGCCAGTTTTGCTGCAGCAGTGTCGGCCACGTTGTGCACCAGATCGCCGTCGTTGAGGAAACCGGCACCGCGCACCACCACCTGCGTATCGGTATTCAGGCCGTTCAGCACTTCGATGCGGTCGCCCAGGCGGCGACCCGGCTGGACGCGGATCTGGCTCACGTGCTGGTCTGGATTCAGACGGAATACGAAACTGAAGCCGTCGCGCACCACGATGGCCTGCTGCGGCACGGTCATGGCCGCGGAAGTGCCGAGGTCGAACTGGCCGCTGGCGAACATGCCGGCCTTGAACGGTGCATCCTTGCCAGCCGATGCACTGGCCGGCAGGTCGACGTAGACCAGGGCCGAACGGGTCTGCGCATCCACGGTAGGCGCGATCATGCGGATTTTGCCGGTCGCTTCGCTGCCATTGGCGGCCTTGACGGTGGCGCTGGTGCCGGGCTTGAGCTGGCGCAGATCGGCTGCTACTACTTCGGCGCGCCATTCCAACCGGCTTTGCAGAATCATGCGGAACAGTTCCGTGCCGGTGCCCGACACGGCGCCCACGGTGGCGCTGCGTGCCGTGATTACGCCATTGTCTGGCGCGACGACCCTGGTGTATTTCATGCGCAGCTGCAGGCTGGCCAGCGCCGCCTTGGCGGAGGCGATGCGCGCATTGGCGCTCTGCTCGGCTGTGCTGTACTGGCTGATCTGCTGGGCGCTCAGGGCGCCGGTGTTCTGCAGGCTGCGGGCGCGCGCTGCGTTGGCCACGGCTTCGGCAGCATTGGCTTCGGCTTCCTGCAGCGCGGCTTTGGCCTGGGCCAGATCAGCTTCTACCGTTTCCGCTGCAAACACGGCCAGCACATCGCCCGCCTTGACTACATCGCCGACATTGACGCGCACTTCGGCCAGACGCAAGCCGGTGGACTGGCTGCTGACACTGGCTTCCTGCCATGCGGCCACGTTGCCGTTGGCGGCCAGTTTGATGGGCAGGCGGGCCGCTACCGGCTTGGCGGTGGTGACAGTGAGCGCCGGTGTGGCGGTGGCAGGCTTGGCGTCAGTGGCAGCGTGCGAAGCTGGCGCGAATGCGGCGATGCCGGCCACGCCGGCAGTGAAAATGGCCAGCAGGGCAAGGACGACAGGCTGGTAGGAAGTTTTCAGAGTTTTCATAGCGTACGGGAATTAGTGAGTGCTGGCGGCGCTGTCGGCGGCCGGGCTGTTGGTCGGTGCGGTCCAGCCACCACCGGCGGCGCGGTACAGCGCCACCCATGCCGCGCTGCGTTCGCGTTGCAGACTGATGACGCTCTGTTCCGCCGCGAGGCGGGTGCGGCGTGCGTCCTCCAGTTCGAACAGGCTGGCCAGCCCGTTCTGGTAGCGCTGTTCCACTGCGCTGAAATTGATACGGTAGCCTTGCAGTGCGCTTTGCGCATCGCTGCTGCGGGCTGCGCTGGCGTCGAGGTTGACCAGTGCCTGTTCCACTTCGCTCACGGCTTGCCGCACGGTGGCGCGGTAGCTGCTGACCGCGCTGTCGTAGCGGGCCTGGGCTGCATCCACATTGGCGCTGCGCCGGCCGCTATCGAAGATGGGCAGGGTCATGGCCAGCGGGCCTATGTTCCAGGTGTCGGTCTTGGTGTTGTCGCCGCCGGTGCGGAAGTTGGCCACCCCGACCGAGCCGGACAGGGTCAGGCGTGGATAGCGTGCCGCCTGCGCCGTGCCCACATCGGCACTGGCGGCGCTGACGGCGCGTTCGGCGCTGAACACATCGGGGCGCTGGCTCAGCGTGCTGGCCGGAAGCTCGGCGATGGCGATAGACGGTGCCCCAGCGGCGGCATTGGCATCGGTACTGGCCGTAGTAGTGGTGCTGGCGGCTGTGGCGCCACTAGCCGCCAACTGGCGCCGCAGTTCCGGTTCGGCGATGGCGGTGAGGGCGGCGAGGACTTTGACATCCACATCGCAGGCGGCCCGCTGGGCAATGGCACGGCTGCTGCCATCAGCGGCGCTGGCGCGTGCCAGTGCCAGACTGGCGGGCGACTGGAAACCTGCCTGTGCACTGAGTTCCGTCAAGTGCGCCGTATCGGTGCGCGATGCCGCATCCTGCTGTGCCACCTTGAGCAACTGCTCGCAGGCGCGCAGGCCGTAGTATTGGTTGGCCACTTCGGCGGCCACGGAAACGCGCGCATCGTGCCAGCCGGCGCGGGCGCTGTCGTAGCGGTCCTGAGCGGCATTGCGCGCAGCGCGGTTGGCGCCGAACAGATCGATTTCCCAGCTAGCCTGAAGGGCGGCCTGTGACAGCGTACCCGTAGGCAGAGTGGATTGCTGGTTGGTGCGGCTGATGCTGCTGGCTGCATCGAGCGATGGTGCCAGTACTGCGCCGGCGGCCACCCGTTCGGCGCGCGACTGGGCGATGCGGTTGGCTGCTGCGGCTACGTTAGGGCTGGCCGTTTGCGCCGCCTCGATCAGCTGCACCAGCAGGGCATCGCTCTGGGCGCGCCACCAGTTGGCCAGCTCGGTCTGATTGCCTTGATGGGGCAGGGGCGCCTGCCAATGCTGCGGCAAATCTGCCGTCACATGGGGCGCGGGCGCCTGCGTGGCGCAGGCGCTCAGCGTTGCGACGGCGGCCAGTGCCCCCGCGCGTTGAAGTAGCTTCATGCTTATCCTTGTTGAAGTTTGTTTTTCTCGGCCTGCACCAGCGCCTCGGTGTAGTCGCCCAGATACCGCAGCCATTCGACGATGGCTTCCGGTGTGCCCAGCAGATGGGGCGTGATGGTGTGGATGATGTCGCGTCCGACCAGCAGCTGGATCGCCATGCCGACCAGTGCGTAGGCCAGCCGGTGCACGCTGTCGTCAGGCTGGGCCAGCCCCAGATGGCGGCTCAGCACGCCGGCCAGCGCCAGATGTTCGGGCTTGATGTTGTTGTGGATTTCGCGTTCCCACAGTCCGGTAGGCTCCAGCATTTCGCGGTAGAACAGGCGTACCAGCTGCTGGGCATCTTCACCCGCCAGCAGTGGCGCCAGCAGCTGGCGGTAGTAGCCGTCGAGCGATTGGCGCAGCGTGTAGTGCGGCTGGTCGAACTGGGCAATGTTGTCTGGCGCCGGTTCGCACATGGAGGCAAAACAGGCCTGATACAGGCCGGCCTTGTCGCCGAAGTAGTAGCTGATGGCCGCCACATTGGCACCTGCAGCCTGGGCGATTTCACGGGTCGAGGTACGGCTGAAGCCCTGGTTGCCGAACAGGCGCGTGGCCGCCTGCAGCAGGCGGATGCGCGATTGCTCGCCATCGGAACGGGGTTTGCGGCTGTCGTCGTGTTGCTGGAGTGATTTTGCGTTCATGGCGCCATTACATCACATAAATTAAACAATTGATATAACTAAATCAGATGTTTAATTTAAAGTGCGCAAGAGGGCGCTGAAACGCGGCCGTTCCCTTGCCAATTTCTACAACTGATGCGGTGTAGTCGTCTGGCGCGGAGAAATATTGTAGGAGGATTAAAAAAAGACGGGATGAGGGGAGCGGGCTGCAACGGGCAAAAAAATTGCCCGCTACCAGAAGGGCGGGCACAGTTCCAATGTCAGGCGACATTCGGAGGAGACAGTTCTACTATAGACCTATTTATGTTGCAGTGCAATACCGTAGAACTACGCTGTCGATCGCACCAAATTAGCAAAAAACTAAATCTGCTGCTGCACTGCAGCCCGGATTTCAGGACTGGCCCTGAAAACCGTTGCTGCGCCAGGTCAGCACCAGCGTATCGCGGTGGCCGTATTGCTGCAACGGCTGGATAGGCGTGGATTCGTGGATCACGGCGGCATCGTCGAGCAGCAGCAGGGTCCACGGTTCGGTCAGGGTGAAACGCTTGCCATTCGGGCCGTCCGCTTCGAACAGGCGCGATTCGCCGCCCTTGATGTCCTTGCGGCTGATCAGTATCACGGCAACGAAGTCCACGCCGTCGCGGTGCGCGCCTTCCGGCGTGGGCCGGCCTATGCCGTCGGTGGTATCGATGCGGAACTGGTGGGCTTCCACATACCACGGCGTACTGGTGCGGCGCGCCGCGCTGCATAGCTGGCCCAGTCCCTGCAGCAGTGCCGGCCATGCGGGCAGCGCCACGGTTTCGGCCCGCATCGGTTCGAACAGGCGGTTCATGCCGCCGTGCAGAGCGTTGTATTCGAGCGGCTGCCAGTGGGCGCGGTGGGCGGTCTGCTGCAGTTCGCTGCCATGCTGGATGAAGCAGGAATGGCGCCGGCGGCGATAGCGCCCGCCGTCTTTCATGTACAGATCCGGTTCCAGTGCGTCCCAGCTCGGTATCAGCTGGTTCAGGGTGGCCAGCGGCACGCCGGCCAGTGCGGCCACATCCTGCGGCGGCAGGATGGCATAGCCGTCCTTGCGCAGTGCTTCGGCCATTTGCGAGGGGTGGGTGTAAAACGGTGCGGGACTGGTCATGGTGTACTTTAACTGGCAGACATCAGGCTGGCGCGCAGGGCGTCCAGCTGGGTTTTCATGCCGACCACCTGATCGACGCTGCAATGGGTGGCCTGCAGAATGGAGGGCGGCAACTTGGCCGCTTCGTGGCGCAGCGCGTCGCCGTGCGGCGTCAGGCTGATGATGACCTGGCGTTCGTCGCTGGCAGCGCGGGTGCGCGTCAGCAGGCCGGCCTGCTCCATGCGTTTGAGCAGCGGGGTCAGGGTGGCGGAATCGAGAAACAGGCGCTCGCCCACTTCCGACACGGTCAGTTCATTGCGCTCCCACAGCACCATCATGACCAGATATTGCGAATAGGTCAGGCCTAGCCCGCGCAGCAGCTTGCGGTACAGTTTGCTCATGGCCAGCGAGGTGGAGTACAGCGCGAAGCACAGTTGCTGGTCCAGCTGGGGGACGGCAGAAGGAAGAGTAGGGTTGCTCATGCAGGCAGTATAGATAGTGCGCTATCCAATTGCAAGCAATACGGAGTGGTCTGGCGCTGCATGGTCACTACATTGAGCGGAGAAAAATGTCTGGCTGGCACTACTGTCAGGTAATATAACGCTAAGGATTAACCTTTGGAGTGGCGGCGGATGAACACCAAGAAGGCCATCGTGCTGATTGCCGATGCAGCGGCGGACAACCTGATCTCGATCAACGGGATGCTACAGGAGCAATATGAAGTGCTGCTGGCGAATCAGGGCGGCGGTGTGCTACAGCTGATGCAGCAGGTGCCGCGGCCGGATCTGGTGCTGCTCGATACCGGCCTGCCCGACATGGATGGCTATAGCGTCTGCCAGCAGCTCAAGTCCAGTCCCGATACGGCTGAAATTCCTGTGATCTTCCTGCAGCAGCAGCCCGACGAAGCGCGCGCGCTGCTGGAAGGCGGGGTGGACGTGGTACACAAGCCGGTGATTGCCGATGTGCTGCGCGCCCGCGTGGCGGCCCATGTTGAATTGCGTCACTCGCGCGAACTGCTGAAGCAGCAGCGTAATCTGCTCGAACATGTGGTTGAAGAACTGACGGTGGAACTGAGCCAGATGCTCGATGCCATGATCTGGGCGCTGGCTTCGCTGGCCGAAACGCGCGAATACGAAACCGCCAACCACCTGCGCCGCGTGCAGCACTACGTGGCAGCGCTGGGCCGCCAGTTGCGCGGCAATCCGCGTTTTGCCGATGAACTGAGCGACGCGCACATCAAGGCGCTGTTCAAGGCCGCGCCGCTGCACGATATCGGCAAGGTATCGATCCCCGACGCGATCCTGCTCAAGCCGGACCGGCTGACCGAAGCGGAATTCGCCGTCATCAAACTGCACACGGTGTATGGCCGCGACGCCATCGTGGCGGTGGAAAACCAGCTGGGTTACTCGAATACTTTCCTGCGCTTCGCGCGCGAAATCACCTACTCGCACCAGGAAAAATATGATGGCAGCGGCTACCCGCAAGGGCTGGTGGGCGATGCCATTCCGGTGTCGGCGCGCCTGATGGCGGTGGCCGACGTGTACGATGCGCTGATTTCCAAGCGGGTGTACAAGCCCGCCTTCAGCCACGAAACGGCGATGGAAATGATACGTCAGAGCAGCGGCGAGCATTTCGATCCGGATGTGGTCGATGCCATGCTGACCATCGAAGAAGAATTCATGGAAATCGCCGCCCGCTACCGCGACGAGGACGAGGCTCCCGCTACTGCGCCTGCTGCGCTGGAATAGGCCTGGCGTCCCATGCTTAAATCGCGCGGTTATCTGGCATTTATCGTGGGTATATGTCTGACTGCCGCAACCTGCCAGATCGTGCTGACGGCGCAGCAGCACCAGATCCGCAACAACTTCGAGCGCGATGCCGAGAAGGTGGTGCGCGATACCGAGAACCGGCTGCAGACCTATTTCGATGTGCTGCTGGCGCTCAAGGGTGTGTATGCGCTCGATGACAGCATGGACCGCCAGCGCTTCCAGCGCTTCGTGAACCAGCTGCAGCTGGAGCAGCGCTATCCCGGTTTTCAGGCCATACAGTTCGTGCGGCGTGTGCCGGACCAGCGTCTGCAGGAATTCAGCGCCAGCGTGCGCAAGGACGGTTATCCGGCGTTTACCGTGCATCCGGCCAGCAGCCAGCAGCCCCATTATGTGATCGAGTACAGTGAACCGCTGAAAGGCAATGAGGCGGCGTTCGGGCTGGATCTGGCGGTCTTGCCGCCGCATCTGCACGCGCTGGAACTAGGACGCGATAGCGGCGAAATCGTGGCCACCGAGCGCATTACGTTGGTACAGGACAGCAGCGGCGAACCGGGCTTCGTGGCACGCGCGCCGGTGTACCGCAATGGCGCACCGTTGCAGACGGCAGCCCAGCGCGAGGCTGCGCTGGTAGGTTTTGTCGCCATCGTCTTCAAGGTCAACACGCTGATGCGCGAAGTGATCGATCCCGCCATGCTGGAACATCTGCATGTACGCATCCATGACCGCGGCTACCGGCAGGATGCCACACCGCTGGCAGCCAGCGACCGCACCCTGATGTACGATAGCCGCAGCCAGTCTTCGCAGGCCGCTGCCGGTGTGCCGGTGCTGGAAGAGCTGGCAGTACAGATGCCGCTTGCGGTCGGCATGCGCCAGTGGCAGGTGGCGCTGGAAGGCTATTCGGGCAGCCGCTATACGCGCGCGCCATGGCCGGTGATACTGATCGGCATTGCCGGCGTGATTATCAGCGCGCTGATAGCGGCCCTGCTGGTTTCGACCCGGCGCATGACGGTGGCCAGGCACGGGCTGGAATACAGTCTGGCCGAACTGGAACGGCAGAAGCACAAGGTGGAGCAGGCGCGCGCCGATCTGGCCGCGCTGACGGAAACCCTGAAGCAGGCCCAGACCAATCTGCTGACTTCGGAAAAAATGGCTTCGCTGGGCGCGCTGGTGGCGGGTGTGGCGCACGAACTGAATACGCCGATTGGCAACAGCCTGCTGACAGCCAGTGCATTGAGCGATATGGTGCGCGAGCTGGAACACAAACTGGCAACGGACGGCGGCCTGAAACGCTCGGCGCTGGAAGCCCATATGCAGGATGCGCGCAAGGCCTGCGATATCATGAGTAGCTCGCTGACGCGTGCGGCCGATCTGATTACCTCGTTCAAGCAGGTGGCGGTGGATCAGGCCAGCGGCCAGCGCCGCCGCTTCAAGCTCGATGAAGTGGTGCATGACACGCTGGCCACTTATGCGGCCCAGTTGCGCCGCAGCGCCTGCAACGTCAAGGTCGATCTAGCGGCCGGCGTGGAGTTCGATTCCTATCCCGGCAGTCTGAGCCAGGTGCTGAGCAATCTGATCGGTAATGCGCTGCTGCACGGCTTTGACGGGCGCGATTGCGGCGGCATCAGTATCGAAGGCTGGCAGGATAGCTCCGATGCCGTTACGCTGCGCTTTAGCGACGATGGCGTGGGCATGTCGCCGGGCACGCTGCGCAAAATCTTCGATCCCTTCTTTACCACCAAGATGGGGCAGGGCGGTTCCGGTCTCGGCATGAACATCGTTTACAACATCGTCACCGGCGTGCTGCGCGGGACCATACAGGTGGAGTCGCTGGCGGGCAAGGGCACCACCGTCACGCTGGTGCTGCCCCTGCAATTGCCGCCCGAAGAGCAGCCGCTGCCTGCGCTCTGAACGCCGGCTGTCGCTCGGACGCACTGTTCAGATGGCTTTTTCAGACTGGCCGTTCAGGCCAGCCCGTTCAGGCATAGCGCTGGCGCAGCAGCTCCAGCATGGCGACATTGAGTTCCCACGCATTCGACACTTCTTTCTGTGTATAGGGCAGGGTCTGGGTGTAGGGCACGGGGCCGAACTCCGGCGTCAGCGTCATGCGGCTGGCGCCGGCGGCGCGGCGCAGACGGATGATCTCATCCCACCAGCCCAGATGCGCCTGCAGCGCCGCCTGTGCTTCCGGTGCGCGGAAGTCGGCCACTTGCGGACCTTGCGGATGGCCGACGCGGGCGTGGATGTGGCGCACATGCGGCAGGGTGGCGGCCAGCGTCTGCGGCTGGTCTTCCAGCAGCGATTCGCAGGCGCAGCACCAGTGTGACAGGTCAGCCGTCAGCTGCAGTTGCGGCAGCTGCTGCAGATACGGCAACAGCAGCATGGGGTGGCCGCTGAAGCGGCTGCGGTGAATCTCGTGCACGATGGGCACGCCGTGCTGGCGCGCGATATCGGCCGCCAGCTGCAGCAGTTGCAGGTTCTGCTCGCGCGTGTAGTAGTCCTTGCCCGTATGCGAATTGACGTGCAGCGGACCGGCTGCGCAGGCATTGTGCAGCAGCTGTTCCAGTGCGGCGCGGTGGGCTGCGAAATCGCTGTGGAACACGGTTTCCCACTGTGCCACGATCAGGCCCAGGCCAGCTTCGGCGATGCGGGTGGTCCATTCCTCGCGCTGCGCCGCATCGGGCGGCAGCGACATTTCGATGCCGTCGAAACCGGCCTGCCTAACGCGCTCGATAAAGACTTCGGCGGGCAGTTCGTTATTGCCCCAGTGGGCGGCAAAGATTTCGATTTTCATCAGATGAAGCCCCGCACCGGGAAGGCGGCGTCGCGCTGTATCCAGTTGTTGGGCGAGTATTCGGTGGCGCCGTCGGTGACGTGCAGGGTGTAGGCATGGCGCGAGACGGGCGAGCGGTTGGGGGCGCTGTAGTGCGGCAGCAGGCCGTGGAAGCACACCAGACTGCCGGCCTTGCATTCGAGCGGCACGGCGGTGCTGTTGTCGGGCCATGGCTGGGTGCTCAGGGTTTCCATGCGCAGGTCGTCGCCGCTGCGCAGGAAGCGTTCGCGCAGCGGGCCTTTGTGGCCGCCCGGCTCGGCCCACAGGCAGCCGTTCTGCAGGGTGGCGTCTTCCAGTGCAAACCAGAAGGTGGTGACGCTGATCGGGTTGGTGTCGAAGTAGGTGGCGTCCTGATGCCAGCGCACTTCGCCGCCTATGCCGGGCTGCTTGAAGATGTACATCGATTGCCACACCTGTGCCTGGGCCAGCCCCAGATCGCGTGCCAGTTCGGCCAGCCGCATATCGGTGGAGAAGCTGCGGAACACCGGGTCGAGGTCGTGCATGGCGTGACCGATCTTGTTGATCGACAGGGCCTTGGCCTGTTTCAGCTGGCCGTCCGGACCGAAGGCCTCTTCCTCGAAGAAGCAGCGGATGGTGTTGTCGGAGCCGAGGAAATAGGCGTCGTTGGTCTTTTCCTGCTCGATGGTGCTGAAAATGCCGGAGCGCTGGCTGGGATCGAATGCTTCCACGATCTGTTCGGCGCGGGCGCGCAGGGCGGCGATCTGTTCGGCCGGTTTAAAGTTGGGCAGGACGATGTAACCGTCGCGTTGGTATTGCTGTTTCTGGATGTCTGTCAGCATGGCGATTTCCGTTTTCGAGGGCGAATACATAGCAATTTGGCAGTTTAGGGCGACAAACATCCGCCTACAATGGGGCGACGGTTGACACATTGTCGCCATAATCGAGACAATGGCGGCATGGATCAGTTACGGGCGATGGAAATCTTTGTCGAAGTGGCACGCTGGCGCAGCTTCAGCGAGGCGGGGCGCCGGTTGGGCCTCACGCGGGCCATGGTCAGCAAGCACATACTTCAGCTGGAAGAGCGGCTGCAGGCCCGACTGTTACACCGTTCCACGCGCGAGGTGAGTCTGACTGATGCCGGGCTGGCGTATCTGGCGCCCTGTCAGGCCACGCTGGCGCAGGCGCAGGAAGCCACCCGCACGCTGCATCAGGTGAGTCAGGCCACGGCCGGGGCGGGACTGGCGGGGCCCTTGCGCATACAGGCGCCGTCCAGCTTCGGCAGCGAGTGGCTGGCCGATGCGGTGGCGCGCTTCAGTGCACTGCACCCGCAGCTGACGCCGATGTTGTACGTGGACGACGCCCTGCTCGACCCGATTGCGCACGGATTTGATCTGACCATACGGGTAGGCGGCATACCGGACGTGCATGCGCTGGCCATGCGCCCGCTGGCGCCTTGCCGCGCCATCCTGTGCGCCTCGCCCGATTATCTGCAGCGTTACGGTGTGCCGCGCCATCCGCAGGAATTGCAGCAGCACCGCTGCCTGCATTTCAGCCACCTGACTGACGGCACGCTGTGGCAGTTTGCACGGGGCGATGAGCGCCAGTCGGTGCGGGTGGCGGCCAGCTTCACGGCGAATAACGGCGTGGTGCTGCAGCAGGCGGCCCAGCGCGGGCTGGGCATCGTGTATAACACCACCTTCCTGGCGTGGCGCGCGCTGCTGGCCGGTACGCTGGTGCCGGTGCTGCAGGACTGGGCGCTGCCGCTCAACCATCTGAGCGCGCTGTATCCGGCCAGCCGCCAGCCGTCCGCCAAAGTGCGGGCATTGATCGATTTTCTGCTGGCCGAATACCAGCCCGCGCCGCCGTGGGACCGCGAGCTGATGGCTGCGGGGCTGCTGACCAGTTAGGCGGCCTGCCGCTCAGGCGACGGGTTAGTCAGGCGGCAGGAAAATCAGGCGGCAGGCACGTAGCGGCTGTCGCTGTAGTCGGCGGCGGGGCTGACCTGCCAAGCGCCGTCGCGGTAGACGCATTCCTCGCCCAGATACACGCCTTCGGTAATGGCGAACACGTCGATGTGGTAGCGCGTGTCGGCGCGGCGGAACTGCGGCTTGGCATACTGGCCATGCTTGGCGCCCAGCGACAGGTGGATGCCGCACATGCGCTCGTAGGTGCCGATGTCGCTCACCATGCGCTCGCGCGAGAAGGCGCGGTTCATGCCGAAGCCCAGTTCGCGCAGCCAGACTTCGCCTTCGTGGGCGCGGATCAGTTCCAGCACGCTGTCGAATTCCGGGGTGCTGTTTTCGGTGCCGGTAACGCGGCCTTTTTGCACGATCAGAGTGATTGGCGTGGCCGGATGGTTGACGCGGAAGCTGGTGTCGCCGAACACGTAGATGCGCACGCGCCCGTTGACGGCTTCCAGATCCTGCGCCTCGGTGAACACTTCGCCCAGCGGATACTGGCCGCCCACGTTCTGCATGGCGCTGTAGTCGCCGATATTCAGCTTGGCCGTTTCGAACGGCGAGCCGAACACCAGCTTTTCGCCATTGCCGCTATCGACCGTGCCATGCGGCGCCTGATCGATGCGTGCCTTGAGCGCATGGCCCACGCCGCGGTAGTAGGACGGATCGTAGGCCAGCGCGTCGATGTAGAGCAGGCCCTGCGCCGCATCGGGCATGCGCGACAGGTGCACGTGCTCGATCACTTTCAGCCCGCGTTTGAACAGTTCGATGCGCACGCGGAAGGCCTCCAGCCGGAAGCTGGTGGACTGGATCAGCACCACCAGATCGCCAGCCTGATAACGCTCGAAAGCGGCCAGCACCTGTTCCGGCGAGACGCTGTCGAAGTCGATGAACTCGGCCTGCGGCAGGCTGCGCCGGTAGCCTTCCGTCAGCGCCCGGTTCAGGTCGGTGCGCTGGTCATGCACGATCAGCGCTGCCTGCTGTTCCGTCAGGCCGATCGCGATGCGCACCGTGTTGCCGATGTTAATGGCCGCCATGGCCACTGCGGCTTCGGGAATCACGCCGAAACGGCTGGCGTCGGGGAGGTTGGCAAGGGTAGGAGAGCTCATGATGGCAGGGCTGGATAGCAGTTAAATGTGCGGTTAAATGATGGCAGCCGGCATTATACGGCTTGCGCCCAAGTGATTATCTGCAACGCCACGTTCCTGCGCTTTCTCCTTGTAATGTGCAAAATCGCAGGATAGAATCGAAATATAGCCTAGCAGCAACATAACAACAGGAAGCGTGATGAGCGTATTAATGGGACAGGATTTGCCGTACGAGCGGCCGGATGCAACGGGCCGTGCTGCCCTGTTTGTGCCGACCCCGAACATCAAACCTGATGTGCTGGAAACAGTACGCATGGGGGCTGCTATCGTTGGTTTCGGCAATCATGACCGTACTTTGACGATCTATTACGAGAGCAACCGTTTCAACGAGCCCAATCTGCAGAAGTGGGAACATAAGGCGCGCAAGGCCTTCGACCGGCTGGTAGACAACCTGCCCACGGTTTCCAAGATGACCGTCAAGGCCGATAATTTCGAGCAGGTGGGCTACATCAGCCACAAGGGCATATTGATACGCCGGATGGAAAAGCTGCGCAACTGGCTGGAAAAATCGGACGCAATCGATGGTGCGCCGGAAGCGGAAAACATCGCCTTCGCACCGCCCGCGGCACCGAAGAAAATCAACGCCGAATAATCATCGGAAGGGCGCCAGCTGCGCGCCTTGCCGCTAGAAATAGCCACTGTGCCGCTTCAGGTACCGTGGCTATTTTTATGGGCATGCTTGATGTGGACCACGTTATTGAGTTCGTTCGGGCTGGGCGGAATGGCGTCCGGCGCGTCGCCCAGTACCACCGACAGATCGACAAAGCCGGCGCGCCACGCGCGTTCCAGATCCTGCTCGATGGCCTCCAGCGAAGTGTGTTCGAAGTTGGCAAAGCCGCGCAGGCCATAGGCGCGGTGGCGGCCGTGGGCCTTGGCCAGATACAGCGCCATGTCGACCAGATTGACCACCCGCTCCCATGGCAGCGGGGTGCCGTCGGGCGCCAGCGGGAAAGGCGCATAGCCGACCGAGACCTGCACGGTGATGTTGTTGCCCTGATATTCCACCGTCTGGGCGGCGATGCTGCGCAGGATGCGGCGTGCCACGTCGTCGATGCCGTGGCGCGATACGGCGGGCAGGTAGGCCAGGAACTCTTCGCCGCCCCAGCGCACGATCATGTCGGTTTCGCGCAGCGCCACGCGCAGATGTTCGGCCAGCATTTTCAGCACGGCGTCGCCGGCGGCGTGGCCGTAGCTGTCGTTGATGTGCTTGAAGTGGTCAACGTCGAGCAGGAACAGCGCGCCCACCACATCGGCCTCGTGCTGCTGGTTGAGCGGCAGGGCGCGCATGAAGTCCTGGAAGTGGCGGCGGTTGTACAGCGCCGTGAGGGGATCGCGCACCGACTGGGCCTTGAGCTCCAGATTTTTTACTTCCAGCTGGGCGTTGGCATGGCGCACGCGGCGATACAGCATGCCGACGATCAGGGCGCCCAGCGCCGTCACCAGCGCCAGCAGCCACCACACGCGCTGCTGCAGGCGCTTGTTATCGAGCTCGGTGCCTTTGAGCTGGTTGTCGCGGCTGAGCAGTTCGATCTGGCGCTGTTTTTTCTCGGTTTCGTATTTTTCCTGCAGCTCCAGCACGGCTTGCTGGCGGCCCCGTTCAAACAGCTGGTCGGAGATGGTGCGCTCGCGGTGATAGGCCGAGACGGCAGCCGCCGTATCGCCGGCCCGCTCCAGCGCCTCGCCGTATTCGCGCAAGGCCGCCTGTAGCTCCGGCTGGTTGTTTTCCTGTTCGTAGCGGGCCAGCGCCTGCTCGTACTGCTTCTTGCCTTCGGTAATGCGCCCCATCGCCAGATAGGCTTGCGCCAGATTGGCGCGCGCGGTCGATTCCATGCTGCGGTCGCCCGTCGCCAGTGTCGAACGCAGCGATTCGCTGGCGTATTGCGCTGCGCGGGGGAAGTCATGCAGTTTCAGGTAGGCGTCGGCCAGATTGCCCAGCGAGACACCCACCATGCGTTCGGCACCGAGCTTGCGCACCAGTTCCAGCGCATGCTGCTGCGCCTGTATGGCGCGCTTGTACTGGCCCATGTCCACTGCCAGTCCATATTCGGTGGTCTTGGCAATGGCCATGCGGCCCGGCGAGTGCAGCTGTTCGGCCAGCGTAAGCAGCTCCTGCATTACAGCGTCGGCCTTGTCCAGCTCCTTCATCTGGGTGTACAGCTTGACCAGCGCATTGAGTGCGCCGAACAGCATGACCGGATCGTCGGTTGCCAGCCGCGCCGTATCCAGGCCCTGCTGCAGCTTGCTCAGCGCCTTGGGAAAGTCGCCCTGTTCAGCGTAGGCCTGACCGACCGAGACTTCCACCTGCGAACGCAAGGCCAGATTGCTGGTCCGGGCGGCGATTTTTTCCGCTTCGAAGGCCAGCGCGTAGGCGCCTTTGGCATCGGCTTTATCAAACAGTACGTAGCTCTTGGCCAGCAGGCCTTTGGCCAGCATGGCGTCGTCGTGCTGGGCGCGGCCGAAGCTGATCAGCTGTTCGGCTGCCGCCATGGCGGCATCGAGCTGGCCGGAGCGCAGGTGCGCCACGCTGAGCTGATTGAGCAGTTCGGCACGGGTGGCGGGCGGTTCCTGCTCCACTTTGGCCTGTAGCGCCTGCAGCTGGGTCAGGGCTTTCTCGGGGACGAAGCGGCTCAGGTCACGGATATCGAGAATGCGCTGATACGTACCGGAGCCCTCGGCTTGCGCCGAGGACAGTAGAGGCGACCACAGTAATGCAGCGGCCAGCGCGATCGCGCCGCACTGCTGCCGGGGGATGTGGGGGTGTGCAGCCAACGATCGCTCTCCTCAGATGATGGCTTATGTAATTGTGTAGTGGATTATATTCTTGTTGCCGATTGGAAATCCGTCATGCCGGTGATTTTGGTGAAAACGCCACAGTTTCTGCGGCTCCGGCGGTATAACTGTTGGATTGCCGCACCGGCGCGGGGAGCTAGTCTTAGAAAAATATAATGCTTGCTTCAGGTATATTCAAGCTGCCAGTTGCTGCAGCAGATAGAGCCGTTGGTAAATACCGTCGTTTATCTGCATCAATTGCTCGTGAGCACCTTGTTCCGCGATGCGGCCGTGGTTGAGCACGATGATGCGGTCGGCATCGCGGATGGTGGACAGGCGGTGCGCAATGGCGATCACGGTGACGCTGCCGCGCAGGGCGTCGAGCGCCGTCTGCACAATCTGCTCGGTCTGCGAATCGATGTGCGAAGTGGCTTCGTCCAGCAGCAGGATGCGCGGCTTGCCGGCCAGCGCACGGGCAATTGCCAGCAGCTGCTTCTGGCCTACCGACAGGCGCGAACCGCCTTCGCCCAGCGGGCTGTCATAGCCCTGATCGAGCGCGCAGATAAAGTCGTGAGCGTGGGCTGCGCGTGCCGCCGCCTGGATGTCGGCATCGGACAGGCCGCGCCCCATGTCGATGTTTTCGCGCGCCGAGGCAGCCAGCAGGAAGGGATCCTGCGGCACCAGCCCCACTTCGGCGCGGAAGCGATCATTGGCAATACTGGCCAGCGGCATGCCGTACAGGCGGATGCTGCCCTGCTGCGCCGTGTAGTAGCGCAGCAGCAGGGACAGCAGAGTGGATTTGCCGCTGCCCGTATAGCCGACGATGCCGATGTAGCTGCCGCTGGCAATCTGCAGCGACAGGTTGTGCAGGACCGGCGTGCCGGGATTGTAGGCGAAGTTCAGATGTTCGATGCTGACGGCGATGCTGCTGTCTGCGTCAGTCTGCACGGCAGCGGCAGCGGCAGGCGCATTGTCGCCGTCGCGGTGTTCGTCGGCGCGGGCTTCGTCCAGCAGGGTGGCAACGCGGGCGCTGGCCACGACCGATTGCTGCAGCTGGCTGAACTGCATGGTGATCTGGATTAGCGGTTCGATCACTCGTGCCAGATAGCTGATGAAGGCATACAGTACGCCCACTTCGGCGGCCGTCATGGGGCGCTGGCCGAACAGGAAAATGACGGCGGCCAGCAGGATGATGTTGAACAGGTCCAGCGCCGGGCGCAGCAGCCAGGCATTGGCGCGCAGCTCGGCCAGACGGGCGTGGTAATGGTCCTGATTGGTGCGGGCGAAGCGCTGGCCGAAGCGGCGCTCGGCATTGCTGGCCTGTAGCACGCTCATGCCGGCTATCGACTCGGCCATCTGGGCGTTGATGTCGCTGCGCAGGGAGCGTGCGCGCGTCACTGCCGGTGCGCTCCAGCGCTGGTACAGCCAGACGATCAGCAGCACCATGGGCAGCAGGGCCAGCACGATCAGCATCAGATGCCAGTCCAGCCAGGCCATTGCCGCCACCGTGCCGATCAGCACGATGGAACTGTCGAGCATCACGAACAGCACCTGTATGTACAGGGTCTTTACGGCTTCGGTGTCATTCGTCACGCGCGACACCAGCTGGCCCGTGATGGCGCGGTCGAAGTAGGCCATGGGCAGCTGCAGCACATGGCTGTAGACCATTTCGCGCAGCCGCATCACCGAGCGCATGGCCAGGCCGGACAGGCGTACCAGCTGCAGGTAGCGCAGGCCGCTGGCGATCCAGCCGGTCAATACCACGCCGGCCAGCAAGGCCGCCATGCGCGGCCAGTCCAGATGGTGCGGCAGCAGGTGTTCGTCGATCAGCGCCTTGCCCATGATGGGGCCCAGCACTTCCAGCAGGGCGGCCAGCACCAGCCAGACGATAGCGCGCCACAGGTGGTGCAGGTCGGGGCGGGCGGCGCGCTGCAGCAGCGCCAGCGCCGGACGGAAAGCCTGCGTGGCCGCAGTTTTGCTAGGGGATTCAGGATGCATCGAGGCTGGCTTCCAGTTGTTGATAGCGCCACTGGCTGGCATACCAGCCGTCGGCGGCCAGCAGCTGTTCGTGGCTGCCGGTTTCGCAGATGCGGCCGGCGCGCAGCACCACGATCAGGTCGGCGTTGACCACGGCGCTCAGGCGGTGGCTGGCGATGATGGCGCTGCGGCCCTTGCGTTGCTGGCGTAGCTGTTCCGGGTGCTGCAGGATGCGGGTCTCCGTGCCCGTGTCGACGGCCGACAGGGCATCGTCGAGCAGCAGCAGATCGTTATCGGCCAGCAGGGCGCGCGCGATGGCTACGCGCTGGCGCTGGCCGCCGGACAGGGTGATGCCTTTCTCGCCTACCGGCGTGGCATAGCCCTGCGGGAAGCGCAGGATATCGTCGTGGATATCGGCCAGACGGGCCGCGTGTTCGATCTCCGCGCTGCTCGCATCAGGCCGGGCCAGCGCAATGTTGTCCGCAATCGAGGCGGAGAACAGGAAGGACTCCTGCGGCACCCAGCTGATCGCCGCGCGCAGCGCCTGCAACTGGTAGTCGGCCAGCGGCTGACCGGCCCATGCCACCCTGCCCGACTGCGGCGTGAGCTGGCGCAGCAGCACGCGCAGCAGGGTGCTTTTGCCGCTGCCGGTAGGGCCCACCAGCCCCAGCGTCTGGCCCGCAGCCAGCGTCAGCGTAATGTTTTCCAGCGCGGCAGCGCTCTGCTGCGGATAGTGATAGTTGACGCCCTGCAGCACCAGCGGGCCGCTCGCCACCTGCGCCAGCGTGCCGTGATCGTCGATCACCAGCGGCGCATCGAGCATGGGCTGCAGGCGCTGCCACGCGGCGCGGCCCCGTTCGATCAGCGACAGCACCCAGCCGGCGGCAAACATGGGCCAGATCAGCTGGCCCAGATACATGGAAAAGCTGGTCAGCGCACCGATGGTAAGCTGCTGCTGCCAGACCAGATAGCCGCCCAGCCCCAGCGTCAGGCCGCCCGCTGCCGTCAGCGTCAGGCCTACGGCCGGTTCGTATGCCGCTTCCCACACCTGCGCACGCAGGCTGGCGTCGGATGCGTGCTGGGCCAGCGTAGCGAAATGCTGGGCGCTGCGCTGTTCCAGCCCCAGTGCGCGCAGGGTGCGCACGCCGGACAGGGTTTCCTGCACATGGTCGTTGAGGGCGCTGAAATGCTTGAGGGTTTGGCTGGCGGCCGTATGGATATGGCCGGAGATAAACCAGAATGACCACGCCATCAGCGGAAAGGGCAGCAGGGCGATGCAGGCCAGCCGCCAGTCCACGCCCAGCAGCATTACGCCCAGCACCATGGCCAGCGTGAGCGCGCCGTCGAAACCGGCCAGCATGGCTTCGCCGGCGGCCATCTCGATGGCGTCGATATCGTTGGTGGCCAGCGCCATCAGGTCGCCTGTGCGCTGCTGCTGGTAGAAGGCCGGTCCCTGCAAAGTCAGGCGGGTGTACAGGCGGGTGCGCAGCGAGACGCCGAGCTGGTAGGCTGCGCCATACAGTATCTGGCGCCAGCCCACACGGAGGAAATAGATGCCCGCACCGATCAGCAGCAGGTAGGCGATTTCGCGCAGCAGGTCGCTGCCACCCAGCGTGTGGCTAGCCAGTCCGTCTATCATGGCGCCCACTTTGCGCGGCACCCAGATGGTGAGCGTTGCCACCCCGGCCAGCATGATGGCCGAGAGCGCATAAGCGCGGCTGTGCTGGCGCACGAAGCCGCCTATCAGTCGAGAGAGTGTTGCCATAAAACCCAGCGGAAACCTTACAGCCCGCTAGGATACACCAAAGCAAATAGGTCAATCGGCGGGCAGGCCGGGCAAATGGGCCAAGCGCGTTTCAATACAGCAAAGTGCCACTATGCCCGGCCTGACCCCGGCCACTTATTTCTTGGCTTTGCTGGCTGGTTTGGCTTTTGGGGCAGCTTTGGCAGTTGCTACCTCTTTAACTTCCACCACTTCCGCTTCGATCAGCTGGGCTTGCACTGGTGCGGGGCTGACGATTTCCACTGCCACGGCGGCCACCTCGACCACAGGTGCCGGTTCGGCGGCTTTGGCGGCAGCTTTAGCTGCAGCCGGTTTGGCGCTGGCAGGCTTGGCAACGGCAGCCAGTTTTGGCGCGGCGATTTGTGCCGGCGCTACTTCCGGCGCAGCGGCAGCACTGAATGGCGCCAGTTTCTGCAGGGTGTTTTTAGCATTTTGCAGCAGTTCGGTCTGGGCGCTGGCAGCGATGCCGTACAGTGCGCGGCCGTAGTCGAACAGCTGGTCGAAATTGACGGTATCCGCCTTGTTCAGCTGGAACAGCTCTTGCGGGCCGCGTGCTTCCAGCAGCTTTTTCGCCGTGGCCGAGCCTTGCGCGATGCTGGCGCGGCTGGTGTTGAGGTTGAGCGCAAACAGCTTCTCGGCACTGGCAACGGCGCTGCTGGCCAGCGTGTTGAGCAGAGTGATCTGATTTTCAAGCTGGCTGCGGGTGGCTACGGAAAACTGTTCGGTGATCGAAGACATGGTTTCTCCTGGACGATTAGAATGTCGGCATGGTTGCGCCTGGCCGATAGATTTGGTGCGATGCAATAATTTGATTCTAGCCTTGAATATTAGGCTTGAAAAGCATTTTCGTATCGCTCCGTTAATGAATTACTGCGGCGCAATAATTTTTGATTTAAGCTGAAAGGACGCCAACATGGCGATCAAGCTGGACAAGGATGTAGAGCAGCGTCTGATCGGCTCTATCCAGCGCTATTGCGCCGAGCATCTCGATGAGGAAGTGGGCGATTTGAAGGCGCGCCTGCTGCTGGACTTCTGTTTGCGTGAAATCGGGCCCTCTGTCTACAATCAGGCCATCGTCGATGCGCAGGCCGCCATGCAGGACCGGATAGCCGAACTGCAGACCGAGTGCTACGAGACGGAATTCTCTTACTGGAAAAAATAAGCGGGAGCGCACATGGATGTCACGGTCGATACAGTGATCCGCAATGCCAGTCTGGCCGACGGCCAGCGCGGGGTGGATGTGGCCATTGCGGCCGGACGCATCACGGCGCTGGGCCCCGCCCTGGCGTTGCGCGGGGCGCAGGAAGTCGATGCACAGGGGGACTTGCTGAGCGCGCCGTTTGTCGATGCCCACTTCCACATGGACGCCACGCTCAGCTACGGCCTGCCGCGCGTGAATGCGTCCGGCACGCTGCTGGAAGGCATAGCACTGTGGGCCGAGCTCAAGCCGCAGCTGACCCAGCAGGCGCTGATCGAGCGCGCCCTGCAGTATTGCGACTGGGCCGTGGCGCGCGGCCTGCTGGCCATACGCTCCCACGTCGATGTGTGCGACGACCGCCTGCTGGCGGTAGAAGCCCTGCTGGAAGTGCGCAGGCAGGTGGCGCCCTATCTTGATCTGCAGTTGGTGGCATTCCCGCAGGACGGCGTGCTGCGCAGCCCGACGGCGCTGGCCAATCTGCGCCGCGCACTGGATATGGGGGTGGAAGTGGTGGGCGGCATTCCGCACTTCGAACGCACCATGGCCGATGGCGCTGCCTCGGTAAAGCTGCTGTGCGAACTGGCCGCCGAACGGGGGCTGATGGTGTACATGCATTGCGATGAATCGGATGACCCGCTGTCGCGCCACATCGAAACGCTGGCCTGTGAAACCCAGCGCCTCGGCCTGCAGGGCAGGGTGGCCGGCTCGCATCTGACCTCCATGCATTCGATGGACAACTATTATGTGAGCAAGCTGCTGCCGCTGATACGCGAAGCAGGCGTGGCGGCGATAGCCAACCCGCTGATTAACATCACCCTGCAGGGGCGGCACGACAGCTACCCGAAACGGCGCGGCATGACGCGCGTGCCGGAGCTGCTGGCGGCTGGTGTGGAGGTGGCGTTTGGCCACGACTGCGTGCAGGACCCGTGGTACAGCCTGGGTTCGGGCGACATGCTGGAGGTGGCGCACATGGGCTTGCATGTGGCGCAGATGACGGGACAGGACGCCATGCGCGCCTGCTATCAGGCCGTCACCAGCAATCCGGCCCGCATCCTCGGCCTGCAGGGCTACGGCGTGGCCGTGGGCAAGCATGCCGATCTGGTACTGCTCGATGCGCCCGATCCGGTGGCCGCCATCCGTCTGCGCGCTGCGCGCCGCATGGTGATGCGGCGCGGTAAAGTGCTGGCCGAGGCCCCGCGTGCCGTGAGTCGCTTGCATATTGCTGGCCGTCCGGAACAGGTGGATTTCCGTCTGCAGCGCTAGAAGCCACAGTAGGGCAGGGCATGCTGGACTTGCCGTATGAAATCCTCGACAATCAGGGTGTCCCTGCTGTTGCGCTTCGGCAAAGTGCCCTGCCTGGCCGCACTGCTGCGCATTGTCCTGTTTTTTCTGAGGCTGGTTTCTGGCATGAAGATACTGAGTACCGAACGTCTGCACCTGCGCACCATGAATCCGGACGACGCCGCGTTTTATTTCGAACTGGTCAATGATCCCACCTGGCTGGAAAATATCGGCGACAAGGGCGTGCGCAGCGTGGAAGGTGCGCGTACCGCCATCCTGGAAGGACCGATGGCAATGCAGACCCAGCGTGGCCATTCGCTGTATGTGATGGAGCGCCAGAGCGATGGCCAGCCGCTGGGCTTGTGCGGCCTGATCAAGCGCGACACACTGCCTGAAGTGGATATTGGCTATGCCATCCGACCCGCCTATTTTGGCCAGGGCTACACCTATGAAGCGGCGGCCGCTGTGCTGGCATATGCACGCGAACAGCTGCAACCGCCTGCGCTGATGGGCATTACGAAACCCAGCAATGTTAATTCCATCCGCCTGCTGGAAAAGCTGGGTCTGCGCTACATCGGCAGTGAGCTATTCCCTCCGAATACGGTAGCGACCAATAAATACCGGATCGAGTTCCGTTCTGCCTAATTTACAGGTATCTTACTATCAATTTTAAAGTGTTGCAAAGAAACTCATTTTGTTAAATTTTCTGCCCGTTGTGTTGGTATTTTTATGCAAGGTGGGCATGATGGTTGCGAATTGTTGCCAAGGGGGAAGTCATGAATTTGTCGAATCTGAAGATAGGTCTCAGGCTGCGCTTACTCGGGGTATTCTTTTTTATCGCTTTATCGATCGTTGCCACGGGAGGCTGGCGTGCCCTCAATGACACCAACGAAATCAGTGCACAGGCCATGGCACGGTCCGTCGCGCTGAGCCAGGCCATTGATGCCGCCCGCGCAGCCCAGGTGGAATTCAAGATACAGGTGCAGGAATGGAAGAACATTCTGATCCGTGGCAACGACCCTGCCGCCCTGCAGAAATACAGCGAAGCTTTTGTTAAAGGCGGTGAACAGACCCGCGCCAAGCTCAAGCAACTCGATGAATTGCTGAAAAAGCTGGAACTCAGTACGCCGCTGGTGGATGAGGCCATCCGCACCCAGAACGAGCTGGTCAGCAAATATCTGGACGCACTCAAACAGTACGACAGTGCCAATCCGGAAAGCGTTCATATCGTGGACGGGCTGGTAAAAGGCCTGGACCGCGAGCCGACCAAGAAGATTGACGATATCGTCGCCTACATCGGCAAGGAGTCGCAGCGCCTTACCGAAGAAATGGCTGTCGCCAACAAGGCGGCGCACGACAAAGCCGTGCTGGCCATGGGCATCACGCTGGCCGTGACGCTGGTGGTGGGCTGGGTGACCGTGGTGGCGCTGATCCGCAGCATTACCCGTCCGCTCAGCGATGCCGTGGATATGGCGCAGACGGTGGCGGCAGGTGATCTGCGCAGCGAGGTGCAGGTGAACAGCCGCGACGAGATAGGCGAGTTGCTGGGCGCGCTCAAACAGATGCAGAACAATCTGAGCGACATCGTTGGCAAGGTCCGCGAAGGTACAGACAGCATACATCTGGCCTCGTCGGAAATCGCCAAAGGCAATCTCGATCTGTCGGGGCGTACCGAAGAGCAGGCCAGCTCGCTGGAAGAAACCGCCGCCGCCATGGTGCAACTGACCACTACCGTGCAGCAGAATAATGCCAATGCGACGGAAGCTTGCCGGCTGGCCGATGCTGCATCGAGCGTGGCCGCCAAAGGCGGCAATGCGGTGGAGCAGATGGTGCGTACCATGGGCTCGATTAACGAATCGTCGCGCAAGATAGTCGACATCATTTCGGTGATCGACGGTATCGCTTTCCAGACCAATATTCTGGCGCTGAACGCGGCAGTGGAAGCGGCGCGGGCGGGCGAGCAGGGGCGCGGCTTTGCGGTGGTGGCATCCGAGGTGCGCAATCTGGCCCAGCGTTCGGCTGCAGCAGCCAAGGAAATCAAGGAGCTGATAGGCGATTCGGTCGAGCGGGTGGAAGCGGGCAGCCGGCTGGTAGGCGAGGCAGGTGTGACCATGGATGAAGTGGTGGCCAGCGTGCAGCGGGTGACGGCCATCATTGGTGAAATCAGCGTGGCCAGTGCCGAGCAGCGCGACGGCATAGAACAGATCAGCATCGCCATCAGCCAGATGGATAGCGTGACCCAGCAGAACTCGGCGCTGGTGGAAGAATCGGCCGCTGCGGCGGAAGCGCTGGAGCAGCAGGCGGCACGGCTGACCGATGCGGTCAGTGTCTTTAAGCTGCAGGGTGGTGCCAGACTGGCGCCTGCGCCGAAGCGGCAATTGCTGGCAGCACCGGCCTGAGTGCATCAGGCCGGTACTGCAGGCTTACTGGCGGGGCGCGGCAGCCGCAGCTGAAGCAGATACTGGAGCAGAAGCAGAAGCCGGAGTAAAAGTCACAGCAGCAGTGTTAGCAGGGCGTGCGGCGAACAGCCAGCGCATAGGCCGCTCCACCCGCGCCGCCCATGAGCGTTCATGGTGGATGGCGGCTTCGGCAGCGTAGAACTCCAGCTCCGTATGTGCGCGATAGCCTTGTGCCAGCAAGGCGTCGCGCATTTTTTCGGTCTGCTCCAGTCCATCGCTGCTGGTGCCGGCATCAAGATAGAATCGCACCGGCACGCGGGCAGGCAACTGGCGGATCAGCGCCTGCTGGTTCCACCAGAACGAGCCGGACAGGCTGGCGGCCATGGAAAACACATCGGGGCGCCGCTGTGCCATATACACCGAAGCGATGCCGCCCAGCGAGGAACCCATGACGGCCGTGTGTTCGCGTTCGGGGCGGGTGCGCAGATGAGCATCAGCCCATGGTTTGACGGTATCGGTGACAAAGGCCAGATAGGCATCGAGCTTGCCGCCGCCATACTGCGGGTCGCAGCAGGGCGTGTATTCGGCGATGCGTTCGGCGGTATTGTCGATGCCGACGATGATCACGGGCGGAATCGCGCCGCTGGCAATCAGGCGGTCGGTGATGCTGGCCATTTCCCACGCGGCGCCATAGGCGGCACTGGCGGGATCGAACAGGTTCTGGCCATCGTGCATATACAGCACGGGGTAGCGCTGTGCCGTATCGCGCTCGTAACCGGGCGGCAGATAGATGCGCAGCTGGCGCTGGTTGCCTAGCTGGGGCGAGGCCAGCGGCGCAGTGATCTGCACGCTGCCCTGTGGCGGCAGCGGCGGCAATGCGACAGGTGCAGTGGCAGTGGAAGCGGCGGCAGGCGCGCGGCTGGCCGGCTTGTCTGCAACTGCGGCGGCCAGTGGCAGCAGGCGCAGGCCATACAGGTCGAAACGGTTGGACGGGCCTTTGATGCCGCCGGCATCGCCGTAGCTGCTGTTACTTTGCAGGTAGCTCATATTGTAGAAATCGCTCAGCTGCATGCGGTAGCTTCCGGCCGGCAGCTGCGCCACCAGCGGGGTGGACCAGCCCACGGCCGCATTGTGCGGCAGCTGCACTACACCCTGCGCCACGACATGGCCGGCGTCGTCGCTCAGCGTCATCCATTTGACGCCGCCGCTGATGCCCAGATTGATTTCGTGCGCAGCATTGCGGTACTTGAGCTGCACGGCGTAGCGGCCCGCCCGATCAACCTTCAACTGGCTCACGCTCAGGGTATCGCTGCTGGCACCCCAGCCGGCTATGCGGCCCTGCTGCGCGGCTAGGCTGGACTGGACGCGTGCATCGTCGGCGGCGATTTCCAGGCCAGGGTTCAGACACACCGGCGCCGTGTGGTGGCTGCGATTACCGCTGGCCTGATGCACGGCTTCCATGCTGTAGCACAGATTGTCGGCCGCGCCTTTGCCCAGCAGCGGGGCACGGCGGTCAGCCCAGTTGCTGCTGGTGAGACCCTGCACCGCCAGCCGGCCATTGCGGTAGACGTTGTAGCGCACGCCTGCAGGTGGTGCGCTGAAGTTCAGGGTAGGGAAACCGAAGCTGCCGCGCACCAGCGCAGGCTGCTGCGGTTCGGCTGGCGCCGTGACGCTGCTGTCCTGCGCCAGCGGTGCTGCTGCGATGCGCTGTAACTGCTGCTGGCCCGGCTGCAGGGCGCCCAGCGTGATGACGATCTGGTTATCGGCGCCCAGCGTTGCCCAGTCTATGCTGGCGCTGGCAGGCTGGCCATTCAGGCTGATACCGGCAACGCTGTAATAGCCTTCGCTCTGGCTGGCCGCAGGCAGGCGTAACGTGACCTGTAATTGCTTGCCGCGCAGGTTCAGGTGTTCGAGGCGGATGCTGTCGCTGCCGGCAAAGTTTTCGCGGCGCAGACGGGCCGTGACGAAGGGACGCAGCGCGATACCCTGTTCAGTGGTCTGTACGCCGAACACATTGCCAACCACCATGCCCAGATAGGCGCCCACCGACCAGAGCTGGCGGCGCGAATTGATTACCGGCCCGCTCAGGTCGCGGCTGCCGCGCTGGTCCTTGAGCATGGGCAGGCCGCTCAGCCATTCCATGTTTTCCATATTCGACAGATTGGTGGCAGCACCACGCATCAGGGTCTGGTAGGCGGCATCGGCTACCGCCGTGTTACCCGACATGGCGGCGGCTTTCAGGCCGAAGGCGGTGACGAAAGGCCAGATGGCGCGGTTGTGGTAGATCGCCGTTTCCGGCTGCTGCGGATAGATCACGGGCGCGCCCATGGGGCCGTGCGGGTAGTGGGCCAGTATGCTGGCTGCCTGGCTGGCATCGGCGATGCCGGTGATGATGGCCAGCGACTGGCCCAGCCAGTCGTATTTGTACAGCGGTGCACCATCGAAATGGCCGGCCGTCAGGCTGCTGTACATGCCGCGATCGGCCTGCCACAGGTGCTGGTTGATGGCACGCTTCAGATCTTCGGCCCAGCCGGTGTAGCGCTGTGCCAGTTCCGGCTGCTGCTGCTCGCGCGCCAGCTGTGCCGCCAGCGTTAGCGCCTTGTAGTGGGCCGCATTGGTGGACAGGGCTTTGCTGCTGGCCATGCTGGCCAGATCGCTGATGATCCACGCGGCATAACTCTGTTCGCGCCAGTCGAGGAATGACTGCTCGCCCGTGTACAGGCCGTCGCTGCTGTCGTAGGCGGCCAGACGGTCGTTCTCCAGCGTGTTGGAGAGCGCGCGCAGGGCCGTCGCGGCAAACGCGCGGCGTTCGTCCGGCGCCAGCGCCTTGAGTGCTTCGTCGGCGCCGAAGGCCCAGCTGACGCGGTCCGTGCTGACCGGCCAGCTGCCGCCGCTGCCGGTATCCTGAATGATCTGCAGGCCGTCGCTGCTGCCGGCCACATGGCTGCCGGACGTGACGCCGCTGCGATAGCCGGACAGCTTGAATTCGAGCGAGTTGCGCACGCGGCGCGGGTCCAGCATGCCCAGTCCCAGCGCTGCGGCATACGACAGATCGCGGGTCCAGACGTAGTGCCAGTATTCGCCCGTTTCGAAGCAGTTGCAGCTGATCGGCTGGCCGCCGTTGTAGCTGCCATCGCGGATCTGGCTGACGGAATTCTGCCCCATTTCCAGACCGGCCAGCGTGAACAGCGCGTCAAAGCCGCTGTTGCCGCTGCGGACGACAGGCAGGCCCATGACTTCGCTGTAGCTGATTTCCTGTTCGCCTACACGCACCGGCATGCTGCTGCGCTGGGTGTAGCGGCGCAGGCCTTGTTCCAGCGGCGTGACGCTGTACTGCACTGTGTAGGGCGCGGCAGCGGGTACGGGGTAGCTGGCGGTGTAGGGACTGGCGCCGCTGCCTGTGCCATCGGCGGCGTGTGCAGCCATCGCCGCTGCAGCGGACAGCGTCAGCACAGCCATGGCGCTAGGCATGCTGGCGGAAAGTAGGTGCGGGGTGGGCTTCAAGGTGCTATCTCCAGTATCAGTGCCGAACGGGCCGGCAGGGTTATCTGTTCGCCTAAAGGAATGCGCTGGCCGCTGATGACGTCCGTGCCGCTTTGCGCACCCTGCAGCATTTCCTGAAAACGTGCCGTATTCAGCACGGTGTCGCGACGGTTTTTGTTGAGTGCCACCATCACCTTATGCTGGCCATCGTAGCGGAAATAGATATAGGTATTCTGCTCCGGGCCGAAGTGCATGGTGCGGCCATGGTGAATCACGGCCGCATGCTTGCGCCAGTTGAGCAGCTTTTTCAAATAGTCCTGCGCGGCCCGCTGCTGCGCTGACAGGCCAGCGCCGGTGAAGGCATTGACGGTATCGCCATCCCAGCCGCCGGGGAAATCGCGCCGGTAGGAGGCATCGTCGCGTCCTTTGGTGGTGCTGGACATCTGGATTTCCGTACCGGCGTAGAACTGCGGTATGCGCGGTGCGGTAGCGACCAAGGCCAGCGCCATGCGGTAGAGCGCATCGTCTTCACCCAGTTCGCTGTACAGGCGCGACATGTCGTGATTGCCTTCAAATAGCACCAGATTGCCCGCATCGGCATACAGATAATCCTGCGACAGCGTTTCGTACAGGCTGGTCAGACTGTAGTCGCCGTCGTCGGGCGCGGCCAGCGCACGGCGCAGCACATCGGCCAGCGGAAAGTCCATCATGCTGGGCATGTGCGAGACATAGCCATTGGCATTGCGGTGGCCGCGCTGCCAGTGCGCCACCACGGGGATGTGGGTACTCCATTCTTCCCCGACCAGATTCAGGCGCGGGTATTCGGCCATCACGGCGGCCGACCAGCGGCTCAGAAATTCCGTGTTGGAGTAGCTGTAGGTATCGACCCGCAGGCCGGACAGGCCGGCGTACTCTATCCACCAGAGGGCGTTCTGGATCAGGTAGCGCGCCACATGGGGATTGGCCTGATTCAGATCCGGCATGCTTTCGACAAACCAGCCTTCGGTGAAATTGCGCTTGTCCTGCAGCGCGGCGTACGGATCCTGCACGGCCACGCGGTGGTGCTCGGTGGGGACAAACTTGCCCTGATAGGTCAGCCAGTCCTGCTCCGGCATGTCGTGCAGCCACCAGTGCTGGCTGCCGATGTGGTTGAGCACCACGTCCTGTATCACGCCCAGTCCTTTGCTGCGGGCCAGCGCCACCATGGCGCGGTAGTCCTCGTTGCTGCCGTAGCGCGGGTCGATGCGGTAGTGGTGGGTGGCGGCATAGCCGTGGTAGGAGTAGGCCGGCATATTCGATTCCAGCAGCGGGGTAGGCCAGAGCTGGGTGTAGCCCATGCTGGCGATGTAGTCGAGGTGCTGGCTGATGCCGCGCAGATCGCCGCCATGGCGTCCGCCGGGGGCGGCACGCTGTGCCTGTTCGCGCATGTCGGGCGCGTTGTCGTTGGCCGGGTCGCCGTTGGCAAAGCGGTCGGGCATGACCTGATAGATGGCGTCGGCACTGCTGAAACCCTGCCGCTGGGCCGAGCCCGGTGCGCGCGCCTGTAGCGGATAGCGGTAGTGCAGCGCAGCGGCTGGACGGCCATGCGCCTGTTCGTCGAGCGCTACAAAGTTCAGATCAAGTTCGCCGGCGCGGGCGCGGGCGCTGATGCGCAGGTTGATGAACAGGTAGTTGGGATTGGCGACCCGCTCCACCGAGCTAATCACTACGCCGGTGTAGTGCAGAGTGGGCGTCAGCTGGCTGATCTGCGGGCCGTGCACCAGCAACTGCAGGCTGCGCTCGTGCATGCCGGTCCACCAGCTCGGCGGTTCCATGTGGTCGATGCGGTAGTCGGCAGGGGCGGCGCTGGCGCTGCCCAGCGTCAGACTTGCAAGGGTGGCCAGCAGCAGGCGCTTGTTCATGGTGTCTCCGTAAGTAGTGAGTAGTCGTACTACAGTCGCTATTTTTATTTCTTTTCGACTATTTTGTTTGTTTGGCCAGTAGATTAGGCCAAAAATGTACGCTGTTAGTGCTCAGTTAGAAAAGCAATTTTAGTCAAAATACAAAGTTTGCGCGGTTTTTGTCGGCATGGCATCCCACCCCCCCATTGGTTTAGTGTGATTTCCTTGGGCGGGAGTTGAAAAATTCTTGCAGAAAAAAGTGGTCTTGGTCGGAAATGTGTAGTTACACTACATGATGTTTGCTGCAATCCTGTAGCCGAAATACAACGAGTCGCCCTTATTCGCTGGGGAAACCCGCTTGTATGGGCGTTTTGCAGCGTAGTTGGGCGTGCTTTTGTTTGACACAGAATCTAGTTTTAGTACAAAATTCTTTCTAGAACGTCTTAAGAACGTTGTTTTTCCTTGGATCCCGTGTAGTTTGAGACGCCCCGGCTTGCGGTGCGGCTGATGTTTGCGGGAATTATGTTTTGTGTCGTGTGTTGAGGGGACATTAAATGAGTATTTTCGCGAATAAGCGCCGTCAAAGCGCTGCGTTCCAGTTGAATCCGGTTGCGGCTGGCTGTGCTGTATTCCTGTCTATGATGGCCAGCAATGTCTATGCGCAAGAAGCGGCGCAAGGCGAAGCTGCGCAGGCCGCTGACGTAACGGCCGCTCAAGCTGATGCCAAAGCACCGGAAGTCCAGTCGGTGGTGGTGTCCGGTATCCGTCGCGGTATCGAAGCAGCGATCTCGATCAAGAAAAATTCCACCTCCATCGTTGAAGCCATCTCCGCTGAAGATATCGGCAAGCTGCCGGATTCCAGCGTGGCTGAATCGATCGCCCGTCTGCCAGGTGTTACGGCTCAACGTGACCGAGGTTCGGGCAAGGCTGCCGACATCAGCGTGCGCGGTCTGGCTCCTAGCTTCAACGGTACTCTGGTCAATGGCCGCGAAATGGCGTCGACCGGCAATGCCCGTAGCCCTGAGTTCGATCTGTTCCCGGCTGAACTGATCGGCAGCGCCATGATCTACAAAACTCCGGACGCGACCGTGATTGGTCAGGGTCTGGCCTCCACCATCGACCTGCGCACCGTGCAGCCGCTGGACTTCCCTGGCCGCGTACTGGCTGCAGGCGCCCGTAACGAGCGCACCGGCGTGCGTTCCGGTTCGCCAGAAGGCGACGGCAAGCGCTACACCTTCAGCTATGTTGACCAGTTCGCCAACCGTACCATCGGTCTGGCCGTGGGTGTAACCAGCTACAAAGAAAACGGCGGCGGCCAGCAGAAATTCGAAGGCGGCGGCACCGATACCGCAATGTACAACGGTCAGAGTGTGATCGTGCCGGCCGGTTTCAAAGCGGACACCGAAACCTCCAAAGACAACCGCGATGGCGTTTCCGCCATGCTGCAATACCGTCCTAACAAAGACTTCAAGACTTCGGTCGACCTGTTCTACTCGGCCGGTAGCACCAGCCTGAAGAAAACCGGTCTGGAAGGTTCGATCGGCGGTTCGTGGGGCGGCTATGACCCGGTTGGTACTCTGAGCAACGCTACCATCCAGAATGGCGTGGCAACTGCCGGTACCTTCAGCAACTTCAAGGGCGACGTACGTAACCACAAAGAATCGGCGGACGACAAGCTGACGGCTATCGGCTGGAACACCCAGTGGAAAGTCGCAGACTGGACTCTGACCGGCGACCTGTCGCACTCGAAAGCGACCAAAAACGCATCGCGCTACGAAACCACTTCGGGCCAGGCTGGTAACGTACCGGCTTCGCAAATTGGTTCGCTGTCGTGGACCGGCTTCGACGGCTCCAATCTGTCGGCCATGAAAATGACTTCGAGCTTCGACTACTCGAACCGTTCGCAAGTATTCCTGACCGATACCGATGGCTGGGGCGGTGGCCCGAATTCGCCGCAGGCTGGCTATGTGGCACTGCCTAACGTGGACGACAAGATCGACGCAATTCGCCTGACCGGCCGTCAGCAAGTTGAATGGGGTCCAGTGGCTGCCGTGCAGTTCGGCATGAACTACACCAAGCGCCATAAAGTACGCTACGGCGAAGAAGGCCGTCTGGTAGTGAAAGGCGGCGACGGCTATGCTACCGCCACCGTACCGGGCAGCGCTGTTTCCACCGCAGGCACCACCGGCATTCCTATCGTGTCGTTCGACCCTACCGGTACTCTGGGTTCGATCTACACCATGGCTAAATGGGTAGACGCCAGCGTGCTGGCCAAAGACTGGTCCGTCACCGAGAAAGTCAGCACTGCCTACGCCATGGGCGATCTGGATGGTACGCTGGCCGGCTTTAACTACCGTGGTAACTTCGGTGCGCAGTTCGTGCACACCAACCAGTCCACCACCGGTAACAAAGTGGATCTGGCAACCTGCACCGGTATTACCGCTGCTACCTGCCCGTCGACGGTGATCGCGGACGGCACGTCGTACAACGACTTCCTGCCTAGCGCCAATGTATCGTTCGATGTGGGCAATGAGCAGCAGGTGCGTTTCGGTCTGGCTAAAGTGCTGGCCCGTGCCAACCTCGATGATATGCGCGCCAGCTCCGCCTTTGGTGTGAGCCCGAACAACAACGTGCCTATCCTGACCGGTAGCGGTGGTAACGCCAAGCTGGAACCGTTCCGCGCCAAGGCACTGGACGTGTCGTACGAGAAGTACTTCGGCAACAAGGGCTACTTCAGCGCTGCGGCCTTCTACAAAAAGCTCGATACCTACATCCTGCGTGCACCACAGGCGTTTGACTTCAAAGGCCAGGTCACGGCTGCGACCCCGTTGCCAACCAGCGGCCCATACGCTGGTTCGACGATTGGTCTGCTGACCATCCCGACCAACGGCGACGGCGGCAACCTGCACGGCTACGAGTTCGCAGTGAACATTCCGTTCTCGCTGGCTACCACCTATCTGGACGGCTTCGGTGCATCGGCTAACTTCTCCAACACGGACAGCGGCATTCAGCTGCCGGCAGTTGGTTTCGCAACCCAGGGCGTAGGCAGCGTGAAGATCCCTCTGCCAGGCCTGTCCAAGCGCGTAACCAACCTGCGTCTGTACTACGAGAAAAATGGCTTCCAGTTCGCATGGGCTGCCCGCCGCCGTTCCGACTTCCTGGGCCAGATCAGCGACTACCAGGACAATGCGCAGCTGACGTTCGTGAAGGGTGAAACCATCGTCGACCTGCAGGCTTCGTATGAGTTCCAGCAGTCGTTCCTGAAAGGTCTGTCGGTCTATGTACAGGCTAACAACTGGAACAATACGCCTTACCAGGAGTACAACGGTGTTGATTCGAACGCCATCTCGTACAAAACTGTGTTCGGTCGTACCTACCAGTTCGGGCTGACCTACAAGTTCTAACTCCTGTAGTTAGGCGCGTAGTTAGTGCTAACATCAACCCCGGTTCGCCGGGGTTGTTTCGTTTCTGGAGCAGGGTTTTTTAGGAGTGAGTTGGATGCAGCAGACTTCGATCAAGGATATCGTCATCGTCGGCGGCGGGACCGCGGGCTGGATGAGTGCCACGGCGCTGGCCACCATCCTGCGCGGGCAGTACAACATCCGGCTGGTAGAGTCGGACGAAATCGGCATCGTCGGCGTAGGCGAGGCCACCATCCCGATGATCCAGCGTTTCAATCAGGTGGCCGGTATCGATGAAGCCGAGTTCATGAAGGCCACGCAAGGCAGCTACAAGCTCGGCATCGAATTCGTCAACTGGGGCAAGCTGGGCGACCGCTACATCCACGGCTTCGGCATACTGGGGCAGGATTTGTGGACCGTGCGCTTCGACCAGTACTGGCAGCGTTTGCGGGCACTGGGCAAGGCGCGCGAGCTGGATGAATATTCGATCACCCGCATGGCGGCACGCCACAACAAGTTCATGCCGGCGCGGCCCGATCTGCCCAATTCGCCGCTGGCCGACATCGCCTATGCCTATCACTTTGACGCCAGCCTGTATGCGCGCTATCTGCGCAGCGTGTGCGAGCAGCGTGGCGTGCGCCGTACCGAAGGCAAGATTGCCAGTGTGGCACTGCGGCCGGATAACGGCTTTGTGGCAGCAGTGGTGCTGGCATCGGGCGAGCGTATCGAAGGTGATCTGTTCATCGACTGCTCCGGTTTCCGCGGCCTGCTGATCGAGGAAGCGCTGAAAACCGGCTACGAGGACTGGTCGCACTGGCTGCCTTGCGACCGTGCGCTGGCCGTGCCGTGCAAGTCCGCCTCCGTGCTGACGCCTTACACCCGTTCTACCGCGCACACGGCAGGCTGGCAGTGGCGCATTCCGCTGCAGCACCGCACCGGCAACGGCCATGTGTATTGCAGCGCCTTTATGGACGACGCGCAGGCGCAGGATATTCTGCTGAAAAATCTGGATGGCGATGTGCTGGCCGACCCGCGCCAGATCAAATTCAAAACCGGCATGCGCAAGCAGGGCTGGAACCGCAATGTGGTGGCGATAGGTTTGTCGAGCGGCTTCCTGGAGCCGCTGGAATCGACCAGTATCCACCTGATCCAGTCCTCGATTGCACGGCTGCTGCAGTTCTTCCCCGACAGCGGCTTCAATCCGCTGGAAGTGGCCGAGTACAACCGCCAGAGCCGCTTCGAATACGAGCGTATCCGCGACTTCGTGATCCTGCACTACAAGGCCAACCAGCGTGACGATTCCGAGTTCTGGAAGCAGTGCGCTGCCATGCCGGTGCCGGACTCGCTACAGCACAAGATCGATCTGTTCCAGGCGCGTGGACGGGTGGTGCGCTTCGATAATGAGCTGTTTGCCGAAACGGGCTGGCTGCAGGTGATGCATGGCCAGAATCTGAAGCCACAAGGCTATGATCCGTTGGCCGATCTGCTGCCGGTAGAGGAGGCGGAGAAGTATCTGGAGAGCATACGCGATGTGATCGGCCAGTGCGTGCAGCACATGCCGACCCACGCCGACTATATTGCGCAGCATTGCGCTGCGCCGCGCCAGCCGCAGGCGAAGTAATCAGGGGTGGGCGGAGGCAGCATGGCGCTGCCTCCGCCCCGCTTGCAGCCTTACATCTTCTCTGCAGCGCACTGCGCGGCTATGTATTCCTCGTGCGTCGGCATGTGGTCGACGCAGCGCTGCACCACCTCCTTGACGTTGTTGAGGAAGCCTTCGATTTCTTCCGGCGTGCGCTGGTCCACCAGCGGGTGGTAGCCCTTGCTGCGCAGGCCCTGGCCATGCATCACCTGTATCCAGCTGGTTTCCGTGAAAAGTTCGTCGCGCGACAGCAGCAGGCGGCCATTGCTCTGGTACAGATCCATCCGGCGCTGCAGCGAATCCGGAATCGGCATATTGCGGCAGTAGTCCCAGAACGGATCGCCCACGCGCTGATTGAGCTTGTAGTGCAGGATCAGGAAGTCGCGGATGCCGATGTATTCGTCGTCATTGGCGCGGTTGAAGGCGTCGATATCGGCCTGATCGAAGCCCATGTGCGGGAACATCATCAGCAGGCGGGTAATGCCGGTCTGGACCAGATGGATACTGGTCGATTCCAGCGGCTCCATGAAACCGCCGGCCAGACCGATGGACACCACATTGCGATTCCATGCCAGCTTGCGCTTGCCGGCCTTGAAGGTCAGGTGGCGCGGGTGGGCCAGTGACTTGCCATCGAGATTATTCATCAGGATGTCTTCGGCCTCGGCTTCTTCCATGAACTGGCTGCAGTACACGTGGCCGTTGCCGATGCGGTGCTGCAGCGGAATGCGCCACTGCCAGCCTGCCTTGTGAGCGGTGGAGCGGGTGTAGGGCAGCAGCGGGCTGACCGAGGCGCAAGGCACGGCGATGGCACGGTCGCAAGGCAGGTAGTGCGACCAGTCCTCGAAGCCGGTTTTCAGGGTTTCCTCGATCAGCAGGCCACGGAAGCCGGAGCAGTCGATGAACAGATCGCCTTCGATACGTTCGCCGCTATGCAGTACCACTGCTTCTACGTAGCCGTCGCTGGCGCGCTGCTCTACCTTGACGATGCGGCCTTCGGTGCGGATGGCGCCGCGGCTCTCGCTTACGCGGCGCAGGTATTTGGCATATAGCGAAGCATCGAAGTGGAAAGCATGGGCAATGTCGGCCAGTGGCGAATCGCCGCTTTCGCGCTCGGCACGCATGAATTTGTGTTGGCGTGCAGCAGCCGTGTTGATCGAATAGTCTTCGATGTTGGGCGCCTTGCCCTCCTGATACATCTTCAGCCAGTAGTGGTAGAAGCGGGCCAGCATCTGGTCGCGGCCGATTACGCCGAAACCGTGCAGATAGGAGTCGCCCGGCTTGCCCCAGTTGACGAACTCGATGCCGAGTTTGAAAGTGCCTTGGGTATGGCGCAGGAACTCGTTTTCGTCGATACCGATCAGGTCATTGAACCCGCGGATGACAGGAATGGTCGCTTCGCCTACGCCGATGGTGGAGATTTCATCGGATTCGATCAGGCGGATTTGGCAACCGTTGGAGATTAATGTGGACATCGCGGCGGCGGTCATCCAGCCCGATGTGCCGCCACCGACGATGACGACTTTTTTAACCAGTCCCAGACTCATTTTCACTCCGTGTTGTTGGCTGATGAAGCACCCCAAGATAAGGGTGCTTCATCATACACGCTGGGGTGAGGCTAGTCTCGGACTGTCGCTTAAATACAGCGTCTGGCAGCTACGCTGATGTTGGTATTTTTACTTCTTTGCAGCGGCTGCGTAGGCAGCGTTCTGGGCATCCAGCCAGGTCTTCAGCGGTGCGAAGTAGTCGAGCAGTGCGCCGCCGTCGATACGTTCTTCACCCGAGATGGCTTTCAGCTCTTCCGGCCAGGGTTTGCTGGTGCCCATGGCCAGCATCTGCTGCAGTTTGGCGCCCGCTTTGGCGTTGCCGTAGATCGAGCAGCGGTGCAGAGGCCCCGTGTAGCCGGCCTCGCGGCACAGCGCACGGTGGAACTGGAACTGCAGCATATCGGCCAGGAAGTAGCGTGCATAAGGCACGTCGGCGGCCACGTGGTACTTGGCACCTGCGTCAAAACCGGCGCCAGCGGCATCGGCTGCAACCGGACGTTTCATGCCCATGTACTGCTCGCGCAACTGCCACCAGCTCTTGTCGAAATCGGCCGGCTTGGTCTTGCCGGCATAGACATCCCAGCGCCATTTATCGACCGAATAGGCGAATGGCAGGATGGCGACTTTGCTCAGTGCGCGTTCCAGTAATTGACCTATATCTGCATCGGCGTCGGGCGCCTGATCCATCAGGCCGATTTTCTGCAGATAGCCGGGGGTGATGGAGAGGGCAATGGTGTCGCCGATCGCTTCATGGAAGCCGTCATTGGCGCCGGCACGGAACAGGTAAGGCTGGCCGGTATAGGCGAGGAAGTAGTAGACGTGGCCCAGTTCGTGGTGGATCACGGTGAAATCTTCCGCCGTCGGGGTGATGCACATCTTGATGCGCACATCATCCTTCTCGTTCAGCGGCCAGGCCGAAGCGTGACACACCACATCGCGGTCGCGCGGCTTGGTGAACAGCGAACGCTCCCAGAAGGTGGCAGGCAGTTTCTGCATGCCCAGCGAAGTGTAGAAGCCTTCTGCATACTTGGTCATCTGCTTGGCGTCGGTCTTGCGCTCTTCCAGCACTTTGGTCAGGTCGAAGCTGCTGGCACCGGTAGCCGGTTTCAGGATGGGATACAGATTGGTCCAGGTCTGGCTCCACATATTGCCGAACAGGTGGGCCGGAATCGGGCCCTCCAGCGGCACCACATCGGCGCCATAGGTTTCGCGCAGCTTGTAGCGGGTGTAGGTATGCAGCGAGTCATACAGCGGCTTGACCTGCTGCCACAGGCGTTCCATTTCGCTGGCAAAGGCGTCCGGCGGCATGTCGTACTGGGAGCGCCACATGGCGCCCGTATCGGCAAAGCCCATCTGCTTGGCGCCCTTGTTGGACAGGGCGATGTAGTCGAGGTATTTGCCTTTGTAGGCGGGCGACTGGGCGTGCCAGCCGGCCCACATTTCTTTCAGCTTGGCTTCGTCGTGGCTGGTGGCCAGCACTTTTTCCATCTCGCCCAGCGCCATGCAGGTGCCGGTGCTGCCGTCGGCGTTTTTCGGGCAGTATTTGGCTTTGCCGTAAGCGCCATTCAGGGCCGCCTGCAGGGCGGCATACTGTTCGCGTTCCTTCGGATCGGCGAACACCAGCGACTGCTGCAGCAGCATCAGCTTGCGGGTCGAATCGGCTGGCAGCTTCAGGCCATTGAAACGGCGTGCAGCGATGGCGGCTTCGCCCGAGGCGGTCAGATAGCGCTCGGCGAAGTAGGAAGCGATCGCCTCGGTGTCGTCGGTAATGAAGTTGGAACCAACCCATGCGCCTAGTGCCTGCTCGTTGTTGAGCTTATTCAGTTTGGCTTCCGTCGCGCTGAGGAAGCGTTCGGCTTCGGCGGCGGTGGGTTTCTGGGTGGGGGCGGCCAGCACGGTGGTGCTGGCGGCTGACATGGCGCCTAGCGCCAGCAGCGTGCTGATAATTTTTGGTGTCACAGGCATCTCCCTTGGTGGTCTTGTCATGGCACCGGATGGACCCATCCGATGGGCGGCAATGATACACCTAGAAGGAAACCGGGCGGACAAAACTGCCCGCCCCGGTCCGTGCCTGATTACAGGGTGATGCTGACGCTGCGGCTGGCGGCGCCGCTGGCCGGCATGGCCACGCTCAGCAGCTTGCTGGTTTCGTCCCAGACGAACATCACGGCTTTGCCATCGACCCGCACCACGGATGGCGCGCGCATGACGTTGTGCACCTGCAGGGCGATGCTGCGGTCCGGCCGCTGATACTGCTTGCCTGTTTCGGAACTGACGCTGATATTCAGTTCGCGCCCATGCAGCTTGCTGGCGAAGCTCAGTAGTTCATACTGGCCCTGCTCGTAGGCGTTGGCTGTCAGGCCGTCGTCGTCATACAGCTTGCCGCTACCGCTGCTGACGCTGGCGTCGTGGTAGTAGTGCAGTTCGATGTGGCGGGTGTTGGAGTCGCGTGTGCTCTGCACCACTTTCGCCATGGGGATGAAAGCACCGCCACGCACATACACGGGAATGTGGTCCGCTTCCAGTTTGACGCTGTCGCTCATGCCGCCGGCGTGTTTGGCGCCGGTGTAGAAATCGAACCAGACGCTGCGCGCAGGGAAGTAGACCTCGGCCGTGCTGGCGCCCTTGCTCAGCACCGGCGTCACCAGCAGATCCTTGCCCCACAGGTAGGTGGAGGACATGGCATATACCTTGGCATTGCGCGGTTCCTCGTACAGCATGGGACGCATCAGCGGCAGGCCTAGCAGGTGGTTGTCGAAAGCCAGCGTGTAGTTATATGGCAGCAGGCGGTAGCGCAAGCGGATCGCCTCGCGCGCCAGTGCTTTGGTGGCCTCGTCGCGGTACACCGGCTCCGGCGCTACATCGTCCTGCGCGTGCGGCCGGAAAATGGGCTGGAACACGCCGTACTGCAGCCAGCGGGCATACAGTTCGTTGTCGAGCACGGGGTTGGCAAAGCCGCCCAGATCGGAGTGCATATAGGCGGCGCCCTGCATACCCATCTGCAGAGCGATTTCCGGCTGCGAGTGCAAACCGCCCCAGCTGCGGTCCACATCGCCCGACCACGGGATGATGCCGTAGCGCTGGGTGCCCGAGTAGCCGGCCCGCATCAGGATGAAGGGGCGTTCGCTCGGGTAGTCGCGCTGATAGCCTTCCGCCACCAGCCGGGCCCACTGGTGGCCGTAGATATTGTGTACTGCGTCGGCGCTGCCGCTGGCATGCCGCATGGCGGCCGGGTGTACTTCCGGCTCGCCCAGATCGCCCCAAACGCCTGTTACGCCTTGCTGGTGCAGGTCTTTGTAGATGTTCCAGAACCAGTCCTTGCCGGGCTGGCCGAAGATGTCGATCAGGCCCGTGTGACCGAAGTAGAAGTCATAGGCCAGCGGGGCGCCGCTGGCGTCGGTGCCGAGGATTTTCTTATCCACGGCTTCCTGCCACGTGGCCGAGGTGTCGAGGATGAAGGGCTCGGTAATCACCACCGTCTGCACGCCCTTGTTGCGGAAGTCGCTGATCATGCCGGCCGGGTTGGGGAAGTTATCCTTGTCCCACGCCAGATTACCCATGGTGCCTTTGACGTCCTTGCCGAACCAGAACAGGTCGAACACGATGGCGTCAAGCGGGATATCGTCGGCGATGAATTTGTTGACGGTGGCGCGGGCGATGGCTTCGTTGCGGTAGCCAAAGCGCATGGCGAAGTTACCCAGCGCCCAGCGTGGCGGCAAGGGCTGTTTTCCCGTCAGGCTGGTGTAGCTGGCGATCAGGTCTTCCCAGCTGTCGCCGGCAATCACCTGATAGGTTTTGCGGCCTGCAATGGTTTCGTAGCTCAGACTATTGTCCTTGCGGCTGTCGAAGTCCAGATAACCAGTCTGCGGATTATCGAAGTGCAGCGCATACATTTTCGACGACAGGGCCAGCGGCATGCCATAACCCATCTGAGTGGAATGCTCGCCGTAGCCGTAGTGGGCCTTGTTGTAGAGAGTAAAGCGCTGGCCGCGGCGGTTCATGCCTACCGCGCGTTCGCCTGCGCCGTACAGGGCTTCGTCCTTGTCGAGCGCGAATTCAATGGCTTCCAGCGTGCGCGGCTCGCCCTGGTGGATGTCCTTGCTGCCGTTGACCAGATCGTCCTGCTTCTTCAGGTAGCCATGCTTTTCCGCCACCAGCTTGCGGCCCTTGTAGGCGTAGCTGATCTGGAACGGCGTTTTGGTAATCGTTACCTGCATGCCGCCGGCGGTGTATTCGAGGCTATTGGCTTTGCTGGCCAGTGTGGTTTTTACGCCAGCCGGTGCCAGTACCACCGCGTGCGAAACAGGATCTGCCGCTTCGCCATTCGGCACAAACGTGGTTTCGACGATACTGCCGGTGTAAGGCTTGATCAGATAGCGGCCGTCGCTGGTGCGTACTTCCAGCACGCCGTCGCGGTTGTTGGCACTTTCGAACTTGCGCTCGGCATTCTGCGCCAGTGCGCTGTGGCTGCCCAGCAGCGTTAAGGGCAGCAGGGCGGCAAGGCGGGTCAAAGTCGGTTTTTTCATGTAGTCGGGTCGTCTGGAAACGGTTTGTGTTTATGTTGTTTGGCTACATTTGAGCAGAAATATGGGCCGTGCGGGTGGCTTTTTTCCTGTATTTTACCTTGGGTTCTATCATTTGACACACATCGGGTGCCGTGTTATTTTGCTACAAATCTCAAAATAGTCGGGGACACGCCGCATGCACACTTCCACCAGTAAGCCCATTCTGTCGTTCTGGCAGTTATGGAATATGAGCTTCGGCTTTTTTGGCATCCAGTTCGGCTTTGCGCTGCAAAATGCCAACACCAGCCGCATCTTTTCCACCCTGGGCGCCAATCCCGACGATCTCTCGCTATTCTGGCTGGCCGCGCCGGTCACGGGTCTGCTGGTGCAGCCGATTATCGGCTACCTGAGCGACAACACCTGGCACCCGACTTGGGGCCGCCGCCGTCCGTTCTTCTTCGTTGGCGCTCTGCTGGCATCGATCGCCCTGTTCCTGATGCCGAATTCCAGCGCGCTATGGATGGCCGTGGCCGTGCTGTGGCTGATGGATGGCGCCATCAACGTCTCGATGGAACCGTTCCGCGCCTTCGTCGGCGACAAGCTGGGGCCATCCCAGCAGACGGCCGGTTTTGCCATGCAGACCTTCTTCATCGGCTGGGGTGCCGTGATCGCCTCGCTGCTGCCGACTATCTTTGCCGACTATCTGCACGTTAGCAATGTGCCGGTGAACGGCGCCATACCCGACACCGTGCGCTATTCCTTCTACAGCGGCGGCGCCATCTACATGCTGGCCGTGCTGTGGACCGTGCTGACGGCCAAAGAAACCCCGCCTGATGATCTGGACGCTTTCCGCGCCGAGCAGCGCCGCACCAAAGGCATGGCCATCGCCGCGCGTGAGATCATGGGCGGCTTTACCCGTATGCCTGCCACCATGATGCAGCTGGCAGCGGTGCAGTTCTTCACCTGGATCGCGCTGTTTGCGATGTGGATCTACACCACCTCGGCCATCGGCGAGAACGTGTTCGGTACGGTGGATGCCCAGTCTGCGGCCTATCAGGAAGCGGGCAACCGGGTCGGCGTGATGTTTGCCGTGTATAGCGGCGTGTCGGCACTGGCGGCGTTCATCCTGCCTGTCTTTGCACGCTACACCAGCCGTAAGTTCGTCCACATGAGCTGTCTGGTGATTGGCGGTGTGAGCCTGTTCAGCCTGTACGCCATCCATGATGTCAACCTGCTGTACGTGCCGATGATAGGCGTGGGCATTGCATGGGCCAGTATTCTGACCATGCCGTATGCCATACTGGCTGGCGCGCTGCCGGCCAAACGCATGGGCTACTACATGGGTGTGTTCAATTTCTTCATCGTGATCCCGCAGATCGTCAGCGGTCTGCTGCTCGGTTTCGTCACCAAGCACCTGTTTGCCGGCCATACGGTGCAGACGGTGATGCTGGGCGGCGTGTGCATGATTGTTGCCGGTGTGTTGACCCTGATTGTGCGCGACAACGCAGAACCCGTCGGCCAGTGAGGTAATATTGTTCGTATGATCACTGCTGCGCGTGTGCGTTGCGCCCGAGCGGCGCACGGCGTGCGCGCAGAGAGTATCCGACGTCTGCATTTCCACTGCGCGGAGCGAACATGAGCCTTCAGACCAGATCTACCCTGCCATTCCCGGGCCAGCGGCCCGGCACTTCCGGCCTGCGAAAAAAAGTCACTATTTTCCAGCAGCCCGGCTACCTCGAAAATTTTGTCCAGAGCGTGTTCGATACGCTGGGCGACTGCAGCGGCCAGACGCTGGTGCTGGGCGGCGATGGCCGCTACCACAACCGCACCGCCGTGCAGACCATACTGCGCATGGCGGCAGCCCATGGCTACGCCCGCGTGCTGGTGGGGCAGGGCGGCATCCTGTCCACGCCAGCAGTGAGCTGCGTGATCCGCAAATATGGCGCCATGGGCGGCATCGTGCTGTCGGCCAGCCATAACCCGGGCGGCGCCGATGGCGATTTCGGCATCAAGTACAACATCGCCAACGGCGGCCCGGCCCCTGAGAACGTGACGGAGGCAATCTACCAGCGCAGCGGCACGATCAGCAGCTACCGTATCAGCGATGTTGACGAGATCGACCTGAGCCAGCCCGCCACCCATCGGCTGGAGCAGATGGTGGTGCAGGTGATCGATCCGGTTGCCGATTACGCGCAGCTGATGCAGCAACTATTCGATTTCGATGCCATGCGCGCCTTGTTCGCCAGCGGCTTCCGCATGTGCTTCGATGGCATGCACGCGGTTTCCGGCCCATATGCCAAAGCCATACTGGAAGGTCAGCTCGGCGCACCCGAGGGTACGGTGATCAATGCCGTGCCGCTGGAAGATTTTGGCGGCCACCATCCCGATCCGAATCCCGTCAATGCGGCGCAACTGATCGCCATCATGGCGGACGACGATGCGCCTGATTTCGGCGCCGCCTCGGACGGTGACGGCGACCGCAATATGATTGTGGGTCGGCGATTCGAGCTTACTCCGTCCGATAGCCTGGCCGTGCTGGCAGCCAATGCCACGTTGGCGCCGGGCTACCGTCAGGGACTGGCCGGCATTGCCCGTTCCATGCCCACCTCGCGTGCGGCAGACCGGGTGGCGGCAGCGCTGGGCATCCCCTGTTTCGAAACCCCGACCGGCTGGAAATTCTTCGGCAACCTGCTCGATGCCGGCAAGGCGACTTTATGTGGCGAAGAGAGCTATGGCACCGGTTCCAGCCATATCCGCGAAAAGGACGGGTTATGGGCCGTGCTGTTCTGGTTGAATCTGCTGGCTGTGACGGGCCAAACCGTGCGCCAACTGGTGGACCAGCACTGGGCCCGCTTTGGCCGCAACTACTATTCGCGCCACGATTACGAGGCCATCGACGCCCGCGCTGCCAACGAGCTGATGGCTTCGCTGCGCATCAAGCTGCCCGCACTGGCGGGCAAGGATCTCGGCAACTACGTGGTCGATTATGCTGACGATTTTGCCTACACCGATCCGGTCGATGCGTCCGTGTCGAGGGAGCAGGGCATACGCATCGTCATGACGGATGGCTCGCGCATCGTGTTCCGCCTGTCCGGCACCGGCACGGAAGGGGCTACGCTGCGCGTCTATCTGGAGCGCTACGAAGCCGATCCGACCTACCACCATCTGCTCACGCAGCAGGCCTTGTCCGCATTGATACTGATCGCCGAACAGGTGGCCGGCATCAGCGGCTGGACCGGCCGTGCGCGCCCCAGCGTTATCACCTAAACCATTACAGGACGACAGCATGAAACTGACCACTCTCGCAATCTCACTGGCGTTGGCACTGGGCGGCAGCGCAGCCGCTACGGCGGCGCCGCAGGCAGCCCAGGCAGCGCTGGCTGCCCGGCCGTTTTCGTGGGATAACGCGACCGTCTATTTCCTGCTGACGGACCGCTTCAACAACGCCAGCAAGGCCAACGATCTGGCCTATGGCCGCAAGGCCGACGCGGCGCCGCTGCGTGGTTTCATGGGCGGCGATCTGGCTGGCATCACGGCGAAAATCCGTGAGGGCTATTTCACCAGTCTGGGCGTGAACGCCATCTGGCTGACGCCGCCAGTGGAGCAGATCCATGCCGGTACGGATGAGGGGACGGGCAGATCCTACGGCTTCCACGGCTACTGGGCCGCGGACTTTACGGCGATCGACGCCAATCTGGGCACGGAGCAGGATTTCCGCGATCTGGTCGAAGCGGCGCACCAGCGCGGTATCCGTGTGCTGCTCGATGTGGTGATGAACCATACTGGCCCGGTAACGGAGCTTGATCCGGTCTGGCCGGACGAGTGGGTGCGCACTGGCCCTCTCTGTACCTACAAGGATGCGGCCAGCACCATCAGCTGCACACTGGTGAAGAACCTGCCCGATGTACGCACCGAGAGCGATACGCCGGTGGCGCTGCCGCCGGCGCTGCGCGCCAAGTGGCAGCGCGAAGGGCGGCTGGAGCGCGAGCAGCGTGAGCTGGATGAGTTCTTTGCGCGCACCGGCTATCCGCGTGCACCGCGCTACTACCTGATGAAATGGCATAGCGACTGGGTGCGCAAATATGGCGTAGATGGCTTCCGTGCCGACACGGTGAAGCATGTGGAAGCGCCGGTTTGGAAGGAGTTGCGCAATGTGGCCGATGCCGCGTTTGAAGAATGGAAGCGCGCCAACCCCGCGAAGAAGCTGTCGGATGACCGCTTCTACATGACGGCCGAAGTCTACAACTACAAGCTGGCGGACGGCCAGCTGCACGATCTGGGCGGCGGCCAGAGCGCCAACTACTATCAGAATGGCTTCGATAGCCTGATCAATTTCGGCACCGTATTCGACGCCGAACAGGATTACGAGACCATGTTCAGCCGTTACTCCGCCATGCTGCACGGCGGTGCGCTGGAGGGCTATTCGGTGCTCAATTATCTGGCCTCGCACGACTTTGACCGGCCTTTCGATGCTGCGCGCAAGCGTCCTTTCATCACGGCCAACAAGCTTCTGCTGGCACCGGGTGCCGCACAGATCTATTACGGCGACGAGACGGCGCGCAAGCTCGACGTAGCCGAAGCGGTGGGCGATGCCAAACTGCGCTCCTTCATGAACTGGGAAGAGCTGAAGCAGAATGCCCAGCGTGACGGCTACCGTGTGGCTGAAGTACGCGCGCACTGGGCCAAACTGGGCCTGTTCCGTCAGGCACATATTGCGGTGGGTGCTGGCGTGCACCAGCAACTGCAGGCGCAGCCTTACGTCTTCAAACGCACCTACAGCAAGGGCGCGCTGCAGGATAAGGTGGTGGTGGCGCTTGATCTGCCGACTGACCGTAGCACCAGCATTGTGCTGCATGGGGTGTTTGCTGATGGCGTGAAGGTGCGCGACTACTACAGCGGCAAATCAGCGGTGGTGCGCAACGGCGCGGTGAATTTCGGTACGCGCAATGCCGTGGCGCTGATCGGGCAGGACTGAGCGCGCGTGATAGTGCGGGCCTGGCTGCGCAAGGCCCGCTTACTGCGCCGTAATCATCACGGTAGACGGCAGGCTATCAACCTTGCCGTCATTGACGATCAGGGTGGCTACATACACACCCGGCACATCGGGATTGAAGGTGGGCGTGGCCACGTGGTAGTTGAGCAGGTAGGAGGCGCTGTTGGCCGGTTTGGACAGCGTCCAGGTGTAGGACACCAGATCCTGGTCGGCATCGGTGGCGCTGCCATTCAGCTTTACCGAAGTACCCACAGTAACTACTTGCGCCGGACCTGCATAGGCCACCGGCGCATGGTTAGCCTGCGGCACATAGTCGCCGCCACCACAGGCACAAAGAAACACTGACAGGAGCAGGGCTGCTGCGTTGCGGAGTCGCATCATGATCTCTTTCCGGATCCATAGGGAGCCGGAAAGATAGCATGATTTTTTAGTACGTTTCTACGAATACCACGGCACTTCGTGGCGGAATTACAAAGGAACCGGTGCCGGCGTCGAATCTGGCTTCCGAGGCCACGCGTTTGTCCGCTGCGGTCATGCTGGTGTGCACCGGATGCAACTGATAGCGGCGGTTCTGTTCTTCGCTGATGGTCAGTTTCTGCACCTGGGTATCAACGTTGATCAAGTAGGTGATGGACTTGAACTGGGCGCCCGGATAACCGGCGCCTTCAAGGTGGCCTACCAGTACCGTCGGCACCTGCTGGCTGCCGGTATTGTAGAAACTCAGGCGCTGACGGATTTCTGCTGCGCTGCGCAGGCGGAACAGCGTGCTGCTGGCGCGGATGCTGAGCAGATCGCGGAAGGCATCGCGCGCAAAGGCGATATCCTGCGGCGTGGGTTTGATGGCGCTGTTGCGCAGCAGCGGCAGGATCAGCTCGTAGTCCTTGCCGTTGTCTTCGGCGCGCGGCGCACCGATGCCGTAGTAGTTATCCTGATAGGTCCAGTCCAGCCGGTTGAACCAGTCGCCCGACTCGAAGCTGTTGCGATCCAGCGACTTGGAACGCAGGATATCGAAGCCCGCATGGAAGTAGGCCACGCCCTGGCTGAAGGCGTTAATGGCAGCACCCAGTATCTGTACGCGCGCACGCTCGGCGCTGCTGGTATGGAGCGGCAGCTTGAAGGCGTCGATGTCGTACAGAGTCTGGTTGTCGTGGTTCTCCACGTAGTTCACCACTTCGCCTGGTTCGCTCACGTAGCCGGCCGGCTGGTTGCCGCCGTAGACGATGTTCTGCAGCGGCTGGATGCTGTCGTCATAGCGGCGCATGGTGTAGCTGCGGATGGAGCCGGCCAGGCCGACGCGCACCATGTCGGCCGCCTGCAGCAGATCGGTCACGCTGCGCTTGCCCGCCTGCGCGTTGGCGTCGTACACCAGACCATTGATATAGCCCTGCTGGCTGATCATCTGTATGCCGCTATCACCGGCGCCGCCGCCGCGCACGGCATCGCGCGCACGGTCGCTGAAGGTGCCGATGCCGCTACCATTGAGCGAGAGTTGGGAAGCCTGTACAAAGCGAGTGCCGTTGGCGACTTCGCCGAAGTTCCAGCCTTCGCCGATCAGGTTGATGTGGCGTCCGGCCGCGCTATCGGCGCGTACCTGCAGCAGTTCCATGGCGGCGCGCGGCTGGTGGCCCATCAGGTCGAAGCGGAAGGAATCGATGTGGTACTGCTGCGCCCACTGCGCAACCGAATCGATCATCAGCTTGCCCATCATGCGGTTTTCGGTGGCCGTGTTGTCGCAGCAGGTGGAGCGTTCTACCTCGCCGCTGCCGTTGAGGCGGTGGTAGTAGCCCGGCACGATGCGGTCGAGCACCGATTTTTCGTGCTGGCCGGCGATGAAGGTGTGGTTGTACACCACGTCCATGCCCACCCTCAGGCCGGTCTTGTGCAGCGCCTGCACCATCTGGCGGAACTCGATGATGCGGGTAGCGCCGTCGGCAGGATCGCTGGCAAAGCTGCCCTCGGGCGCGTTGTAGTGGTAAGGGTCGTAGCCCCAGTTGTAGCAGTCGCTGGCCTGGGTGCTGGCAATAATGGCCTGCGCTTCGGTATTGTCGGGCGCCAGTCCGGCCGGAATCTGGGGCGTAACGCAGCCTTGTTCCGGCACGCTGCCGATATCGAACACGGGCAGCAGGTGGATGTCGGTCATGCCGGCTTTGCTCAGCGCCGCCAGATGCTGCATGCCGTTGCTGGCGGTTTCCGTAAAGGCAGCGTACTTGCCGCGGTTGGCGGCGCTGACGCTGGCATCGTTGATGGAGAAGTCGCCCACGTGTAGTTCATACACCGTCATGTCGGGCTGAAAGTACACGCGCTTGGGCCGGTGTTCGCGCTCCCAGCCGGCCGGCTTGAGGCGGGCCGCATTCAGATCGGCGATATAGCTGCGGCGCGAATCCGTGGTCAGGCTGATGGAATAGGGATCGGTAACCAGATTGCGCACCAGCCCCGTGGAAGGAGCGATGACATCGACCACGTAGCGGTAGTACTGCCCATCCTGCGTTGCCGTTGTCTGCAGCGACCAGACGCCGCTGGCGTTATCGCGCTGCATGGGCTGTATGCTGCTGGCCCTTGCCGTGCCGCTGGCATAAGTGCAGACGGCGACTTGCTGCGCCGTCGGCGCCCACAGCTTGAAGCCTATGCTGGCCGGCGCGACGGTGACGCCGAGATCGTTCACGTCGGCGG